>Ga0207703_10002574_pt1 | contig 15661 bp, 10 predicted proteins | sample KBSSwiS12_FD_184304 | JGI IMG/M metagenome (GOLD analysis project Ga0207703, IMG submission 184304) | Switchgrass rhizosphere microbial communities from Kellogg Biological Station, Michigan, USA - KBS Switchgrass S1-2 (SPAdes) (version 2) | ecosystem: Host-associated > Plants > Roots >... | reverse complement strand
CTCCAGCTCCTCCCCCACCTTCACCACCCCGCGCTCCACCCGCCCGGTCACCACCGTGCCTCGCCCCGAAATGCTGAATACGTCTTCCACCGGCATCAGAAACGGCCCATCGACGGCCCGCTTCGGCTCCGGAATGTAGCTGTCCAGCGCATCGGCCAGCTTCATGATCGAGCCTTCGCCCATCTCGCTGGCGTCACCCTCCAGGGCCATCTTCGCCGAACCAATCACGATCGGCGTCTTGTCCCCAGGAAACTCATACTTCGACAACAGCTCCCGCACTTCCAGCTCCACCAGCTCCAAGAGCTCCTTGTCGTCGACCATGTCCGCTTTGTTCAGGTAGACGATGATGAACGGCACTCCCACCTGGCGCGCCAGCAGGATGTGCTCTCGCGTCTGCGGCATCGGCCCGTCCGCCGCACTCACCACCAGCACCGCACCGTCCATCTGCGCCGCACCGGTGATCATGTTCTTGATGTAGTCCGCGTGCCCCGGGCAATCCACGTGCGCGTAGTGTCGCTTCGACGTTTCGTACTCCACGTGCGCCGTGTTGATCGTGATCCCTCGCGCCTTCTCCTCCGGCGCATTGTCGATCTGGTCGTACGCCCTGGCTTCCCCGCCAAACTTCTTCGACAGCACCAGCGTCAGCGCCGCCGTCAGCGTCGTCTTCCCATGATCAACGTGCCCGATCGTCCCTACATTCAGGTGCGGCTTCTTCCGCTCGAATTTGCCTTTGGCCATGATGTCTTCCTTGTTACTTTTTAGGTCCCTTGTCGGGATTGTCGGGACTGTCGCGATTGATGATCCCGTCAGCAATGTTCTTTGGCGCCTGCGTGTAGTGCTTGAACTCCATCGTGTAGGTCGCGCGCCCCTGCGACAGCGAGCGCAGCGTCGTCGAATAACCGAACATCTCCGACAGCGGCACTTCGGCCTTGATCACCTTGACGCCGACGACATCTTCCATGCCCTGGATCATGCCGCGGCGCCCCGACAGGTCGCCGACGACGTTGCCCATGAAGTCCTCCGGCGTCTCGACCTCGACCGCCATCATCGGCTCGAGCAATATCGGATTCGCCTGGCGCATGCCGTCCTTGAACGCCATCGACGCGGCCATCTTGAACGCGTTCTCGTTCGAATCGACGTCGTGGTAGCTGCCGTCGAACAGCGTGACCTTGACGTCGACCACCGGGAACCCGGCGAGCACGCCGTTCGGCAGCGTCTCGCGCAGCCCCTTTTCCACGGCGGGGATGTATTCGCGCGGCACCGTGCCGCCCTTGATCGCGTCGACGAACTCGAAGCCCTTGCCCGCCTCCTGCGGCTCCATCTTCAGCCAGACGTGCCCGTACTGGCCGCGGCCGCCCGACTGCTTGATGAACTTGCCTTCGACCTGGACCGGCTTCTTGATCGCCTCTCGATACGCGACCTGCGGCTTGCCGACGTTTGCTTCCACGCCGAACTCGCGCTTCATCCGGTCGACGATGATTTCCAGGTGCAGCTCGCCCATGCCGGAGATGATCGTCTGGCCCGACTCCTCGTCGCTGCGCACGCGAAACGACGGATCTTCCTGCGCCAGACGGTTGAGCGCGATGCCCATTTTTTCCTGGTCGGCCTTGGTCTTCGGCTCGACCGCCTGCGAGATCACCGGCTCGGGGAATTCCATCCGCTCGAGCATGATCACGTGCTGCGGGTCGCACAGGGTTTCGCCGGTCGACGCTTCCTTCAATCCCACCGCGGCGGCGATATCGCCGGCATACACTTCCTTGATTTCCTCGCGCTGGTTAGCGTGCATCTGCAGGATCCGCCCGATCCGCTCCTTGCGGTTGCGCACCGAGTTGAACACCGTGTCGCCCGACTTCAGCACGCCGGAGTAGACGCGGATGAACGTCAGCTGTCCGACGTACGGGTCGGTCATGATCTTGAACGCCAGCGCCGCGAACGGCTCGCTGTCGGCGGCCTTGCGCGTAGCCGGCCTGCCGCGATCGTCCTCGCCCTCGACCGGCTTGATGTCGATCGGCGAAGGCATGTAGTCGATGACCGCGTCGAGCATCGCCTGGACACCCTTGTTCTTGAACGCCGAGCCGCACAGCATCGGCACGATCTCGTTCTTGATCGTGCGGATCCGCAGGCCCTGCTTGATCTCGTCGAGCGAAAGATCGTGGCCTTCCAGATACTTATGCGTCAGGTCGTCGTTGGCTTCCGCCGCGGCCTCGACCATCTTCTCGCGCCACTTCTTCGCTTCTTCGACCAGGCCCGCCGGGATGTCGCGCAGCTCGTACTTCATTCCCTGCGTCGCTTCGTCCCAGTAGATCGCCTTCATCTTGACCAGATCGACGACGCCCTCGAACTTCTCTTCGGCGCCGATCGGGATCTGGATCGGTATCGGATTGCCCTTGAGCCGCGTCCGGATGTGATCGTAGGACTTGAAGAACTCGGCGCCCTGACGGTCCATCTTGTTGATGAACGCCAGCCGAGGCACCTTGTACTTGTTCGCCTGACGCCAAACGGTCTCGGACTGCGGCTGCACACCGGCGACCGCGTCGTAGACCATGCAGGCGCCGTCGAGAACACGCATCGAGCGCTCGACCTCGATCGTGAAGTCGACGTGGCCGGGCGTGTCGATGATGTTGATCCGATGCTCGGGGTGGTTGTTCTCCATCCCCTTCCAGAAACAGGTCGTCGCGGCCGACGTGATCGTTATGCCGCGCTCGCGCTCCTGCTCCATCCAGTCCATGACGGTCGCGCCGTCGTGGACCTCGCCGATCTTGTGCGACACGCCGGTGTAGAAAAGGATGCGCTCGGTGGTCGTGGTCTTACCGGCATCAATGTGGGCACTGATGCCGATATTCCGATAGCGCTCGATGGGTGTGTCTCTTGCCACGTTTTCTCAATGCCTGAATGCCTGCGGGGAATTGCCACTCGGGTCCGCCGCCACTGGTTCATGTTGTCCGTCTAGAAGCGGAAGTGCGAGAAGGCCTTGTTCGCTTCGGCCATCCGGTGCACCTCTTCGCGTTTCTTCACCGCGCCGCCGCGCCCCTCGGACGCTTCGATCAGCTCGGCCGCCAGCCTCTGGCCCATCGACTTCTCGCCACGCTTGCGCGCCGCTTCGCGGAGCCACCGCATTGCCAGCGCAACCCGGCGCACCGGACGGACTTCGACCGGCACCTGAAAATTCGCGCCGCCGACGCGCCGGCTCTTGACCTCGACCATGGGCTTCGAATTCGACAGCGCCTGGTTGAAGACCTCGAGCGGATCCTTGCCGCCTTTTTTCGCGATCGATTCGAAAGCGCCGTAGACGATGCGCTCGGCGACCGATTTCTTGCCCTGGCTCATCAGCACGTTGACGAACTTCGCAACATCGCTGTTCGAATATTTCGGATCCGGCAGGATTTCGCGCTTGGGGACTTCTCTGCGTCGTGGCATATGCGTCTCGTTCCGTTCAGTCTTTAAGCCGCCTTGGGCTTCTTGGCGCCGTATTTGGAGCGGCTCTGCTTGCGATCCTTGACGCCGGCCGTGTCGAGCGCGCCGCGCACCATGTGGTAGCGAACGCCAGGCAGGTCCTTGACGCGGCCGCCGCGGATCAGCACGACCGAGTGCTCCTGCAGATTGTGGCCTTCGCCGCCGATGTAGCTGATGACCTCGAAGCCGTTGGTCAGCCGCACCTTGGCGACCTTGCGCAGCGCAGAGTTCGGCTTCTTCGGCGTGGTCGTGTAGACACGCGTGCAAACGCCGCGCTTCTGCGGGCTGCGCTTCAGCGCCGGCACCTTGCTCTTCGAAACCGGGGCCACGCGGCCCTTCCGCACCAGCTGATTGATCGTTGGCATGCTTTCGTTTCCGTTCGCTCGCGTTTCAGTTCTCGCGTTTCGGTTGTTCCACCGCCCGGTCGGATGCCGATAAGCGCGGCAAACCGTTTTCCGGACGCGATTTTTTGAAGCACATAAATCAAAGTGGCCTTAAGGCAAGTCTGCCTCAGGCCACCTTTCTCGCGCCTCGGCCGACATGGTCCCGATCAATGGGGCGATGCGGTCGGGTACGCGCGCCCCACCGGCACCCGGCCTTCAAGGCCGAGCCAAAACCCGGTGAGGGGCGAAAAGACCGTCAATTTTAAGGGCTTATGCTCGGTATGTCAACGCATCCGACCGCGGCAAACCCGGGCGGCGCAAGGTGCTCGGTGGGGCTCGGTTGCGTCGCCGGCGGCAAAAAAAAGCCGGCGGATCGCGCCGCCGGCTTTTTAGTCACGATTGCACTGTTATGCCGCGTCAGCACTGACCTCCGCTGCCGGTGTCTCGGCCACCGCGCCTTCGGGCAGCAAGCCTTCAATCGCGCCGCCGGCCTTCTGCTTCTTGCGGGCGTTGTGGTAGGCGAGTCCCGTCCCCGCCGGAATCAACCGCCCGACGATGACGTTCTCCTTCAAGCCGCGCAACTCGTCCTTCTTGCCCATGATCGCGGCCTCGGTAAGCACCCGCGTGGTCTCCTGGAACGAAGCCGCCGAGATGAACGAATCGGTCGACAGTGACGCCTTGGTGATGCCCAGCAGCATGTGCTCGTAGGTCGCGGGCTGCTTCGCGTCCGGCCCGCCCTTGACGCCACCGCGTTCGGCCACGCGATCGTTCTCGTCCAGCAGGTCCGAGCGCTCGACTTGCTCGCCCGGTATGAAGCGAGTGTCGCCCGCATCCTGCACCTGCACCCGCCGCAGCATCTGCCGCACGATCACTTCGATGTGCTTGTCGTTGATCTTGACGCCCTGCAGCCGGTAGACGTCCTGCACCTCGTCGGTGATGTAGCGCGCCAGCGCCTCCACGCCCAGCAGCCGCAGAATGTCGTGCGGATCCGCCGGGCCGTCGACAATAGACTCGCCCTTGTTGACCACCTGCCCGTCGTGCGCGGTGACGTGCTTGTCCTTCGGTATCAGGTACTCGTGAGCGACACCGTCCAGATCGGTGATCACCAGCCGTTGCTTGCCCTTGGTGTCCTTGCCGAACGAGACCGTGCCGGTGACTTCCGCCAGCGTTCCGGCATCCTTCGGCGCGCGCGCCTCGAACAGCTCGGCAACACGCGGCAAGCCGCCGGTGATGTCGCGCGTCTTCGACGTTTCCTGCGGGATCCGCGCCAGCACTTCGCCGACGGTGACGTCCTGGCCGTCCTTGACGGTGATGATCGAGCCGAGCTGGAAGGTGATGTTCACCGGCAGGTCCGACCCGGCGAGCTTCACTTCCTGTCCCTGCTCGTTCAACAGCTTCACCTGCGGACGCACGCCCTTGGCGGCGGCGCCAGCCCGGCGCTTCGGGTCGATGACGACTAGCGTCGACAGGCCGGTGACTTCGTCGACCTGCTTCGCGACGGTGACGCCTTCTTCGACATTCTCGAACTTCACGCGGCCGGCGTACTCGGTGATGATCGGACGCGAGGTCGCATCCCACGAAGCGAGCACCTTGCCTGCCTTCACCTGCTCGCCGTCCTTGACCAGCATCGTCGCGCCGTACGGCACCTTGTGGCGCTCACGCTCGCGGCCGTTGTCGTCGTGGATCAGCACTTCGCCGGAGCGCGCGATGACGACCAGCTCGCCCTTGCCGTTGGTCACGTAACGCATGACCGGCGAGAAGCGGACGATGCCCGCCGACTTGCTTTCCAGCTGCGATGCCGCCGCCGTACGCGATGCCGCACCGCCGATGTGGAAGGTCCGCATCGTCAGCTGCGTTCCCGGCTCGCCGATCGACTGCGCGGCGATGACGCCGACCGCTTCGCCGACGTTGACCAGGTGCCCGCGGCCCAGATCGCGGCCATAGCAGGTCGCGCACAGCCCGTAACGCGTGTCGCAGGTCAAAGGCGTCCGCACCTTGACCTCGTCGATGCCCAGCGCCTCGATCTGCTCGACCTCGTCTTCGGACAACAGCGTCCCGGCGTGATAGAGCGTTTCCTGCGTCTCGGGATTGACGACGTCGGCGGCCAGCGAGCGGCCAAGTATCCGCTCGCGCAGCGCTTCGATCACCTCGCCGCCTTCGACCAGCGCCTTCATCGCCACGCCGTTGCTCGTGCCGCAATCGTCCTCGGTCACCACCAGATCCTGCGTGACATCGACCAGGCGACGCGTCAGGTAACCCGAGTTCGCCGTCTTCAACGCGGTGTCGGCCAATCCCTTGCGGGCGCCGTGCGTCGAGATGAAGTACTGCAGCACATTGAGACCTTCACGGAAATTCGCCGTGATCGGCGTCTCGATGATCGAGCCGTCGGGCTTCGCCATCAGGCCGCGCATGCCGGCCAGCTGGCGGATCTGTGCCGCCGAGCCCCGGGCGCCGGAATCGGCCATCATGTAGATGGAGTTGAACGACTCCTGCTTGACCATCTTGCCGTCGCGGTCCTTGACCTCCATCGTACCCAGCTGGCTCATCATCGCCTTGGCGATGTCGTCGCCCGCACGGCCCCAGATGTCGACCACCTTGTTGTAGCGCTCGCCCTGCGTGACCAGGCCCGAGGTGTACTGCGCCTCGATTTCCTTCCGAGGTGTACTGCGCCTCGATTTCCTTCACTTCCTTTTCGGACTTCTCGATGATCGAATGCTTTTCCGCCGGGATCAGCATGTCGTCGGCGGCGAATGAAATGCCGCCGCGCGTCGCCAGGCTGTAGCCGGCCTGCATCAGCCGGTCGGCGAAGATCACCGTCTCGCGCAGTCCGCAGCGGCGGAAGCTGCCATTGATGATGCGCGAAATCTCCTTCTTCTTCAGCGGCCGGTTGATGGTGTCGAACGGCAGCCCGGCCGGAAGGATCTCGGAGAGCAGCGAGCGGCCGACGGTCGTTTCGTAACGCGTGACCTTGTCGCTGCGCTCGCCGTTCGCACCGACGACGACCTCCTTGATGCGCACGCTGATCTTGGCGTGCAGATCGACCTGCCGCGTCTCGTACGCGCGCGCCACTTCGGAGATGTCGGCGAACAGCATGCCTTCGCCCTTGGCGCCGATCAGCTCGCGGGTCGCGTAGTACAGCCCCAGCACGATGTCCTGCGACGGCACGATGCAGGGCTCGCCGTTCGACGGCAGCAGCACGTTGTTCGACGCCAGCATCAGCGTGCGCGCTTCCATCTGCGCTTCCAGCGACAGCGGCACGTGCACCGCCATCTGGTCGCCGTCGAAGTCGGCATTGAACGCCGTGCAGACCAGCGGATGCAGCTGGATCGCCTTGCCTTCGATCAGCACCGGCTCGAACGCCTGGATGCCCAGACGGTGCAAGGTCGGCGCGCGGTTCAGCATCACGGGATGCTCGCGAATGACTTCTTCCAGGATGTCCCAGACGACGGGCTCCTGGCTTTCAACCATCTTCTTCGCCGCCTTGATCGTCGTGGCGAGCCCCATGGTTTCGAGCTTGTTGAAGATGAATGGCTTGAACAGCTCGAGCGCCATCAGCTTCGGCAGGCCGCACTGGTGCAGCTTCAGCTGCGGCCCGACGACGATCACCGAACGTCCCGAGTAATCGACGCGCTTGCCCAAGAGGTTCTGGCGAAAGCGGCCGCCCTTGCCCTTGATCATGTCGGCCAGCGACTTGCCCTTGCCCTTGATCATGTCGGCCAGCGACTTAAGCGGACGCTTGTTGGCGCCGGTCATCGCTTTGCCGCGGCGGCCGTTGTCGAGCAGCGAGTCGACCGCCTCCTGCAGCATCCGCTTTTCGTTGCGCACGATGATGTCGGGCGCCTTGAGCTCGAGCAGGCGCTTCAACCGGTTGTTGCGGTTGATCACGCGCCGGTACAGGTCGTTGAGGTCGGAAGTCGCGAAGCGGCCGCCGTCCAGCGGGACCAGAGGACGCAGCTCGGGAGGCAGGACCGGCAGCACTTCCAGAATCATCCATTCGGGCTTGATCCCCGACTTGTGGAACGCCTCGAGCACCTTCAGGCGCTTGGCGATCTTCTTGATCTTGGTGTCGGAGCCGGTGGTCTCGAGCTCCTTGCGCAGCTTCTCGATCTCGATGTTGACCTCGAGCGAGCGCAGCAGCTCACGGATGCCCTCGGCGCCCATGCTGGCCGAAAAATCGTCGGCGTACTGCTCGACCTTGGCGAGGTAATCATCCTCAGTGAGCAGCTGCCCGCGGTTCAGCGGCGTCATTCCGGGCTCGGTGACGACATACGCCTCGAAATAGAGCACCCGCTCGATGTCGCGCAAGGTCATGTCGAGCACCATGCCCATGCGCGAGGGCAGGCTCTTCAGGAACCAGATGTGCGCGACGGGGCTCGCGAGCTCGATGTGGCCCATGCGCTCGCGGCGCACCTTGGCCAGCGTCACTTCGACGCCGCACTTCTCGCAGATCACGCCGCGGTGCTTCAGCCGCTTGTACTTGCCGCAAAGGCACTCGTAGTCCTTGACCGGCCCGAAGATCTTGGCGCAGAAAAGACCGTCACGCTCGGGCTTGAACGTGCGGTAATTGATCGTCTCCGGCTTCTTGACTTCGCCGTACGACCACGAGCGGATCTTTTCCGGCGAGGCAAGGCCGGTCTTGATCGCGTCGAACTCTTCTTCCTGGGTAACCTGCTTGAACAGGTCGAGCAATGCTTTCATGCGTTACTCCCGAATATTCCGTGTCCGAGCTGCAACTGTGCAAATCCCTTGAGAACCGTCGCCAAGGCTGGCATCAATACCGCTCCAGATCGATGTCGATCGCCAGCGAGCGGATTTCCTTCACCAGCACGTTGAACGACTCCGGCATGCCGGCTTCGATCTTGTGCTCGCCCTTGACGATGTTCTCGTAGACCTTGGTGCGGCCGTTGACGTCGTCCGACTTGACCGTCAGCATTTCCTGCAGCGTGTACGCGGCGCCGTAGGCCTCGAGCGCCCACACTTCCATTTCGCCGAAGCGCTGACCGCCGAACTGCGCCTTGCCGCCGAGCGGCTGCTGGGTGACCAGGCTGTACGGACCCGTCGAGCGCGCATGCATCTTGTCGTCGACCAAGTGGTGCAGCTTCAGCACGTGCATGTAGCCGACGGTGACCTGGCGATCGAATGCCTCGCCGGTGCGGCCGTCGTGCAGCGTCACCTGCCCCGACCGCGGCAGACCGGCGAGCTCGAGCATGTTCTTGATCTCGGCCTCGGTGGCACCGTCGAACACCGGCGTCGCAAACGGCACGCCGTCGGTCAGGTTGCCCGCCAGCTGGAAGATCTCGTGGTCGCTGAGCGACTCGATGTCTTCCGGCTTGCCGGTGCCGTTATAGATGCTGGTCAGGAACTTGCGGACCTCGCCCGCGTTCGCCTGCGCCTTGAGCATGTCGCCGATGCGGTGGCCGAGCCCTTTCGCCGCCCAGCCGAGGTGAACCTCGAGAATCTGCCCGACGTTCATCCGCGACGGCACGCCCAGCGGGTTGAGCACGATGTCGACCGGCGTTCCATCCGCCATGTACGGCATGTCCTCGACCGGAACGATCTTCGACACGACGCCCTTGTTGCCGTGCCGTCCCGCCATCTTGTCGCCCGGCTGCAGACGGCGCTTGACCGCGACGTAGACCTTGACCATCTTCTGCACGCCCGGCGGCAATTCATCGCCCTGCGTCAGCTTCTTCTTCTTCGCCTCGAACGCCTGGTCGAACAGGACGCGCGTCTGCGCAATCGAGTCCTTCATCGCTTCGAGCTGGCGCGCCGCTTCCTCGTTGGCCAGACGGATGTCGAACCAGTCGTGGCGATTGATGCTCTCGAGGTAGTCCTTGGTAAGGCGCGTGCCCTTGGCCAGGCGCTTGGGGCCGCCGTTGGCGGTCTTGCCCAGCAGCAGCTTTTCGATCCGCGCGAACGCGTCGTTCTCGACGATCCGCACCTGGTCGTTCAAGTCCTTGCGATAGCCCTTGAGCTCGTCGTCGATGATCTGCGCCGCCCGCTTGTCGCGCTCGATGCCTTCGCGCGTGAAGACCTGGACGTCGATCACCGTGCCGGAGATCCCCGACGGCACACGCAAGCTGGTGTCCTTCACGTCGGAGGCCTTTTCGCCGAAAATCGCGCGGAGCAGCTTCTCTTCCGGCGTCAGCTGGGTCTCGCCTTTCGGCGTCACCTTTCCCACCAGAACGTCACCTGCCTCGACTTCGGCGCCGATGTAAACGATGCCGGACTCGTCGAGACGACCGAGCTGGGCCTCTCCCAGGCTCGAGATGTCGCGCGTGATTTCCTCGGGACCGAGCTTGGTGTCGCGCGCGACCACCGAGAGCTCCTCGATGTGGATCGACGTATAGCGGTCGTTGCCGACAACCCGCTCCGAGATCAGGATCGAGTCTTCGTAGTTGTAGCCGTTCCACGGCATGAACGCGACCAGCATGTTCTGGCCGAGCGCGAGCTCGCCCATGTCGGTCGACGCGCCGTCGGCGATGACGTCACTCTTGGCGATGACGTCGCCGACCTTGACCAGCGGCCGCTGATTGATGTTGGTGTTCTGGTTGCTGCGCGTGTACTTGGTCAGGTTGTAGATGTCGACGCCCACCTCGCCGGCCGCCGTCTCGGTATCGTGGACCCGGACGACCATCCGGTTGGCATCGACATAATCGACCTTGCCGCCACGGCGCGCGAGCACCGCGGTTCCCGAGTCGACCGCCGCCGTCCGCTCGACGCCGGTGCCGACCAGCGGCTTCTCGGCGCGAAGGCACGGCACCGCCTGCCGCTGCATGTTGGAGCCCATCAGCGCGCGGTTGGCGTCGTCATGCTCGAGGAACGGGATCAGCGACGCCGCGACCGAGACGATCTGCGCCGGAGCAACGTCCATGAACTGAACCTTGTCGGCCGTCGACAGCATGAACTCGTTCTTGCAGCGGCACGAGACCAGCTCGTCCTTGAGCTTCCCATTCTTGTCGAGTTGCGCGTTGGCCTGCGCGATCACGAACGCGCCTTCCTCGATTGCCGACAGATAGTGGATCTCGTCGGTGACCTTGCCATGCACGACCTTGCGATACGGCGTCTCGAGGAAGCCGTATTCATTGGTGCGCGCGTACAGGGCGAGCGAGTTGATCAGGCCGATGTTCGGGCCCTCCGGCGTCTCGATCGGGCAGACGCGGCCGTAGTGCGTCGGATGGACGTCCCGCACTTCGAAGCCTGCGCGCTCGCGCGTCAGGCCGCCCGGGCCCAGCGCCGACACGCGCCGCTTGTGGGTGATCTCCGACAGCGGGTTGGTCTGGTCCATGAACTGCGACAGCTGTGAAGAGCCGAAGAACTCCTTGATCGCCGCCGAAATCGGCTTGGCGTTGATCAGGTCGTGCGGCAGCAGGTTTTCGCTCTCAGCCTGGCCGAGGCGCTCCTTGACGGCGCGCTCGACGCGAACCAGGCCCGAGCGGAACTGGTTTTCGGCCAGCTCGCCAACCGAGCGCACGCGGCGGTTGCCGAGGTGGTCGATGTCGTCGATTTCGCCACGGCCGTTGCGCAGCTCGACCAGGATCTTGATGACCGCGATCACGTCCTCGCTGGTCAGCGTGCCCGGTCCGGTCAATTCGCTGCGGCCGACGCGGCGGTTGAACTTCATGCGCCCGACCGGCGACAGGTCGTAGCGCTCTTCCGAGAAAAAGAGCCCATGGAACAGCGCTTCGACCGCATCCTCGGTCGGCGGCTCGCCCGGCCGCATCATGCGGTAGATCGCAACGCGCGCCGCGGTCTGGTCCGGCGTGTCGTCCATCTTCAGCGTCTGCGCGATGTACGGACCCTGGTCGAGGTCGTTCACATATATCGTGTGAATCTTGGCCACGTTGGCGTCGAGCAGCTTGACCAGGAGCTCGTCGGTGATCTCGTCGTTGGCCGAGGCGAGGATCTCGCCGGTGTCCTTGTTGATGACGTTCTCGCCGAGATTGCGGCCGATCAGATAGTCGTTCGGGACCGCGATCCTCTTTACGCCGCCTTCGGCGAGGTCGCGGATATGCCGTGCGGTGATGCGCTTGTCCTTCTGGACCAGCACCTTGCCGTCTTTGCCGTGCAGGTCGAACTTGGCCACTTCGCCGCGCAGTCGTTCCGGGACCAGGTCCATCTGCGAGCCCTTCTTGGCCAGATGGAAGGTGTCGAACGCGAAGAAATGCTTGAGGATGTCCTCGTTGGACAGCCCGATCGCCTTCAGCAGTGTCGTCACCGGCATCTTGCGGCGGCGGTCGACGCGGAAGTACAGGTAGTCCTTGGGATCGAATTCGAAGTCGAGCCACGATCCGCGATACGGAATCACCCGCGCCGAAAACAGCAGCTTGCCCGAGCTGTGCGTCTTGCCGCGATCGTGCTCGAAGAACACGCCGGGCGAGCGGTGCAGCTGCGAAACGATCACTCGCTCGGTGCCGTTGATGACGAACGAGCCGTTGTTCGTCATCAGCGGGATTTCGCCCATGTAGACTTCCTGCTCCTTGACTTCCTTGACGGTCTCCTTCGGCGCTTCCTTGTCCATCAGGATCAGCCGGACCTTTGCGCGCAGCGCCGAGCAATAAGTCAGGCCGCGCTGCTGGCATTCGGTGACGTCGAAGGCCGGCGGCAGCAGCGAATAGCCGACGAATTCCAGCCTGGCGTTGCCCGAGTGGCTGGAAATCGGGAAGATCGAAGTGAACGCGGCCTGCAGGCCCTCGTTCTTGCGCGCTTCCATCGGTGTCAACTCCTGCAGGAACGCGCGGTACGAATTGAGCTGTGTTTCGAGCAGAAACGGCACCGGCAGCACGCTTGCGCGCTTGGCGAAGCTCTTGCGGATACGTTTCTTTTCGGTAAACGAGTACTGAGCCATTGGCCTTGACCTCTCGGGCGATGTTTCGGGCGCGCGCCGGCAACCGCTGAGAAAGCAGCCGGCTTGTCACCTTGGTTCATCGACTGATGCGGGGCATTGCGCCCCTTGGGATGGTGGTTGGCCACTACCAACCGCTGGCGGACGACGGCCTGCTGCACCGTCCGACCAAACCTGTCTTCTGCAGTCGGTTCAGAAGACGAAGACAAGCAAGCCTATGTGCGGCCACCTCGAGAGCTTTCAAGAGGCGCCGCTGACTCGCTTGTCTTCGGCATCTGGAAGCGCTTGCGCGCTCCCCGAAGCGAAGGCGATGGGTTCGCTGTTTTGGCGGACCCACCGCTCCTGCTTGCAGCATGTTTCAGTGCATACCGAGTTCTGCGACCCTCCCGGCGACAATGATGGTGCGCTCGTTCGCGGTCGCATCCCCGCTGAAGCGGGGCCCCTGCTCCGCGCTCACTCGCGTTGCCCCTGCTCCGCGCTCACTTCGCGTTACTTGATTTCGGCTTTCCCGCCGGCGTCATCCAGCTTCTTCTTGGCGGCTTCGGCGTCGGCCTTGTTGATCCCTTCCTTAACCGCCTTGGGCGCACCGTCGACCAGATCTTTGGCTTCCTTCAGCCCCAGCCCGGTGATTTCGCGCACAGCTTTGATTACGTTGACTTTGTTGTCACCGATCGCCGTCAGCATGACAGTGAACTCGGTCTGCTCCTCGGCGGCGGGAGCGGCAGCAGCCGCAGCGGGTGCGGCGGCCGCGACGGCGGCCGCAGCGGACACGCCGAACTTCTCTTCCATCGCCTTGATGAGCTCGGAGAGCTCGAGCACAGTCATCGACGCGATCTTGTCGAGGATTTCCACTTGTTGAACAGCCATTTCGTTCTCCTGAATCGTAAGGTTGAATATTCGGTAGTCGTTGCTTCAGCTTAGCCGGCGGCCTTGGCATCGCGCACTGCGGCGAGCGTCCGTACGAACTTGCCCGGAACCTCGTTCATCGTCCGGACCAGCTTGACGATCGGCGCCTGCATCGTGCCGAGCAGTCTGGCGATCAATTCCTCGCGCGAAGGCAGCGAGGCCAAAGCGGAAATCTCCTTGGCCGACATCAGCTGCCCGGGCATCGCACCGCCCGCAATGACGAACTTCTCGTTGCCTTTGGCGAAGTCGTTCAGCACCTTCGCCACGGCGACGGGATCGGCGCCGATGCCATACGCCAGCGGACCGACCATCTTGTCGGCCAGCGAGGCGAACGGTGTATCGGCTACTGCCCGGCGCACCAGGGTGTTTTTGACCACCCTGAAATACACGCCGGATGCCCGTGCCCTGGCCCGCAGCTGCGTCATCGCGGCCACCGCCATGCCGCGGTTCTCGGCCAGGATGATCGCTTGCGCGCCGGCAACCTGCTTCGCCACTTCGGCGACTACCGTTTGCTTCTGCTCCAGATTAAGACCCAAGGTCTACCTCCATCATTTCGGAACCGCAGCCACCTGCCGCCGCCGATTCCACGCCGTCCGAACGTTTCCGAACGGTTCCCGCGGTGACCTTACGTCAGGAAAAATCCTGTCTTCGGGACACCATCTATCGCCGGATCGGGTCTTCGCAACCCGTTTTAAGCCTTCGCTCCTGCGGTCTTTGACGGCGCGCCGCACCGGCGAAATGAGGTTGGACCATTCAACCCCGCCTCGCCTGTTCGGCGTTCCCTCAAATTCGTTTCTTGCCTCGCTTCGCTTACGTGTGCGTCTGCTGCTGACCGAACACCGACGAGTCGACCCGCACGCCCGCACCCATCGTGCTTGAGAGACTGATCTTTTTCAGATAAATCCCCTTGGTGCCTTGCGGCCTCGACTTGTTCAGCGCCTCGATCAGCGCCATGAGATTCGTTTTGAGCTGATCGGGCGTAAACGACGCGCGTCCGATCGTGCACTGGATGATCCCGGCCTTGTCGGTGCGATATTGCACCTGACCCGCCTTGGCGTTCCTGACCGCCGTGCCGACGTCGGCCGAAACAGTGCCGACCTTCGGATTCGGCATGAGGCCGCGCGGACCCAGGATCTGGCCGAGCTGGCCGACGACCTTCATCGCGTCCGGCGTCGCGATCACGACGTCGAAGTCCATGAAGCCTTCCTTGACCTTGGCCGCGAGATCGTCGAAACCGACGATGTCGGCGCCCGCTTCGGTGGCGATCTTGGCCTTGTCTCCCTGCGCGAACACGGCGACACGGACCTTCTTGCCGGTGCCGGCGGGCAATACGACCGAGCCGCGCACCGTCTGGTCCGACTTCTTGGCGTCGACGCCCAGGTTTACCGCGACGTCGACCGACTCGTCGAATTTGGCGGTCGCCGTTTCCTTGACTAGCTTCAGTGCCTCGTCGATCGGGTACGACTTGACGTGATCGATCTTGCCGCGCACTACCTTCATGCGCTTGGAAAGATGCGGGGTGTCCTTGTTCGCTGTCGTCGCCATGATCACTTCACCCCTTCGACAGTGATGCCCATGCTGCGGGCGCTTCCCGCGATCGTCCGCACTGCGGCGTCGAGATCGCCGGCGGTCAGATCCGGGGTCTTCGTCCTCGCGATCTCTTCGGCCTGCGCCCGGGTCAGCTTGCCGACCTTGTCGGTGTGCGGCTTCGGGCTGCCCTTGTCGACTTTCGCCGCCTTCTTGATCAGCACCGTCGCAGGCGGCGTCTTCATCACGAAGGTGAAGCTCTTGTCGGCGAACGCCGTGATCACCACCGGAATCGGCAGACCGGCTTCGAGCTTCTGCGTCTGCGCATTGAACGCCTTGCAGAATTCCATAATGTTGAGGCCGCGCTGACCCAGCGCCGGTCCGATCGGCGGGCTGGGATTCGCCTTGCCGGCCGGCACCTGCAATTTGATGTAACCGACGATTTTCTTTGCCATTGCCTACTCCTTGGTGGGTGCTAGCGGACGCGATTCGCGCCCTCCCCGTTCATCAGGCCTTTTCGACCTGCGAAAAATCGAGCTCCACGGGC
>Ga0207703_10002571_pt1 | contig 15679 bp, 11 predicted proteins | sample KBSSwiS12_FD_184304 | JGI IMG/M metagenome (GOLD analysis project Ga0207703, IMG submission 184304) | Switchgrass rhizosphere microbial communities from Kellogg Biological Station, Michigan, USA - KBS Switchgrass S1-2 (SPAdes) (version 2) | ecosystem: Host-associated > Plants > Roots >... | reverse complement strand
GCGTTGGATTACCGAAGGAAGCTCGGGGCTCGACTGGCAAAGCCACTGGAACTCGTCGAGCACCAGCAGGAACTTGTGTTGTTTGGGTGCAGTCGCCATAACGAGCCGGAGAGCCGCCTCCCACGTGGCGGGCGCAGACTCGGCGAGGTGGGGAGCAGCAAGCCATTCAGAGGCCGCACGCAGAAAGTCTGCGATCTGCGGCGTACGTAACTTGTCGCTCGCGATAAATAGAACGGTGGGTTTGCCGGTGGCAAAGCGCAACAGCAGCTCCGTCTTGCCGACGCGACGCCGACCGTAAACCGGAACCATCTCGGACCGGGTCGAGGCGTAGCGCTGCTCGAGCACTTTGAGTTCGGACCGCCGACCCACGAAATCGTGTGCATGGGTGATTGCTGCCATGGTTCCATGTTGCTCTCGTCTTACTTATTAAGTCAACAATTAATAAGTACCAATTTAATAAGTAGGCTGGTCCGAGCAGGAGCTGTTGTTCAGCGAGCTCAGCCCACACTTGAGGCGGGCGGCGTTGTTCAAGACCTCCGGTGGCCTGAAGCCGACCTTCGCGAACTCCGCCGGGATCGCCTTTTTCGCATCATCCATGGCGGCCTGGCTCGCCCATACGGCCGCCAAACCGCGATGCCGGCGACGTATACATATCGCCAGTGAGCCTGCAGAAACCTGGGCCATCGGGGTGTGCGTGCCACACTATGGAGCAGGTTTGGCCCCGTTCTCTTCGCAGGATGTTGGCAATGGTGTCACGTCGAACCTGATGCTCAGATCGGCCAGTGCGCCACGGATTCGCGTGGATCTCGAATGATCTGCCTGGCCATTTATACTCACGAAACGATTTCGCTCTCAATATCCCCATGAGAATTCTCGAATACACCGGATTGGACACCGCACGCGTAGCGGCGCAGTACCGCAGAGCCACCGAGGCCATCGCTCGCGAGGACTTCCGCGCAGCGGAAGTGAAGAAGCTGGTGAACCTGGGACATGGCAAGTTCTACCGCGCCCGGCTCGATGGCGCGGACCGCCTGTTGTTTGCACTCGTGCGGCACGGCGGGGAAACGTGCGCGCTGATGCTGGAGGTGATCGCGAACCACGATTACGGCAAGTCGCGATTTCTGCGCGGGGCAAACATCGACGAAACGAAGATCGCCGACGTGGAAGCAAAGGCGGCGCAAGTGGAGGCGCAGCCGGTGCGCTACCTACACCCAGAGCGCGCCGCGGTGCATTTCCTGGACAAACCGCTGTCCTTCGACGACGCGCAGGAATCGGTGTATCGCCTGCCACCGCCGTTGATCGTGGTCGGCAGCGCTGGCAGTGGCAAGACCGCACTCACCCTGGAGAAGCTCAAGCACGCCGACGGAGAAGTCTTGTACGTTACCCAGTCGGCGTACCTCGCGCAGAACGCGCGCGACCTGTACTACGCCAATGGCTTCGAACGCGAAGACCAGGAAGCCACGTTTCTCTCGTACCGCGAATTCGTCGAATCCATTCGCGTGCCGGCGGGACGCGAGGCGGGCTGGCGCGAGTTTTCGAGCTGGTTTGCGCGCATGCGCCAGGGGCACGCGTTCAAGGAGATCGATGGACACCAGGCATTCGAGGAAATCCGCGGAGTCATCGTTGCGCGCGCGGGTGGCGTACTCTCGCGCGAGGACTACCGGGCGCTGGGCGTGCGCCAGTCGATCTTTCCTGCGGAGGAACGCGACCGGCTTTACGATCTGTTTGAGAAATACCGGGCATGGTTATCCGACGCGAAGCTATACGACCTGAACCTGCTCGCGCAGGACTGGCTGGCGCTGGCCGCACCGCGTTACGATTTCGTAATGGTGGATGAAGTGCAGGATCTCACTACGGCGCAACTCGCCCTGGTGCTGAAGACGCTCAAGACTGCGGATCACTTCATGCTGTGCGGCGACTCCAACCAGATTGTCCATCCCAACTTCTTCTCCTGGAGTCAGGTCAAGACACTCTTCTGGCGCGATCGGGAGTTGGCGGAACTGCAGCAACTGCGCGTTCTGACAACCAACTTCCGCAACGGACTGGAAATCACGCATCTGGCCAATACGCTGCTCAAAATCAAACAGCAGCGCTTCGGCTCCATCGACAAGGAGAGCAATTTTCTGGTTCAAACCGTGGGCGGGGAGCCAGGCAAGGCAACGCTACTGGCGGACAAGGATGCGTCCAAGCGCGAATTGGACCGCAAGATCCGTCAGTCCACGCAGTTCGCCGTGCTGGTTATGCGCGACGAGGACAAGCCGGCAGCCCGTGAATACTTTTCTACCCCGCTCCTGTTCTCGATCCATGAAGCGAAGGGGCTGGAGTACGAGAACATCGTGCTCTACCGTTTCGTTTCCGGCCACCGCCGCGAATTTGCGGAAGTCTCCGCCGGCGTGACGAAGCAGGACCTCGAGACCGACACGCTCGACTATCGCCGCGCCCGCGACAAGAGCGACAAGTCGCTGGAGGTCTACAAGTTCTTCGTCAATGCGCTGTACGTCGCGCTGACGCGCGCCGTGAGGAACCTGTACCTCGTCGAATCCGACACCAGTCATCCTCTGTTCGCCCTGCTCGAGCTGACCACAGCCAACGGCGAGGCGCAGGTTGTGGCCAGGCAATCGAGTCTCGAGGAATGGCAGAAGGAAGCGCGCAGACTCGAACTGCAGGGCAAGCAGGAGCAGGCCGAAGCCATCCGCCGCACAATTCTCAAGCAAACCCGGCCTCCCTGGCCCGTCCTCGACGAGCCGGTGGTCCGCGATTTGCTGGCCAAGGTTTTCCGCGAACGCGCGGTCGGCGACAAACAAAAGCGGCGGCTGCACGAATATGCCGCTTTCCACGATGAGCCCGAGCTGGCCTCGTGCCTCGCGAAGGAAGCGGGCTTTGGCGTCGCGCAATTCGGCGGCCCACAGGGATTCGAGCAGCAGCGCAGCGCGCTCAACCGCAGGTACTTGGCGCCCTACGTCGCGCGCAACTTTAAGGATGTACTGCGCCAGTGCGACGCGCACGGCATTGACCATCGCACGACCATGAACCAGACGCCACTGATGGCGGCCGCGGCCGCCGGCAATTTTGCGCTGGTCGAAGCACTACTCGAACGCGGCGCAGACCGCGAAGCGACGGATCAGTACGGCTGCAACGCGTTACATATAACCCTGCGCGAGGCATTCCGCGATAGACAGTTCGCGCGCGGCCCCTGTGGCGTGCTTTACGAGTTGCTGGCGCCAGCGCACGTGGACGTGAAGGCTGGCGACCGCCTGGTGCGCGTCGACAAACATCTGTCGGAATATTTTCTGTTCCAGACATTCTGGACGCTGTTCAAGTCTCGATTCACGCGTATCGACCGCACGCTCAACTGCGCACTCGACACAAAGGCGATACTTGGGGCCTGGGAGGCTCTGCCGGAGAGCGTCCTGCGCACCACACGCAACAAGCGGCAACACCTGTCCCACGTGCTCTCGCGCAACGAAGTGGAACGCGACTACGCCTACAACCGCGCTCTGTTCAAGCGCGCGGCACACGGCTGGTATCAGTTCAATCCTACTCTAGAAGTACGCTGCCGCTCGAGCGCGGGCGAGGAACTCTGGCGGCCGGTCTTCGCGGCGCTCAACCTGCCGTTGATCGGCGAATTCTCGACGCCGTATTCTCGTAGCTCGCTCAGCGAGTATCTGACGTCAGCCGGCATGCCACCCTGTCCCGTGCCCATCATGGCCGAGCGAGAGACCGCACGACTGGAGGAGGAGGCTCGGCGCGAGCAGGAGGAAGTGCGACGGCAAGAAGCTCAGCGCCTCGAGCGGGAAAAAGAGCGCGCCGAGTTGCTTGCCCAACGTGAACGCCAGCGAACACAACGAGCCAGGCATTCGACGACCGACACGAAGCCGCGTTGGGGCACGCCCGAAGCGCGCTGGGATGCCATGATGGAACTCCAACGCCGGATCGAAAAATCGCGCGAACAGGGCGGTAAGAAGAAGCAGGATTAGTTAGAGAGGACTCAAGTCGGGGTTTTCGCCTACAGCCCTGCGGAAATCAGACATCCTGACGTAACCCGCGTCTTTCAAGGACATCGCGAAGTCCTCGACGCTGCCGTCGCCGCCTCGCGCAAGAGCCGCCTCCAGATGTTTGTGGGCAACGGCTGATGCAGCCTCAGGATCGTCCTCCATGCCCGCATCCGGGTTCACCAGGCAAAAATACTCCCGCCACGCGTCCGGCCCGGAGCGCTCGTAACAAAGGATGGAGGGCATGTATCCCGCAATCGGTCCGCCATAACTGCCCGGCTCATAGCGAAAACGGCCAGCCGCAGAACCAGCCTGCCCCACGCCCTCATCTCGATCGGCGCAGCAACGCTTGTACTTCTTCCCGCTGCCGCACGGACAAGGCTCGTTGCGGCCTACTTTCGCCGATCTCGCCGGCGTTACCGGGCGCTTTTCAGATCCGAGTTTTGCCATGAAATTCGTCTCTCCAACTCACGACAACAGTCGTAGAGGACGCCTTCGCGGTCGGCCCAGAAAGCGCGCAATGATAAGGCGTCGAAATCGGTCCTCGCAGATCGCCGCAACACGACTTCCGTTGGCGTCGAATCATCGAGGTGACCGGCGGACCGCACGGCGGTGACGCACACTGAGCATAAGATCTTGATCCAGCTTGGGACGATCCCAGTGTCGCGTCTGACCCGACTCGACGGCGAGATCTTCCAGGTAACGCAGGAAGGTGTAGGTCTTGTTCACGATATCGATCATCAAGACCTTCATTTCCTCGTCCGAGATCCGACCCAGCCGCGTCCAGGGAATCTCGCCGTAAGGCGTGACTACTTTCACGTCGCTGTAATCCCCACTCTGTGACGACGGGAAGATACCGGCGTGCACGTCCTCCAACGCATTGCGCACGCACGATTCGACCAGAGACTTGGCCACCTTTTCGAGCGAGCGGCGCTGGGTGCGGGTCATCGAAGTGCTGTTCATCGTTTGTTAGTTAGTCAACATCCCGGGTCATACGGCGTTGTTCCACGGCGCTTGTCCCGCTCCGCGAGAAAATCCACGACGTTGGTCGGACGTCCCTGCCGAGTCAGCCAATCGTAGAACGCCTTGGCACCTGCATCGGAAATGCCCGACAACGCCTCAGTCCAATCCTGAGTGATGTCGGCAATCGCCAGCTCTGGTTGGCCCTTAAGCCAAGTGGGCGCGATGAAAGCACCTTCGCCGGCCTCCCTGGGCCGACTGCAAAGCCGCCCGCTCGGACGCGGCCTCGACAGTGAGAATCGCGCGCTGGAAAGTCGGGCGCATTACGCGGACGTAGTACTTCGATCGTTTCATGAGCAACGCCTCATTGACGTTTGCGGAAACCCCGGCGGAGCGGCCCCATCCGCCTCTTCCCGCCGCAACTCTCGCTCGCGCCCGCATAGTGGCGGCAAGCTGCGCTTGGTGTCATCGCTGCTCGACTGCCGGATTTTACATTGAGTTCTCTGGCCGTAATCCGGCAACTCCCCTAAGCCCAGGAGGTCCGAAGAAGTCGTACGTTGCGCGGGGCTTGTTGACTCACTACAAGTCGTGTGGAATCTTTAACTTCCCACGGCGTGGCCGACGCCGAACTCCGATGGATCCGCCCCCGCTGGATCCCTCGACCGGAGCAAAGGGGAGCAGACTCCCCCGGCAGGCTGGTCGCGTCAACTTCGCAGCGCAGCGCAGCCGAGGGCGGGGGCCGAGGCAGCGCCGTGCGAGGAGATGCCATGACCGCCCATCGGGATCTCAAGAGAATTATCCGCGAACGCCAGAGCAAGACCGGCGAGTCCTACACCGCTGCGCGAGCTCACGTGATGCGCGAACGCGCAACCTTGCTCGGACCGGTCGCGCCGGAACCCATCGAGAAGGAGCCGCTACGCGCCGATGCTGCGGTGCTCAAAATCAACCGCCAATCGGCACGCGTCCGCGTTTCCGGCGAGTCCGGTGAGCTCACGTTCCGATCCCGAGACGTCTGGGACATCGTCCCGGGGCACCTCGTGACACTCGTCATCGAGAAACGCTGGACCTGGAAGGGTGATGACTACGCGAGCGGACGGATCGAGAGCCCCCGCGTCGACATCGACAAACTGGGTCTGTCTCCACTGCCTTTGCGTGGCGGCGAGATCGTGGATCTGCGTGCCGATTCGGAACCGTTCCGGAGGCCGGATCCGTACGCGCCACTTTGGCGCAAGCTCACGGCAAAACCTCGCGCCGGGTTCAAGATGGACCCGATCGCATGGGGACAATTCCCAGGAGCCGGTAACGAGGAGAATCCGACATGTGAGGCGTCGGAGCGCGCAGGAGCAGGCGATTACATCGGCGCGCGCGAACTGCTCATGGAGGTGTTGGGTACCGATCTTCGCTGCCTCGATGCCCATGCGCATCTGGGCAACCTCGAGTTCGATCACTCGCCGAAGCAGGCGATCGTACATTACGAGATCGGGATGCGCATCGGTGAGCTTTCATTGCCGCCCGACTTCGATGGCCTACTGCGGTGGGGGCACATTTACAACCGGCCGTTTCTGCGCTGTCTGCACGGTTATGGATTGTGCCTCTGGCGCATGGGACAACTCCCACAGGCCAAACAGGTGTTTGAGCGTATCCTCGCGCTCAATCCTAACGACAACCAGGGCGTGCGATTCTGTTGGGACGATGTTCGCAGCGGCCGAAGTTGGGACGAAATGCAGGAGCGCGAGGCCCAGCATGCTCGAGGCTGTGAGATGATCTGGCCCGTCCACGCCACCACAGTGGATTCACAGACCCTTGCGTATCAGTGACCATGCCGCGCGAGATCAAAGAATCCGACTGGAAAGTTTTGAGGCGCTTGCATCCGGTCGCGCTCGAACGCTTTTGCGGGCGTGTGCTTACTGAGATCGGAAGTGTCATGAATGATGACGCTCGGAATTCTCATGAGCGCTACCTGAATATCTTCAAGATCGTCGCGCACCGCGACCGAGAAATTGCGCGCATCTTTGACGATCTGAAACGCTCACGCGCGCCGACGATGCTGGCAGAAATGTGTTCTGTAGGATTGTTAACGGAGGACGAGCTCTCCGGTTTCAGTCCGGAAACACGTAGTGTCATTGATATGCTCCGAAGAAATGGGTAAGCCTCGACTGCGTCGCAATCCGATGCAAGCTGGTAGCCTCATCAGTCCAGGGATTCAACTGCCTTGAAGCGACATGGTCTATTGCTGAGCTGGTGAGGGCAGACTGTGGTCAGCCGGGCCCGGACGGGTAATAACCGGATCACATGACGAAAGTAGTTCTATTATTATCCGCCACGAAGGCTCGCGATCAGGAGCAGGCTTGCACAGCGGTGTGTATCCGGCCATTCCGGGCGGGTTGGAGAGTTCGCCATCGCGAACGCCGCACGGCCTTTCGCTGCGAGAGGCGCCCGGCCTTGTTAGATCATTCCGGCGAGAACGGCGCCGTGGCGCGGAGCAGCGTTCTGGGAAGGGGCGCGAGAGCTGCCCGCGATGCCGGGACAACTTCGACCGCCCTTGTCAGGCCCCGAGAGTCGGGACCGCTCCGGCCGACAAGGATTCAGTGTCACTAAGGCTGAACAGCCTGGCGCGATCCGATTTGGCAGCCAATACGCCGGCAGGGAAGCGCCCACTGTTTCGCAAGACACTGAAAACTCGGGAGAATTTTTGGTGGAAAGGGAGGGAATCGAACCCTCGACCCCGGCATTATGAGTGCGGGACGGAGGAGGAGAGGCCACGGCGGGTAATCACAAGTGCCTGATTGTAGGCGATCTTTTCAATCTAGATCTGCCGGGTGGGACGGCGTAGCAGCGCACTTTGCATCAAAAGGCACGAGGGAGCATAGGCAGGTCACGCGAAATTCACGCACGCGCTCACGGCTTTTGACCAGTGCATTCTGCCTTCGGACCTTTCCTTGTCGGGAGGGAAAGGTTTGCTAGATCCTTTCCCTGTCCGGAGGGAAACCTGTAGTGGATGAATGACAACCATTCATCTGATGCATAAATCAACCGGCAGACAGGAACACTATGCTGCCACCTGCGCAGTCCTCGTGATTCCAGCGAGCGCCGCGACCAACTGATCGAGTTGCGCGGAGGAAAACAACCCATCCGGCCCGCGCGAACTAAGATCCGTGAAAGGCGATTCATACAATCGAGACGGGTCCATGGTGCCGTACTCGGTCAGGTGATCGACGATGAGGCTCACGAACTCAATCTGATTGGCGCTCAAGGTGGAGTCCGTGACGAACGCTCCAAGCGCCTGCTTTGCCGCCCCGATGTCGAGCCCGACGAGAGAGCGTACAAACAAACCAAGTCCACGGGCTTCCTTAACGGCCCGTTCGATGTCCTCGCGTCCGCCGATGCCGCTCTGTAGCAACATTCTCTCGAGTTCGGCGAGGTCGGTCGCCGTCAAGGACTTGTTCATCCGCAACTTGTTGATGGCGACGTGGCTTTGATGCGCCCGCAGAAATGCTTGCGCTTTGGCGCGGAACTTCGCCAGGTCGTTCGCCTCTTTGAAGCCTGGAAGATCGAATTCCATCTCTGCGCCCATTTCGTCTTCAAAGTCCGAGTACAGGCGCTTGCGCTTTGCCTTTTCAATCAGCTGGACGAGCTCCCGTAATCGCCGTCGTGCTGCCTCGAGCATTCCGACGGTAACGTCCTGCCACCAATGGTCCGTTTGAATATCGAGAATGAGTGGCATCTGGGCGCTGACCATGGGAATCGATGCTTTCTCCTCCAACATGCCCGCGATGTCCTTCACCTGATCGCGCATGCGCTCGAAGCCGTGACCCTGAGTCAGCTTAGCGAGCTGCAACTTGAGCAGCAACAAGTCAAAACGTTTCGCCTCTTCGTTCTCAGGATCCAGCTCCGTCGGAAGACCTGCGACGTAGTGAGCGAGCTCGCTCCGTGATTCAGCAGGCAGAACGTTCCACGACTCACGTTTCGCGTACTTCTCGACGAGCCGACGCTTGGGGCGGACGACGAAGTTATCGAGATTCATCGATTCGACGGTGTGACGCAGCGTCTCCGCTGCTGCGCGCCGCACGTCTTTCTCCAGTAAGCCGCTTGTCGGCTCGATGCCAGAGTCGGCCACTGCGTATTCCTTAGGAGGACCGATCTGGTGGTCAATAGCCCCTATTAAATCCAAACGTGATTTGAACAGCTTCGCGCCGAGACTCTCACCGACTCTTCCTTCGGTAGCAGGGAGAGCCTGACTGAAGTACTCAAGATTCTGACAGTAGTCGAATAGGAAGAAGTACTCCTTGTCCCGGCCAGGTGCGAGCAGATTCGGGCATAACCGTGTTCCGCGACCAATCATCTGCCAGAACTTCGTCTTCGACCGCACAAGTTTGAAGAAGACTAGGTTGAGCACTTCAGGAACATCGATGCCGGTATCAAGCATATCGACGGAGATGGCGATGTGCGGTGCCTTGTCTTTGCCCGAGAAGGCATCGATCAGACTCTGCGCGTATTCAGTCTTGAATGTGATCACCCGTGCAAACTCACCCTTGTAGTGCGGATAGTTTGCATTGAAGCGGTCGGCAATGAAGTCCGCGTGATCCTGATTCTTGGCGAAGATGATAGTTTTTCCGAGCCGGTCACCGCCCACCACCGTCAACCCCCGTTCCATGAGATGCTCAAGCACCTTGTCGACAGTGTCTTTATTGAAGAGCCACTTGTTGACGGCTTCGGCTTCCACGTAGTCGGGGACGCCGGTTTCATCGTCCCATTCCATGGCGTCCCACTGATCCTTGTCGTCCTCGGACAGCTCGTCGTATCGGATACCCTGCCGCTGGAATTTCAGGGGCACGGAGATCGCTCGCGGAGGAACCAGATACTTCTCCTTCACTGCCTCCTCTAAGGAATAGGCATCAGTTGGTACGCCACTTTCGAGGTCGAAGAGACCATAAGTGTTGCGATCAATCTCGTCCTTTGGCGTCGCTGTCAGGCCGACCAGCAGCGAGTCGAAGTAATCAAAGATGGCCCTGTACTTCTGAAACACCGAGCGATGAGCTTCATCAATGATCACTAGATCGAAGTGCCCGACGCCGAAGCGCCGCTGGCCGTCGTGCGTCTCATCGATCATTCCCATCATCGTGGGATAGGTCGATACAAACACGCGGCCCTCTGCGTCTTTCTCCGTCACCAGATTAACGGGCGATGAATCCGGCAGATGGACCTTGAAGGCATTGACGGCTTGTTTGACGAGGGCAATGCGGTCAGCCAGAAATAACACGCGCTTGACCCAATTGCATCGCATCAGCAGATCCGCCAACGCGATGACGGTACGCGTTTTGCCCGCGCCGGTGGCCATCACGAGTAGCGCCTTGCGATCGTGATCCTGCTCGAACGACTCCGCGATACGCCGAATGCCCCGTGTCTGATAGTAGCGCTCGACAATCTTGCCGTTGATCTCCGCTTGAGCAAGCGGCTTGCGCGTTCCGCGCCGTTGAACAAGAAGCTCCAGCTCGGTTTTCTTGTAGAACCCCTGCACCGCCCGTGGCGGATAGTTGGTGTCGTCCCAGAGCCAATGATCGTAACCGTTGGAGTAGAAGATGAGCGGGCGTTGCCCGTACTGCTTCTCCAGGCAATCCGCATAGAGCTTCGCCTGCTGTTGGCCAACGCGCGGGTCGCGCTTCGTGCGCTTGGCCTCGACCAGACCCAGCGGCTTGCCGTCATCGCCCCATAGCACGTAGTCCACGTACCCCTTACCCTGGCTGTTCGGCATGCCGGTAACTTCGAGCTCCCGGTCGCGCGGTTGGTTCAGAGGCCAGCCAGCCTCCTTCAACAGCAAATCGATGAAGTAGTCGCGTGTCTCGGCTTCTGAGTAGTCATGTGTATCAGGCAGCGCAGCAGCTGCGTTGCGTGCTTTCGCGACTTCCACCCGAAGGCGCTTCAATTCGTCGTCGAGTGACGTCTTGTCCGCGAGCAGCACGGCAAGCTTTTCGTCGCGTTCGCGAAGTTGCTCCTCGAGACGCTTTAGCTGCTCTGCGGTCTGTTTCTGCGCACGCTGTGGGTGCGGGAGCGCGGCCTGATCGAACTTGAGTCCAGGGGCTGGCCTCCCCGTGCGACCATAGGTTCGCGCAAGCCAATAAGCGACATGGAACAGCTCGCGAACCGCGGCGAGTGCATCGTCAGCAGGGATCAAGCGATGACTGTGCACGGCGCGGTTGCCCAACGTGACGATCACTCGCGCCTTGGCGAACACGGCTTCTCCAGCCGCCTTCTTGAAGGTTGGCTCATGGATCAGCGCCGAAAGATTGTCTTGATAGGGCAACTTCAGGTTCGGGTCGTACTTGAACACCCAAGAGATGGCTAACTCAAGCGCGCGGCGGGCGTAGAAGCAGGCAGCGCGGGAGTCAGCGTGAACGGAGCCTTCCGCTCGCACACAGGCCTCAAACTCGGCGGGCCACTCACGCTGAAGAAACGCAAACTGGCTCATCCCATCCCACCAAACGCTTGTTGTTGTAGAGATAAGGACAGCAGATCTAGCTTCATCGACGAGTCAGAGTAAACCGCGCGAAGACGACGAACAGCGGCTACTTTCCGCGCGAATTCACGCTGCAAACCGATCGGCGGTAGAGGAATTCGCAATTCGCGCTGCGCCGTGATGGGCACTTGATTGCGCGTTGTCTGGCTCATATTTTTTTCCAGCTGACGCTGAAAATCTCGCGATCGGAGCGCGGAGAAGAGGTAGTCTGAAGAAAGCGTCTCTGGATTAGGCCGGAAGGCCGTCACGGAAGTGCCGATGAGGGCCTTCTGAAATCGACCATCACAGAGCGCCACCTTCCCCACGCTGGCATTATGGGCCAGCAGAACATCGCCAGCTGTGATCCATCCAATCTTAAGTTTGCTGGCCTTTTCCTCTGCTAAGTTCTCGAAGGCGTTACTTATCTCGCCGTCGTCGGTAATGGTCTTGGCCGATATAAACGGCACGCCGAAGTCATCGAAATCCTCCGCTCGCGGATACAGACTTCCATGGTTTCCGTCCTTGTGTAAGAGCAAAGCGCCAGACGCCAACAGTTGACCGATCCTTTGACCATGAAACCCTGTACCACAGAACATGCCGATGAAGATGGATTGGGTTAGGGTGTCGAGTTCAGCGATGGCTGCACGGCGCTTCGCGCGCAGAGCGTCGGCCATGTCGAGGATCTCCGCGATCCGCTGTTGCTCCTGAATAGGCGGCAGCCACAAACGCGTCTTTTTCGCTCTATCGATAGTGTAAGTTCCGACCGTCGAGCCAGATCCTGCATGAACTTGATCGAGGATCGACCGCGTACGAAACGCATGCCAAATAAACCTAGGGCAAGTCCGTCGCTTGGCCTTAAACCACAGAACGCTCGCGTCTTTGAAATAGAAGCGGTCTCCTGGCTGTACCACGTAGCATGCCCCCAGAGTGCCTACCGCAGAGATCATCAGATCCCCTGCTTGGGGGGCTCCATACTTGTCTCTGAATTCTTGGTAAAGCTCCTCCGATATGAACAACTCATTGTCAACGCTGCCAGTCTCGGCGAGCCTGACGATTTCCCGAGCCCGATAGAACGGCACTCCGGACGATTTCCATTGCTCTTGTAAGACGCGCTTACTTGAACAGATATCGAAAAGATCGCCGAGGACGATCTCTTGCCAATCCGGTCGCCCGACTCTCGCTGAACGGCGAAGCGCGTCAGCGGCGACGCTCATATCAAGGTCCTCTGAAGTTCTTCGAGTCCTTGATTGATGTCCTCCTCGAGCTTCGCCAGCTCCGTCAAAATCTCCTTCGGTTTACGATGGTTCATCTCCTCGTGCACGACTTCTTTGTACCGGTTAAGGGAAAGATCGTAGCCCTGCCCGGCGATATCGGCCTTCGGAACACAAAAGCTCTGTGCCGTACGGGGGCGCTTTCGCTCAACGCCATTGCGTTCCGACCAGCGTCTCAACACGTCTGGAAGGTTGTTCTTCGGATGGTTTTCCGCGGTCAACGCGATTTCGGGGACTGGGCCTAACTTCTCCTCAGGTAGCAGTGGTATCCGTTTGTCATCGAGAGTCCAGCCGTCCGCCTCGACTTCGTAGAACCAAACATAGTCGGTGCCACCGGAGTTAGTTTTGGTGAACAACAAAATGGCTGTCGAGACGCCAGCATAGGGCTTGAACACGCCGCCCGGCAGTTTCACCACGGCATCGAGTTTCTGATCCTCGACCAGTATTTTGCGGAGCGTTTTGTGTGCTGTAGATGACCCGAATAACACGCCGTCCGGCACGATGACGGCCGCGCGGCCACCTGGTTTCAGCAGACGAAGGAATAGCGCGAGGAACAGAAGCTCGGTCTTCTTGGTCTTGACGATCTGCTGTAGGTCCTTCGCCGTGGTCTCATAGTCGAGACTTCCGGCGAAAGGGGGATTGGCTAGGACCAACGTGTACTTTTCGTCCTCGCCCGAATGCTCCTGAGCTAACGAGTCGCGATAAGTAATGTCGGGATTTTCAACTCCGTGCAGCAACATGTTCATGCTGCCAATGCGCAGCATGGTGCTGTCGAAGTCGAATCCGTGGAACATGTCATGGTGGAAGTGTTTGCGTTGCTTCGTGTCGTGCAACAGCTTCGGATAGTGATCGCGCAGATACTCGCTCGCAGCCACCAGGAATCCCGCAGTCCCGCACGCCGGGTCGCAGAGGACATCGTTCGGCTTCGGCGCCATTAGCTCCACCATCAGCCGGATGATGTGTCGTGGCGTGCGGAATTGCCCATTCTGCCCAGCGTTCGCGATCTTGCCGAGCATGTATTCGTACACGTCGCCCTTTGTGTCTCGATCCTCCATAGGCACGGCGTCGAGTAGCTGGACGACCTTGTCCAAAAGTGCCGGCGTCGGAATGGTGAAACGCGCGTCCTTCATGTGATGCGCGTAAGTCGAATCCTCACCACCGTTATTCTTGGCGAGTCCTTCCCTCAAAAATGGAAAGGCGTGCTGTCCGACAACATCAAACATGTCGGCCGGCGCGTAGTTTTTGAACTTAGACCAGCGTATATCGTCGTACGGACGCCCTCCGTCCTTCCCGATCCTGTCTTTGCCCTTCGGAAACACGCGCCGCTCCATTGGCTGTTTCAGCCTTGCAGCCTTGTTTTCCTCCAGCGTATGCAGATCATCGAGCCGCTTGAGGAAGAGTAGATATGTGATCTGCTCAATGACCTCTAACGGATTGGAGATGCCACCTGACCAGAAGGCATTCCAGATTTGATCGATTTGATTCTTGATGGATCCCGTGATCATGTGTGCTTCAATTGATATGCCAATGAGATGCGTTCGGCGATCTGGGACAAGGGCGTATCGAGGCCGAGAGATTTGGGTGAATACGTTTCGTCCGCGGTCATCCCCTTCAGAAACCGTTCCAGATCCTCGGCAATCTTAGGTGTGGTTGGGATGCGACTCTCAGGCGAAAGTAACTGCGATAAGCGGATGACGTCGTTGGCATGCTTGCGAATGTTCTTTGAATCCACAGGCTCGCCTCTCGTCTTGCGCTCGTCGAGGTCGAGCCACGCGTGAGCTTTGAGAGGAATCAGCCGATCCTCGCCGATCCATGACAGTCCCTCAATCTCTCGGCGACCGTCCAGAATAAATCGGTAGTACGACTCGTCTAGCAGAATGGCTGACAGGCTCGAAACGCTCTCTTCGAAAGGTATGGGAGTCAGCCGACTGGATTCGGCAAGGCGTATACCGTCGGGTGACTTACAGAACAATTCGAGCATGAAAGGGAAGGCGGCATCCGCCGGCTTCTGAAAGCGGTAGAGCACAGGTTTCCCGGTCTCGCTCGTTTCCCGGATCTGATAGCCACCCTTTTCGACGAACTCCCAAAAGCTGCTACCGAAAGCGGGCTTGAGCGCTTCGATATGCAGCACGATGTCCAGATCCTTCGTAGCTCTGAACTCCAGCCCGGCGCTCTCCATAGCGAGCGTTGCTGCGGTGCCGCCGATCAGAATGAACTGATCCGCGTGACCGTCGAAGTGTCTGCGAAATATGTCGAGTCCCTTCACCACGGAAACTGTTCCTTCAACTCCTCAAGCGCAAGATCAATCCGCTCATCCGTGTTGCCCTGGAAACTCAGGCTCAGGGAAAGGGGATCGACGGCCCTCTTGTCATGATTTTTGGCACTACCTCCAAGTATGGGAGCGTAACTCCACACCTGCAATTGGCAACCGCCAGGCACTGGCTCCGGAATCTCTTTGACGTTCTTAAATCCGGGCGACCTGAGCCACTCTGCAGCAAGCGCATAGACCGGCGTCGCCGGGTCTGCAAGCTGAGTGTAGTACGCCAGAGCGCTCAGGCCGGCCAACGGAGCATCCTTGTGATCAGAGGCCGTGGGAGTATGGGCCCAGAATTGCCTCTTGATCGGCGTGCGAAGCCGCGGCCTGATCAGCTCCCAGGTTTCTGCAGGAGTCCTATCCATGAGAAGCCAGCGCGCTCGCCCGCGCTGATCGAGCCTTGCGACTCCGGTAATAGTAAGCTCGCTCACAGCTCTGGAGACGGTCATCGCGGTGTAACCCACCTCGTGGGCCATCTCGGCAGGATTCCATTCCCTTTGCGTGGCCTGCGACAGCAAGGCCCGCAGTAACAGCGCTTGCGTGGCAGGACTGAAAGCGTTGACGGACTCCTTCTGCGGCTGGCGGAAGTACTCCCGCAGATCGATGCCCAGATCGGGCAAGTAAAGCTGATTGCCCGGCACGATGAACG
>Ga0207703_10002570_pt1 | contig 15688 bp, 16 predicted proteins | sample KBSSwiS12_FD_184304 | JGI IMG/M metagenome (GOLD analysis project Ga0207703, IMG submission 184304) | Switchgrass rhizosphere microbial communities from Kellogg Biological Station, Michigan, USA - KBS Switchgrass S1-2 (SPAdes) (version 2) | ecosystem: Host-associated > Plants > Roots >... | reverse complement strand
TGTTCCGGTGCTTCTCCGCGCGTCTGGTACACCTCGGCGCGGTCGGGGCGGGTCAGCAGGCCAAGCTGCTCAACAACGCGATGCTCGCCGCGCACCTGGGTATCGCCGCTGACGTTTTCACGCTCGGGCGGTCGCTCGGCCTGGACCCCGGCGCGCTCGCGGCCGTGTTGCGCAATGGCTCCGGCAGGAGCTTCGGCGTCGAGATGCTCGTTTCCTTGGGGGGCCTGGAGAATGTTGCCACCTCGCAGGCTCGTCCCACGCTCGGCAAGGACGTGGAGCTGCTTGCCGAGCTGCTCGCGGCAGGCGACGCGCCACCCACGGGCAACCGCGGGGCCGGTGCGACGCTCCTGTCGACGGCGCGCGGCCTGATCGAGAGTCTGGAGGCACTGGCGGCGGTTGGCCCGCCGCGAAAAGCGGAGGAGCGACCGGTCGGCGCCAGCCGAGAAGGCCCGGCCGTTACCCGTCTGGATGATGACATTCGTCGCCGGGTCAGCCGTGGCGCGTTCCACGGCGACGCACAGGTCGCGGTAATCGGCCGCGGTGAAACAGTTCAACCGCGCCGGCCGGTCAAAAGTGAGCCAGGTGACCTGGCCGGTGGTGCCCACGTCTGAAAGGTCGCGCTGCCCGAGGGTGGTATCGGCTGGATGCCGTATATTCTCGAGCGGATCGACTACACATGGGAACGGCACCGCTGGTACAATGACGTGAACCGCGAGGTACGGCCGCCCGAGCCGTTCCGTGACCACATCTTTGGCTGCTTCATCTCCGACAACGCCGGCATCTACACGCGTCACCTGGTCGGTGTTGACAACATCATGTTCGAGGGCGACTACCCGCACTCGGACAGCAACTGGCCGCACATTCGCAAGGTGCTCGAGGCAAGCCGCGCACCGGCATGACGCGGTCTGGCGCCGGTTACCTGGGCATGGGGAGCACGCACTTCCGCCGGTCTTGCTGACTTCCGCATGGGCGAACGGCCGCGAAACCATTGTCGATGTGTAGCGCTCCTGCCCTAATATAGTTCGCCTGGAGGTCGTTGATGATGTCCGGACCGAGCGAGGTTTCCGGCCTCACGGGTTCCTGTGAGGTGGCGTCGGTGTCGGTGAGCTGTCCGTCCTGGCCGTGGCTCCTGCGGGCCGAGACGGTTGACGGGTTGGTCGCCGCGCGGGCTCGGTTGACGCCGGAGGGCCTGTTTCTGGTGGATGAGGCGGGCCAGCGGGTGACGTTCGGTGAGTTCGATGCGCGGGTGACGCGCGTCGCCGCCGCGCTGGCAGCGGCGGGTGTCACGGTCGGGACTCGGGTCGCGTGGCAGCTCCCGACTCGGATCTCCACGTTCCTCGTGATGGCCGCGTTGCGGCGGTTGGGCGCGGTCCAGTCGCCGCTCATCCCGCCGTATCGGGAGCGCGAGGTGTCGGCGGCGCTGGCGACCAGCGACGCGCAGGTACTGTTGGTCCCGGGTACGTGGCGGGGCTTTGACTTCACCGCGCTGGCGGCGCGGATCGCCGCGGCCGGCGGTCCCGCGCCGCGGGTGGTCGAGATCGGGTATGAGGCGCCCGAGGCCGAACCTGTCGGCGACCTGGTGGAGCCGGCGCCGGACCCGGAGGCGGTGCGTTGGATCTATTTCACTTCGGGCGCTACCGGTGTGCCCAAGGGTGCTCGGCACACCGACTCGACGTTGCTGTCCCCCGGCCTGGCGTACGCTGGTATCGGTGAGCTCGGCCGGCAGCCAGGCGAGTTCGGATCGATAAGCTTTCCAGTCGCCCACGTCGGCGGCATCGAGTACCTCATCACCGCTATGGCCAGCGGGATGCCGCTGCTCCTGTTGGAGGCGTTCGTCCCGGCCAGGGCCGTCGAGCTGTACAACCGGCACGAGGTGACTGCCATCGGTGGGACGCCGACGGTATACACCGCTCTGCTCACCGAGGCCGCCGGCCTGCCGGAGGGGCAGCGGCTCGTGCCGACGCTGCGCACGCTCAGGGGAGGCGGAGGGACCTGCCCTCCGCATCTGGTCGCGGTGGTCGCCGAGACGCTCGGCGCGGTGCTCGCGCACAGCTACGGGATGACCGAGGTACCGATGATCGCGGTGGCCTCGCCCAGCGACCCGCCGGACATCCTGGCCGAGACCGACGGCCGGCCGGTTCCGGGTAACCGGCTCCGGTTGATGGATCCGTCCGACCCGGACGGCACCCTCAACCCGGCGAGCGCGGGTGCGACGCCCGGCGGCGTCGGCGAAGTGCAGGTGTCCGGCGCCGGGGTCTGCCGCGGCTACACCGACCCAGCCGCAACCGCGGCGGCCTTCACCGCGGACGGCTGGTTCCGTACCGGTGACCTGGGCCGGCTGCTGCCGTCCGGACATATCGAGATCGTCGGGCGGATCAAGGATCTGATCATCCGGAAGGGCGAGAACATCGCCCCCCAGGAGATCGAAAGCCTCCTCAGCCGCCACCCGGCCCTTGCCGAGGTCGCCGTCCTCGGCCTGCCCGACCCGGACCGCGGCGAGCGGGTCTGCGCCGTCGTCGCCCCACGCCCGGGCCACGCCGCGCCCACACTGGCCGAGCTCACCGGGTGGCTTTCCGAGGCCGGCCTGATGCCCCAGAAGCTGCCGGAGCAGCTGGAGGTCATCGACGCGCTGCCCAGAACCGGGATAAACAAGATCGACAAGAACCGGCTCAGGGACCGTTTCGGATCCCGGACCGGCTGACCCGTGGGGTGCCAGAACCGCCGTTCTACGCCGGGTGCCATCGACCTGATCTTCAGTGGCTGACCGAGCCCGGTCAAGGGATGATCACGACTTTGCCGATCGCGCGGCGCTCGCCCACCGTCCGCAGCGCCTGTACCACCTCGTCCAGCCCGAACCGGGCGCCGATGTGGGGGCGCAGCCTGCCGGCGCGGAAGTGATCGAGCACCTCCGCCTCGTCGCGCCGGGCGTCGTCGGGCCGGTGCTCGCCGAAGGAGCGGATCTCCATCCCGCACACCAGGACGCCCTTAAGCAGCACCAGGTTGAGCGGGATCCGGGGAATCTCGCCCGACGCGAAACCCAGGCAGACGAACCGGCCGCCCCAGGCGGTGGCGCGCAGGGCCGACTCGCTGTGGCCGCCGCCGACGGGGTCGATGACGACGTCAGCCCCGCCACCGGTCAGTTCCTTGATGCGCGACTTCAGATCCTCGATCCTGTAGTCGATCGTCTCGTCGGCGCCGCGCTCGCGGCAGGTGGCGAGCTTGGCCGCTCCGGACGCCACGGCGATCACCCGCGCGCCGAGCAGCTTGGCGATGTCCAGCGCGGCCAGCCCGACCCCGCCGGCCGCGCCGAGCACGACGACCCAGTCGCCGGGCCGCGCCGCGGCGACGCTGCGCAGCGCGTGGTAGGCGGTCAGGTAGGTGACCCGGAGGGCGGCCGCCTCGGTAAGGTCGGCGCCGTCCGGCACCGGCCACAGCGCGTCGGCGGCCACCGCGATCTGCTCGGCGAACGCGCCGACGGCGGTGGTGCCGGCGACCCGGTCGCCGATGCGCGGGCCCGTCACGCCGGTGTCGACGGCGCGGACGGTGCCGGCGAACTCCGACCCGGGGACCAGCGGCAGCGGCCAGGACACCTGGTACCCGCCGCTCATGATCAGCAGGTCGGGGTAGTTCACCGCCGCCGCGGCGACGTCGACGACCACCTCGCCGGCGCCGGGCCGCGGGTCGTCGACCTCCTCCACCCGCAACAGGTCGGGCGGGCCGTAGGAAGTCGTGCGGGCGGCGCGCATCACAGGGTCCGGAACGTGCCGCCGTCGGCGAGGATCTGCGCGCCGTTGATGTAGCCCGACGCGTCGCTGGCGAGGAAGACGCAGAGGCCGACGAGGTCCTGGGGCTGCCCGATCCGCCGCATCGGGTTCAGCTCGCCGATCCGCTGCTTCTGCTCCGGTGACCAGGCCTTTGCCACGTCAGTGTCGAATGCCCCGGGCAGAACCACGTTGGCCCGCACTTTCGGCGCCCAGGCGCCGGCCAGCCCGAGCGTCAGCGCGTTCAGGCTGGCCTTGGCCATCGCGTAGGGCAGGTCGTGCACGTCCGGGCGCAGCGACCCCGCCGTGGACACATTGATGATGGACCCGCCGTCGTCGGCGTGCATGCGGGTGCCGAACAGGGTGGCCAGGCGGAACGGCCCCTTGGCGTTGACCGCGTGGGTCTTGTCGTACAGCGCCTCGGTGACCGACGCCAGGTCCGGGTAGAGCGGCGAGAGCCCGGCGTTGGAGACGAGGACGTGGCAGGCGCCGAACGCGTCGTACACGGTGTCGACGAGACGGTCGCAGTCGTCCCAGTGGCTGACGTTCGTCGCGACGGCCAGCGCCTTGCGGCCCGTTGCCCGCTCGACCTCGGCCGCGGCGGCGCGGCAGTTGTCGAGTTTGCGGCTGGCGATGACGACGTCGGCGCCCGCCGCGGCGAGCCCTTCGACGACCGCGCGGCCGATGCCGCGGCTGCCGCCGGTCACGACCGCCACCTTGCCGGTCAGGTCGAACAACTCCGCCGGTGTCGTTGCCAGTGGCTTGGCCATCAGCGTGCCTCCGGATAGTCGCTGGTCTCGGCGAGCTCGGCGGCGTCGCGCATCAGCTGCGCGACGATCGGGCCGAAGCTTTGCAGCTTCTCGTCGTCGCCGGCGCGCTGGAAGCCCTGCTCGAGCACGATCGCGAGCTTCCAGCGGGCCAGGACGATGTAGTAGTCGAAGTCGTCGACCTGCCGGCCGGACCGGGTGGCGTAGTAGTCGAGCATCGTCGAGCGTCCCGGCATGCCGGAGATGTCGATGTAGCCGACGGTGCCCGCGTCGGCGGTGGTGTCCTCGCGCCAGCCCTGCAGCGCCCAGGCCAGGTCGAGCTTGGGGTCGCCGACCGTCCCCATCTCCCAGTCGATGATCGCGGCGAGCCGGCCGGGGCGGCCGTGGTGGAACATCACGTTGGCGAACTGGTAGTCGCCGTGCATGATGCCGGGCTGGAAGTCCAACGGGCGGTGGCGGTCCAGCCACCGGGTCGCCTCGTCGTAGCCGGGCACCTCACGCGCCCGGATCCGGTCGTAGAAGGACGTCCACCGCGCGACCTGCCGGTCGTGGAAGCCGTCCGGGCGGCCGAGGTCGGCCAGCCCGTTCGCCCGCCAGTCCACGGCGCCCAAGCGCACGATGCCCTCGATGAGTTCGTAGGCCAGCTCGGCGCGGGCGGCGGGTTCGCCGCGGAACGGTTCCGGTAGCAGCCCGATGCTGCCCATCGGCGACCAGCCGTCGATGAAGCCCATCAGGTAGAAAGGCCGGCCCAGCACGGCGGCGTCCGGGCACATGGCGATCGCCTCGGTGTGCGGCACGTCCGTGCCGGACAGTGCCTGGATGATCCGCCACTCGCGCAGGATGCCGTCGTCGCGCGCGGCCGGCGCGAAGGTCGGCGGCTTGCGCAGGGCGGCGTGCAGGTCGCCGCGGCGGATCTCGAAGATCTCGTTCTGGCTGCCCCCGGAGATGTAGCGGCACTCAAGCGGCGCGCCCTTACCGGGCAGGTCGCTGCTGTCCAGCCAGGTTTCCAGAGCCGCCAGGCCCGCCGCGTCGATCGCGGTGGTCGCCGTCATCACGCGTTCCCGGTGCTGAGCAGCGCGGCCTCGGCCTCGGCCCGTAGCGGCGGGATGTACTCGCTCGGCCAGATGTCGGCGGCGGGTGTGTACTCGCGCAGCAGCTGCTTGGCGACCGTGGTCTGGTGCACCTCGGTCGGCCCGTCGGCGAGCGCGAGCATCATCCCGGCGGCGTAGAAGCGGGTGAGCGGCAGATCGTAAGTCGTGCCGAGCGCGCCGTGGACCTGGATGGCGCGCCGGGCGACCGACTCGAGCACGCGCGGGGTCTGCACCTTGATCGCCGCGATGTCCTTGCGGACCCGGTTGTAGTCGTTGTACTTGTCGATCTGCCAGGCGGTGTACATGACGAGCAGCCGGAACTGCTGGATCTCCAGGTACGAGTCGGCGAGCATGGCCTGCACCGCCTGCTTGTTCGCCAGCAGCTCGCCCTTGGTGGTACGTGACAGGGCCCGCTCGGCCATCATGTCCAGGCAGCGCTGGGCCCCGCCGACCGAGCGCATCGCATGATGCACCCGCCCGCCGCCGAGCCGGGTCTGCGCCACCCCGAACGCGTCGCCCTCGGCGCCGAGCAGCGCGCTGTGCGGCACCCGGACGTCGGTGTAGCGGATGAGCGCTTCAGAGCCGTCGTCAGGCAGCTCGCCGAGATGCGCGAGGTTGCGCTCGATCTCGATGCCCGGCGTGTCCGCCGGCACCAGGAACATCGACATGCGCTTGTGGAGCGGCGCCGCGGGGCTGGTGACCGCCATGACGATGAAGAAGCTGGCCCACCGGCCGTTGGACGAGAAGAACTTCCGACCATTGATCACCCACTCGTCGCCGTCCCGCTCGGCGCGGGTGACGAAGACGCCGGGGTCGGCGCCGCCTTGCGGCTCGGTCATCGAGAAGCACGAGACGATCTCGCCCTCCAGCAGCGGCTCGAGGTAGGCGTCCTTCTGCGCCGGCGTGCCGTAGTGGGCGATGATCTCGGCGTTGCCGGTGTCCGGCGCCTGCGTCCCGAAGATGCGCGGACCCCAGATCGACTTGCCGAGGATCTCATTGAGCATGGCCAGCCTGAGCTGCCCGTACCCCTGCCCGCCGAGCTCCGGCCCGAGGTGACAGGCCCACAGCCCCTTGTCGCGGACCTGCTGCTTCAGCGGCCCGATCACGCGGCGCTGCTCGTCGGTGAGCGGCCGGTAGACGTCGTGCGGCCACAGCACGTCCAGCTTGTAGACCTTGTCCGTGACGAAGCCGTCGGCCCAGTCCAGCAACTCCTGGAACTCGGGCTCGACGGTGAAGTCCCAGCTCATCAGACCTCCCGGAGGACGCCCCTGGCGGGGCATCACCGGCAGAATACAGATTCTGAGAACCTAGAATCAACATTCTCGCGGGGAGCGCGGGGACACGATGCTCGGCGACGGAGGATGCGATGGCAGCGGTGGACCGGACGGAGGCCGACTCGCCGGAGGTGGCGGCCGCGGTGGAGCGGGCCCTGGGCCGGCAGCGCGACGACGCGGCCCGCGACGTCGAGGCGATCCTCGACGCGGCGCTGCTGGTCGCCGAGCGCGTCGCGCCCGCCGCGCCGCGCGTGGCGGACATCGTCGCCGAGGCCGGCTCGTCCAACCAGGCGTTCTACCGCTACTTCGGGAGCAAAGAGGACCTGATGCGCGCGGTGTACCTGCGCGGCGTCACCCGCCTTCGCGGCTATCTGGAACACCAGATGGCCAAGACGGCCGGAGAACCGGCCGCCCAGATCGAGGCGTGGGTGCGCGGCGTGCTCACCCAGGCCACCGACCGGACCGCGGCCCGGCAGAGCGCGGCGATCATCCGGCAGATGGGCAAGCGCGCGGACGACGACGCCGAGCAGCTGGAGCCGCTGCGAGCGCTCCTGCGCGAGGCGGTACGGCGCGCCGGGAGCCGACACGTGAACCTCGACACCCACGCGGTGTTCGACCTCACCTTCGGCGCGCTGCGCCGGCACTCCGAACAGGGCACCGCACCATCGCGCGCCGAGTGCGCACACATCGCGCGCTTCTGCCGACTGGCGCTCGGGCCGGGCGACGAACGCTGACACCCGCTCGTTGCCTCGTCGACCGGCATCCTTACAGAGCCTCGGGATCGAGTGCCAGCAGGAGGCCGTCGGAGGCCGTCAGCACATCCAGCATGTAATCGATCCTGGGCAGCTCACGCGTGATGAAGTACCGGGCGGCCAACCGCTTGCCCTGATAGAAGGCGTCCTCCTTACCGACCGTGGCGACCCATTGCTCGAGCCAGAGCCAGGCGACGACGAGGTGACCGGCGGCCTCCAGGTAGGTGGTCGCTTCGGCGAGGACAGCGGCCCGGTCGTCGGCCGCGACGAGCAGCTCGGTCGTGCTGACCAGCCGACCGACGGCAGACTTGAGATGCCCGGCCAGCGCCGCGCCGTCCGGGCCGCTCGCCGCGGCTCGCTCGACCGTGCTCAGGATGCGGCTCGCCAGCAGGGCGAGACCGACACCGCCGTCCGCGAGCACTTTGCGGCCCAACAGGTCCAACGCCTGGATGCCATGTGTCCCCTCGTGAATCGGGTTCAGCCGGTTGTCGCGGTAGTGCTGCTCGACGTCGTAGTCGCGCGTATATCCCGCGCCACCCATTACCTGAATCGCGAGATCGTTGGCCGCCACGCACCACTGCGACGGCCAGCTCTTGGCGATGGGCGTGATGAGCCCGAGTAGGCGCGTGGCGTCCCGCGCCTCAACACCCGTGAGGGTAGCGGCGTCGTCCACCAAGCGGGCGCTGAACAACGACAGAGCGAGCGCGCCCTCGACGTAGGACTTCTGAGCCAGCAGCATGCGGCGGACATCCGGGTGCGTGACGAGGGGAACCTGCGCAGACGTCGGCGAGGCACCGGCCGGACGGCCCTGCAGACGTTCACGAGCGTAGGCAAGCGCCTTCAGATAGCCGGTGTAGCCGAGCGCGGCGGCGCATAGACCGACGCTGATCCGTCGCCGCATAGAACCACGACATGCAGGCATTGAAGACGGACGACGGCATCCCGAGACCGCCGGCCTCACGGGGCAGCGGCGCCGCCATGAAGCCGGCATCGGCAAACTTCTCGAGCGCGAGCCCGATCTCCGGCAACACGGTCACGGCGCAGCCGTCGAAAGTCGGCTCGTTCAGATCGGCTGTGCGATTGTGCGGCGCGAAGGTCGCGGTCGCGAGATCCTCAGCGAGGTCCAGGACGGCGTCGACGGTTTCCCGGGATAGTTCGGTGAACGGTGTTCTGGCCAGCAGCCCGCCCGTGTCCAGCCACTCGTGAAGCAGGAAGTCGATGTCCCGGCGGGACATCGTTCGACTCGTCATCATCAGAGATATCTAATCCGGCGCATCTGGTGCCAGCGCAACGTCCACAGGCGGTCGCGACGAAGGACCAGGCCGCCATCTCGACGACCTTGATCCCCGCCGTCACGGGCGCGGAACCCGCGCCTTCAGATGTCACCGAACACCTTTGGCCGCCCGTCCGTCATTCCACCTTCAGCGCCCCCTCCGGGCACGCTTGGGCGCCGGCCAGCGCCTCCTGGAGCAACGCATCTGGAACCTCGCCGGAGGTCTTGCAGTAGCCATCGTCATCCAGTTCGTACACCGACGGCGCCGTCGCCTCGCACAACCCGTGTCCGACGCAGAACTTCTCGATCAAAGTGATTTTAGGCATAGTTTCGAGTCCGTCTCTTCGACCGCGGGCCGAATCCTACGGCCGCCTCGCCATTCGTCGGCGTCCGACGCTTACCGGGGAGCCATCCTGATGGCTCCGTCGAGCCGGATGACCTCACCGTTGATCATCGGGTTCTCAACAATGTGCGCCACCAAGGCGCCGTACTCCTCCGGATGGCCGAGTCGTGACGGATGCGGCACCTGCGCCTCGAGCGAACGCCGGGCCTCATCGGTCACCGTCGCGAGCAACGGCGTGTCGAACAGGCCAGGCGCGATCGTGTTCACGCGGATGCGGACCCCGGCCAGGTCGCGGGCGACGGGCAGCGTCATGCCCACGACGCCGCCCTTGGACGCGGAGTACGCGGCCTGTCCGATCTGCCCCTCGAAGGCGGCGTTCGACGCCGTGTTGATGATGACACCCCGCTCCTCGCCCTGTAGGTCCGTCTTCGCGATGCGCTCAGCGCCCAGGCGCAGCACGTTGAACGTTCCCACCAGATTGATGTTGATCGTCCGGATGAACCGGTCGAGCGGGTGGACTCCCCCGCGACCGAGGACACGGGTGGCTTGGCCCGTGCCTGCGCAGTTGACGACGATCCGCACGTCGCCGAGGTCCTCGGCGACGTCAAAGGCCGCTGTGACGGCGTCGGTGTCCGTGACGTCCGCCGGGGCGAAGCGCGCATCCTCCCCGAGGTCGGCAGCGACGTCGGCACCCGAAGAGGTCGGCAGATCGAGGATGACCACCCTCGCCCCGCGCTTGACCAGTGCTCGGCTGGTGGCCAGGCCCAAGCCGGATGCGCCGCCCGTGACGACGGCGACGGCGTTCTCGATCTGCATCTGTACGAATGCCCTTCTACGGGTGGGAAGAGTCCTATGGGTGGGAAGAGTCGTCGGTGATTGGCTGGTGCAGGTGGTCGTGCTGACTGAAATCGTGATCCACCTCGACGCGCAGTGAATTCACGAAGAAGGCGACGAGATGGTATTGCCCGACCACGAACGGCACCTCGAACATCTGCTCGGTGGTATACCGGCGGTTCAGCTGCTCCCAGGTCGGGTCGGTGAGTCTGCTCAACGAGCGCAGCTCGTCCGCGGCCGTCAACAGCACCGCGTCGAACTCGGACCAGCCCGGCGCCGACGGCCCCCGTCGGACCCGGTCGATCTCCTCTGAGCTCAGACCGGCCTCGGCGCCGAGCACCTGGTGGTGGGCCCACTCGTAGCGCGCGCCGCAGTGGAACGCTGTCCGCAGGATGAGCAACTCGCGGTCCCGCGCGGGCAAGGCGCCGGTGAGCAGGCCTCCGCACAGGGGGATCCACCGACGGAACAGCCGCGGGTACCGAATGAGGGTGGTGAACAGGTTGAGGTCCCGCGCCACACCCACCTTGGCGAGCAGCTCGACCTCGTCGTCGGAGCGCTCGGAAGGCGGGAGCGGTGGGATGCGTGCGGCGCCCATCACGGCCTCCGGGCCGGCTGGCTGCCGTCCTGGGTCAGACGCCGACACGAGTGGCGATCCCAGGTACGTCGCGGTCGGCGTCAACCAGCTTGAGTGTCGGCAGCACCGACTTCGCGAACAGCGCCTGGTTGGCGCACGCCACCTCCTCACTCATCCCGGCGTAGGACAGGACGGCGAGCACGCCGGCGCCGTCGAGGCGCCGGACGTTGGTGGTGATCTGTTCGATCACCTGCTCAGGTGTGCCATGCACCTGGAGGTCGGCGAGATGCCGGACGAAGCTGTCGGACCCGTGCTTCTGGATGTTGCCCTGGAAGTTGGCGTAGTACTCGTAGCCCGGGATCTCGGCTAGTTTGGGGTTGTCGAACTCGTACCAGTCGAATGTCGATCGGGCGTACCGGACGTTGTACTGCTCGTGCATCTCCTGGGCCGTGGCCTCGGACTCGTGGACGCAGATGAACGCGAGCAGAAGCGGCTTCGGCGGGGCGTAGCCGTGCAGAGCCAGGAATTTCTCGGTGTAGGAGGCGATATCGGCCTCAGTCGCCTTCCACGGCTTCTGGGCGATGGCGAGCACGCCGAGGCCGAGCTTAGCCATGATCTCCATCGAGTCGGGTGAGATCGAGGAGGCGTAGGCGCGGCCGCGCAGCGGGGACCGGGGGGCGGGGCGGAGCTGCGCCCGCGGCTGCCGCAGCAGCGGCCCGTCGTGCACCAGCTCCCCGGTCTCGAAGCCGTCGATGATCATCTCGGCGTACTCCTGGAAGCGCTGGCGCGACTCACCCTGGTTGAGCCGGAACCCCTCGAACTCGTGGCGGCCGAGCCCACGGCCCAGGCCAACCAGCAACCGGCCTTCGGAGATCTGGTCCAGCACGGCCAGCTCCTCCGCGATCCGGGCCGGGTCGTGCCACGGCAGCACGATCACCGACGTACCCAGCCGTACGCGGGTCGTCCGGCCGGCCAGGTAGGTGAGCATCTGGACAGGGTTGGGGGACATGTGGTAACCGCCGAAATGATGCTCGGCAACCCACAGCGACTCGAAGCCCAATGGCTCGGCCTGATCCGCGAGGGCCAGCTCGTGGCGGAAGACGTCGGCGTCGCCGCGGTCGTTGTCGAGGTTCTGCAGGAATACGCTCTTGCCCACGTGCATGGCTTCCCCTTACTCGTCCGTCGACTAGAGGATAGATTCTATCCGCGAACAGAAAAAGTCAAGTCATGGAGGCGAGGAACCGAAAACGTGACGATCAACGCTGTGGCGAACCCGACGAGCACCACCGGGCTGACCAAGGTGCTCGAAGCCGAACGTCGCGCGCTTCCCTGTGGCGCACGATCGGGCCGCGGGCCGGCGTATGCCGCGTGACGCCGGCCTGTTGCCGCTGATGAACAGCGCGTACTACGTCACCCGACGTGACGATGTACCGCGGTCGCCGCGCGATCCGGGACAGGTGGTCCTCTCGGCCAGCGCCTCGGCCGTATCCCATCCGGACGCGCACCGCACGCGGATCGCGCTACCCTCTTCGTCGGCGAGTGGCTGCGTCGCCTCCCGGACCTTCACGTGACGTCCGGGTACGTTGGTATCGATCCCCTCCCGGCACGTGGGCCGGATCAAAGCCCGAGGTCCATATGAAGTCTTCGACCCGTTGAGGATCCAATCGTCGCCGTCGCGCACGGCCGACGTGCGGATTCCGGCCAGATCGCTGCCGGCTCCAGGTTCACTCATCGCGATAGACCCGATCAGCGACCCCGAGCTGATCCACCGGCTCCCTCACGGGAGCATGCGAGATATGCGGGTCGACGGACAAGGTCGAAGTCCACCACATCCGCCACCTCGCGGCCTCGACAAACCAGGACGACGCGAAAAGCCAGCCTGGGTCCGGCTCATGGCCATGCGACGGCGCAAGACACTCGTCACCTGCCGGCCATGCCACGAAGCCATCCACGCCGGACGACCTACCACGCAACCCACGGCATAACCGCTGGAGAGCCCGCCGCGGTTAACGCCGCCCGGCGGGTTCGGCGGGGGGCCGACGGAAAAGGACCAACCAGGGCACCCTGCCGGGGCCTACCCGACATCGACGGGAGGGAGCTGGAAGCGGAACGTTCAGCCGTCACCGCGCCAGCTCCCTACCCAACCAGACCCGGAGACTTGCCGGCAGCGCCGGAAAGCCATACTGTTATTCTTACCGTGACGGTTACCGATCGTGACCGCTACCGACATACGAAACTTGGCGCCTGGGACTCCCGGGCGGTAGAGAGCGGCCCATGAAGCTGGCACTTCACCTGAACGACCACCGTCGCCGGGCAGACCTCGACCATCGAGCCGCAGACACTCGTGACGGCGACGACCTACCGCCCGCCGGGCTTCTTGGCCAGATCGTGACGACCCTCGACCTGCTCTCCGGCGGGCGTGTGTGGCTCGGGATCGGCACCGGGTGGAACGAGCAGGAGGCGACCGGGCTTGGGCTCCCGTTCGATGACCACGGCCGTTGCCACCGGCTCGAGCAGACCCTGCGCATCTGCCTGCAGATGTGGAGCGGCAGCCGCGAGGCCAACGTGACCCCGCGCTACTAGCCCGGGAGCACGCTGACCGTGCCGCAACCGCTGTCCCGCCCCCGCCCGCGGATCCTCGTCGGCGGCGGCGGAGAACCCGCGGACACTGAAGCTGGTCGCGAAGTACGCCGACGCCATGAACGTCTGGGGCGGCCCGGACGCCGGCCAGAAGGATCAGCACCTGGTGACCCCGCCGTCAGCACCCGCACCTAGACGGAACGCGAGCAGAAAGGGCAACGCGGTATGAAGGTCGAAGACATGATCATGGTGAGCATCGACGACCACATCGTCGAGCCGCCGGACATGTTCAAGAACCACGTCCCGAAAAAGTACCAGGAACTCGCCCCGAAGAGCATTGTGGACGAGAACGGCTACGAGCAGTGGTGGTTCCAGGGCAACTCCATGGGCACCATCGGCCTGAACGCCGTGGTCGGCTGGCCGAACGAGGAGTGGGGCACGAACCCGACGACGTTCGCGGAGATGCGGCCCGGCGCCTACGACATCCACGACCGCGTCCGCGACATGAACCGCAACGGCATCCTCGCCTCCATGTGCTTCCCATCGTTCGCCGGCTTCAGCGCTCGCTACTTCCAGCAGGTGGAGGACAAGGACCTCTCCCTGATTATGCTAAAGGCCTACAACGACTGGCACATCGACGATTGGTGCGCCGCCTATCCTGGCCGGTTCATCCCGTGCAGCATCCTGCCGGTCTGGGACCAGCAGGCGATGGTCGAGGAGGTCCGCCGGGTCGCGGCAAAGGGCGCCAAGGCTGTCACGATGCCCGAGCTGCCACACATCCAGAGCCTGCCCAGCTACCACAACCTCGACTACTGGGGTCCGTTCTTCCAGACAGTATCCGAGCTGGGGCTGGTCATGTGCCTGCACATCGGCCAAGGGTTCGCCGCGATCAACGGCGCGCCCGATGCCCCGGTCGACAATCTGATCATCCTGTCCACCCAGGTGTCGACGTTCGCCGCGCAGGATCTGCTGTGGGGCGGGGCCTTGCGGAGGTACCCGGACCTGAAGATCGCCTGGTCGGAGGCCGGGATCGGGTGGATCCCGTTCTACCTGGACCGGTGCGACCGGCACTACACCAACCAGCGGTGGCTGGGCCATGACTTCGGCGGCAAGCTGCCCAGCGAGATCTTCCGCGACCACTCGTTGGCCTGCTACGTCACCGACCCGACAGCGCTGAAGATCCGGCATGACATCGGCCTCGACATCATCGCGTGGGAGTGCGACTACCCGCACTCGGACTCGATCTGGCCGAACGCGCCCGAGTTCGTGAACAAGGAGCTGGCAGGCGTCGGCGTCCCGGACGACGAGGTCAACAAGATCCTCTGGGAAAACTCCTGCCGGTTCTTCAACTACGACCCGTTCAAGCACATCTCGAAGCAGGACGCCACGGTCGGGGCGCTGCGGGCCCTCTCACCGGACGTCGACACCACGATCCGGTCGAAGCACGAGTGGCGGAAGCTGTACGACCTCAGCCACTCCTCCTGACGGTTCTCCTGACTGCGGCAAGCCACCCTCATGCGGCTCCATGTTCACGGCGGTGGCTTGCCGCGAGATCAACGTGAAGGTCAGGGACGGGAAGGTCGCCTGTTATCGTCTCATTGGAGGATTTTTCCAGCGGAAGGGCTCAAGGGTGAGCGAGGTGCTTCAGCTACCCCGCGCAGCCGTCCTCGACGCCGGGCCGTCCGGCTTCTATGCCGCTGACCGGCTGATCCGAGCGGGTATCGAAGTCGACTTGTTTGACGCATTGCCCACTCCGCACGGATTGGTTCGCGCCGGGGTCGCGCCGGATCATCTCAAGATCAGCGGGTGGGTTGAGGGCGGTAGACAAGCAGATCTGGCGGCGACACCAGCACATGGCGCGCTACCTTGCGGCCGACGTGTTCGCCGGCCGCGGCAGAGCCGTGAAGCTGTACCCGGACAGCGAGGGCTTCGCGCTCGACGCCCCCTTTGGCGACCCGGCGAAGGCTCCGCGGCGCGCCAACCTGGCCGTGGTACCAGCGGACGGCGTCCCAGAGGTGGTTTTCTGACCGCCGAGACCTGACAGGTGACCGTCGGTGGTTTGTTGTGATCGTTTGATCATGTTTGGGTGGCCGGGGAATTCCTTGGCTGTGCCGGGTAGGGAGGGATTGACACCGCAGGTCAGCGGCTCGTCCAGGAGGGAACCGGCGGCCTTCGTGGCACTCTGCTCGTCCACCAGCGGGCAAGCCGGTCGACGTCGATCGACCAGCCGGGCCGAGCCGTCGGGGTGCCGCGAGCGGCCGCGATGTCGCACACTGCAGCAGTGGCTTCCACCGCGGCCGCCCCGGCTTGTGGGTTCGGCGCTAGCCGAGCTTGTAGATCCCGGCCGCGTCGAGGGTCGAGAAGTTCGACAGCGTGCCGTCGGCCGCCGCTTCGGCGACGAAACTCGCCGTCGAGCAGGCGTTCTTCGAGATGGCGGAC
>Ga0207703_10002569_pt1 | contig 15692 bp, 13 predicted proteins | sample KBSSwiS12_FD_184304 | JGI IMG/M metagenome (GOLD analysis project Ga0207703, IMG submission 184304) | Switchgrass rhizosphere microbial communities from Kellogg Biological Station, Michigan, USA - KBS Switchgrass S1-2 (SPAdes) (version 2) | ecosystem: Host-associated > Plants > Roots >... | reverse complement strand
ACTTTCGCGGGGTAGTTTATGGCTGCCAGGCAGCGGTCCGCAGGTTCATTGCCCAGGGCAACGGCGGCACGATCGTGAACACCGCCTCGGTTGCCGGGTTGGTCGGCTGGGGCGGCGTCATGTACGGGGCAACGAAGGGCGCGGTGGTCCAGTTGACGCGCGGATTGGCCATTGAAGTTGCCAAGCACAATATCCGCGTCAACTCGGTCTGCCCGGCGGGAATGGTCACCAACTTCGGCCGGACCGGCGGAGCCGGGTTCAACGACCTGTCCGACGTCGAGGACCTCTACGGCAAGAACCATCCGCTGGGCCGCGTGATCACGCCAGAGGATTGTGCCGAGGCCGCCATGTTCCTTGCGTCCGACCGCGCCTCGAACATCACCGGAGTAATGCTGCCTGTCGACGGGGGCTACGTGGCCGCCTGAAGGGGTGCTCGGACCAGAACAAGCGCGGGACCGGTGCTGGTCCGGCCGGGAGACGTGAACCATGGTTGATCGCAGCGACAATGCGACCGCTGACGGAGCGGCCCTGCCTGACACGGTCGTAGCCTTCTGGCGCGCCGCACTCGCTCGACATTCCAAGAGAACGCTGGTCCGCTATCGTGGAATCTCGCACAGCTTCGCCGCGATCGATGCACGTGCGCGCGATCTGAGCGCCGGGTTGCTGGCGCAGGGCGCTGGCAAGGGCAGCCGGATCGCCCTGCTGATGCCGAACGGTCCGGACTGGATCGCGTCCTGGCTCGCGATCACGCGCATCGGCGCGATCGCCATTGAACTCAGCACCTTCTTCGCCGCGCGCGAACTGGCCTATGCCCTGCGTCATTCGGACGCTGCGACCCTGCTCGCCGCGCCGGGTTACCTCCGGCACGACTACTGCGCCCGACTCGAGGAAGCATTGCCCTCGCTCGCCTCGGCGCCGCGCCCACTGACGCTGCGCGAATGTCCGTTCCTACGCTCCATCTGGCTCACCGAGCCGTCAACGCGCTCCTGGTCATCTGGATCGCTCGACGACCTCGCCTCTGCCGGTCGCGCCAGCCCATTCGCCGAGCCCGACCTGTTCGGTGCGGTCGAGCAGGAAGTCCATTCTTCCGATCTTGCGGTCCAGATCTACACTTCAGGCAGTACGGCGATGCCAAAGGGAGTGCTGCACACCCATGGTACGGTGGCACACAAGTCTACCTTCTCCGCGATGGACAATGGAATCCTGCCGGTCGGCCTTGGTCCAGAAGATCGCGTGATTATCACCAGTCCGTTTTTCTGGGTGGGCGGCTTCCTCCAGTTGACCGGGGCAATCCATCACGGGGCCTGCGTGATCTGCCATGACGAGCACAGCCCGACCGAACTGATCGACGTGATCCGCGACGAAGGTGCCACCCAGATCACCGGGACCGAGGGCATCTTGCGCTCCCTTCTCGCCGCGGCGCCGGACGCACCTGAGTTGATCGGGACGATGAGACCGCAAAACGTGTTTCAGTGGCCATTCTTTCGCACCTTGCGCGGCGAGCCTGCGGGCTGCGATGCGCAGTCGATCGGGATGACCGAGACTTTCGGCGGCCATACCGGATTGGAACACGGCGCCCCGCTTCCTACTGACAAGCGCGGCTCGAACGGTCAGGTTTTGCCATTTATGGAACTGCGTATCGCTGACCCGGAAACCGGAGAGGTGCTGCCGCCAGGGACGCCTGGCGAGCTCCAGGTGCGCGGACGCTGGCTGATGGCTGGCATGCACAAGCGTGAACGTAGCGAGCTGCTGGTGGCGGACGGTTTCTATCCTACCGGTGATCGCTGCGTCCTCGATGGTGAGGGCTATCTTTTTTTCATTTCCCGTATCGGAAACATGATCAAGACGTCCGACGCCAACGTCGCGCCGGACGAGGTCGAAGTGGCAATCCGCGAGCATCCGGAGGTGCTCGACGTGGCAGTGATCGGCGTCCCGGATCCTAAGCTGGGACAAATGGTGGTCGCAGTGGTGGCGCGCAGAGACGGCAGCACGCTGGACGACGAAGCGCTGCGGGCGTGGCTGAAGCCGCGGCTGTCGAGCTTCAAGGTGCCCAAGAGAGTTTATTTCCGAGCCTTCGACGAATTCCCCCGCACCGCCAGCGACAAGATCATCCGGCCAGCTCTGCTCGATCAACTGCTCGCTTTGCCAAGCTAGTCCAGGCTGGCGATGCGCTTGCCCACATCGGCTCCCTCCATGAACAGCTCGGCCATATGGTCGATCACGCCCTGCAGGCCCGCCTTCTCGTTCAGTCGGTCGATAACCTGGCCTGAACGCAGCAGGGTGACGATTTCCTCTTCGAACTGCGGCAACCGGGAAAGGTACTCCCGGTTGTTGAAACCCTGCACGCGCAGACTCCGGCCCATGATCGCGGTCAGCAAGGTGCTGTCGTCGGGTCCGGCAGGGGCTCCCGTGTAGCTGTTCATCAGCCCGCAGATGACGACGATCCCTTGTCGATTGATGTGGGGCAGAACTTGGCCAAGCAGCGGCCCACCCACATTGTCGAAATAGGCATCGATCCCGCCGAGCGCAGCGAGCTGCGCTGCGATATCGGGCGAGCGCCGATCGATCGGCACGTCAACACCAAGCTCGTCCTCGAGAAAAGCGCAACGCTCGGCCGAGCTGGCAAATCCGGCTGTCCGCGCGCCGCGGATCCGGGCAAGCTGGGCAACGATCGCGCCAACGGCACCGGCTGCACCACTGATCAGCACGGTGCGTCCCGCGACATCGCCGATCATGTCCAGTCCCAGCCAGGCCGAGAACCCGGGCAGGCCGCCGGCGGAGAGCGCGTGTGCGCCGAGGCCCGGGTGCACCTTGCGCAACCCCGCGGCGGGGACCACTGCCTGATCGCTCCAGCCGATCCGACCTTCGACGAGGTCACCCGGTACGAGATCGGCCGCCCGCGAGACCAGCACTTCACCGATGCCCGCGCCCGGAATCGGGCCGCCCACGGGATACGACGGCACGGCACCGCCAAGCGGCCGCTCGCCAATGAGCAGGGCGATCATGGGATCCACCGAAATCCAGCGCGTCCGCACCAGCACCTCGCCCTCCGCGAGCTCCTTCAGCGGCGCCGACTCAATCGCAAAATCGGCCGCGACCGGGGCGCCGGCGGGACGGCGTGCCAGCACGATCCGGTTAGCAGCCTGTGTGGCGGTGCCGGTCATCTCATTTCCCTCCCATGGATTGCGGACGCGACTGTTCAGCTGCAAACAGATATGGAGCGGGGCTGGCCCGCGCAAATATCGGAATGACACCCGCTGATACCCCGCTCATATGCGCCCGGGTGGGGTCAGATAGACCCGCCGCTAGAGTGCTTGTCGGGGTTTGCGTGCGGAAGACCCATGCGTTGACAACCCTGGTCACACCTGCAAACGGCGCGACAGTCAGATCATCGTTGAACTGAGCGAGACTAGTGAATGGCCCGCCCCGCCCCCAGTGTCGATCGCGTCGTGGCCGTTCTGAACTTCTTCGCACAACATGACGATCGGGGGTTCACCCTGACAGATCTGGTCCGGTCACTCCACCTCAACCGGGCAACATGCCACAGCTTGCTTAATTCGCTGACCGAAGCCGGCTATCTCTATCGCAACGCCGCGAAGGAGTACCGCATGGGGCCGGCGCTTGCTGCTATCGGGCGCGTCGCCGACCAGGCCTTCATGCCGATCACCATCGCGCGCGATGACATGCGCCGACTGGCCGATCAGTACGATGTCATCTGCTTGGCCGCCAGCAGGGTGGGGAACGAAATCATCTTCCTCGAGCGTACGGTGTCCCGCTCCCACCTCAATTTCGCCAGCGAGCCGCAGCGGCGGCACCAGATCCGGCCGCCCGGCGGCTCTTCTTTCATCGCCTGGGCCTCGGAAGCTGAAACCAAGGCCTGGATCGAGGCATTCTCGCCCCCCCTCGACGCGCGGGACGTTGCCGAGGTCCACTCCATGCTCGAGCGGATGCGCTCGCTGCAATATTCCTATTCGATCGATGCTCCGACCATAACCAACGATCCACTGACCCACATGGCCGTGGGCTGGCGAGGCGAAGGCAGTCCGGTGACGCACCTCGTTCCGGACCTCGAGCCGGACCGCGACTACGACGTGGTATACATCAGTTCGCCGGTGCTCGGCGTCCTCAACGAGGTCTTGTTCACATTGACGCTTTCGGCATTCGACGCGCCGCTATCGGGAGCGAAGGTCAAGGCGATTGGCGAAGAGCTTCGCCAGACCACCGCACGCATCGCTCGAGCGTTATCGCCCAGCCTCGCGCGCTGACCTTCGCCCGGATGAGAACTTGCTTAGCGCGCAAACCGCGCATGAGCTCGCGAGCGCACGCGAGCGGGCAAGTTCAGCCGAAATGAACCCGCCGATACTTGCCGTGCAGGAACAGCAGCGGATCGCGGTGAGGCTCGTAATCCGCCCGCTGGACTTCGCCCACGATGATGAGATGATCGCCGCCGTCGTGTACGGCATATGCGCGGCAATCCAGCGAGGCGCGTGAACCGACCAGTATGGGAGCTCCACCGTCGGTTCGGACCTCCCAGTCCAGCCCTTCGAACCGGGATTCGGATGGGCGGGCAAAACGGTCGGATGTTGGTTGCTGGCCGATATGCAGGATGTTTATCGCGAACCTCGACGCGCCCCGGAACACGTCCAGGTTGGCTGACTTCTTGGCGATGCAGAACAGCACGAGCGGTGGATCAAGCGAGACCGACGTGAACGAGTTGGCGGTGAACCCGACGGGTCCCCCCTGGCCATCGAACGTCGTGACCACCGTCACTCCGGTGCCGAAGCAGCCGAGCGCCTCCCGCAATAATCGCGGATCGGCCCCGCTGCGATAGGACAACGGCTGCAGCGGTACCCGCCGCTCGAGGAAATCGAGCAGCGTCGCGTTGAAGGCATCTTCTCGGTCGGTGACCACGTGATGTCCGCCACCGCTGACCTCCTGTATCTCTGCGCCGGAAATCAGGCTCTGCAACCGCCGCGTCGCCTCATGCGACACCGTCTCGTTGAGTGCGCCGCGGATCAAGGTGGTTGGAACCGATACGCGAGCGGCCGCCGCTTCTATTCGGGTGCTCTCCTCCATGAGGCTGAACGCCGTGAAGACCGCCGGATCACCCCGCCACCGCCATAGCCCATCCGCATCACAGGCGTAGGCGTCGAGTAGTCGAACGGTCGAGGACGGGGCCGGCTCGAGCGGGTGAACCTCGGCAATCGCCGCGATCACTTCCTCGGGGCTGGCGAAGGCACGGGATTTCCGCTCGATAGCGGCACCGATCCGCGAGGCAACGTCCTGCTCGACCCACGCAGTGACGCCTACCAGCACGAGCGCCGAGACCAGTCCCGGAGCACTTTCGCCGGCGGCTACCAACGCGGCGAGGCCGCCCGGCCCGATTCCGACGACGGTGGCGCGAATGGACAGTTGCACCAACACCGCCTTGAGATCAGCTGAATAGGCTGACAGGTCATACCGCCCATCAGGGGCTCGATCGCTGTCGCCATGGCCGCGGGGATCGAGACAAATGGCACATCGCCCAGCCTCCGCAAGTGCTTCGGCCGCGGCATACCATACGCTGCGGGACTGGCCGATTGCAGGCAGCAGCACCACTGTCGGGGCTCCTTCGTGCCCGAACCGGGTTCCGGCGATGTTCGCCCCGCTCGCCCCGCGAAATGCTATAGGCTGCATGCTTCCTGATACCTCTCGCGCGCTCGTTCTATATGTAAATGCTATCAAAATCTGCGTTTGATGATGATCGAAGTTATCATACACAGATGCAAGAAACTTGTGCGCCCGCGTTGCCTATCCGCCATGGAGACCTTGCGGAGATGTCTGACCACCCGAACGACAAGAGCTTGCCACGAAGGGCCCTGGTGGTTGGAGGGCGGGGTGGTATCGGCCGGCATATTGCGGATCGTCTCTCGGCCTTAGGCTACGAGGTGCTGATTGCCGGCCGCAGTGAAGCCGACGATGCGCTGACTTTACGGCTCGACATCACCGACGGACCTGCCTGTCGGGAGCGTCTTGCCCGTTTGCACCGGGAGATCGGTAGCCTAGACTGCCTGGTGAATTGCGCGGTGAACGCCGTGGGCGGAGTTAGTGGGCCATTCGCCGGCACTGATCCGAACCGATACCCGGAGGCTGCCCGGGTGTCTGTAGCGGCCATGTTCGAGTTGGTCCACGGAGCCTATCCGCTGCTGCGCGAGCGCGGTGGGGCGATTGTGCTGTTCGGGTCGGATTCGGCTCGGTTCGCCTCCCGTAACCAAAGCGTCGTGGCGGCGACCAGCGCTGCGATATCGGCATTTACCCGCAACTTCGCGCTCGAGGCCGCTGCGGACCGAGTGCGGATCAATTGCATCAGCCTGACTTATGTTCGCGAAACGCCGATCTATGATGGCCTGGTCTCGCTCGGCTCCTCGCGGATCGCCCGCGCAGAGCAGCGGGCGGGGCTCGGCCTTCCGACGCCTGCCGATGTGGCGCCCCTCGCCGCCTTCCTGTGCTCGGACGACGCTGCCCGGATCACCGGCCAGGTCATCAGCATCAATGGGGGGCTATCCGCATGAGCGGCAGCCCCGCTCCATCAGGCAGCCTTCGCTGGTGGAGCGATATCGAGCAGTTCCGCCAATCGACGGGTGGATGCATTATCGACCACATCCCGTCCGCGTGAGATAGCCGCGCCAAGTTCGGAGGTGCGCACGTTCAGGCAACTCATCTTGAAGGCGGCGAATGCCTCGTGCCAGTGGATGTCGGCGGTGGACTTGCCGCAGACCTCGGACCACAGCGCCAGCGTTTCGTCGCGCGTCCCGAAGCCTTCCAGCCGAGGAATACCCGCGCCCACCGTCTGGCCGTACTCATGGTGGAACCACCAGCCCAGATCATGCAGCGGACCGCCAAGCGAGGGTTGCTCCCAGTCCATGACCGCGGCGACCTGCCGATCCTCGCCGATCATCATGTTGCCAATCCGGGCATCCCCCCAGACAATCCCGGGAGAGCGATCGGCCGGCATGGTTGCCTCGAGGGTGGCATAAGCGCGTTCGAGGAATTCGAAGCGCCGCCCTTGTGAAATCCAGCCAAGGATGCGCGTCCAGCGGTCCCACTCATAGGCGAAACCCTGGGGCCCGCCAGGAGGATCAAGGAATGCGACGTCTTCAAGCGGCACTGTCTGGATACGCGCCAATTCCGTGACGGCATTGTGCCATATCGCCCGGCGTGCATCCGGAGCCGTATCGACCAGCCAGCCCTCGCGCATGTACGGCGGGATCGACACTGCCACCTTGCCGTGCCGCTTCTCCATGACGAAGAACGGCGCCCCCAGCAAGCTGGGGTCGTGTTCCAGCCACAAGGGCTCCGCCACGCGCACTTTGCCCGACTGGGCCAGCACTGCCATGATCCGGTACTGTTGCTCGAACATGTCGTCGGGATAGACGAGGTGCGTAGTGGGCTTGATCCTGACTACCAGTCCCCGCGAACGCGCTTGGCCGTCTTCCTGCCAGTGCGCGTCGAACAGGATCGTCTCGTGCGACATGCCCGCGCCTTTCGGGTAGGCGAAATTGTCGAGCCGCAGGTCGCTTGCCCGGTCGAGGCGCGCTTGCAACCAGCCGGTCATCTGCCGCTCGAGGTCTGCCAGATCGCGAATGTTGGGAGCCACCGTTTCGCCAGCTGTCGTCATGAGCGCGTGTATCTCCCAGGAATTGATCTTGTGACCCGCTCTCGCGGGGGAAGTGCAGGGAAGCTACGGAGGAATTCCGGTCTGTCCAATATCAATAGGTGCCTTGACGATATCTCCGGCGACTTGGCTGCCCGCCGAGCGCCGTCATCCGATGTTGCGGCGGAGCAGGGCGATCAGCCGCTCCCAGTGCCGGAGGTCGCCTTGAACGTCGTAGGGCGGCTTGGGCGACCCGATCCCCGCCTTGCGTTCGGGGAAGACGAAACCATGGTCCAGCCCCGGATAGACCTCGACCTCGCCTCGGACACCATCGCGAGCCATGGCTTCGCGCAGCGGCTCGGCCTCGGTGACCGGGGCGTAGGCGTCAAGCTCGGCAATGCCGATGTAGATCTCCGCCGCTGCCTCGCGCATCAGCCGGTGGGGGCTGTCGGGCGCGTCGGTCATGAGGTGAACGCCATGGAACGAGGCGGCCGCGCGAACCATATCCGGCCGCGCGGCGGCGAGGCGGATCGCATATTGCCCGGACATGCAATAACCGACAGTGCCGATCCGCTCGCACTGCGCGGCGGAATCACTCTGCGCGTGGGCGATGGCGACGGCGCAGTCGGCAGCGACGGTGGCGGCATCGATTTCGTCCATTAGCGCCCCCATCCTGTCCATCCCCGCGTCCGCGGGCAGTTCCAGCACACGGGAGCGATGATAGAGGTTGGGCAGCATCACGTAATAGCCGCTGGTCGCCAGGCGCCTCGCCATGTGGCGCAATTCCTCGCGGATGCCCGCCGCATCCATTTGGAACACCACGAGCGGATGAGGCCCCTCCCTCTCCGGGTGGACGATGAACGTGGTCATTGGCCCGTCTGCGGTGTCAAGATCCAGGGTTGTTTCTTGCATGTATTGCTCTCCCGGGCACAGGCATAGCAGGGACATCGGGAACAGATAATATCAATCGTGCACCTTCTGATATTAGACACCGCCATGAGCCGCACATAGTCTCGGTTCAGCGGCGCGCAGTGCCAGTCAGACCACGGGAGATGATGTGAAGCGGCGAAACCTTGGCAGGGCTACGGCGCGGCAGGATGGGACCTGCGGCCACGATCGAGCATCCTGATGCGAAACTGGATAGACGAACCTGACGCCCCGGCGCGCATCCTCCCGGGCCTCGATGACATCAATCGGCCCTACTGGACCGGAGGAGCTGACGGGAAACTGCTGATCGCCCGCTGCGCATCCTGCGGAACCTACCAGCATCCGCCCTTCTCGCGCTGCGCCAGCTGCGGGGGGGCGGACGTGGTTCCCACCCCGGTCAGCGGGCGTGGCCGGATCAAGTCCTTCACTGTCAACCGCCAGCAATGGATGCCAGACCTGCCCGTGCCCTTCGTGTTCGCCGCGGTCGAGCTGGACGAACAGGTGGGGCTCTACGTTCTTGCGAACGTGGTCGGCTGCCCGGTTGAAGCGGTCGATTTCGACATGCCGGTCGAGGTCTGCTTCCTGCAGCAGGAGGACGTTTTCCTGCCGATGTTCACGCCCGTGTCCGGATCAGACGCATGACCACCCATCCCGAGAAGCTGGTGCGGATCACCGGAGCCGGACAGTCCGAAGTAGGCCGCCCGAGCAAGCGCTCGGCTCTTGCCCTCACCACCGACGCCTGCGCCGCGGCGATCGCCTCAGCGGGGCTGACCCCGGCCGACATCGACGGGCTGGTCACCTATCCCGGCCTGATCGCCAATGGCGACGGAATGTCACCGGTCGGCAGCACCGAGGCGATGCTGGCCCTGGGTCTGCAGCCCACTTGGGTCGCCTCGTCGACCGAGGGCCATGCCCACATGGGCGCCATCATCCAGGCCATCAGCGCAATCGCCTCTGGCCTGTGCCGTCACGTACTGGTGTTCCGCACGGTCGCGCAGGCTTCGGCGCGTGCGGAAGTCTCCCACGCCGGCATCATCGGAGGCGGCCGCACGGTCGCACCGCGCACCTGGGGCGGGATGAGCTGGCTGGTGCCCTACAACGCCCTGTCCGCGGCCACGCTCTACGGGCTTTATGGCAATGCCTATTTCCGCAAGTATGGGGCACGGTCCGAACAGCTTGGGGCCATCGCGGTGAACAGCCGGGCGATGGCCGCGCTGAATCCCAACGCGATCTACCGTAAGCCCATCACGATCGACGATTATCTTGCCTCTCGCTTGATCTCCGATCCGCTCCGGCTGTACGATTGCGATACCCATATCGATGGATCGACCGCCTTGGTGCTGTCGCACCGCGATGCCGTCCGCGAGGGGCCGAACGTGCCGATCCGGATCGAGGCGATGGGGATGGGCATCAGCGGGTTCGGAGTTGGGCTGCACACCGGCGACTTCACCGAGATGCCGGCCAGGCGGGCGGGCGACATGCTGTGGTCGCGCACCGACCTCACGCCGAAAGACCTCGATTTCGCGCAGATTTACGACGGGTTCTCGATACTCACCCTGATGTGGCTGGAAGCGCTGTCCATCTGCGGTCCGGGCGAGGCGGCGGCGTTCGTCGAGGGGGGCAGCCGGATCGGCCTGACCGGAGAACTACCGCTCAACACCAGTGGCGGGCAGCTCTCGGCGGGGCGTTTCCATGGGTATGGCCACACCTACGAGGCCTGTTTGCAACTGTGGAACAAGGGCGGTGCAAGACAGGTGCAAGGGGCGCGGACCGGTGTCGTGAGCAACGGCGGCTTCGGCTACGGCTGCCTGCTGCTGACGACCGACTGAATCGACTGGCAGGGCGTTTCTCGGGGCGACCGACATCCCCCGCCCCACGGCACTCGCCCCTTGGCCAGCGTGATGGCGAAGCCGGAGCTCCGGACCCTGACGAAGCGCCCTGGCCCGCTGGTCAGACGCTGCGCAAGCTGGCGTGGTCATCGACCGCGAGGCCGAGGCGCTTGACGAACTCCAGGATGATGTCTTGCTGGACACGGCGGGTGATCGCCCAGAGATAGAACCCGTAGGCCATGGCCGCACCGTAATCGGCGAAGGCCTGGTCCGGACGGGCGACCGGGGCGCCCAGTGCGGCGCGCTGGTCGATGTAGTGGGCGAGGAGCTCGCGCTCGTGGGTTCGGCGATCCTCGACGGTGAGCGCCGCGCCAATGTGGTAGGCGACATCGAGCGCCCAGTGGCCGTGCTGCAGCAGCTGCCAGTCAATGATCCCGGCCCCGCCCTCGTGGCGGTAAAGGTTGCCGGCGTGGGCGTCGCCGTGGACGATGCAGGTCGGCTCGCCGCGAAACCGCTCGACCAGCGCGCCGAGGCCGCGATGGACGCGTCCGGCATCGCGCAGGTATTCCGGCAAGGGAGCGCTGCGCGGGCCATCGAGCAGCTCCTGCAGGACGTCGAGCGGGATCATCGACTTTTGCGCCGCCGCGGCGAGGGACAAGCCGGTGAGCGGATAGGCCGCAAAGGCGGAACCCGGGCCGGTGCCTGCATGCAGGCGAGCGAGTTCGGTCAGGCTGTGCCGTGCCTGATCGGCCGAGTAGGGGGTGAGCGCAGTGAGGAATTCGGCTCCCGCCGGCACGAGATCTTCCATCACGATCAACCCGTGCCCGGTCGCCTCGTCCATCCCGGCGTAGAGACAAGGCGGAACGCGCAATCCGCCCGCACGCAGGGCCGGCGCGAGCTCCGAGTAGAACCTCGCTTCGGTCAGCGACACCCCGTTGGCGAGCCACTTGATCCCGGACTCGTCGAACATCCCCTTGATGCAGAGCGCACGGGTCATTTCGGGCGGTGCGTCATCCGCCTCGACCGCGACGCGGATCTTGGTGGCAGTGTTCTCCTGACGCCAGACCTCGCGCACACCGGTGATCTGCAGGCCCGGTAACTGGGGGTAGACGTGGGTGGACAGCCAATCGGGAGCGAGGATTTCCGCGGACCACAATGGTGCGGGGGCCGGGGCAATGGAGGTGAGCGTCGAAGTCGTCATGATGATCCTGCAAGAATGCCTGCACGACTGCTTCGCAATGTCGCGTGGTCGGCCAGGCAGCGGGTGGGTGTTCGAGATCTGTCGGTCAAATCATCCCGACCGTCTTGGCGAAGCTTTCGGCACGGTCGATCACCTCCATGCCCATCGGCACGTGATGCTGCCACGGCTGCACGATCGCCCGGTCACCGCCAGCAGCGGCAAGGGATTCGAGCATGGCCAGGGTGGTGTCTGCCTCGGTCGGGATGCTGGTGGAGAACTCGAAACGCTCGCCACTGCGCCCTTCGGCCGCAAGCGCCTCGCGCACGGCGGGATAGAAGGATGCCGGTCCGTAGTAGCCATTGCCGTAGCGCGCGGCGCGCGTCGTGCCTGCCGCGCTGAACCCGCCGACGTGGATGGGGAACGGATTCTGGATCGGCTTGGGCAAGAACCCGATCCTCGGGAAATCGATGAATTCGCCATGATATTCGGGGAAATCGTCCGCTGGATCGAACAGGGCGCGCAGACACCTGATGCCGTCATCTGTCCGCCGTCCGCGTTCCTTGAAGGGGACGCCGGAAATCTCGTATTCCGCAGGGGACCAGCCGAGACCGATCCCGAAGTCGAGCCGACCGTTTGACATGACGTCTACCGTGGCCAGCGTGCGGGCAAGCAGCACCGGATTGCGCAAGGCCATCATGTAAATCCCGATGCCGAAGCGCATATGCTCGGTCACGCCCGCGAGGTGGGCCATGACGGTCAGAGGTTCGAGCCAGAGATTTTCCGGCCGGAAGGTCATGTCGGATTCCGTCTGCGGATTGGATGGATATCCCCGCCACCATTCGCCATCCTTGGGGAGCGCAACATGCTCCCCGAGCCACACCGATTCGTAGCCCATCTGTTCAGCCGCCTTGGTGACCTCGACCAAGGCTTCCGGCTTGATGAAGGCCACGTTGAGTCCAACCTTGAGCGGCGCAGGCATGGCGGGTTCCTTTCAATGCTTCGAACTAAGATCGTGCTGGCGGTGGTGACGCCTAGACCGGCTCCCCGGCCGCGCGGGCGAGGCGCAGGCGGCTCTCGTCGTCGGTCCCGCGCATCTGCCGCGCCGCCGCAACCAGCAGCAGCACGGCTACCGGGAGGAGGATGTGGATGCTGACGATGCTGAGCGGAAGCGAGCCCGTGGCCGTGCTGATGCGGCCGACCCAATAGGGTCCGATCGTCAGTGCGGTCATGATGATGACGAGCGAAAACCCCGCTATTGCCGCGCCGCGCATCCGCTGGAGCACCATGTCCTGGACGAAGGCTCCGGCTCCCCCGGACCAGATATGCGAGAACAGCGCCTGGAAGAAGAAGGCGACGAGGAAGACCGTGCGGTCCTTCGTCAGAAACAGCAGGAGGGAAAACGGCGCCGTCAGGAGCACTGCGAGCAACGTCATCCACATGGGCGCGCGCTCGTCCCGGCGCCGCCACCAGTCGGTGATGATGCCGCCACTGACGATCCCGATGATCGAACCGATCGACACGATCGCCCCGATCCACACGCCGGCCTCCTGCGCGTTCATGCCGAGGTTGCGGATGGCATGGGGTGCGCCCCAGAACTCGACCGACGCGGCAAGGATGGTGGTGATCGCCATGCCGCCGAGGGTCAGCACGTAAGTGCGATCCCCGAAGGTCAGGCGGAAGAACGGAAGATCGCGCCTGCGAATGCCTTCGATCCAGGATCCGATCGAATAACCTCCGATCGCAACGAGCGCCCATTGGAGGTGATCGCCGGTGAGGATGGCCAGCAGCGTGCCGCCTGCAACGATGGCCGCAAGCAGCGTGAGATTGCTTCGCACGGCCGCCGCGCCCCCGCTTCGCCACGCGCTGAGCAGCGTGAGCGGGAAGACCGAGGCCGAGAACTCGGCGACGATGACCCGGCCGAGGCTGCCGGTGGGCGGGGTTGGACGTGGCGGCTCGCGCAGGGTGATCACAACCAGCGAGAGCAGCAGGCCGGGCAGACCGGCGATGAGGAAGGCCGCCTGCCAGCCAGCGATGCCGCACGCGCCGAGCGCACCGCACAATGCCGGCCAGTGCCGCACCACCATGCCGCCTGCAATCAACGCACAGGCTCCGCCGACGACGACCCCGGCATTGTAGATGCCGATGGCAAAGGCCCGGCGATGCTTGGGAAAATAGTCGGCGAGCAGAGAATTGCCGCAAGGGTTCGCCGCCGCCTCCCCGAGGCCCACGCCGACGCGGGAGAAGGCGAGGATCAGGAACGTGGTGGCGAGACCGGACACTACCGTCATCGCCGACCACAGCACCATCGACAGGGCGAGCAGCCGGGTGCGGCTCACGCGGTCGGAGATGCGTCCCATCGGGATCCCGACGACGGCGAAGAACACCGAGAATGCCGTACCGTAGAGCACGCCGACCTGAGTATCCGTAAGCCCGAGGTGGCGCTTCACCTCCTCGGCCAGGATGGTCATCATGTTGCGGTCGAAATAGTTGAGGAACGCGACCACCGAGAGAACGGTCAGCGCATATCCGGAATAGGCTCGGGAGGGGAGCGCCGGAGACTGATTGCCGGCGACGGAGATCGTCGTCGGCAAGTCAGCTTCTCCGGCGGCCGGTCGCGGCATCAGCCCCATGTAACGGGCAGAGCCGACGGGCCGCGCGCGAACAGGCCGCCGGTCAATCGCGCCGGAGGCTTGCTGGAATCCCACCGCAAGTTGGGCAGCCGGTCCATGATGGCGTTGAAGGCAACCACGATTTCCTGGCGGGCGACATGCTGGCCCAGGCACGAATGCGGGCCGCCCCCGAATGCCAGGCTGCGCTGCACGGGCCGGAAGATATCGAACTTCTCCGGGTTGTCCCACCGGGACGGATCGCGGTTGGCCGCGCCGAGGCACATGTGCACCAGTGCACCTTTCGGAATCTCGACTCCTTCCAGTTCGACGTCCCTCGTGGCGACGCGCGGAAAGATCAGGTCGGTAGGATGCCAGCGCGCCGATTCCAGGATGACGTTGGGCAGCAAGCTGCGATCGGCCTTGAGCGCCTCGAACTGTTCAGGATTGTTGAGCAGTGCGAACAGCGTGATGCCGCCCTGGCGCCAGGTCGTGCCACCGCCGGCCAGCACGATCAGTCGACAGTTCTCGATCACCTCGTCATCGGTGAAGCGGCGCGTCCCGCCTTCGGCCGTGGGCACGTCGGCATGGACAATTTTCGAGATGATATCGTCCTGCGGATCCTTGCGCCGCGCGGTGATGTAGCGCTGGAGAATGGCGCGGCTGCGTTGCTCACCATTGCCGCGATCCCGCTCGCTGGTGACGCCATCGTCATCGACCCCGAGCAGCGCCATGCGGAACGAGACGACTTCGTCAGGATCGATCCCGAAGCTGGCCGTGACCACGTGAACCGGCATGCGGGCCAGCAGTTCAAGAAAGATGTCTGCGCTCTGCTTGCGCTCGATCTTGCTCATGAGGATGTCGACCGTTTCCTCGATCGCCTTGCGGTTCCACCAGGTCTGCGCCTCGGCAGGGCTGAAGAACGGCTGGATGGGGCCACGCATGCGCCGGTGTTCGGCCCCGCTGAGGTGCAGAATCCCGTTCTTGAACAGGTATTCGTTGACCTCGAACCGGTGGTAGACCTCCGAGGAGAATACATCGTTCTCGATCAGGGTGCGGCTGACGGCCTTGAACGATAGGGCAGTGTAGGTTTCCTGGCCCTCAATATGGAAATTGAAGCCGGCTTCGGGGCCATAGCCGAGCAGACTGCCGAGCGCCCCTTTGTGGACCGGGGCCTGTGCCATGAGCTCCTGCATCCGGGGGAACGGATCGTCGATCACGATCGAGCCGGAGTGGTGAGTTTCGGCCTCGACGTCGAAGATCCGCGCGATCCGCGGATCTTCCTGTTCGAGCACTTCGGCATAACCGGTCATCGTAATCTCCGCGTGTGGCGGCCTTGCGGCCTGCGCGCCTCTTGCTGACGCCTATTCCTCGATGATCTGGATCGCGCTTTCCGGGCAGGCAGCCGCACCGCGGCGAGCGGCATCCTCTAGCCCGGGAGGCACGGCATGGCTCTCTTCCCCGACGAACGCGCTGAAGCCATCTTCAAGAGTGTAGAATTCGGGCGCAAATTCCCA
>Ga0207703_10002565_pt1 | contig 15695 bp, 15 predicted proteins | sample KBSSwiS12_FD_184304 | JGI IMG/M metagenome (GOLD analysis project Ga0207703, IMG submission 184304) | Switchgrass rhizosphere microbial communities from Kellogg Biological Station, Michigan, USA - KBS Switchgrass S1-2 (SPAdes) (version 2) | ecosystem: Host-associated > Plants > Roots >... | reverse complement strand
TCCCGCCGGACGACCGATCGAGGGGCTGACCCTGCTGCCGGGCTGGGAGAGCTTTGTCGGTGCGGGGCCGATGCCGATGCGGCACGGGATGACGCTCGGCGAGCTTGGCCACTGGTTCATCGCGACGCGCGGCCTGGATGTGGATTACCGCGTCATCGAGATGGAAGGCTGGCAGTCCGAGGCGGCGCCCGGTTTCGGCTGGCCGGCCGACCGGGTGTGGATCAACCCCAGTCCGAACGCCCCCAATCTCAGCATGGCGCGCGATTATGCGGGGACGGTGATGCTCGAAGGCACGACGCTCTCCGAAGGGCGCGGCACGACGCGGCCGCTCGAAATCTTCGGTGCGCCGGATGTGGACGCGCGGGCGATAATGGCGCGGATGCGGGCGCTAGCGCCGGAGTGGCTGGCGGGTTGTTCGCTGCGTGACATCTGGTTCCAGCCGACTTTCCACAAGCATGTCGGCCAGCTCTGCAATGGTGTTCATATTCACGCCGAGGGGCCAGCGTACGATCATGAGGCATTCCGGCCCTGGCGGGTGCAGGCGCTCGCCTTCAAGGCGATCCGGCAGCTTTATCCTGACTATCCGCTGTGGCGCGATTTCCCGTATGAATATGAGTTCGGCAAGCTTGCGATCGACGTGATCAATGGCGGGCCCGGCTTGCGTGAATGGGTCGACGACGGCGCGGCCCTCCCCGCCGATCTCGAAAGCCTCGCGGGTGCGGATGAAAGCGCCTGGGCGGATGCGCGTCGCGGGCACCTGCTATATTGAGGGCTCGCTATTCGACCCGGCAGCGCATGCCTAGCGCTTCCGCGTCAGTTCGCGCATCGCATCATCCAGCCCGGCCAGGGTCAGCGGATACATGCGGTCGTTCATCAGCTCGCGGATGATCTTCACTGACTGGGAATAGCCCCATTGCTGTTCGGGCACCGGGTTGAGCCACACCGCGGCCGGATAGGTGGTGGTCATCCGGTGCATCCACACCGCGCCCGATTCCTCGTTGAAATACTCGACCGAGCCGCCGGGATGGGTGATCTCATAGGGGCTCATCGAGGCATCGCCGACGAACACCAGCTTGTAATCATGGCCGAATTTGTGGAGCACGTCCCACATCGGCGTGCGCTCGGTGAAGCGGCGGCGATTGTCTTTCCATACGCCCTCGTACGGACAATTGTGGAAATAGAAGAATTCGAGATTCTTGAATTCGCTGGTCGCCGCCGAGAACAGCTCCTCGCAGAGCTTGACCCAGGGATCCATCGAGCCGCCGACATCGAGGAACAGTAGCAGCTTGACCGCATTGTGCCGCTCGGGCCGCATGACGACGTCGAGCCAGCCCTGGCGCGCGGTGCCGTCGATCGTCGCGTCGATATCGAGCTCGTCGGCGGCGCCCTCACGCGCGAAGCGACGCAGGCGGCGGAGCGCGATCTTGATGTTGCGGGTGCCGAGCTCCTTGGTGTTGTCGAGATTCTTGAAGTCGCGCTGGTCCCAGACTTTCAGCGCGCGCTTGTGCTTGCTCTCGCCGCCGATGCGGACGCCCTCGGGGTTGTAGCCGGAATTGCCATAGGGGCTGGTGCCGCCCGTCCCGACCCATTTGTTGCCGCCCTGGTGGCGCCCCTGCTGCTCCTCGAGCCGCTTCTTGAGCGTCTCCATGATCTCTTCCCAGGAGCCGAACGACTTGATCGCCTCCATCTCCTCGGGCGACAGATATTTCTCGGCAACCGCGCGTAGCCAGTCTTCGGGGATGTCGGCATTCTGGGCGCCGAAGGTCGTGGAGATGCCCTTGAAGACCTTGGCGAAGACCTGGTCGAAACGATCGAGCAGGCCCTCGTCCTTCACGTACACGGCGCGCGACAGGTAGTAGAAGTCCTCCGGCGTGCGCTCGATCACGTCGCGGTCGAGCGCTTCGAGCAGGATGAGATGCTCCTTCATGCTCGCGGGAATGCCGGCGGCGCGGAGCTCGTCGAGGAAGTTCAGGAACATCGGGAAGGGCTATAGGGGCTTCGTTGCCGAAAATCGACGGCCGAACACGCCCCAGAGCAGGATCGGCCCGCTGATCCGGACATCAACCGCGCCGAGCGCCTTCAACTGATCCGCATAGGCGCCGGCGTGGCGGATGTCGTAGATCAGGATCTGCCCGCCCGGTTTCGTCACGCGCCAGATCTCGGCGATCGCCTGGGTTCGCCCCGGCTTGTCCTCGATATTGTGGATCGCGGTCATCGAGGCGATCACGTCGAACTGGCCATCCGCATAAGGCATTGCGCGCATGTCGCCGGTGTCGATCACGAGCCGGTCGGCGACGCCCGCAGCTTCGGCGTTCGCGGTCGCGCTTCCTGGATTATTGTCGCTCAGGTCGCGCGCCTGCCAGAGATCGAGGCCGTGCACCTTGCCGCCTGGGCCGAGCCGCCGGGCCGCGCCGATCGCCACCAGCCCGCGGCCGCAGCCGACATCGAGGACCTGTTCGTCACCGCGCCATGGATGCTCGTCGAGGAGCCGCCGCATCACGATCTGCTTGAACCAGAGGCTCGAGCTGATCATCCAGAGCATCATGCCGGCGCAGATGAGGCCGGTCGCGCGCATCGTCGGCAGGAACGGGGCGAGCCATTCGGGGCTGGCATGAAAATGAAAATATAGGACGATGGATAGCAGCACGACGCTGATGACGGCGAAGTTCCGGACTACCCCCGGCGCGTCGATCCCGTAATTTTCCCGTTTCGCCATCGCCGCTCCCCTCAGGCGCGGCAGCATGCCACGCTGTGCCGGGGGCGCAAGTATCAGTGTTCGTAGGCGTCGATCAGCGCGCCGACATAATCGGGATCGCGGCCGCTGAGTTCGGCGGCGGGGCGGGCGCGGGCGACCTTGTGGTTCTCGGGCGTGCCGTAGATGAAGCCATAGACCGGATAGGTGGTGCTCCCGAGCCCGTCCATGTCGCGGTACCACACCCGCACCTGGCTCCAGTCATTGTCCTCGGACACGTCGGTAAGCGTCACGTCCTGCTCGGCATGGCCGCGTTCGCCGTCGATGCGCGACCAGTTGGCGTGCGTGACCATCGCGACTCGTGAGGTGACCACCCGGCTGATCACCGCGACATGGCCGAGCGGCAGCCGCCCGGTCCGCGCGAAGACGATGACAGCGCCGGCGCGCGGCACGTCGCCACGTTTGTAGCGGCCATCGGCCTGGTCCCACCAGGTCCAGGCATCGCCATAGATCTGGATGCCCGAGGCAGCGCGGGCGAAGGGCACGCACTCGCCGACATAGTCGAGCAGGGAAGTCGCATAGCCCGGCGTCACCGCAAAAGCCGACGCGAGCAGGGCGAAGACAGGCAAGGCAAAACGCATACTCGGGTACCCATGCGGTACCCCCCCGGAATCATCGGTATTCCGGAATGGTTAATTTTTTGTTAACGATATTTTATCGGCGCGCACGCTTCGCGCTAAGCCTTGTTCGCCTGTCTTTTCGCCATGAAAGCAAGGCGTTCGAACAGCATCACGTCCTGCTCGTTCTTCAGCAGCGCGCCATGCAGCGGCGGGATCGCCTTGGTCGGATCGCGATTCTGCAGGACGTCGAGCGGCATGTCCTCGTGGAGGAGCAGCTTAAGCCAGTCGAGCAATTCGCTGGTCGAGGGCTTCTTCTTCAGGCCCGGCACCTCGCGGACATCGTAGAAGATATCCATCGCCTTGTTGACGAGGATCTTCTGGATGCCCGGGAAATGCACGTCGACGATCGCCTGCATCGTGTCGCGATCGGGGAATTTGATATAGTGGAAGAAACAGCGGCGCAGGAACGCGTCGGGCAGTTCCTTCTCGTTGTTCGAGGTGATGACGACGATCGGGCGCTCGGCGGCGCGCACCGTCTCCTTCGTCTCATAGACATGGAATTCCATGCGATCGAGCTCCTGGAGGAGATCGTTCGGGAATTCGATGTCGGCCTTGTCGATCTCGTCGATCAGCAGGACGGGCACTTCGGGGGCGGTGAACGCCTCCCACAGCTTGCCGCGGCGGATATAGTTTCCGATGTCATGGACCCGCTCGTCGCCGAGCTGGCCATCGCGCAGGCGGGCGACCGCATCATATTCGTACAGGCCCTGCTGCGCCTTGGTGGTGGATTTGATGTTCCACTCGATCAGCGGCGCGCCGACGGCTTTCGCGATTTCATAGGCAAGTACGGTCTTGCCGGTGCCCGGCTCGCCCTTGACGAGCAACGGGCGGCGTAGCGTGACAGCCGCATTGACCGCGACTTTCAGGTCGTCGGTCGCGACATAGCTCTGGGTGCCCTCGAAGCGCTTCATTCGGATCCATTCCCGTTTCGAATATCGGGTTTGGGATAGAGGGGTTTTATGCCGCGGCGCAAGCGCGAGTGTTGGGCGCCGCCGCCGAGATTTCAAACCTCAACCGTCATCCCCCGCTTTCACGGGGATGACGGGCGAGGCGAGGAGGGTCAGCCCTATTGATGGTGGTTGCGCGCGCTCGCCCGGGCTTCGAGCAGATCCCACAGCCCGCGATGCTGCGCCAGGATCTGCTGCGCGCCGAATGCCATGGCGCGTTCGATCGCCGGCGTTTCGGCCAGCGCCGAAACCAGCGACGCAGTCTCGAAACCATCGGGCAGGCTGGAGACGGGCGGCTCGACGCCGAAACGGCGGGCAGCGATATCCAGCGTCTCGCGAATCGCGACCCAGTCGAGCACCAGCCCAATCGCCGCACCCGTCGCGCAACCCGCGCGATCGGACTGGGCGAGCATGTCGAGGGCATGGCGCTGTGCAGCGATCGCGGCTTCGGACTCAGCCTGGCCGGGGGTCGAGGGCAGGGGGCCGGCGGCGGCGGTGAGCCGGGCGAGATAGGCGCGTTCGTCGGTAAAGCCGACAGAGGCCGATTCGAGCCAGTCCTCAGCTGAATTGTGGCCGCTATGTTCGAGCGCATAATCGATCACGCCGGGATGCCGGCCATGGAGTGCGCAGAGCGCATGAACCGCGTCGGCGAGATCGCGGACAGGCACCTGCGGCCTGGCGAGCAGGCGGGGCATTGCGTGCGTGGCGCTGCCGTCGTCCGATGCCAAAATGGCAATCGTCCCCCAGCTTCCGCCTATGCGCCGCTCAAGTGCTGAATCGAAAGCCATGAACCTCCAGGGGGCTGGGTTGAAAGGCCGGTGAAACCGGCTTCGCGCCCCTTATGGCCAAGGGATTATACTGAAGGGCGTAAAGACCTGGTGTAGAGCGGGTTAAGTCTGTCTCAACCTTGATTGAAAACAGGGTTTTCGCGGCGAAGCGTGCCGGAAAGGCGCCGAGGCTCTAAGTCGTTGATAGGGCTGGCTTGTGTGGCGACGCTTCTGCTCCCCTCCCGCTTGCGGGAGGGGCTGGGGGCGGACCTGTCCGCAATCGCCCACCTGAAACACGCCCTCCCCTCCCCTCCCGTAAGCGGGAGGGGGGAAGAAGAGACGGCATTTCCATCTTGATTACCGCCCCCGGCTTTCGCCGGGGAATCGCATCACTGGTCGAGGAAGCTGCGCATCTTGCGCGACCGGCTCGGGTGCTTGAGCTTCCTGAGCGCCTTGGCCTCGATCTGGCGGATGCGCTCGCGCGTCACCGAGAATTGCTGGCCGACTTCTTCGAGCGTGTGATCGGTGTTCATGCCGATGCCGAAGCGCATGCGCAGCACGCGCTCCTCACGCGGGGTGAGGCTCGCCAGAACCCGGGTGACGGTTTCCTTGAGGTTGGCCTGGATCGCGGCGTCGACCGGGATGATCGCGTTCTTGTCCTCGATGAAATCGCCGAGATGCGAATCCTCCTCGTCGCCGATCGGCGTTTCGAGGGAGATCGGCTCCTTGGCGATCTTCATCACCTTGCGGACCTTTTCGAGCGGCATCGACAGGCGCTCGGCCATTTCCTCGGGCGTCGGCTCGCGGCCCTGCTCGTGGAGGAACTGGCGGCTGGTCCGCACCAGCTTGTTGATCGTCTCGATCATGTGGACCGGGATGCGGATCGTCCGCGCCTGGTCGGCGATCGAGCGGGTGATCGCCTGGCGGATCCACCAGGTGGCATAGGTGCTGAACTTGTAACCGCGGCGATATTCGAACTTATCCACCGCCTTCATCAGGCCGATATTGCCCTCCTGGATGAGGTCCAGGAACTGCAGGCCGCGATTGGTGTATTTCTTCGCGATCGAGATCACGAGCCGCAGGTTCGCCTCGACCATTTCCTTCTTGGCGATGCGCGCCTCGCGCTCGCCCTTCTGGACCATGTTGACGATGCGGCGGAACTCGCTGAGCGACATGCCGGTCGCCTGGCTGATCTCGGAGATCTCGATGCGGATCCGGTCGACCGAATCGCTCTCGTTGGTGACGAAGGCAGTCCATTTCTTGTCGAGCTTCGACACGCTCGGCATGAACTGCTCGTCGAGCTCATGGCCGATATAGCGATCGAGGAAATCCTTGCGCGGCACCTTGTGGCGTTCGGCGAGGCGCAGCATCTGGCCGCCCAGCGCAGTCAGGCGCCGGTTGAAGGCATAGAGCTGATCGACCAGATATTCGATCTTGGCGTTGTGGAACTGGACGCTCTCGACCTCGGCCGTGAGTTCCTCGCGCAGCTTCTGATATTTGCGCTCGTCAGCATTCGACAGCTCGCCGCCGGCCGACATGGAATCGAGCCGCTGCTGCTGGACCTTGGAGAATTTCTTGTAGAGCGACGTGATGCTCGCAAAGCGCTCGAGCGCCTGCGGTTTCAGCTGCTCCTCCATCTGCGCGAGGCTGAGGGTATTGTCCTCCTCCTCGTCATCCGACGCGCGCGGTGTGCGCCGCTCCTGCATCGAATCCTCTTCCTCCTCGGCGGGGGCCTCTTCGGGCTCCTCTTCTTCCTTGAAGGACGGGCCGGCGGTCTTTTCCGAAATCTCGCCCGACGCATCGTCATCGTCGGTCAGCGATTCAGGCGCCGGATCCTTGGAGAGCATCGCATCGAGATCGAGGATCTCGCGCAGCTGCATCGTGCCTTCGTTGAGCGCGGTCGACCAGTCGATGATCGCGTTGAAAGTGATCGGGCTTTCGCACAGCCCCAGGATCATCGTGTCGCGGCCGGCCTCGATGCGCTTGGCGATGGCGATCTCGCCCTCGCGGCTGAGCAGCTCGACCGCGCCCATCTCGCGCAGATACATGCGCACCGGATCGTCGGTGCGATCGATGACTTCTTTCTTCTTTGCCTCGAGCGTCGGCGCGCTTTCCTCGGACGAATCGACCGATTCGACCTCGTCCTCGGGCTGATCGGCCTCTTCGCCGTCCTCGCCGGCTTCGTCATTCTCGACGATGTTGATGCCCATCTCGTTCAGCGCGGACATCACATCCTCGAGCTGATCGGACGACATCTGGTCCTGCGGCAACGCCTCGTTGAGCTGGTCCACAGTGATGTAGCCACGCTTTTTGGCGCGGGCGACCAGCTTCTTGATCGACGCATCGTTCAAGTCGATCAGCGGAGCGTCGGTCACTTCCACGCCGTCATCGCCACCGCCACCGTTAATCTTCGTCATCAATTGCCCTCAGCACCTAAAGCTCTGGCGTCTTCGTTCGCTTGCACCAGATTTGCAAGTCGCGCGTCCAACGCCTGTTGTTCCTTCACGAGTGAAACCTGTCGTTCGAAGGCTTCATCCGTATAACCCGCCATCAACGCGGTCGTTGCTTCCGCCAGCGCGGCATCCACCTCGGGGCGCGCAACCAGAATGGCGATCGCTTCATCGAGATCCTCACGCGCCCGCGCCGGTTCGGCATCTTTCTGCGTAAACGAGCACGATAGTTGATCGGCCCGTAACAGATCACCCGCTATTATATCGAATCCTGATTTCGCCAATATGGTGAGCAGGCGCTCGCTATCAAGCGCCTGATCTTCGACGGCGAGATCGACGACCGCTTCGAACAGCCGCCCGAGCGCGCCATCGGCGAGCTTCAGCGCGCCGAGAACCTCCATATGGCGGGCGATTTCGGCCGGGTGGCGGATCAGGCCGGCGAGCACTGCCTTGGCGAGAATCCGGTCGATCCCGCCGGCGCGAACGCCCTTGGCCGCCTCGGTAACGGGGATGTCGGGCGCCTTCCAGGGCTGGCCGGGTTTGCGCCTGGCGCGCTCGAACGGAACGAAGGTGGGGCGGACGCGGGCATAGAGGGCATCGAAACGGCGATTGAACTCAGCGAGATATTGGGTGCGAACATCGGCATCGGTGATTGCCTGGGCAAGACCGGTATAGCGCTGCTTGAGCCCGGCCTTTTGTTCAGGCGTGTCGAGCGGCTCGGCGGCGAGCTCATACGCCCAGAGGCGATCGACCAGCGGCTCGGGCTTTTCGAGCAGGGCGGCGAAAGGGGCGGGGCCCTTGGCGCGGACGAAATCGTCGGGGTCGACACCGGCGGGAAGGGTGACGAAAGCCAGGCTCCGGCCGGGCGCGAGCATGGGAAGCGCACGATTGGCGGCGCGGATTGCAGCCTTTTGTCCGGCCGCATCGCCATCGAAGCAGAGAATCGGCACATCGGTCAGGCGCCATAGCCGCTCGAGCTGCGCCTCGGTCAGGGCGGTGCCGAGTGGGGCGACCGCCTCGCCGAACCCGGCCTGGGCCAGCGCGATCACGTCCATATAGCCCTCGACAACCAGCACCCGGCCGGATTTGCGCGAGGCGGGGGCGGCGCGGTCGAGATTGTAGAGGTTCCGGCCCTTGTCGAAGAGCGGGGTTTCGGGGGAGTTCAGATATTTGGGCTCGCCGTCCCCGATGATGCGGCCACCGAACGCGATGGTCCGCCCGCGCGGATCGCGGATCGGGATCATCAGCCGGCCGCGGAACCGGTCATAGGGCTCCTTGTCCTCCACAGAGATCAGCAGCCCGGCTTCGATCAGCATCGGGTTGCCGTAATCCTTGAGCGCATCCCTGAGCTTGCCGCGCGAATCAGGCGCGAAGCCGAGCCCGAATGCCTTGGCCGTTTCCGCCTTGATCCCGCGTTTTTCGAGGATCGCGCGCGCCTCGGCACCCGAGAGGCCGCTCAGCTGTTCGGTGAACCACGCCGCCGCATCGGCACAGGCCTCGTGCAGGCCCTTGGCGCGTTCGGCTTTTTCGGCGGACTGGCGGTCCATTGCCGGCATTTCCATCCCGGCTGTCTGGGCAAGCTCCTTGACCGCATCCATGAAGGGCAGGCCGCGCTGATCGGTCATCCAGCGGATCGCATCGCCATGGGCGCCGCAGCCGAAGCAATGATAGAATGCCTTGTCGTCGTTTACGTAGAAGCTCGGCGATTTCTCATTGTGGAACGGACAGCAGGCGCGGAATTCGCGGCCGGCCTTTTGCAGCTTGGTGGTGCGGCCGATGAGTGCCGAAAGCAGGGTCCGGGCGCGGAGCTCGTCGAGGAATTGCGGGGAGAGGCTCATTGGAGGCGGCCGCGAGTGTGCGCTCTTCTTCCCCCCTCCCGCTTGCGGGAGGGGCCGGGGGTGGGCTCCCGGCCAGTCAAACCCGCAGCGGCAGCGATAATCTCCAGCACCCCATCCATGTTCGATGTCAGATCATTGTTCCAGAAGCGAATAACCCGATAACCGGCTGCCTCGATGGCGCGGGTCCGCTCTACATCATAAGCCTCTGCTTCGGCATGCTGGCTCCCGTCGAGTTCGATGACCAGCCGTTCGGCGCGACATACGAAATCGCCAAAATATCCGGCGATTGGCATCTCGCGGCTGAACTTCAGGCCGTACAGCCTGCCGCCCTTCAATTGCTGCCATAGCATTTGCTCATGCAAAGTAGGCTCGTTGCGAAGGTCGCGTGCCCTCTCTGTCGGCCTGCCCAGCCGAAACCGGGAGCCCACCCCTCGGTCCCCTCCCGCAAGCGGGAGGGGAGGCGCAGAGTCATTGTCGTTGTGGCCCTTGCCAGCCACTTTACGACAGCGCCGCCTTCACCGCCGCGCTCGCCTTGCTCATGTCGAGCGTCTGCGCATGGCGCGCCTTCAGCTCGGCCATCACCCGGCCCATGTCCTTCATGCCGCTCGCGCCAAGCTCCGCCTTGATCGCCTCGATGGCGGCGGCGGTTTCCGCCTCGCTCATCTGCTGCGGCAAAAACCGCTCGATCACCGCGATCTCGGCCGCCTCGGCGTCGGCGAGTTCCTGGCGGTTGCCCTTCACGAACATTTCGATCGATTCGCGGCGCTGCTTCACCATTTTCTGCAGCACCTCGACGATGAGGGTGTCGTCATCCTCGGGCGCCTTCCCCGTGCGCGCCTCGATGTCGCGGTTCTTGATCGCTGACTGAATCAGGCGCAGCGCTGCGGTGCCTTCTTTGTCTCCGCCCTTCATCGCGGTGATGAGTGCAGCCTTGATGTCGTCGCGAATCATGCCTGGTCCTTTTCGGTAATCGCTACCCCTAACCGGACCACCGGGTTTTTAACAGATTGACGCTCCCCCTTCGCGGCTCTAGCGACCGCGGCTTAGCGACATTGCAACCTGAAGGAGTGCCCGCCACGATGGCCGACGCCAAGCCCATTTCCGCGCCTGCAGGAGCGACGGGCGTTCTGGTTCTGGCGAATGGCGAGATCGCCTGGGGCCGTGGATTCGGCGCGGAGGGCGAGGCGGTCGGCGAAGTCTGCTTCCACACCGCGATGACCGGCTATCAGGAAATCATGACTGACCCGAGCTTTGCCGGGCAGATCATCACTTTCACCTTCCCGCATATCGGTAATGTCGGCGCCAACGCCGATGACGTCGAGGCGGAGGAGCCGCACGCGCTCGGCATGATCGTGCGCGAGGATGTGACCGCGCCCTCGAACTTCCGTTCGGTCGAGCGGCTCGATACCTGGATGAAGCGGCACGACCGAATCGGCCTGTCGGGGATCGACACCCGCGCGCTGACCCGGCGGATTCGCACCGGCGGCGCACCCAATGGCGTGATTGCGCACCGGGCGGACGGGGTGTTCGACATTCCGTTGCTGCTCGAGATGGCGAAGGCCTGGCCTGGGCTGGAAGGGATGGACCTTGCCATCTCGGTGACGACCCAGACGCATTATGGCTGGGAAGGCGGCGTCTGGCGGCTTGGGTTCGGGTATGACGGCGAGGCCGCAACCGGTCCTCGCCCGCACGTCGTGGCGATCGATTACGGCGCGAAGCACAATATCTATCGCAACCTCGTAAAGGCCGGCGCGAAGGTCAGCGTCCTCCCCGCGACCGCCAGCTTCGAGCAGGTGATGGCCTTGAAGCCGGACGGCATTTTCCTCTCCAACGGCCCGGGCGACCCCGCCGCGACCGGTGAATATGCCGTGCCGGTGATCCAGCAACTGCTCGAAACGCGCATCCCGCTGTTCGGCATCTGCCTTGGCCACCAGCTGCTCGGCCTCGCGGTCGGCGCCCAGACCACCAAGATGTTCCAGGGGCACCGCGGCGCCAATCATCCGGTAAAACGGCTCAGTGACGGCGCGGTCGAGATCACCTCGATGAACCACGGCTTCGCGGTCGTGAGCGAAACGCTGCCGGAAACCGCGCGCGAAACCCATGTCTCGCTGTTCGACGGCTCCAACGCCGGCTTCGAACTCACCGACCGGCCCGCCTTCAGCGTGCAATATCACCCCGAGGCGAGCCCGGGGCCGCAGGACAGCTTCTACCTGTTCGAGCGGTTCGTCGGCAGTCTGGAGGTGTCGTGAAACGGCGTCTGGCCAGCGCGATCCTGCTGCTCGGTGCCGGCCTCGCCGTTTCCGTCGCGGCGTCAGTTGCTGGCATCGCGCAGGACAGCGCCGTGCAGATCGACGGCTGGAACCTGGCTGATGTCGGCCACAAACCGGGCGATGACAGTAACCGCCTCGTCTCGATCGAGAAGGTCACGCCCCAGGTCGACATGATCTACCGCCCCGGCGAGCATAATGTCAGCGGCAGCATCCAGGCTGAGATCAACGTCAAGGGCTGTTCCCGGCTGAGCGTCAATTCGGGCTTCGACCTTCCCGATCCGCCGGGCGACCGCGCCGCGGTGGCGCGGAAGGAGATGCACACCGCGTTCACGGACTTCGCCAAAACCTGCAAGATCAAGGCCGAGCTGGAAACCGAGGTAATGGCCGGTTTCACAGAGGCTTTCGCGGCGGTCGACAAGCTGATGACCGAGAAGCCCAACGTCTATCCGCCCGCGCCGCCCGAAGATGGGAACAGCCAATGACACTGCCAGATGTCGATCCCGCACGGCTCGAGGAAGAACTGCTCGCCGATGAAGAGGTGCTCCTCAATCTGGCGAGGAACGGCGATCGCCCGGAAATCGCCCGGTCGATCGATGTCAGCTTTCGCGGCTATGATGAGGATCTCACGCGGCTCGAAAAGGATGCGGCGACGTTCGGCTTCACCGTCCTCGAGCGCGAGGAAAACGAAGACGGCGCAATCTCGCTGTTCCTGGCCCGTACCCAAAAGGCCGATCCGCTGTCGATCAAGGCGCTGACGATAGAATGCCTGCAGATCGAGCTCCTGTACGATCTCGAATTCGAAGGCTGGGGCTGCATGGCCGAGACCGGGGAGGGCGGGTGATGCCGAGGCCTTTCACGCTCGCCGCCACCCTTGTCGCCGCCGGCGTTCTCGCGTGCGCGGGTGTCGTCGCCGCGCAGGACAGTGCGATTGACGTCGCGGGCTGGAAGCTGAGCGATGTCGGCCACAAGCCGGGTGACGACAGCGACCGGACTGTCTCGATCGAGAAGTCCATTCCGGAGGTCTCGCTGTTCTACCAGCCGAGCGAGAGCAACACGGGCGGCAGCATCCATGGCGAGTTCAAGGGCTGCAAGGGGCTGAACTACAGCTCGGGCTTCGGCTTCGACGACCCGCCCGCGGATCGCGCGGCCGAGGTGCGCAAGCAGGTGCACGAGGAATTCACGGATTTCGCCAAGACCTGCCCGCTCAAGCCCGATGTCGAAGCGCGCCTGATGACGGGCTTCGCGGAAGCCTTTGCGGCGGTCGACAAGCTCATGACCGACAAGCCCAACGTCTATCCGCCCGAGCCGGCGGACGGGAACAGCCAGTGATGACCATAGCTGCCTCGGCGATCAGGCTGACCAGGGATCGATCAGCTCGATTTCAGCATGCTCGAAATCAGCCAGATTGCGCGTCGCCACTGGCGCGCGAAGCGATCGGGCAATCGCCGCTATATAGCTGTCTTGCGCGTTCATCGGCTTGCCGATCGCCTTCAGTCGAGCGCGCATGCGCCCGTGCGATTCCGCGGCCTTTGCGTCAAACGGCAACATTCGATCGGCAAAATTCGCTGTCAGCTTCACCAGCCATTGGTCGAGTTCTTCGCGCTGACGAGAGGCGGGCAGCTTTTCGACACCGTAGCGCAGTTCGGCCAGTGCGATCGTCGGCATCCAGAGGCGCTGGCGATGTTCCGCCAACCACCGCACGACGTTCGGATCGGGTCTCAGCTTGCTCGTTTCGCCTGGAACATTGGTGTCGAGAACGATCAAAGATCGAACTCGCGCAACGGCTGAGGTTCAGGGTCGAACACACCTTCGCCGGCGCCATTGGCGAGGCGGATCAATTCATGAACCCAGTCGTCGTGGGGCGCAGGCTTGGGCACGGTCGACTCCGTCTGCGCCTTGAAAGGCGCCGTACCCTCCTTGAGCGCGGAACTGGTCATCCCCCCGTCGCCGATCGCGGCGAGCAACAGCTTGCGCATATGCTCCTCCATCGAGTGGCCATGGGCAGCTGCGACCTGGCGGAAGCGATGTTTCGCATCCTCGGGAATATTTCGGATCGTGAGGCTTGCCACAACGAGGCTCCGATGATTGCAATGAAATCAATGTATGCAGTGAGTGCAATTTAGACAATGCCCAAACGCACCGACATCTCCTCCATCCTCGTCATCGGCGCAGGGCCCATCGTCATCGGCCAGGCGTGCGAGTTCGATTATTCCGGCACGCAGGCGATCAAGGCGCTGCGCGAGGAGGGCTATCGCATCGTCCTCGTCAATTCGAACCCGGCGACGATCATGACTGATCCCGAGCTGGCGGACGCGACCTATGTCGAGCCGATCACGCCCGAGATCGTCGCCAAGATCATCGAGAAGGAGCGGCCGGACGCGGTCCTGCCGACCATGGGCGGGCAGACCGCGCTCAATACGGCGCTTGCCCTGTTCAACGATGGCACGCTGGCGAAATATGGCGTGCAGATGATCGGCGCCGATGCCGAGGCCATCGACAAGGCCGAGGACCGGCTGAAGTTCCGCGATGCGATGGACAAGATCGGCCTCGAAAGCCCGCGCTCGCGGATCGCGCACAGCATGGACGAAGCGTTCGCGGCATTGGAGCATGTAGGCCTGCCGACGATCATCCGGCCGAGCTTCACCATGGGCGGATCGGGCGGGGGCATCGCCTATAACCGCGAGGAATTCGAGAATATCGTCCGGGGCGGGCTCGATGCGTCGCCGACCACCGAGGTGCTGATCGAGGAATCGGTGCTCGGCTGGAAGGAATATGAGATGGAGGTCGTGCGCGACCGCCACGACAATTGCATCATCATCTGCTCCATTGAGAATATCGATCCGATGGGCGTCCATACCGGCGACTCCATCACTGTCGCGCCGGCGCTGACGCTGACCGACAAGGAATATCAGATCATGCGCAACGCGAGCATTGCGGTGCTGCGTGAAATCGGTGTGGAAACAGGTGGTTCCAACGTTCAGTTCGCGGTCAATCCGAAGGATGGCCGCCTCGTCGTGATCGAGATGAACCCGCGCGTATCGCGCTCCTCGGCGCTTGCCTCCAAGGCGACCGGCTTCCCGATCGCCAAGGTCGCGGCGAAGCTGGCCGTCGGCTACACGCTCGACGAGATCATCAACGACATCACCGGGGCGACCCCTGCCTCATTCGAGCCGACGATCGACTATGTCGTCACCAAGATCCCGCGCTTCGCCTTCGAGAAGTTCAAGGGCGCCGAGCCGATCCTCTCGACCGCGATGAAGTCGGTCGGCGAGGTGATGGCGATCGGCCGCAACATCCATGAATCGATGCAGAAGGCGCTGCGCGGGCTGGAGACGGGGCTGTCAGGCTTCAACCAGGTCGATGCGCTGGTCGGCGCGCCGCGCGCGGTGATCGAGGCGGCATTGGCCCGGGCGACGCCCGACCGGCTGCTGGTCGCGGCCCAGGCATTGCGCGAGGGCTTCAGCATTGCCGAAATCCACGCGATCACCTTTTACGATCCCTGGTTCCTCGAGCGAATCGCGGAGATCATTGCCGCGGAAGAGGAAGTCTGTCGCGGTGGCCTGCCGCGCGATGCCGCCGGGATGCGCCGGCTGAAATCGATGGGCTTCAGCGACAAGCGCCTCGCTTATCTCGCGCTCAAATCCGCCAATCTCCATGGCGGCATGGACCGCGGCATCGCGCGTGGGTCAGGGCTGATCCATGAGGCGGTGGTCGCCATGACCGGCGGCGTGACCGAAGACGAAGTGCGCAAACACCGCCAGAAGCTCGGCGTGCGGCCGGTCTTCAAGCGGATCGACACCTGCGCGGCCGAGTTCGAGGCGAAGACGCCCTATATGTATTCGAGCTACGAGGCGCCGAGCTTTGGCGAGCCCGAATGCGAGAGCCAGCCGAGCGATCGCAAGAAGATCGTGATCCTGGGCGGCGGGCCGAACCGGATCGGGCAGGGGATCGAGTTCGATTATTGCTGCTGCCATGCCTGCTTCGCGCTGGCCGAGGCTGGCTATGAGACGATCATGGTCAACTGCAACCCGGAGACGGTGTCGACTGACTA
>Ga0207703_10002562_pt1 | contig 15697 bp, 18 predicted proteins | sample KBSSwiS12_FD_184304 | JGI IMG/M metagenome (GOLD analysis project Ga0207703, IMG submission 184304) | Switchgrass rhizosphere microbial communities from Kellogg Biological Station, Michigan, USA - KBS Switchgrass S1-2 (SPAdes) (version 2) | ecosystem: Host-associated > Plants > Roots >... | reverse complement strand
CCGGCAGCCTGGGGCGTCGCGCGCGCCTTCGAGCAGGCGGGCGATTTCCTGCGCTTCCTCGAGCTCGTCGAGCAAGCGGCGGACGCGCTCGAGATCCTCTGCCGCGGTTTCGTCGATCAAATTGGCCTGGCCGCGGACGATCAGCACCGGACGGCGGGCATGATCCTGGGTCCAGGCCGCGAGGCCCGAGGCGATCAACTCAGCCGCCGCGGAGTCGATCGCTTCCTTGCGATCGCGGATTTCGGCACGAAGGCGGCCCTCCGCTTCGGCGAGCGTGAGCCCCGACAAGCGCGCATTGATGAAATTGCTGACTTCGGTGAGCGCGGCCGCGGTCGCGCCCGTATCCAGCGGAACGATGCGGTTCTCGACGCTGCCATCTGTTCCAACGAGCACCGCCAGCGCGCGGGTATCGCTCAAGGGAACGAAATTGAGCTGCTTGAGCCTTAGCTCCTGCTTCGGCGCGAGAACCACACCCGCGGCGTGCGAAAGCCCCGACAGCGCCGCTGAGGCTGCCGCGAGCGCGTCCTCGATCGGCTGGTCGCGTACGATCTGCCGCTCGATCTCGGCGCGCTCGCGCGGGTCGGGCGCAGAAGCCTGCATGATGCCGTCAACGAACAGGCGAAGGCCGCTCTCGGTCGGGATCCGCCCCGCGGACGTGTGCGGATGCGTAAGCAGCCCCCGCTCCTCGAGATCCTGCATTACCCCGCGGATGGAGGCCGGGGACAGGTTGACGCTGCTGACCAGGGTCTTCGAACCAACCGGAATCCCACGGTCGAGATAGGCCTCGACCACGAGGCCGAAGATATCGCGCATGCGGTCGGTCAATTCGCCGATTGGCTGGGTCATGGCGCCGCATCTAGGATTGACGGGCCTGCCGGTCTAGGGACGCAGCCGCACCAGTATCAGGAGACAAGCCCATATGCGCCAATCCGGACGCGCCCCCGACCAGATGCGTGAATTGACATTTCAGCCCGGCTTTACCCGCCACGCAGAAGGCTCGTGCCTCATCAGCTTTGGCGACACGCGCGTGCTGTGCACCGCGTCGGTCGAGGACAGGGTGCCGCCCTTCCTGCGCGGCAAGGGCCAAGGGTGGGTCACGGCGGAATATGGCATGCTCCCGCGCGCCACCCACACACGCGGCAATCGCGAAGCGGCGAAGGGTAAGCAATCGGGCCGGACCCAGGAAATCCAGCGGCTGATCGGCCGCTCCCTGCGGGCCGTGGTCGACCTTACGGGGCTCGGCGAGCGGCAGGTCATTGTCGACTGTGACGTAATCCAGGCGGACGGTGGAACAAGGACCGCGTCCATCTCCGGGGGCTGGGTCGCCCTCCGGATCGCGGTCGACAAGCTGCTGGCCTCGAAAGCGATTTCCAAGGATCCGATCCGCACCCAGGTGGCGGCGGTGAGCTGCGGGATCCATCAGGGCGCGGCAGTGCTCGACCTCGATTATGACGAAGACTCGACGGCCGGGAGCGACGGTAATTTCGTGCTGACCGCGGACGGCGCGATCGTCGAAGCACAGTTGACCGCCGAGGGCGAAACCTTCGACGAGGAAGGGCTGCTTCGATTGCTGCGCCTCGCCCGCATCGGCTGCAGCGAAATCTTTGCGGCCCAGCTGAAAGCGACCGGACGATGAGGCCGATCGGGGGCAAACTGGTCATTGCGACCCACAATCCGGGCAAACTGCGCGAGATCGCCGAGCTCGTCGCGCCGCTTGGCCTCTCCTGCGTCGGTGCGGCCGAACTCGACCTCCCCGAACCGGAGGAGATCGGGAATACCTTCGCCGACAATGCCGATTTGAAAGCACGCGAGGCCGCGGACTTGAGCGGCCTCCCGGCGCTCGCCGATGATAGCGGCCTCTGCGTCGACGCGCTTCACGGCCGTCCGGGCATTTTCTCGGCGCGCTGGGCCGAGGACGAGGACGGCAACCGCGACTGGATGCGCGCCATGTCGAAGGTCTGGAGCGAGGTCGAGGCGACCGAGCCCGACGCCGCCCCTGCCGCGCATTTCGCGTGCTCGCTGGCGATCGCCTGGCCCAATGACGGGCAGGTCGAAACGTTCGACGGCCGGGTCGACGGAATCCTCGTCTGGCCGCCACGCGGTGACCGAGGCTTCGGTTATGACCCGATGTTCGTCCCCTTCGGCCATGAAATGACGTTCGGTGAGATGGAGCCGCTCGCGAAGCACAAGATGAGCCATCGGGCGGACGCCTTCCGCAAGCTGGTGGCGGCGCTCAACGAATGACCGGCGAGCCGCTCGCGCTCTACGTCCATTGGCCGTTTTGCGTCAGCAAATGCCCCTATTGCGACTTCAACAGCCACGTCCGCGCATCGATCGACCAGGACGAGTGGCGTGCGGCGCTGTTGGCCGACCTGGCGCACGAGGCGCGACTGCTTCCAGACCGGACGCTGACCTCAATCTTTTTCGGCGGCGGCACGCCTTCGCTGATGGAGCCGGCGACCGTCGCAGCGGTGATCGACGCAGCGACCGCCACTTGGGCGCCATCGCCTGACATCGAGATCACGCTCGAAGCCAATCCGAATTCCGTCGAGGCCGCGCGGTTCGCAGATCTTGCCGTCGCGGGGGTCAACAGGCTGTCGCTCGGGCTGCAAAGCTTCGACGACGAAGCGCTCGAGTTCCTCGGCCGAGCACACACCGCCCGCGAGGGGTTCAGGGCGCTCGAGGTCGCGCAGCGGAATTTCCGGCGGGTTAGCTTCGACCTGATCTACGCGTTGCCTCGCGACACGGAGGATAGCTGGTCAGCGACACTCGCCCAGGCGCTTTCGCTCGGCACAAGGCATTTGTCGCTCTACCAGCTGACGATCGAACCCGGGACGCGCTTCGCGAGCATGGTCGGACGGCACGATTTCGAGCCGTTGGACGGCGACCCCGCCGCAGCGCTCTACGAGCTGACCGATGCCATGACTTCGGAGGCCGGAATGCTCGCCTACGAGATCAGCAATCACGCGCGGCCGGGTCATGAGAGCCGCCACAATCTCACCTATTGGCGCTACGGCGATTATGCCGGGATCGGCCCGGGCGCTCACGGGCGTCGCGAAGGCATGCGAACCGTCCGCCACAAGAAGCCCGAGAATTTCCTTTCCGCGCTCACTCGAAACGGGAACGGCATTGCTGAGGAGGCGCAATTGTCGCCGACCGAGGCAACGGACGAGGCCCTGGTCATGGGACTAAGGCTCACCGAAGGGATTGACGCGCGGGCAATCGCCGATCGCTTCGGCCTATCGTCGATTGTCGATTGGGAGCGCGTCGATCGCCTCGTCCACTCCGGTCACCTGACGCGCGAGGGCCAGCGCATCGCAATCACGTCAACAGGCCGTCTGCTGCTCGACGCGATCCTTGGCGAGATCGCCCTGCCCAAGCCTATTTCGGCGGCTTCGGAGCCGATGCCGGAGTTGCTTGCGCTGCAGGGGCTGTAGGGGGCGCAGCCCGCGCCTTCGCGTCGGCTTCGGCCTTCGCATTCTCAGCGTCGATCCCGGCAAGGAATTTGTAATTGTCGACCGAGCTCGCGAGATAATCGTCGACGGTCATGTCGGCGTCGGTTGCCGCGTCCTTGCGCTTGGTACCGTTCTTGACCTCGAACGCGATAAGCGCGTCCCTGAGGCCCGTGATCTGCGCGCCGCAGGCGTTGCGCGCATATGCCTCGTACGCGTCGCCAGAGACCTTGTCCTTCTTGGCTTGCGTGCTCGCCTGCTTGAGGCAGTTCTTGTACGCATTCGTCGGCGCGGCAACGGCGGCCTGCGACGCGGCCAGAAACATCGCCGATGCGGCGATCAATGGAATCATCGTACCCTCTCCCCAGGCACTGACGATGGGTGGGACAGGAGGATGACTCCTTTTGCGGGGGATTGGAAGAGCTTATCGGGAAACGTTCATGACTGATCCGCTCGCTCCCGGCCTTTATATTGTCGCCACCCCGATCGGGAATTTGGGCGATCTCAGCCCGCGCGCCGCCGATACTCTGCGCCGGGCCGACCGGATTCTTGCGGAGGACACGCGGATAACGGCGAAACTCCTGGCTCATGTCGGCGCGAAAACGCCGATGACCCGCTACGACGATCATACCAGCGAACGCGACCGCGACGCGATTGTCGCGCGCCTGGGTACAGAGGCGATTTCCTTGGTCAGCGACGCCGGGACGCCGCTCATCTCGGATCCCGGTTACAAGCTCGTCCAATCGGCGCAAGCCGCCGGCCACGCCGTCTACACGATCCCCGGGCCCTCGGCCGCGATCGCCGCGCTCACGTTGGCCGGCCTTCCCACAAACCGGTTTCTCTTCCTCGGCTTCCTTCCGGCCAAGTCGAAAGCGCGCAGCGACGCGATCGCTGAAATTGCCGCGGTGCGGGCGACCCTGGTTTTTTACGAGTCCGGGCCACGCCTCGCTGAAAGCCTCGCCGCACTCGCATCCGGGCTAGGTGATCGTGATGCAGCCATCGCGCGCGAAATTACGAAGCTGCATGAAGAATGTGTGAGCGGATCGTTGGTGCAGCTCGCTAGCCGCTACCGGGATGCGCCGCCCAAGGGTGAAATCGTGATTGTCGTCGGTCCTCCCGCCGATAAGGCCGAAGCGAGCGACGATGAGCTCTACGCAGCTCTCGAGGATGCGCTTGCCAGCTTGTCGCCTTCGCGCGCAGCGGCCGAGGTTGCGGAGCGCCTCGGGATCCCACGCAAGCGCGCCTACGCCCGCGCACTCGAGCTCTCGCGCAAGTGAACCGCCAAGAGGCCGAACAGCGCGGTCGCGGGGCCGAAACCATCGCCTGCTGGTACCTGCGACTGCACGGCTGGCGAATCCTCGCGCGCCGGGCGCGCGTCCCCGGAGGCGAGGTCGACGTGGTTGCCAAGCGCGGGCGCACCCTCGCTTTCGTCGAGGTCAAGGCGCGTGCCGACGCGGGTTCCGCGGCTTTCGCCCTCGACGAATGGCGCTTGCGGCGCGTCGCCGTAGCCGCCGAGCGGCTAATGTCCCGCTACATGGACGGCGTCGACGACGTGCGCATCGACGCGATCTTCATCGTCCCGTTCCGCTGGCCGAAGCACCTGCCCAACGTCTGGCAAGGGTGACAAAGCCGTGAGCGTCGCCTAGGCGCCCGCCCATGTCGCTTCGCGTTGCCGTCCAGATGGATCCGCTCGACACGGTCAACATTGCGGGCGATTCCACGTTCGCCCTGATGCTCGGCGCCCAGGCGCGCGGTCACAAGCTCTATCATTATCTGGCGCAGGACCTGACGTATCAGGACGGCAGGCTCTACGCGGGCGTCCACGATGTCAGCGTGCAGGCCGTGGCGGACAATCATTTCAGCCTCGGGTCCTTTTCGATCCTCGACCTCGGCAGCGACGTCGATGTCGTGCTGATGCGCCAGGACCCGCCATTCGACCTGGGATACATCACCGCCACTCACCTGCTCGAGCGGATCCAGGGCGAAACCCTGGTGGTCAATGATCCCGCGGCCGTCCGGAACGCACCCGAAAAGGTGTGGGTGCTCGATTTCGCCCGCTTCATGCCGCCGACGATGGTCACGCGATCGCTCGGGGCGGCGCGAGAATTCCTCGCGAAACACGGCGACGTCGTCCTGAAGCCACTCCACGGCAATGCCGGGAAGGCCGTGTTCAAGATCTCCCGAGACGGCGCAAACCTGTCGGCCCTGATGGAACTGTTCAATGCGACCTATCGCGAGCCGCATGTCCTCCAGGCGTTCGTTCCGGAGGTTTCCTCCGGCGACAAGAGGATCATCCTCGTGGACGGCGAATTTGCCGGCGCGGTCAACCGGGTCCCCGCCGTTGGCGATATCCGCTCGAATCTCGCTTTGGGTGGCACCGCCGAAGCCGCCGAACTTACCGACGCCGAGCACGAAATCTGCGACGCGCTTGGCCCCGAGCTGAAGCGGCGCGGATTGCTCTTTGTCGGGATCGACGTGATCGGCGGCCGCTGGCTTACGGAAATCAACGTGACCTCGCCGACCGGAATTGTCGCGGTCGACAAGTTCAACGGAACCGACACTCCGGCGCTGATCTGGGATGCGATTGAGCGCCGCCTGTCCGAACGCGGTTGAAATGATCCGATACGGCTAAATCTTGCTGAGAAAAACGCCGTTCCTTCGTCCAAGACATCTAACCATAGTGGTTATTTAGGCGCTCGTTTACCGCTGGCTTCCTAACCAGCGCGGGTCGCGGCGAGCGGGCCTCCCCACTACCCGAAATCGCCGCGGCAAGTTCAGCGTGTCGAGTTCAAGCACGGGGGTGGGCGTGGCGATAAACGTCAAGCAGGCGTGCCGCGTCCACCGCCGTATAGATCTGGGTCGACGAAAGGCTCGCATGGCCGAGTAGTTCCTGGAGCGCTCTCAGGTCCGCGCCCCTCGCCAGCAAATGGGTTGCAAAGCTGTGCCGCAGCGCGTGCGGGGTCAGAGTATCCGGAAGTCCGAGCCGCCGGCGGGCGCTTGCGACCGAGCGCCGCACAAGGTCGGGATTGAGCGGACCGCCGCGCGCCCCGACGAACAGGGGAGTCTCGCCGGAAATCGGAAACGGGCACTGGCGGAGATAATCCTCGATCGCCTCGCGAATCGCCGGGACGATCGGCACGATGCGTGTCTTCGACCGCTTCCCAATAACCCTCAGAGTCGACCCGATCGGAAGCATATTCGCGGTCAGCGACAGTGCTTCGGCGACGCGCAACCCAGCGCCATAGAGCAAGAGCAGGACGGCGAGGTCCCGGGCGCCGATCCACGGCGCGCTCGCGGCCCCGGCAGCGTCTTCCGCAAGGCCCATCGCCTCGTCGGGAGCAGCCGGGCGCGGTAGCGTGCGCGGCCGTTTCGGCGCGCGGGTCCGCGGCAGCTGGGCCGGAGTGCCGGCCTGCTCGGCGGCATATTTCAGGAACGCTCGCACTCCCGACAGTTCGCGTGCAGCCGAGGACGGTCCGAGGCCCTCGGCGCGGCGCTGAGCAAGGAAGGCGCGAAGGTCCGGAGCGCTCAATCCGAGAAGCGAGTCGGGTTCGATTATCTCTCCGCGATACCGCCCGAGGAAGTCGATGAACCGGTGCGCTGTCGCCACATAGGCGCGCACCGTATGGAGGGAGCGGCGGCGATCGTGCTGCAAATGGCTGGCCCAACGCGCCGCGAGGACGGCGGCAGGGTGAACTAAGCCAGTTTCGGTTCGATCAGCCACCGGCGGATGATAGCCGCAAGGCTCCGCCCAAGGAACATCAGCAGTTCCGATCCGTGGCGCGCGTCGAGACTGAGCTCGGCGCGCTGGCCGATCGCCAGCAATCCCAACGGCAATGGCGGCTCGCAATCGATCCGCACCAGAGCCTCCGCCCGAATCAAGTCGCAGGCCGGGCCGAACAAGGGATGACCACGCTCGACCGTCCGCATTTCGACCCCGTTGACCTCGCCCACGGCGCGCTGGAGTAGCCGCGGCTCGACCATCTGAACGCCATTGCCGTCGGCTCGAAAGCCTTTGTCTCCGATTATGAGCGCCAGCGCGACCGCGTCGATCCTGAGGATCAACGGCCACTCCTGGGTGACGACGTGGAGCAGCGCATCGACTCCGTCGGCTTCCATCGCCGCAAGCACTGCCGAATGGATGGAGGCGACCGCGCCCGAATGGCCGCGGGCGAAGGCGATCAAATCCTGGTTGGCTTCCTCGACCGCGCCCAGGCGCTGGCGAAGGTGCGCGACCGCGCGTTCTTCGAAGGGAATGACCGTGGCCATCGTGGCTGAAGATACGCCCGCAGCGGTTAATTTCCTACTGAGCGGCGCCTATCCGTCGGAAAGAGCACAAAAAGAAAGCGGCGGCACCCGAAGGTACCGCCGCCCCCATGCTCTGACGCGACGAACGCTTAGAGCTTGTTCGAAACGTTATTGAACGTCGTGCCGAGCTTCGTGCCGATGTTCTGCATCGCAGCGATAGCGGCAACGGCGATCAGGGCCGCAATCAGACCGTATTCGATGGCGGTCGCGCCCTTGCTGTTTTTAATCAGCTTCAGAAACTTGCTCATGGTCTAGCTCCTTGGTTCCAAGGGGCTTTATGCCCCACCTGCAGTCCACATCATGCAGGATGCCAAGGAATTTACGGGGTCACCCGTTAGAAAAGAGTTACACCCGAAGGTTGACGGTCGTTAACCGCGAATTTGGCTGAAAACCGTGAATTAACCGATCTTTTGGCCGGTTTTTTCCCAATCCGCGAGGAAGCTCGCGATCCCGGCGTCGGTCAGCGGGTGCTTGAACAGCTGCCAGATGATTTTTGGCGGAGCGGTCATCACGTCGGCGCCGATCTTGGCCGCCTCTACGACGTGCATCGGATGGCGGACGCTGGCGACGAGGATCTCCGTTGAGAAGTCGTAATTGTCATAGATCATGCGGATGTCTGAAATGAGTTCCATTCCCGGCTGGCCAATATCGTCGACCCGACCCACGAAGGGCGAGATGAAGGTGGCGCCGGCCTTCGCCGCGAGGAGCGCCTGGGCCGCCGAGAAGCAGAGGGTCACATTGACCATCGTTCCGTCGGAACTCAGCGCCTTGCAGGCCTTCAGCCCGGCAGGGGTCAGCGGGACTTTGACCGCAATATTCTCGGCGATCTTCCGAAGCACTTCGGCTTCGCGCATCATCCCTTCATAGTCGAGTGCGACAACTTCTGCGGAAACCGGGCCGCTGACGACTTCGCATATCTCGCGAACGACCTCGAGGAAGTCGCGGCCTGCCTTTTGGACGAGCGACGGATTGGTCGTCACCCCATCGAGCAGCCCGGTCTCGGCGAGCTCGCGGATTTCGGCGATTTCGGCGGTATCGGCGAAGAACTTCATTGATCACCCTCGGCTCTGTAATGACCGTTGGCATAGCGACGAGCGCGGCAGCCGTCACTCGATTCGGGAGACTATCGATGAGCGAGCATGTTCGGGTCGAACGCGACGGACCGGTTCTCGCGATAACCCTCAATCGGCCCGAGCGACGCAATGCCATCACGGTCGCCATGTATGCGGCGCTGGCCGACGCGATCGAGAGCGCCACAGGCGACCCGTCGATCCGTATCATCACCGCGCGTGGAGAAGGCCAGGACTTCGCGGCAGGCAACGATCTTGCCGACTTCCTCCAGGCACTTCCGCGCGGCGATGAAGAAATCCCGGTGTGGCGGCTGCTTCGCGCGATTGCGGAATGCGAAACTCCAATCGTCGCGGCGGTTCACGGCAATTGCGTGGGAATTGGAACGACCATGCTGCTCCATTGCGATCTCGTCATCGCGGATGAGACTGCGCAATTTTCGATGCCTTTCGTGGATCTTGGCCTGGTCCCGGAAGCGGCAAGCTCGTTGTTGTTCCCGAGGCTCGCGGGCCGCCGCCGGGCAGCGCGCTATCTGCTTCTCGCAGAACCGTTCGGGGCTGAGGAGGCGCTGCACATCGGGTTGGTCAGCCATGTCGTTCCGGCCGGCGCCCAGGACCAGGCCCTGGCGCGGATCGTTGCCGCGCTTCTCGCCAAGCCGGCGGAGGCGCTGCGGCGGACCCAGCACTTGCTGCGTCACGGCGCGCGCGAGGAAACGCTCGAGCGGATGCGGCTGGAAAGCGCGGAATTCACCGAGCGGCTCGCCTCGCAAGAGGTCAAGGACGCGATTTCGGCCTTTTTTGAGAAACGAAAACCCGTCGAGCCAGCTTAGTAAGCGACATAGACCAGCTTGGTGCGCGTCAGCGAGATCGCCCGCCCACTGAAGAACAGGAAGTCCGGGGTCACCGTATAAGTGACTGACAGCTGCTTGCAGTGGGTGCACGTCGTCGACGCGGGCGTCGTCACGGTCGGAGTACCGAATGAGCCGATGTTCATCCCGAACAGCTTGTTGCTCATGCGGGTCACCACAGCCGAATCGCTCGGCGAGTTGCACCCGCCCGATGTCGGGACGCACAGGGTCGCGTAACGCGCGCCTTCACCCAGCGCATGCTGCATGCCCGCATTCGCCTGGAAGACCAGGCCGACCTGGAAGATGCCGTAGATCATCACGAGCAGCACCGGCAGCGCGATGGCCATTTCGATCGCGGCAGCGCCCTCTTCGTTGCGCCGAAGCAGCTTCAGCGGGCTCATTGCGTCCTCAATCCGGCCTTGCCATGAAGAGTGTAGGTGCCGTCGGTGTTCGAACCCGGCCATCTGCTCGAGCTGAACATCGGGGTGAACTTCGCGGTGATATCGACCGTGATCCAGCGAGCGTAGGTCTGGCCGCTGCTGCAGACGGTATCGTAGTCGGTCTGCCGCGTCCCGTTGCACTCGAGCCAATAGTCGATCGTTACATCGTTGTCGGTGACGTCCGTAAAGCCCGCGGCACGCGCCGCGCTCCCTGCCTCGGTCCTGAGCGTGTCGTAGGTGCTCTCGACGGTATTGTACTGCTGCACCTTCTCGATCGCGCGATAGGCCGACTGCTCGAGTTGCAGTTTGGCCGAATAAGCGCGGCTTATGTCGACCATGCCGATCAACAGCGATGCGAGAATGGGCAGCATGAGCCCCATTTCGATGATGGACGCACCGCCCTCGTCGCGGGCAAGCGATTTGAATTGCCGGATCATTCGACCAGCCTCACTTTCTTGCCTGTGAAGTCGTGCGCACCCGAGTCGTTCGGGCAGGTATTCGAGATGTTCATGGTGCCCGAGTAGAGGACGCGCCGCGCAACCAGCTGGAAGCACTGCGTCGACATGCCGGCGGTGCCGTTGAACGTCACCTGTTGTTTCGGAAAATAGAGCGCGCCTTGGAAGAACGAGCTGGAATTGCCGTTCAGCCTGCTCTGCTGGCCACTACTTGTCCCGTCCTGCGCTCGGCGGTCCTGATACACGAGGATGCCCTGGTAGGTTGCGGCCACGCCCGTGGCGCTCGTTCCGGGGGCTTTTAGGTTGATTGTGGCGCCCGCGTTGAAATCCATGTTGCCGATCGTGGCGCTGCTCGACGTGTCGCGATTGGTCAAAACAAAGGTACAACCGTCACAATTGACGGTGGCCTGTGAGCCAACGCTTAGCGAGCCGCCATCGAGAACGATGACGCTGTTGGCCGGGAAGGTAATCGTCCCCTGGATGTTAACATCGCCCCGGAAACACATCGCCCCCGCGGCCGCGCCCGTCATGGCGGAATAATTGCTGCCTGCCACCCACGAGGTCGAATCAATGACATCGTGCGGCTGATTGTTGGGAAACTGCGAGCAGTTCCCTGAGGGGAAATTCGTCGAGGCAGGCGGGTTCACCGAAGCGTAGGGATCGGGTTGAGCCATGGTGAAGGGCATCAACTGCGTTCCGCTCGCCCAGTGCGTGCTGGCCGGAATTCCTCCAACAGCAGCGATCGGGCTTGCATTCACGTCGGAAGAACCGGTCGCCACCGCTGCCGTCAACGATGTTGAATTCGTGATCATGCCACAGCCAAGATCCACGTCGGCGTTGCCGGTCGCGGTGATGCCCGTGACTGGAGTATCTTCCAGGCTGATCACGCAATAGTGGCCGGACGGAACGATCGTCGCGGTCGCATTCGCCGTAATCGTCGGCGTGAAGCTCATGAACATGCCGGAGAAGCTCAGCCTCTTCTGGACCGAAAGCTGCACGTTCACCGCATAGGGGTCGGCCGTATAGGAGCCGGAAGTCGGCTGTCCGATGACCTTGGTCGTCGAATAGGCGATATGGCTGTTGTAGCTGAGATCGCGGTTGACCGCGTCCGTGACGCCGGTGCGGGCTCCGGCAGCTTCGGCGATCTGATAAACGCCGGCAATCGCGCCCGAATCCGCCGCGCGCTGGAGCTGGCGTTTCCACAGCGCCCACTCAATGGTGTCGCTCGCAAGCCCGGCCGACCCGAGAACGAGCGGCAATGCCGCCGCTGCGATCACCAGCGCGTTGCCGCGCTTGTCGCGCCATAGCTTCCTCAGGAATGAAATCATCGGGCCGCCCCTAGACAAAACTCGCGCATTCGCGCCGCTCTAGCGGGTTCACGGTGAGGGAACCGTTGAGGCCTGTGGTTAACCGCCGTTCACCATGATCGCCCCTCTCCGTCTTGCACTCTTGTGTCTTACACCTATAATACAGTCAAAAGGCCTCTTGCGCGTGGCTGCCCACCCGTTCACGGGTTGATCCGCCGCTCACGGAGGCGATGAAAGGACACGCATCATGGCGACCGAACCGGCCACCGAGACGAAAACCGCGACCAAGCTCAAGCTGGATCCGCCCGACGCGCTACAGCCGATGCCGGCGGCGGAGGCATCGGGCCTGGTACCGCTCAAGACCGAAGAGACGACCGAACTCGACAAGCGCGTCACGCAGTTCGTCGACGAGCTTGCGGCGCTGGATTCGAACAGTCCGGACTTCGGCAAGAAGGTCGATCAGTTGACGGCGATGGGCCGCAAGGAAATCGCTGAAGCCGCCGGCGCGTCGAACCGCTTCCTCGACCGCCCGGTGAAGGCGATCGACAAGGATTCCGGGATCGGCGCGGACCTGACCGAGCTTCGCCGTACCGTTGAAGCCCTGGATCCCAAGGAAGCGACAAAGACCCGCAAGTTCCTCGGCATCATTCCGTTCGGAAACAGGATCGATCGTTACTTCGACAAATACCGCAGCTCCCAGACGCACATTTCCAAGATTCTCGGCAGCCTCGCCAACGGCAAGGACGAGCTGTTGATGGACAATGCGGCGATCGACACCGAACGCGCCGGCCTGTGGAAGACGATGCACAAGCTCGAGCAGATGATCCACATCTCGAAGAGCCTGGACGAAAAGCTCGAGGATAAGGCCAACGAGCTCGACGCGACCGAGCCGGCCAAGGCCAAGGCGATCCGCGAGACCGCGCTTTTCTATACGCGCCAACGCACCACCGACCTGCTGACGCAGATGGCGGTGACGGTGCAGGGCTATCTGGCGCTCGATCTCGTCAAGAAGAACAATGTCGAGTTGGTCAAGGGCGTCGACCGTGCCTCGACGACGACCGTGTCGGCGCTGCGCACGGCGGTCACCGTCGCCCAGGCGATGTCGAATCAGAAATTAGTGCTCGAGCAGATCACCGCGCTCAATACGACGACCGCCGGAATGATCGATTCGACCGGCGAGATGCTGCGCACTCAGACCGGCGCGATCCATGAGCAGGCCGCAAGCTCGACCATCCCGCTCGAGACGCTGCAGCGCGCGTTCCAGAACATCTATGACACGATGGATCAGATCGACCAGTTCAAGCTTCAGGCACTGGGCAACATGAAGCAGACGGTCGAAACGCTGGGCAAGGAAGTCGAGAAGTCCAAGGGCTATATCGCTCGCGCCGAAGGCGTGAACCAGGGGAAGCTTGACGCTCCCTCTCCGCTGATACCGATAGAAAGCAAATGAACCCGAACGAGCTCGGCCGAATCTTCGAACGGGCGAACGAAAGCTTCGCCCAGGCCGAGCGGACGAGCCAAAAGGTCGATCGGTCGATCGATCATGCTAACCAGGTCATGCGCCGCGCGGACGAACGCAGCGGCGCCGTCCGCGCCGCGGCGCAGCGCGAGCGCCAGCGGCTGAATACGGACCTGAAACGGCGTGCCGCGCAGATCGCGGTCGCCGTCGGGCTCATCAGCATCGCGACCATCGTCATCGGGCTGATCCTGCCCAGTGGGATCGGAATGTTCGGCTTCCTCGCCGCGGTGGGGTTCGCAATCGGAATTGTCGGCGTGCTCGCCATCATGCCTTCGGCTGAGCGCCGGGCCGAAGCGCCAGCCACCGACCTGCCCAACGGCGAGATGGTCCAGCGCTTCGATTCTTATTTGTATCGCGCGCGTGCGATGTTGCCGCCGCCCGCGCAGGCCGAGGTCGACGCGCTAAGCTCAATCCTCCCCCCGCTCAGGCAGACGCTCGAACGAGTCGATACGGTCGACCCGAACGCGCAGGATGCGCGCCGGCTGATGTCGATCCACCTTCCCGGACTGATCGAGCGCTACACGCACGTGCCGGTCGCTTTTCGCGGTGAGCCCGACGGCGAGGGCAAGAACGCCGACGAGCGGCTCGTCGAGGCGCTGGCAGCGAGCCGGGCGGCGCTCGGCGACATTTCGCAGAAGCTCGCCCGGGCCGACCTGGCGGCATTGGAGACGCAGGGACGGTTTATTGAGTCGCGCTACGGTCGCGAAGAGATCGATTCCTCAGCCGATCACTCCTGACGCTCTCAGTTCCGCCAGCTCATCCCCGTTCAAGAGGCCCGACAAAACCTCGTCCGTGTGCTCCCCCAGCGCAGGCGGCGGGAGGTCGGAATCGGCGCGTTGGCCGTCGAGCCGTATGGGCGAGCCGACCAAGGGCGTCCCGGCGATCGTTCGAACCATCTGGCGATGCTGGGCCTGGACGTCGGATAGGGCCTGCGTGACCAGATTGATCGGACCGGCAGGAATTCCCGCGGCTTCGAGCTGTTCGAGCCACTCAGCGGCGGGTCTCTCGCGGATTACATCCGTGACCAGGCGCACCATGTCGGACCGATTGGCCACGCGCGCGCCATTGGAGGCGAAGCGCTCGTCGCCGACCCACTCGGGGTGGCCGCAGATGTCCGCGAGCCTTGCGAACTGACGGTCGTTCCCGACTGCGATGATGATCGGCTGATCCGCCGCTTCGAACGGCTGGTACGGGACGATGTTGGGATGCGTGTTGCCCTGCCGCGGCGGATCCTTGCCGGAAATGAGGGTGTTCGAGGCCTGGTTGGCCATCACCGCGAGCTGCGTGTCGAACAGGGCCATGTCGATGGTTGTGCCCTCTCCCGTCTTTTCGCGCGCGTAGAGAGACGCGAGGATCGCCGCACAAGCGTACATGCCGGTGAAGAGGTCCGCGATTGCGACGCCCGCGCGCATTGGGCCGCCACCCGGCTCCCCGTCGGGCAGGCCGGTGACGCTCATCATTCCGCCCATGCCCTGGATGATGAAGTCATAGCCGGCGCGATCGGCGTAGGGCCCATTCTGTCCAAAGCCGGTGATCGACGCGTAAATCAGCCGCGGATTGGCCGCGCGGAGCTTCGCTGCGTCGAGGCCGAATTTGCTCAGCCCACCGACCTTGAAATTCTCGACGACGACGTCTGCCCTCTCGACAAGCTTGCGCACCAATCCAGCACCGTCGGGCTGCGCGAAATCGATCGCGGCGGATTTCTTCCCTCGGTTGCAGCTCAGGAAATAGGCGGCGACTCTGCGATCGCCCTCACCGTGCCATGGAGGTCCCCAGTGCCGCGTGTCGTCACCGCTGCCCGGCCGTTCGACCTTGATCACTTCGGCGCCGAGATCGGCGAGCAATTGCGTGCACCACGGCCCCGCGAGCACGCGGGAAAGGTCGAGGACCCTGATCCCGTCGAGCGGCCTCAACCCCGCCGGCTCCAGAAACGCCGGTCGGCAAGCACGGCATGCGCGGCATTGTGACCGGGAGCGCCGGTGACTCCGCCCCCCGGATGAGCTCCCGAACCGCAAAGATACAGTCCCCGGATCGGCATTCGATAATCAGCCGCGCCGATCATCGGCCGGGCGCTGAACAATTGGTCGAGGCTCATCTTCCCGTGAAAGATATCGCCGCCGATGAGCCCGAATCGGCGCTCCAGGTCCAGCGGTGAGTGGATCTGCCTTCCGATCACCGATTTCGCAAAGCCGGGGGCGTGCGAGTCCACCGTGGCGATGATCGCGTCGGCCGCCTTTTCGCGCTCACTGTCCCAGCTGCGGCCAGGCCCGAGGTCGTAGCGGAAATGCTGGCAGAACAGCGATG
>Ga0207703_10002561_pt1 | contig 15706 bp, 15 predicted proteins | sample KBSSwiS12_FD_184304 | JGI IMG/M metagenome (GOLD analysis project Ga0207703, IMG submission 184304) | Switchgrass rhizosphere microbial communities from Kellogg Biological Station, Michigan, USA - KBS Switchgrass S1-2 (SPAdes) (version 2) | ecosystem: Host-associated > Plants > Roots >... | reverse complement strand
GCACCGGCACTTCCGGCTCGGGCACCGGCACCACTTCGAGCGGCGCCAATCTGACCGACCCCAATGGCACCACAGGAGGCGAGCCCGGCAGCTTCGGCGACGAGAGCGGCAACTCGGGTGGTGCCGGCAACAGCAGCGGCGGCAACGACAAGTCCAAGGGCGGCAAGAAAATCGCCTTCTGCAAACCCTGATCAGGTCCTGAAACCATGGCAACCTCCCATCGACCTCTCCTGCCGGCCCTTAGCCTGGCGCTCCTGCTGGCCACCGGCGCCGCCCGGGCCCAGCAACCGGCTCCCGCTGTGCCCGGCGCACCAGCTTCCGCCTCTGTCCCCGGCGTAGGCACCATCACCCACCTCTCGGGCACACTGGCGGTGCGCAAGGGCGACGGCAACACCCGCTTCCTGTCGGTGAGCTCCAACGTGAGCGAGGGCGACACCCTGTCCACCCAGCAGGGCACCTACGCCCGCATCAAGTTCGCAGACGGGGCTGAAGTGGTCATGCGCCCCGACACCCAGTTCAAGATCGAGAACTACCGCTTCGAGGAGCAAAAGCCCGAGCAGGACAACATGCTGGTGAGTCTGCTCAAAGGGGGCATGAGAAGCGTCACCGGGCTACTGGGCAAGCGGAACAAGGACAAAGTGTCCTTCGCCACCCCGACGGCCACCGTGGGCATCCGCGGCACCCACTTCGGAGCGTTGTTTTGCCAGAACGACTGCGGGGGGATCCCGACCCACGGAGGGACGCCCCCGGCCAACGGGCTGCACGTGGACGTGACCTCGGGCGCCATCGTGGTGACCAACAACGGCGGCTCCACGGTTTTCAACCCACCCGTGTTCGGGTTCGTCCCCAACCTCAACACCCCGCCGGTGGTGGTGCCGCCGAACCAGGGCATCCAGGTGACCATGCCGCAGTCGATTTCCAAGAACACGGGTGGGGGATCGACCCTGGGCGGCGGGCGCTCGGATTCGGAATGCGTGCTGTAGGGCCTGTTAACACTCGATATACGAGTGCGACGGGGTCTATTCGGCTCCAGGCCCTGGCACGGTAGACTGTCTGCCCGACGCAAACGGGCAGACAGGTTTTGAGCAGCAATTTCCCAGACATCGCCTTCATCGGCGCGGGCCGGCTGGCAAGCGGCCTCGGCACCGCTTTCGCGCGTCGCGGCCTGCCAGTGGTGGCCGTATCCAGCCGTTCGCCCACCTCAGCGCAGAAACTGGCGGGACGCATTCCCGGCGTCAAAGTACTTGACTCGCAGTCCGCAGCAGACGCCGCGGAACTGGTTTTCATCACCGTCCCTGATGACGCCATTGCCGATGTGGCCTCGAGCATTCGCTGGAAGCCCGGCATCTCGGTGGTCCATTGCAGCGGTGCCACCCAGGTGTCGGCCCTGGCTGCGGCGCAGAGCCAGGGGGCGGCTATCGGCGGTTTCCATCCCATGCACGCCTTCACCGATCCGGACGCCGCCGCCGCTTCGCTGCCCGGCTGCACCATCACCATCGAGGCACCGCAACCACTGCGCGAAACGCTGGAGCACATCGCCGCCGTGCTGGGCTGCCGCCCCCTTCAATTGCCGCCCGGTATGCGTGCCCGTTACCACGCTTCGGGCAACTACGCCGCGGCCTTTGTCAACGTGATGCTGCGCGAAGCCTCGCAGATGTGGCAGTCGTTTGGGGCATCGGAGCAGGATGCGGTGCAGGCGCTGTTACCGTTATTAAAGGGAATTGTCGCCTCCATTGAAACACAGGGACTGGCGGACGGCATGCCGGGGCCGGTTTCACGCGGGGATACAGGAACAGTCCGCGCCCATGTGACAGATCTGGCGCAATTTGATTCCGATGCTCTGGCGCTCTACCGTGAACTAGCGTTGCGGGCCATACCACTGGCTCTGGAGCGGGGCAGCATAGATGAAGCGCGGGCGGATGAACTAAGGAAGGTGCTTCTCAATAAGAAGCCGTAGCGTCATTGAGTTCGATTTTCTCGAAGCCCGGCGCTCCGCGCCGGTAGGAAAAGCCCCTCGCCCGAAGGGCGAAGCATCGTTCCAAGTTCTCAGAAAACGACTCCCGTTACTTCACCTGATTCATTTTATTGAACGCTTGTTCCAGGTCGACGATGATGTCTGCCGGGTCTTCCAAACCAATATGCAACCGGATGGCATGATTCAAAAACGGTGACCTCGATGCTGTGCGCTTGAACACCGCCGGCACGATGAGGCTCTCGAAGCCGCCCCAGCTCGATCCGATGCCGAACAGTTCCAGGCTGTCTACAAACACCTCCAATGCGGCGCGCGAAGGCGCCCGCAAATCAACTCCGAACAATCCGCTCGCCCCGGTGAAATCGCGCTTCCAGATGGCGTATCCCGGATCGGAAGGCAAGGCTGGGTAAAGCACGCGCGCCACTTCGGGCCGCTTCTCCAGCCAGCTCGTCACCTCGAGAGCATTGGCTTGATGCGCTTTCAATCTCGCCCCAAGCGTTCGCAATCCCCGCAGTGCTAAATAGCAATCGTCAGGACTAACCCCGTATCCGTAGTCGGCGATCACGTCGCGCACAGGCTGCCACCAACGCTCATCTTTCACCGCCACGCTGCCGATCATCACGTCGGCGTGCCCACCGATGTATTTTGTGCCGGCCTGGATGGACAGGTCCACGCCGTGGGCGAGTGCGTCGAAGAAATACGGCGTGGCCCAGGTGTTGTCCATGAGCACGGCGGCATCATGCCCGTGCGCCACGGCGGCAATGGCGGGAATGTCCTGCATCTCGAAAGTGAGCGAGCCCGGCGCCTCGCACAGCACGGCGCGCGTCTCGGGCCGGAACAGCGCCTCGATGCCCGCGCCCGCGGCGGGATCGAAATAGGTGGTGGCCACGCCCAGCCGTGCCAGATGGAGTTCGCAGAAGCGCCGCACCGGGCCATAGCAGCAGTCGGCCACCAGCACGTGGTTGCCGGCCTTCACGCAGGCAAGCAGCGCCACGGTGATGGCGGCCAGGCCCGAGGGCACCAGCGCGGTGCGATAGCCGCCTTCCAGCGCGGTCAGCGCTTCTTCCAGGGCGAAGGCGGTGTGGGTGCCGTGCAGGCCGTAGTGCAGGCCGGTGAAGCGGTCGGCGCGGCCGTTCTCCTCAAATTCCTTCAGCGTGGGGAAGAGAATGGTGGAGGCGCGCGCAACCGGCGGGTTGATCAATTGCCAGTCTTCGCCCCGGCCGGTGTGGGTGAGTTTGGTGTCCTTCTTCATCCGGCCAGATTATCACTCCTGGCGGCTCTAGTTGAGCATGCCCTGCTTTTCGATGAAGGCGATGATGGTGTCCAGTCCCTGCCCGGTCTTGAGATTGGAGAACACGAACGGCCGCTCGCCGCGCATTTTTTTTGCGTCCCGGTCCATCACCTCCAGCGACGCCCCCACCATGGGCGCGAGGTCGATCTTGTTGATGACCAGCAGGTCCGACTTGATAATCCCTGGTCCGCCCTTGCGCGGGATCTTGTCGCCGGCCGCCACGTCGATGACGTACAGCGTCAGGTCGGAGAGCTCCGGGCTGAACGTGGCGGCGAGGTTGTCGCCGCCCGACTCGATGAAAATGAGCTGCAGGTCGCCGAAGCGCCGCGACAGGCGGGCTACCGCTTCCAGATTGATCGAGGCGTCTTCCCTGATGGCGGTGTGCGGGCAGCCGCCCGTCTCCACGCCGATGATGCGGTCGGGAGTGAGGGCCTCATTCCTCACCAGGAACTGGGCGTCTTCCTCGGTGTAGATGTCGTTGGTGACCACACCCAGGCGATAGCGCTCGCGCAGCGCCCGGCACAGCGACAGGGTGAGCGCGGTCTTGCCCGAACCGACCGGGCCGCCGATGCCGACACGCAAAGGATTATTGCTCATGAATTTCTCTTTTGATTCTACGAACGGAATAGCCGCGAATATTGCGTTTCGTGGCGGCTGGAGAGGATAGCGAAGCCGGGAAGGAAGTTGCTCAACTCGTGGTCGGCCAGCTTGGCCGCCTCCTCGCATAGGCACGGAATACGCCCGCCCAGTTTGGTCAGCAATCGCTGGCCATCGCTCTGCCCCAGCGGGACGGCCTTCAGCGCCGCCATGACCTGGTTCTCCAGCCACGACCACACGTAGCCGGACAGGGCTTCTTGCGCCGGGATGGACCATTTCGCCGCGGCAAACGCAAATACGGTCGGAAATGCGATGTCGTCCATGGCGTTCAATTCTTCCCCGGGCATGCCGAGCGCTTTTTCTTCCACGATCAGCCGTCTCAGCGAGTAGCCCATCTGCAGGGTCTCGGCGCGCAGCTCGGCGGTCTCCCGGCTGGCGATGAACCAGTCGTTCCAGTATTGGACGTTTTGCGAATCAGCATTCGTCCACGCCGAGTACAGGCGCAGCCACACCGGCGCTTCAAGCCGCGCCATGCCAGCGTCCATGAGCCCGGTTACCCAAAGTTCGGCCGTGCCGGCGCTAGTCACCGTGCCCGCCTCGACCGCGGCCTCCAGCCCTTGTGAATAGCTGTACGCACCCACCGGCAGCGCCGGACTGGCGAGCTGCAGCAAGCGGGTCAGGGGCAGGGTGCTCATTTATTTAGGGTGGTGATGGCCATGGTCATGCTTGTGGTCGTGCTCATGATCGCAATGTTCGTGGTCGGTATGTTCATGGTCGCGATGTTCGTGACCTTGGTGCGCGTGCGCATGCTCGTGTGCCGCGCCGTATTCGTGGATTTTTCCGCCATGGCCCAGATCGTCATGTCCCCCGCCGCCGTGCGCGTGCCCTTCCCCATAGGCGCCGGCCTCGGGCTCGAAGGGGGCGTCCAGTTCTTCCACCGTCGCGCCCAGGCCGTCGAGCAACTGCGCGAGCACGTGGTCGCTGGCGATGCGCAGGTAGTCCTCGCCCACTTCCACCGGCACGTGGCGGTTGCCCAGGTGATAGGCGGCGCGCGCCAGCGCCTGGGCGTCGGCGCAGGTGATGTGCAGCACCTTCTCGGGCTGGGCGACGACTTCGATCACCCGCCCGTCGGAGGCCACCAGCAGGTCGCCGCCGCGCAACAGGTCGCCGCGCGGCAGGTCCAGGCCCACTTCCTCGCCCGACACCAGCGCGGCACGCAGCCGGCTTTTCTGGCGCGAGTCGAAGGGCAGGCGCAATTGCCCTTTTACCTCCACGGCGTAGGCGCCGCGGGTTATTTTCAGTTTTTTGCGAATCTCGATCATGCTCAAAACAGAAAGTACCGTTGCGCCATGGGCAGCACCTTGGCCGGCTCGCAGATCAGCAGTTCGCCGTCGGCCTTGACCAGGTAACTCTCCGGATCGACTTCGATTTTCGGTGCATAGTCGTTGTGCACCATGTCCTTCTTGCCAACCGTGCGGCAGTTGGCCACGGCGATGAGCGGCTTTCTCAGGCCCAAGGCCGCCACCGTCGGATTCTCCAGCGCGGCCTGGGAGACGAACGTCACCGACGTGGCCAGCGCTCCGCCGAAGGAGCCGAACATGGGCCGGTAGTGCACGGGCTGGGGCGTGGGGATGGAGGCGTTGGGATCGCCCATGGCGGCCGCCGCGATCATGCCGCCTTTCAGAATGAGCGAAGGCTTGACGCCGAAGAAAGCCGGCCTCCACAGCACCAGGTCGGCGAGCTTGCCCACCTCGATGGACCCCACCTCGTGGGCCACGCCGTGGGCGATGGCGGGGTTGATGGTGTACTTGGCCACGTAGCGCTTGACGCGCGCGTTGTCCATGCGCGCGCTGTCGCCCTTCAGCGCGCCGCGCTGCACCTTCATTTTGTGCGCGGTCTGCCAGGTGCGCATGATGACTTCGCCCACGCGCCCCATGGCCTGCGAATCCGAGGACAGCATGGAGAACGCGCCCAGGTCGTGCAGGATGTCCTCGGCCGCGATGGTCTCGCGGCGGATGCGCGACTCGGCGAAAGCCACGTCCTCGGCGATGCCGGGGTCGAGGTGGTGGCACACCATGAGCATGTCCAGGTGCTCGTCCAGGGTGTTGACCGTGAACGGTCGCGTCGGGTTGGTCGAGGAAGGCAGCACGTTGGGCTGGCCGGCCACGCGGATGATGTCGGGCGCGTGGCCGCCGCCCGCCCCTTCGGTGTGATAGGTGTGGATGGTGCGGCCCTTGAAGGCGGCGATGGACGCTTCCACGAAGCCTGATTCGTTCAGGGTGTCCGTGTGGATGGCCACCTGCACGTCCATCTCGTCCGCCACGCCGAGACAGCAGTCGATAGCCGCGGGTGTGGTGCCCCAGTCCTCGTGCAGCTTCAGGCCGATGGCACCAGCCGTCACCTGCTCGCGCAGGGCCTCGGGCAGGCTGGCGTTGCCCTTGCCCAGGAAGCCCAGGTTCATGGCGAAGCCCTCGGAAGCCTGCAGCATGCTGTACAAGTGCCAGGGGCCCGGCGTGCAGGTGGTGGCGAAAGTGCCCGTGGCAGGCCCCGTGCCGCCGCCGATCATGGTGGTGACGCCCGACATCAGCGCCTCCTCGATCTGCTGCGGGCAGATGAAATGGATGTGGGTGTCGATGCCGCCCGCGGTGACGATGAGCCCTTCACCGGCGATGATTTCCGTGCCCGGCCCGATGACAATGGTGATGCCGGGCTGGATGTCGGGATTGCCGGCCTTGCCGATGGCGGCGATGCGGCCGTCCTTGAGGCCGATGTCGGCCTTGACGATACCCCAGTGGTCGATGATGAGGGCGTTGGTGATGACGGTGTCGGCCGTGTCCTTGGACATGCGCTGGCTTTGGCCCATGCCGTCACGGATCACCTTGCCGCCGCCGAACTTCACTTCCTCGCCGTAGGTGGTGAAGTCCTTTTCCACCTCGATCCACAAGTCGGTGTCGGCCAGGCGCACGCGATCGCCGGTGGTAGGGCCGAACATTTCGGCATAGGCCTGACGGGAAATTTTCAGAGTCATGTGCTATTCCTTGCCCTTGAGTTTTCCCATCACCTTGCCCTGGAAGCCGTACACCACGCGGTCGCCGGCGAGGGTCACGAGCTGCACCGTGCGCTCCTGGCCGGGCTCGAAGCGCACCGCGGTGCCGGCCGCGATGTTGAGCCGCATGCCGTAGGCGGCCTTGCGCTCGAATTTCAGCGCGTCGTTGGTCTCGAAGAAGTGGTAGTGCGAGCCGACCTGGATGGGCCGGTCGCCGCTGTTGGCCACCTTGAGCGTGACCGTCTTGCGGCCTTTATTGAGCTCGATGTCGCCTTTTTGAATATCCATCTCACCGGGAATCATGGCGTTCTCTCTAGGGAATGGGGTGATGCACGGTCACCAGCTTGGTGCCGTCTGGGAAGGTGGCTTCCACCTGGATGTCGGGGATCATTTCCGGCACGCCCTCCATGACGTCGTTGCGCCCCAGCAACGTGGTGCCATAGCTCATGAGCTCGGCCACGGTCCGGCCGTCGCGCGCGCCTTCCAGGATGGCGGCGGTGATGAAGGCGACCGCCTCGGGATAGTTGAGCTTGAGGCCGCGGGCCTTTCTGCGTTCAGCCAGCAACGCAGCCGTAAAGATCAGCAGCTTGTCTTTTTCTCTTGGAGTAAGTTCCAAGTTTTCCTCCCAAAACTAAAAGCTCAAGAACTTGTTCATCAGGTCGCCCCGCATCAAGTCGACCATATGCGGGGCGTCTGCGCCTCGCGGGCGGTCAATGCGGGTCTGAGCGTTTTCCACAAATTCTGGAAATACCAGCGTGCCTGCTCGGATGAATTTCCCAGCCAGCGGCCGATCAGCAGCCTTGGCATGCGCGTGATGCCGGCAAGCGCGTCTTCGCCGGGCTCAACGGCGCGGCAGGCGGCCAGAGTCTCATCCAGCGTGTCGCGCCCCGCCGCCAGCAGCGTGGCGCTTACAGTGCGTCCGGCCAAGCCAGCCGGCGACTGGAACAGCGGATTGCCGGCCTGTAACATTCCCTGCTCGCACCACAGCACGCCCTGCTCCGTCTTGATTTCGGTACGCGCCCGCAACCGGCCCGTCTTGAATCGCTCACCCGACGCCGTCCTACCGAAGCACAGGATTTCCCAGCCGAGGTAGCAGGCGCCCTCGGATAGATGCACGCTCGTTGCCATGTCGGCCGCGGCGCCGTCGAACAGGATGGTCTCCTGCGGCAGCCATTCCAGTTGCGCTGCCGACCCGACATGAAATTGCAGAGTCTGTCGGGCCTGCGGCGCAATCTCCGCGTCCTGCGCGCCGCTTGAGCTATCGAAGTTGCGATACCACTTTCCCGCTCCCGGGGTGGTTAGCAACGCCGAACTCTGGTCGCCCAGGTTCACGCGCACGTCCAGGGTGTCGCCGGTGGCAATGCCACCGGGCGGATGAACGAGAATGTTGTGGCAGGTTCCGCGGCCCTCGGGATAAAGATTGCGTTGTACCCGCAACGGGCCTGAATGCTCATTGCGAACCAGCACCGTCCCTTGGTTTCGCGATTCGTAGTGTAAGGCCAGTCGCGCTTCCCACCGCCGCGCCAGCATGGCGTCATTGAGCTGCATACCCGCATTAAAACCTATCCGGGCTATGTGCGCTTCGCGGGCCTTAGATCGCCAGCAATGCTTTTACGTTGTCCGCTTCCATGTCCGCGCCTCGTCCAGCCTTGATCACTTCGCCCCGCGACATGACCACATAGTTGTCGGCCAGAGATTTGGCGAAGTCGTAGTATTGCTCCACCAGCAGGATGGCCATCTCGCCGCTTTGCGCCAGCGTCGAGATCGCCCGGCCGATGTCCTTGATGATGGAGGGCTGTATGCCCTCGGTGGGCTCGTCCAGGATGAGCAGCTTGGGGTCGGAGGCCAGCGCCCGGCCGATGGCCAGCTGCTGTTGCTGCCCGCCCGACAGGTCGCCGCCGCGCCGATGCAGCATGTCCTTCAGCACCGGGAACATCTCGAATATGCGCGTGGGCAGCTTGGCGCCGCCGGCCTTGGGCGCCAGGCCCATCTGCAGGTTCTCTTCCACGGTGAGGCGGGGGAAGATCTCACGGCCCTGGGGAACGTAGCCGATGCCCAACCGCGCCCGCTCGTAGGGCTTGAGGCCGGCGATGTCTTTGCCGGCGAACTGCAGTCCGCCGCTGCGGATGGGCAGCAGGCCGACCAGGCACTTGAGCAGCGTGGTCTTGCCCACGCCGTTGCGGCCCAGCACCGTGGTCACCGTGCCCTGGGTCAATTCGAAGCTGACGTCGCGGAGAATGTGACTCCCGCCGTAGTATTGGTTGAGATTGGAAATGGTCAGCATGTCAGCGGCCCAGATACACTTCGATCACCCGGGCGTCGCTCTGCACCACGTCCATGGCGCCTTCTGCCAGCACGCTGCCTTCATGCAGCACGGTCACCGTGCGCGCGATGCGCGACACGAAATCCATGTCGTGCTCCACCACGATGAGCGAGTGCTGCCCGGCCAGTGAATTGAACAGCTCGGCGGTGCGCTCGGTTTCGGCGTCGGTCATGCCAGCCACGGGCTCGTCCAGCAGCAGCAGCTTGGGCTCCTGCATGAGCAGCATGCCGATTTCCAGCCATTGCTTCTGGCCGTGCGACAGCAGGCCGGCCAGGCGGCCCGCCTGGCCGTCGAGCCGGATCAACTCCAGGATGGCGGCGACACGGTCGCGGGCGGCGCTGTCCAGCTTCGCCCGCAGGCTGGCCCGCACGCGCTTGTCGGTCTTCATGGCCAGTTCGAGGTTCTCGAATACGGTGTGGTTCTCGAACACCGTGGGCTTCTGGAACTTGCGGCCGATGCCGGCGTGCGCGATTTGCGGCTCGGACATGCGCAAGAGATCGATGGTCTGGCCGAAGAACACCGTGCCCGAGTCGGGCCGGGTCTTGCCCGTGATCACGTCCATCATGGTGGTCTTGCCGGCGCCGTTGGGGCCGATGATGCAGCGCAGCTCGCCCTCTTCGATGGTGAGGGTGAGGCTGTTCAGCGCCTTGAAGCCGTCGAACGAGACCGACACGTCCTCCACGTACAGGATGGGCCCGTGCGTGGTGTCGACGCCCTCGCCCGCCACGTGGCCATAGGCCGACTCCTGGCCCCCATGGACGCCTGGTCCATCCACATGGGCCCCCGGTCCATCCATCTTGGTGCCCGCGCCGGCGTCGAGCGTGGCGCTCATGCCGATACCTCCGCGGCCTCGGAAGAGGCGGCGGGCTTGTCCTTGCGGCGCAGTTTTCTGAACGCCCCTACCACGCCCTGGGGCAGGAACAGCGTCACGGCGATGAAAATGGCGCCCAGGAAGAACAGCCAGTATTCGGGAAACTGCACGGTCAACCAGCTCTTGGCCCCGTTCACCAGGAACGCGCCGAGAATGGCGCCCACCAAGCTGCCGCGCCCGCCCAGGGCCACCCAGATGGCGATTTCGATGGAATTGGCGGGCGACATCTCGCCGGGATTGATGATGCCCACCTGCGGCACATACAGCGCGCCGGCGATGCCGGCCAGCACGGCCGACAGCGTCCAGATGGCGAGCTTGTACCACAGCGGGTCGTAGCCCGAGAACATTACGCGCGACTCGGCGTCGCGGATGGCGGTCAGCACGCGGCCGAACTTGGAGGTGACGATGGCGCGCGCCAGGATGAGCGTGCCCACCAGCACCAGGCCGGTGATGACGAACAACGTCATGCGCATTTCGGTGGTGTGCACGGGCACGCCGAGGATGCGCTTGAAGTCGGTGAAGCCGTTGTTTCCGCCGAAGCCGGTGTCGTTGCGGAAGAACAGCAACATAAAGGCGAACGTCATGGCCTGGGTGATGATGGAGAAATACACCCCCTTGATGCGCGAGCGGAAGGCGAAAAAGCCGAACACGAAGGCGAGCAGACCCGGCACCAGCACCACCATCAGCGCCGCGTACCAGAGGTGGTCGGTGAAGCTCCAGTACCAGGGGTAGGCTTTCCAGTCGAGAAACACCATGAAATCGGGCAGCGGGCTGTGGTACACGCCGTCCAGGCCGATCTGGCGCATGAGGTACATGCCGAAGGCGTAGCCGCCCAGGGCAAAGAAGCAGCCGTGGCCCAGCGACAGGATGCCGGTGTAGCCCCAGATCAGGTCCATGGCCAGCGCCACGATGGCAAAGCACATGATCTTGCCCAGCAGCGACACCACGTAGTCGGACAGGTGCAACGGGCTGCCGGCCGGCACCGCGAGGTTGAGCAGCGGCGCGGCCACGGCGATCACCGCGATGGCCACGACAATGCCTGTCCAGCCGCCGCGCGAAAACAGCGCGCGGTCGCCGGGCAGCCTCGGAACCGCGCCGCGGGCCGCGGGCTTGGCTTCAGCGGCAGGAGCCGCCGCCTCCGGCGCCGGGGCCATGGCCTGAGCCATATCAGGCATCGGCGAACCTGCCTTTCAGGGCGAACAATCCCTGCGGCCGCTTCTGGATGAACACGATGATGAACACCAGCACGATGATCTTGGCGATCACGGCGCCCGCCCAGCCTTCCAGGAATTTGTTGACGATGCCGAGGCCGAGCGCGGCATACACGGTGCCAGCGAGCTGGCCCACGCCGCCCAGCACCACCACCATGAAGGAATCGACGATGTAGCTCTGGCCCAGGTCGGGACCGACGTTGCCGATCTGCGACAGGGCGCAGCCGGCCAGGCCCGCGATGCCCGAGCCCATGCCGAAACACCAAGTGTCCACGCGCGCCGTGTGCACGCCCACGCAGCTCGCCATGGCGCGGTTCTGGGTCACGCCGCGCACGAACAAGCCGAGGCGGGTGCGCGTCAGCGCCAGCCACACCGCCGCCAGCACCAGCGCGGCAAAGCCGATGATGACGATGCGGCTGTAGGGCAGCACCACGTCGCTCGCGATCTCGATGCCGCCCGACATCCAGGAGGGGTTCTCCACCTGCACGTTCTGCGCGCCGAAAATGGTCCGCATCAACTGAATCAGCATGAGGCTGATGCCCCAGGTGGCGAGCAGCGTCTCCAGCGCCCGGCCGTACAAAAAGCGGATCACCGACCGCTCCAGCACCATGCCCACCAGGGCGGACACCATGAACGAAACGGGAATGGCCGCGACCAGGTACCAGTCGAAGGCGCCGGGCGCATGGGCGCGGAACAGGTTCTGCACCACGTAGGTCGCATAGGCGCCGATCATGATGAGCTCGCCGTGCGCCATGTTGATGACTCCCATCAGTCCGTAGGTGATGGCGAGTCCCAGCGCCGCCAGCAGCAGGATGGAGCCCAGGCTCGCGCCGCTGAACACCTGGCCGATGCGCTGGCCGCGCGCCAGGCGCGACTCCACCGACTTCAGCACGGCCTGCGCCTCCCGGCGCACCTCCTCGTCGGGCTCGGCCCAGGTGTCGCCTTTTTTCTCCAGCAGACCCAGCAGCAGGGTCTTGGTGCTGGCGTTGCCGCTGCCGGCGAGCGCGCGCACTGCCGCCAGGCGCACCTTGGGGTCGGGGCTCTTCAATTGCAACGACGCCTGTATCAGCGTCAACAGCGTCTTGATTTCGGGATCGGTCTCGCGGCCCAGCGCCTTGTCCAGCAGGGGCAGCATGCCTTCGTCGGCCGCGCCGTCCAGGGCCTTGGCGGCGGCCAGGCGTACGGCGCGATCGGACGAAGCCAGTTTCAGCGCGGCGACGGCGGAATCGATTTCGCCGCGCAGCCGATTGTTGAGGACCACTTCTTCGGCATCTTCGGGGATGGGGTCGATCACCTTGCCGGTGACGGCGTCGGTGGCCTTGCCGTCCTTTACCAGCAACACAAGCTTCTTGTCGGCAACGATCTGCAACTCGCCGTTCTGCAGCGACAACAGCAGGGCGAGTCCGGCCTCGTCGGCCGCTTTGACAAGCTCGCCGATGGCCTCGACCTTTTCGTCGCCTTCGCCCAGGCCGAGTTTCTCGACCACCTCCTTGGGCACGGCGGCCGACGCCGCGAGCGGCGCCAGCAGTCCGCCCAACAGCGGAGCGCAGAGCAGCAGGAAGGAGAAAAGGCGCATCAGCTTCACGGTGCGGAGATGGCTGAAAAATGCGGGAATTTTAGAAACAGGGGCGCGAAACATCGGGAGAAAAGCGGCGGCGCGCGCCCGGCGCCGCCGCTCCCGGATCAGAGCGTCAAATTACGTCGCGCTCTTGCCGTCCGGCTCGTCCTTCTTCTTGTCGTTGCCGGGGATGAACGGGCTCCACGGCTTGGCCGTGACCGGGCCCTTGGTCTTCCACACCACGTTGAACTGGCCGTCGGCCTTCACTTCGCCGATGAACACCGGCTTGTGCAGGTGGTGGTTCTTCACGTCCATCTCGGCCACGAAGCCGCTGGGCGCCGTGAACTTCTGGCCGCCCATGGCCGCGATCACCTTGTCGACGTCGGTGGTCTTGGCCTTTTCAACCGCCTGCTTCCACATGTGGATGCCGATCCAGGCGGCTTCCATTGGGTCGTTGGTCAGCGGCTTGTCGGCGTTGGGCAGCTTCTTGGCCTTGGCGTAGGCGGCCCACTCCTTCTTCCAGGCGTCGTTGGCGGGGTTCTTCAGGGACATGAAGTAGTTCCACGCCGCGAGATGGCCCACCAGCGGCTTGGTGTCCACGCCGCGCAGTTCTTCCTCACCCACCGAGAACGCCACCACCGGCACGTCCTTGGCCTTCAGGCCCTGGTTGCCCAGTTCCTTGTAGAAGGGCACGTTGGAGTCGCCGTTGATGGTGGAGATCACCGCGGTCTTGCCGCCAGCGGCGAACTTCTTGATGTCGGCCACGATGGTCTGGTAGTCGCTGTGGCCGAAGGGCGTGTACTTCTCGTCGATGTCCTTCTCGTCGATGCCCTTGGACTTCAGGAACGCGCGCAGGATCTTGTTGGTGGTGCGGGGATAGACGTAGTCGGTGCCGAGCAGCACGAAGCGCTTGGCGCCGCCGCCTTCCTTGCTCATCAGGTATTCCACCGCCGGGATGGCCTGCTGGTTGGGCGCGGCGCCGGTGTAGAACACGTTCTTGGACAGCTCTTCGCCCTCGTACTGCACGGGGTAGAACAAGAGGCCGTTCAGTTCCTCGAACACGGGCAGCACGGACTTGCGCGACACCGAGGTCCAGCAGCCGAACACCACGGCCACCTTGTCCTGGGTCAGGAGTTGGCGGGCCTTTTCGGCGAACAGCGGCCAGTTGGACGCCGGGTCCACCACCACGGGCTCGAGCTTCTTGCCCAGCACGCCGCCCTTGGCGTTGATCTCGTCGATGGCCATGAGGGTGACGTCTTTGAGCACCGTCTCGCTGATGGCCATGGTGCCCGACAGCGAATGCAGCACACCCACCTTGATGGTGTCGGCGGCGTATGCCGGCTGCAGTGCCCCGGCCGACAGAGCGGCGCTGATGACCGCTCCGGCCGTCAAAGATTTAAGAAAACGTCGGCGTAACATGAATTGGCTCCCGTGGTTGTGTGGTTCGAGTCTCCATTCGTCATGGAGCCTTGCCTCGTTGCGAAGCAGTGCCCCATTGCGAATCCCCACCCCACCTTGCACGGGTTATGCCAACCGGCTTGGCGGCACGCCGAGCGGGTTTTAAAAGCGTGTAATCAAATTGTTATGTACGCCGTCCGGACGCCGCCAAGGGTTCGGCCGCGCACACCTTCGGGAGGCCTCATCCCGATCTTGGTGCATGCGCCCCAGTTCCGTGCATCAGACTTTGAAGCAAGAGAAGGTTAGCGCCGCAATCCGACCAAATCAGGAAACCGGGCTCAGCGCGAGCAGTTCGGGCTTCCGGGCGGGCCAGTGCAGCCGCTGGGCGGAGAAGGTGCGTTGGTCACGCCCAGGGAAATCGCGCACCCGCCGAGTTGCGCCATGAAGAGAAGCGCGGCGATGCAGAACGCGAGCCGGATGCCCATCACAACGACAAGGGCGACAACAACAACGGCGCGAGGCCGAGCAAGGCGAAGCCGCACAACAGGACCAGCATCTGGCGCCCGGCGCCGTGACCGCCGAGGGCAAAGGCATACACGCCCTTCAGGACGTTGTTGCTGGCTGCCGCGATGAGAATGCCTTGCGCGGCGAGGTCGAGCGGGGTGGTGGCGGGCGAGGACTGGGTGAGGCTCATGATGTAGGGGTCCACGTCGGACAGGCCCATGAGGGCCGACAGCGCGTATACGCTGCCATTGCCGAAGCGTTCCAGCAGGAAGCGCGTGGCCACCAGCGTGGCCAGGAAAATCAGCGCAAACAGGAAGGCCGTGCGCAGCTCCAGCGGATTGCCCGGCTGTGCCTGGCTCTTGCGCCCGACCGCGGCGCTGCGCGACCACAGCCCGCCCGCGGCGAGGGCGATCACGGCCAGTACGACAAAAGGCAGCCACAGGCGCCGCATGAGCTCGCGGTTGAAAATCGCCAGCAGCACGGCCAGGCGCAGGTACATGACGCCGCAGGCCACCAGGGCCGCGCCCGCGTACAGCCGCGGCTGGTCATCGCCGGCCGAGCGGCGCGCCAGCGCGATGGCAGTGACCGTGGAGGAATAGGCCCCGCCTAAAAGCGCAGCCAGCACCACCCCGCCGCGCTCGCGCACCACCCGCTGCAGCAGGTAGCTGCCATAGGACACGGCGCTCACCGCCACCACCACCAGCCAGGTCTTGAACGGGTTGATGCTGTAGGGCCCGTAGTCCTGGTTAGGAACGACGGGCAGGATGACGGCGGACAGCAGCAGGAATTTGGTGAAGGCCAGCACGTCGGCGCGCGGGATGCGCTTGGCCAGGCCTTCCAGCACGCCGCGGGTCTCGAGCATGAGCAGGGCGGCCACCGCCAGGGTGGTGGCGATCCAGAACTGCCCGTGATAAACCAGCGCGCCCAGCAGGTAG
>Ga0207703_10002560_pt1 | contig 15709 bp, 11 predicted proteins | sample KBSSwiS12_FD_184304 | JGI IMG/M metagenome (GOLD analysis project Ga0207703, IMG submission 184304) | Switchgrass rhizosphere microbial communities from Kellogg Biological Station, Michigan, USA - KBS Switchgrass S1-2 (SPAdes) (version 2) | ecosystem: Host-associated > Plants > Roots >... | reverse complement strand
TCGCGGGTGGTGATGCCCACCGATGCCAGCCGCCGCATGAGGTCCGGCGTGTCATCGATATGGACGTAATGCAACTGTACGTCCTGCCGCGTGGTGATGTGGCAAATAGCGTCCGAATATTCCTCAGCCACGTCCGCGAGGACATCCATTTGATCCGGCTTCAGGCCGCCAAACGGAATCTTGATGCGCTGCATCCCCGGTGCATCCCACACCGTGTCGGTGCCCTTGGTCGCCGGGGTCGGGAACGGCAGGCTCTGGTGAGCGATGCCATCGTGTCGCTGACCATTGTCGTAGCGTTGGCCGTAGGCACCCCGGCGCAACCGGGCCTCGCCGAACAGCTTGTCCTCGATCTTGCCGTGCTTCTTGAGCTCGATCTGCCCCTCGTACACGTCGATTTCACGTGCAAGATCAGTGGGCATCCGACCTGTGAGGCTTTCTTTCCAGCTTGCCAAAGTGAGCATCCGCGGGGATTAACCACTCAATGGTAGGCGCTGGGGGGAAAGGCTCAATGATTCGGTAAGACTTCTTGCCTCTATGCTTATTCTTTCCGGGTCTCCTGTGTTGGCGGCGCGGGCGGACGGGCCCTGCTTGACTATGCGCATGGCATGCGCATACTGTGCCCGGCGAGGAGGAACCATGAAGGCTGTCTACAATGTCGAGGCCAGGAAGCGGGCGGTCAATCTGACACTGAACGAGGACCTCCTCGCGAACGTTCGTGAGGTCACTCACAATCTGTCGGGCGTCGTTGAGTCGCTGCTTGCTGAATATCTCGTAAGGGAGCGGGCGCGCTTGGCCGCCAAAGCAAAAATCGTCGAATCCACCGTGGCGCTCTGGAATCAGTTTGCCGACGATGCCGGATCCTTTGCGGACGATCATTCGACCCTCTAATGGCCCAGTTCGACGTTCACCGGAACACCGGCCGGCATCGGGATACGATTCCATTTGTCGTTGTTGTTCAGTCCAGTCTGTACAACAACTACCGACGCCGCGTCGTGGTGCCGTTGGTCAATAAATCTGCACTCGGCAAAGTGACGAATCCGCGTTTCAATCCGACCTTTCGGATCAAAGGACAATCAGTCGTTTTGCATCCACTCGAAATAGTCTCGGTTGCCAACGAGAATCTCGGGGAGATTGTCGATTCGCTGCAGGAGGAAGGCGATACGATCATCGCCGCGCTGGATGAGCTCCTGACCCGCTGGCGCTAGATAAAACATTGTAGTTCGATGTGCGATAGGGCTGCCTTTGGCAACAGATCCTCCATGACTGGGAATCCAGGCAAACAGGGTCTGTAAGAACCAAAGGATAACCAAATGAACGCACTCAGCGATCGCGTCACCGCCTTGGAATCAATCTTCGCGAAGGTCAATCTCGGCGACTGGAGTCAGGACCAGGATGTGCCCTGGTGGTTGGCCATCCGGATCAGGCCTCAGGAAGCGGCCACTTTCGCATTGGAGCAACAACTCGTGAGCACCATTCAGTTGGCAGCCCAGGCAAAGGTGTTGCAGGGCACGCAAGGCGAGGGTATGAATCGGCTCGTCGCGGAAATCATTGATGACTGGTGTGGCACGCCACCGCGCCCGCGTCCCCACTGGTCAGCAATCGTCGAGCAACTGGGAGTGTTGGGTGATCGGTATCCAACGGGTTCCCTTCTCAGCGAGGCGGCGTTTGATCTCGCTCGCCGCGTTGTGAATCGCGCTCAGGAAGTACACAAGCAGGCGAGTCCGCAGTAGCGATTGACCGGACTGAGCACCGACACCCATCAACCGCGGGTGGTGGGTGTCTATTCCCCCAGGGCTGCAGGGTTTGTCGCCTGCCGGTGGATCATTACTGTCAAATGACCATCGACACAACAACGGCCGGCGAAGGCGGGGTAAAATGAGCCTCAAAGGGTAGGTGGTCGAGGTTTTTTCGCCGTGATGGCCTTCCAATACAAACTAATACTGGCTATGGCGCTTTCCGGGCTCGCACTGCCCAGCTTGGCTCAGCATGACGGGCCCAGGGATCCTGACCGTCATCCGCAACGGCAGATGATTCCCGATTCATCTTCCATGGCACATAGCCCATCTCCCATGGCACATGGCCCCGTCGCACATGGCCCTGTTGCAAATGGCCTGTCTCCCGCGGGTCCGAGGGGCGGGATGGGACAGCCGTTCATGTTTGGAGGCATGGGCAGTTCGATGTCTGAGCACCGCCTCATGAGCGGTCACAGAGTCTTCGAGGGTACCCACGCAATGCCCGGAGGGGGCACCCTTCACGCCTGGCGTTACGGGCATGGCCTGACAGGTGTGGTCGAACATCCCATGAAACCCGGGTACTCGAGTCGTACATATGTGCAAGGAGGCCGTGTACTTTACGCCCGCGTCTACCACCAAAATACATTCCAGCGCTACGGGCACTCATTTTCCTATCAGAGGTTGGTGCCGGCGATTGGTTTCGGCGTGGCTTACTACGCATGGGCTGCTCGTCCCTGGTCCGCTCCGGTAACTTACCGATGGCAATGGGACGCTGAGCCATGGCACAGGGCGTACGGTAATGACTTCACTCCGTATTCAAACTACTCGAGTCTCGACGAGTGGCTGACAGACTACGTCGTCGCGCAGAGCCTCAGAAATGCGTATGAGAACGCACAGGCGGAGAATGCTCCGGCGAGCGCAAGCGCCTCCAACACAGGTCCGCGGCCCTATTGGGATACCCCTGACGACGGACGTCGGCCGGATTGGGACGTTCCGGATAACCGCCGGCCGTATTGGGAGGAGCAGTCCTCTGAGGCGGCATCGGAAGCTGCTCCGGCAGACCAACCCGGGAGCCCGGCCAAGGGCTCGAGTGACCCAGGCTCGAATAAGGACTCAACCAAGGGCTCAACGAAGGACTCAACGAAGGACCCGGGCAAGAGCCCAACGAAGGGCTCGGGCAAGGGCCCAACGAAAGGCGGGTCAAACGGGGCGCCGGCGCGCCCCTCTACCGATGATTCGCCGCCACAGCTCCCACGGCAAGTGAAGGCTGAGCTCAACGCGCAGATCAAACGGCAATTGGCGGAACGACAAACACCGGCTGCGGCTTCAGAAGCCATGGATCTTCCCGATTCTCTGAAACCCGGACATACGTTGTTTCGGGTGAGTACCCCGCTGGATGTTGCCTCGAAGGGCGCCGGCCAACTTTGTGCACTGAGGGCCAATGACTACATCGAGCGCACAGGCGATATGGATCAGAACGGCATGGTGCCCGTGAAGGTCAGAGTGGGTGCTGCTTCTGATTGCGCGATCGGCCTCGCCACGAAGGTGTCGGTCAACGATCTGGAGGCGATGGAAAGCGAGCAACAGCAGGCGCTGACGGACGCTCTGCTGGCGGCTTCGAAGAACATGGGTGGTGGCAAGGGCTTACCGCAAGCGCCCGCAACCACGCCGATGCTGCTCGCTGCGGGACAGACTAATCCGTCGCCGGTTGCTGCGCAGGCGTTGGGTCAGCTGCAATAATCGCTGATCTGCACTTCGCGAGGCTTGCGTTGCGCCCGTGATCGGTACGCTTCTCAATCAATACCGCCTCGACGAGATCGTGGGTGAAGGCGGCATGGGCGTCGTCTATCGCGCCCAGGACATGAATCTCGAGCGCACGGTGGCCGTGAAGGTACTGGGCGCGACGTTGCGCGAAGACGCCGATTTCGTCGCGAGGTTCCGCCAGGAAGCCCGTATCCAGGCGGGCTTGAACCATCCCAACATCGCCACCTTGTTTGACTTCTTCGTCTGGAACGACATGCCGGTCGCCGTGATGGAGTTCATCAGGGGAGAGACCCTGCGGACCCTGGTGGATCGCAGCGGGCCGATCCCGGCGCACATCGCTCTTCCTATTTTCATCCAGACGCTGCGCGGAGTTGCCGCCGGACACAAAGTGGGCATCATTCATCGCGACCTCAAGCCGAGTAATCTGATGATTACGGACGAAGGCACGGTGAAGATCACCGATTTCGGGATCGCCAAAGTCCGCAACAACACCGGCCTTACCCGTGTCAGTACGCGCGTTGGCAGCACGAGTTACATGGCGCCTGAGCAGATACTCGGGCGGCCTGTCGATGAGAGAACGGATATCTACATTCTGGGTGGAACGCTCTTTGAGCTCCTGACTGGCCGGCCCCCTTTTCAGGGTCTCAGTCAATTCGAGATCGATACCGCTCATGTGCGCGAACCGCCGAGCGTGCCGGCGGAGTTCTATACACAAATTCCACCGGGCGTGATCGCAGCCGTCATACGCGCGCTGGCCAAGGAACCGGCAGACCGCTTTGCGAGCGCGGAGGAGTTTATTGCGGCGCTGCCGGACCTGCACGGCGTGCCGTATGTTGCTGCGGCCGACGATGATGCGACGCGTGTGCCCCAACAGGTTAGAGCCGCGACCCCGGCCGTGCCCCGTCCAGGGGAAGGTCCATCGCAGCGGGCCGCGCTCCGTCCGGGAGCCACATCATCTGAGCCGCCCGCGGTCCGCCCGGAGCCGGTTGCATCGGAGCTGACCGCACACCGCGCTGAGGCACCGCCGCCGGAGCCAGCCGTCGTCCGTGGGGAGGCACCCCGTTCGGAGCCAACCCTCTATCGTGAGGACGCACGCCCGCCGGAGCCAACCCTCCACCGTGGGGACGCACGCCCGTCGGAGCCAACTCTCTATCGTGGGGACGCGCGCCCGTCGGAGCCAACTGTCTATCGTGGCGAAGCAGTTCCGCCGGATCCGACCATTTACCGTGGCGAAGCACCTCCACCGGAGCCCGTTGTGGCAAGGGCTGTTGGTGCGAAACGCGCGACGACAATTGTTGTCGCAAGCTGCCTGCTCGTGGCTTTCATCGTTGGCATCGCGCTCTTCGCCACGCGGCGAACCGTCACCGGCACGGATCACGAAGCCAAACAGATACCTGACGCGACCGCCCACGCGCCCGTTGGTCCTCAGCCGTCTGCAGATACAGAGCCCACCGTACCTCCGGCGCCGATACACCCCAAAAACCTTACGGGAACCTGGAGTGGCACGTACGTTGACCGCTCGCGGAAAACCCTGTTGTGGTTACAGAACCTGCAGTTGGAACAGGCCGCGAATGGCGATGTCACGGGCCGGTTTGACTACAAGACGAGCGACTCCGGCGGCGAGGAATGCACGCTGGAGAAAAGCAGTTACTCGGCGCAGAGCCGGCGACTTCGCCTCATCACCCATTGCCATGACCCGGCTCATCCGAAGTACCTGAATGTCCCGCTGGAGTTCGATAACGTCGATCCCGGCGCGACTACGATCGAAGGCGGCCGGTTGGCCTTTCACCTGGCCGACGACATCGTGGTGACTCTCGAGCGCACCAATGGCATTTGAGGGATATCACTCATCATCATGACTTTCGTCACTTGATGAGATTCTCTGATCCTTGACCAGCTCGCGCCTTGCCGCCACTGCCTTGATCAGGCGGTGCGAGCTGCGCACGGCTGATTCCACCTGCGCCCTGTGATCCTGGGATACCTTGTTGCTGATGAGAACCGCGAGAACCACCAGGATGACGATGTTCAGGATCGTCAGAGCGCTGATCCGGGGAACTCTCATTGTGGTTGCGGTTTTCATGGCGCAACTGTGCTCCGCGCGGCGGCGCGGTCCCAGTGTCCTTAGTCATGCACGGGACAGATCGGGGGGCTAGAGCTTGATGTAGATGCGCCTGCGATCCATCCAGAAGGCAACGAGCCAGCAGGCGAGCATGTACGCGACCGCACACAACAATGAGCCGAGTTTGTCGCCCGCCCAGGGCGCGAAGCCAACCGCCCACAGCCACTCGTACGAGGTCGTTGAACCCACTGGAATCATCCGGAGCACGATCTGTCCCAACTCCGCGAGCAGGTAGATGGCCAGCGTGTTCCGGCCGAACACTTCGAAGAAATAGGTCCAGCGGGTCTCCCGGGTCTCGGGAACGACGCAGATCAGGATGGCGAGAACGACCAGGTCGATTCCGATGGTGCATACGACGAAGGAGCTGGTCCAGATCTTCTTGTTGATCGGGAAGACGATGTTCCACAATGAGGCGAGGACAAGGCAGATCGCCCCAACCACCAACAACCTGACAATTGTCGAGCGATGGGTACCGTGCTCGCGTATGAAGCGCGCGGCCAGGTAACCGGCAAGAACATTGACAATGGCAGGGAGCGTGCTCAGAAGGCCTTCCGGATCGAAGGCGATGCCCTCACCGTGATACATGTGAGCTTCGCCGAGCACCCATTTATCAAACTCAATGTCGGCATTGCCGGTCATCGTGTAATCACCGAAGCCGTGCATCAGCGCCCAATAGCCCAGCAGTGCGGCGACCGCGAAGGTGATCGCGCCAGCGCGTCCACCGTAGTAAACGATGAGTGACCCAATCCCATAGCCCAGGGCGATGCGCTGGAGAACACCCAGAACCCGGGTCTCCGAAATCGGTTTGACACTGACGTGCCCGGTTGCATCAACCGCGAAGAACGGAAACCAGTAAAGCAGATAGCCGCAAAGGAAGATCAGGGCCGTGCGGGTGGCGATTTTCCGGATGACGGCGGCGTTACCCAGCGCCGCATACTTCCCGAGTGTGAAGCTGAGTGCCGCTCCAACCACGAACAGGAAAGTAGGAAACACCAGATCAGTCGGCGTCAGCCCATTCCATGCCGCGTGCAGAAGCGGTGGATAGGATCTATCCGGACCGATCTGCATATTCACTACGATCATCAACGCGACCGTGAGGCCCCGCAGCACGTCGATTGCCCGGAACCGGTGTGGCAGAAACGACTTCGAGCCGCCCGCGAGAGTTTTTCCAGAGACCATTGGACATTGTACCGCCAACTACGGATCTGGCGGGCGGTCAGCTGCGGTTGGTCCGAGTCGTGAGAAAACCGGCCGTGTGCGATGGCAGTCTCGCGAATACGGCCGGAAGCACCGATCAGGGGGTCCACCAGATGAAGGGTGGCCGGGAGGCTTCAGTGAATACGGCCCTCAGCAAGCCGCGGGTGCGTCGACTCGCGCGCCCACAATCAATTAGTCGATCTGTATTCAACTTTTGCATGTCGAATCCTCGCGTGTTGTGAGGTTGGAACCGGCAAGGAAGGATCGGCGCAACTGTCACAAAAGAACAGGGGACCAAAGGACCTGTTCCGGCACAAATACCGCGTCGTTTTAGCGATATTTGCGGCTTATCTGGTTTGCAGGGGCTGATTATTTGCACTCGCGACCATTGTCGCCCGGCGGTGTTGATTCCCGATTTCAAACACAGGAGGCGGGAGCACGTCGATGAGGCAACACGAAGATATTCAAAGCCGGCAACAGAAGAGTGACGCAGTCAAGCTCGGGCTGTTGCGGCTGGCGTTCGCGCTGGGTGGCCGTTTGTCCCCACAACGCACGGTAAACCGTGCGGGACGCCTGTTCGCCACGCCTTATGCAAGCACGCGCACGCGAGCCGCCAATGCCAGCCTGCTCAGCAGCGAGCTGCACCGTGGTGAGATACGGGTCGCAGGCCAAACAATCGCTACATACGTATGGGGTGACCCGACTACCCAGCCATACGCGCTGCTGGTACATGGCTGGTCGAGCTTTGCGCTGCGTTTCTCACCCTGGGTGGCACGCTTGCGCGCGGCGGGATTGGCGGTTGTCACCTTTGATCAGCCGGGTCACGGCTACAGCACGGGTGACCTCTGTACCTTGCGGGATTTCGTGGAGACCATTCTCGCGGTTGGTCACCGTTACGGTAATCCAACTGTTGCCATCGGACATTCACTCGGTGCGGCCGCTCTGACGCTTGCACAGTCGGAGGGATGGCATGCTGAGCGCATTGTGGTGATTGCCCCGCCAGCCGACCTGGAGGCGGCCGCCGATCGGTTTATGCGATTCGTGCGGCTGGGGCGTCATCTGCGTGGGCGCTTCCTGGGCTGGCTGGAGTCGGTGTCCGGGAAAAGCATGGGAGAATTTCATATTCGGGAACACCTGCGCTCGCTGGGCCTGCCATGTTTGATCGTCCACGATCTCGATGACCTCGAGGTTCCCTGGGGCGATGGTGAGTTATATGCGCGTCACTGGAGCAGCTCACGGCTGTTGACCACTCGAGGTCTCGGCCATCACGAGATTGTGGACGCGCCTGAAGTGATTGACGCGACTATTGCGTTCCTGCGTGGGGCGCGCATTGGGGAACGGGTGGTTGGGTCACCGAATCTTCCGTTCGGGTTCGCTTGAAAGCTCCTACAGCATGGCTCGGGCATCGCGAGTGAGCGAATGTTCGGGACCCAGGGCCGCCTGCAGATTGCCAACTGCCTCTTCGATGTCACTGCGTCCCGGGGGCTTCCCCCCGAGTTGCCGGGCTTTGCATACCAGCAGTAACGCCTCCCCAACATCGGCACTGTGCCCGCCTGGCCGCGCAATGGCTCTTGCAATGCTCAATGCGTCCATCGCGTAGGATTGCGCTCGCGCGGAGTCTCGCTCAGCCAGCGCGAGTCTGGCGAGCGTTGGCAGTAAGATCTTGAGCAATGGGATATCGCGCTTTTGGGGATATCCGATCTTCGCCAGCAGAGCGTCTGCCTGAGCGCGCGCGGCAGGCGGGTTCCCTCGCGCGAGATCGAATTCGATGCGAACCGCCGCAATCGCCTCCTGGTTATCGCGCATCACGGCGGGGGCTGAGGCGAAGTGCTCATCGGAGAGTTGTGAGATAGTCTGTTCCGCGTCCCCGATGTCGCCGTGCCGGATCTGCAGACGAGCCAGCATGATCAACGCAAACATTTCGGAGGAACTGCTGCCATCCTCGCGGGCCGTTGCTGCTCCCATCTCCAACATGGCTTTGGCTTGGTCGAACCTCTCCAGGCGCAGCAGTAAGCTTCCGCGGTTCACTGCCCCGCGGCCGCGTAATGAACCTGATATGACCGCGGTTTCGCGTTTGAGGTTGGCCTCGAAGCGCTCGTCCGCCGCGCGTATTTCTCCCAGTTGATACAAGGTCGTTGCGATGTTGCCCAGGACAATGGTCATGCCCACTGTTCCGCCGCGACCGTTGCGCTCAAATGCTTCTACACCGGCTCGAGCCATGGCGAGCGCTTCAGCGTAACGTCCGGTGCGGTAGTAGATATTACCAGTGTCAGTCAACACGGACGTGTACTGAAGTCCGCGTGTGCTGCCCGCTTCTTCCAGCATCCTGCGAGCGTTGGCCAGTACCTCCAGGGCCGGGGGGGCCTGTTTGTCTTCCATCAGTATCTCCGCGGAGGCACGCATGCAGTCCACCTGTGACTCGGTGGCTGGATTGCGGACTCTCGCAAGTGCAGCAGTCGCCTCTCGCAGGCGCTCGCGTGCTGCTTCGGAATGCCCGCGCTCGACCTCGGCATGCACTCCCGCGCACAGAGCTGTCGCGAGCACCTCCGGGGCGTCGGCTGTCTTTGCGAGAGCGACGGCACGCTCCAGAACCTGGAGATGTTTTTCGATCCGTCCGAGATCTTTGTAACGGCGGGAGGCCTGCACCAGCATGTGACTGAGGACGGCCGGATCGCCTCCATTCTGCCGCTCCAGCAGTTGCACACCCCGATCGAGAAGTTGCTCCAATGACAAAGGAGTGCCGCCTGACCCGACCTCTTCGAACACGAGGCTCATGAACTCACTGGAGGCCTCCGCACGCCGCGCCTCGTACCTCGCGTTCACCGTCTGTAAACGAGCGGTGTACATCTGCCACACTGCGAACACTGCGGTTGCGGTGAGCAGCAGTGCCGCAGCCGAGGACATGACAACAGCGGTCGCGTTGCGGCGCAAAAATTTCCTGGAGCGGTACATGAGCGAGTCGGATCGCGCCTGGACAGGCTCGTGCGCCAGGTATCGTTTGAGGTCGTCGGCGAACGCAGCGGCGGTTGGGTAGCGTTCGTCCGGATCCCGTTTGAGAGCCTTGGCGATGATGTTGTCCAGGTCGCCCTGTAGCGTGGATTTCAGCTTTGGGTCTGCGACGACTGTGGAGGGAGCGGGTATTTCGCGCTCGAGCGCAACTCGCAGGATGTCCAGCTGTGTTTTGGACGCCTCGGCGCCGCGCGGATGTTGACCCACCAGCAACACAAACAACACCAGCCCGAGCGCATAGATATCGGTTGCGGTTGTAATTGAGCTGCGTGCGAGTTGTTCGGGCGCGGCGTATTCGGGGGTCAGGGGCTGACCGACTTCACGAGTCAGGTCGGAGGTCTCGCTGTTGGCGGCGAGCAGCGCGGCGATGCCGAAATCGAGCAGTTTGACGACACCTGCCGGAGTGACGAGAATATTGGGCGGCTTCAGGTCCCGATGCACGACCAGGCGGCTGTGAGCGTGTGCCACTGCTGCGAGCACATCCAGGAACAACCGGATGCGGGCCGTTATGTCGAGTCGCATACGCTCGCAATGTGCGTCGATGCTTTCGCCACCCTCCACATATTCGAGTACGAGGTAGGGCTGACTGTTCTCGGCCACGCCGGCATCCGCGAGCCGTGCGATGTTCGGATGCTCGAGTCTCGCCAGAAGGCTTCCCTCCCGTGCGAACCGTTGTTCATTGGGTCGACCTATGAGGGCGACGTTGAGCAACTTGATGGCGACCGATCCTTCGAAGCGGCCATCGCTACGGTGTGCGAGCCAGACGGTCCCCATTCCACCTGCGCCGAGCATCGAGTCGAGGGTGTACGCGCCTATCCGCTGGCCGGACAGGGAGCGGACCTGCGGGGGGAGTGGGGGCCCTGATTCCATGAAACCCTGGGCGTCGAGCTTGGAATTCAGCTCCAGGAGCCGGCGCACCTCGCGGGCGGATTCCGGCCGCGTCACATCCAGTTGCCTGAGCCAGGGTTCGAGGTTCTGGGCGGGCAGGTCCAGCGCCTCATCCAGAAGCGGTCGGATTTCGGCCCAACTCGTGGGGAACGTCAGCAAGGAGGTCTCCATCCCTGATTGTTACCGACGCCAGATCGGGATTGGCCCACAAAAGCCGACACGGATCAATGACTATTGCGCCGGCATCAGACCCGGGAAAGGTCCTCGAGACTCAGATATCGATGATGCCTCGCTTGACCGCGATGGTCACTGCGTGGGTCCGGTCGTTGGCGTTCAACTTGGATAAAATGCTCTTCATGTGAGCCTTGGCCGTGTCCTCGGAGATACCGAGCTGGGCTGCCACCTGCTTGTTGGAATTTCCCGCGGCCACCTTGCGCAGCACTTCGAGCTCGCGCTCTGACAAGGCGACCTCGCCGACGTGTACGGCGATCTCAGTTGCAATCGACGCTGACACATGGCGCCGGCCCGCGTGTACTGCACGGATCGCGTTGAGCAGCTCGGTGCGCAGAGCGCTCTTGAGAAGATAACCGGCAGCTCCGGCCTTCAACGCCTGTAGTACCTGCACGTCGCCCGTGTAGGTGGTCAGCACGATGATCCGGGCGTCTTTGAATTCGTTGCAGATGGCTTTGATTGCGTCCACGCCGTTCATTCCAGGCATCTGCAGATCCATCAGGGTCACATCCGGTCGGTACGACCGGAATTGCTTGATCGCCTCGGCGCCGCTGTCCGCCTCCGCGACCAGTTGCATGTCAGGCTCTGCGTTGATCATCGACGCAACTCCTTCGCGCAGCAATGGATGATCGTCGACTGTTAAAATCCGGATTCGTCCCGCGTTTTCCATGACTAGTCCTCTTTGCTCAGCGCGCGGGTCAGCATGAAGCCCGAACGGCGTTTGCGATTGGTGGCGTAGGCAACGCGGGCGGGAACTGTCACTTCGACAGTAGTTCCGGCATCAGGTGCACTGCGTAGCGCAAATCCCGCGTTGATGCGTTTTGCGCGTTCGCGCATGCCTGTCAGGCCGAAGTGGTTCTCCCGGCTCCCGTTGGCGAGCACGGCCGGATCAATTCCAACACCATCGTCGCTGAAACTGACCCGCAGCGTTCGCGCGGCATAAACGATTCTCACCTCGATGGTGGAGCATTCGGCGTGCCGCATGGCGTTGAAGAGGGCTTCATTGCCGATCTGCGCCAGCTCCTCCACCACACTGGTGTCCAGGTCCGTCGCCGTCCCTTCGACTGTCAGGCGGAAGTCGATGGCGGGGGCGAGATGCAGCCGTTCCGCCGCCGTGTTGAGAATATCGGCAAGCTGCGCCTCACTGCGCACAGACCGCAGCGACCGTACCCGGTCCCGCCCCTCGATGATCACATCGTCCGCACGCTCGAGGACTTCGTTGATCAGCTCACGACCCTGGTTGCCCGGCGGCAAGCGGTTGGCAACCGATTGGAATCGCAGTATCAAACCCTGGAACCCCTGCAGCAGGGTGTCGTGCAACTCGCGCGCAATCCGTTCACGTTCGGCCAGTCGTGCCTCGGAGCGATCGGAGAGGCGCGCGGAGATTTGCCGCAGCCGCAGCGAATAGAGCAGCCACAGCAACAGGAGCGCTACCAGCACGCACAACACCCGGAACAGCCGGCTTTGGATGAACGTGGGAGGAATCGTCAACTGCATGCTCGCGCCCTGCATGTTCCAGACTCCATCGTTGTTGGCGGCACGAACCTGAAAGTGATAGTCCCCCGGCCCGAGCCGCGTATAGAAAGCCTGGCGGCGTTCGGCCGGGTCGATCCATTCGACATCCGAGCCTTCCAGCCGGTATTGAAAGCGCACGCGCTCCGGGATCGAGAGGCTCAACGCCGTGTAGTCGATCTCCACATCCGATGTGCCCTTGGGCAACCTCAGATGCGGGTTGGCCGGATACTCGATTCCGTTCGCGCGCACCGATCGAATCAACACCGGTGGTGGAATGAGATTGCGGGTCAGGTGTGTTGGAGCCACCCACGCGACGCCGTGATTGGTGATGAACCAGAGCCGACCGTCCGAGCCTTCGGCAGCCGTGGGCTCGTGGGAGTCCTGCAGTGCGGGTCCGGGCAAGCCATCCCGGAAATCCAACATCTGGTAGCCAAAGGGACGTGCAGGCTCGTTGAACGCTGCTTCCAGGTCGCGGGTCTGCATGCGTACCAGGCCTGCGATGCCATTCATCCAGGTCTCGCCCCGAGCCGTCTGGACAATCCCGGAAATGCGGGCGAGCTGGGGATGTTCGGATACTGGCAGGGTCTGGAAATGTCCGCCGATGAAGCGGGCAAGTCCCATGTCACCGGCCAGCAATACTTCACGGGGCGTCGGCAATATCGTCTGGATGTTGCCGATGTGCGGCCCTTCAGCAGCGCTGAAGATCCGGATCTTTTCGCCAGTGACCAGCACGAGCGGGCCGCCCAGGTAGTACAGCCATCTCCTGCCTCGAGCATCCGTAGTCATCAACGCGGGTGCGGTGTTGCCCAACTCCGTCGCGACCTCGAGCTTCTGCCAGGTATGGCCGTTGCGGTGAAAAATGCCCTGGCCCCACATTGCCACCCACAGGCTGCCATCGGCATCCTGCTCAAATTTCCACACCGAGCCCGCGCGTCCGGTCTGCGGCAGCTCCACCTTCTGCCAGTGATCATGTGAAAGTTGGAGCAGTCCCGCGGGAGTGCCCATCCAGATGGCGCCATCGCGTCCGGTACTGAGAAAGGTGATGGGGTCGTCGGCGTCGAAGATGTGTTCGGATTCGCCGCTGGAGCGCACGCGAAACAGGGAGCGGCCGCTGCTCACATAAAACTCGCCCGACTCGCCGCGTGCTCCCCGGTACCCTTCCGGTGAGTGGGTGGGAACGGCGGTTTCCAACACAACGTTGGCGCTGCGGAAGCGATCCAGGCCGAGGTTGGTCCCAACCCAGATGTTGCCCTCGGTGTCCTTCAACAATGAACCGACGATTGCCGATGTCAGTCCCTCCTGCGCGCTCAGCCTTTCCGGCGGAGGCGGGCCCGTGCTCGAGCCGAAGCAACGTGGCTGCAATTGCAACCGAAAGATGCCTGCCGCGCGATCGACTCCCCACAACGCGCCTTCGTTGTCGAATTCGAGCGCGAGCGCTCGGAAATTCCAGGCCGTGGACGTCTCGTTCTGCCGGGATGGTGGCTCTAACAGCCGCGGGAATTCAGGGAGCTGGCGCGCGCCCCGGTCAGGGTCGGAAACCCACAAGCGGCCGTCGGGAGCCTGTGTGATGGCTGCTCCAGCCGGAATGGATTCACCGCTGTCCTGAAACTCGTTCGAGCCGCGCTGCAGATATACGAGTTGGGAGCCGTCCTGGCGGAACGACTTTCCCCACGACGTCGTCACCCACAGGGTGCCATCCCGAGCCACGAACAAACTGCTGCCCGCTGTGGGAGGCGTGCTCCAGCGGCTGCCGATGGCGTGCCATTCACCCCCGCTGAACTCAGCCAGGCCGCCATCGGAGGTGAGCCAGATCCGGCCGTCCTGATCCTGGGCAAACTGGTGGACAGGCGCGCGGGGCAGTCCGTCGATGTAGTTGGTGAGCTGGCCGTTGCGCAGGACGGAGACCCCGCCGCTCTGGTATCCGATCCAAAGCCCGCCGGCCTCATCGAAGTGCAGAGCGGTGATGTCGACGGCGGGAAAGGGCGGTCCCTGGGTCGGCCGCACGCGCTCGAAGCGCACGCCGTCAAAGCGGTAAAGGCCGGCGCCTGTGCCCAGCCAAAGGTAGCCGTCCGGGGATTGCGCCAGAGCCCAGATGTCGGGTGGGGCGCCGTCTGCAAGGGTCCAGGCAGTATGTTGAAAGTGATTCAGGCCGCCGCCGCAGTCCGCGGCAGGCGCCTTCGCGGGAGCCAGCAGGGCAACGGCAGCCGCCATCGGGGCGAGCACTTTCGCGACTACCGGGCATCGAATGCCGATGTGCTGCCCGGGCCCCCGGCCTCGCAGCGGTGCTTTTTTCTGACGAGTGATCCGATTTCCCCGTAGACGGGTGGGGCCGCGCGGCCACACCGCTCTCGCCACACCGGTGGGAGAGTGGTCGCAATATAGAAAATACGGGCCGCTTTATGAACCCCACGGGGCGGGCAGCGGGGGGCTACTCATTCGGGTAATTTGACGCGCCATGCAGGCGTTCTGATTCCGCATTCCGGCGGTAAAAGTTGGTTTGAATCAGTGGCTTAACCCACATCGTCAGCCCTATGGTTTTCCGACTCTTGTCGCTTGCTGCGTCTGCGCCGGCGGCGGCATCATGTCGCCGTGAAGTCAAAACCCAAAAAAGCGGCTCAGCGGCGCAATGCGCCCAAAAGGTTGGGTCGAAGCCCTCTCACGGGTCATTGGGTTCTGGCGCCGGCGAGCCGTAGCCGTAAATCGAAGATTTCCCTCCGTCAGGTCAGAAACGCACTGATTGCGTTGAATCTGGTTTCCGCGAAGTAATCCTGTGGCCGCCGCGCCCGCGCTGAAGCGTTCGGCGGGCGAGGCGTGCCGATTAAACGCGCGGAAGGAATTGCGCGTCTATGCCGTATCGTCGACGGGCCACTTCAGGGAAGGAAGCACAAATGAAAATCGCAGCGGTCGTTGCTGTAGCCAGCGTGACGTGGGCCGCTATTGCGGGTGCGGCTGAAGATCCGAAGTCGAATCAGCATCGACCGCAGGAAGAGGCGATTGCGGCAGCGCCGCTCCCGTATCGCGAGGAGTTCGTAACATTCGACAATCCGGCAGCGCCGGGTATCCGGCTCGCCGGGACATTGAGCATCCCGCCTGGAGCGGGCCCTTTTCCAGCCATTGTCGTCATCCCAGGCACTGGAAAACATGATCGCGACGCGGCCGTCGCTGGCCACAAGATACCTTTGGTGATCGGTGACGCGCTCAGCCGGCGCGGTTATGCGGTGTTACGGTACGACAAGCGCGGAGTAGCTCAGTC
>Ga0207703_10002552_pt1 | contig 15728 bp, 14 predicted proteins | sample KBSSwiS12_FD_184304 | JGI IMG/M metagenome (GOLD analysis project Ga0207703, IMG submission 184304) | Switchgrass rhizosphere microbial communities from Kellogg Biological Station, Michigan, USA - KBS Switchgrass S1-2 (SPAdes) (version 2) | ecosystem: Host-associated > Plants > Roots >... | reverse complement strand
CTGGCGGCCAGCGCGGCGGTCACGCCGGGGATGACGTGGGCCTCGACGCCGGCCGCGCGGCAGGCTTCCAGCTCCTCGCCGCCCCGGCCGAAGATGAAGGGGTCGCCGCCCTTCAGCCGCACCACGATCGCGCCGGTCTTCACATGCGCGACGATCAGCGCGTTGATTGCGTCCTGAGATAAAGTGTGCCGCGACCGGCTCTTCGCAACCGAAATCCGCTGTGCACTCGCAGGCGCGATCTCGAGCACACGCGGATCGATCAGCCCGTCATGAACAACGATATCGGCACTCTTCAACGCCGCAACCGCACGCACGGTGAGCAGCCCGGGGTCGCCAGGGCCGGCACCGACAAGGATAACGCGCCCGCGCGCGGTTGGGTCGAGAAGACTTGCCATGGCGTGGCAGATGCGACTGCGGCGCCCCATCCGCAACCGACGGTTGCTTGGGGCGCCGGTAGCGAATCTATGCCGTGGCTTTGGCGCCCGCGATTTTCGCTAACGTCGCAGCATGCTCGCGAATGATCGCCTTGTTCGACGCGTCGCTGTCGAACACGCCATACCACCCTTGCGGCTCGTGCGGCGGATCGCCGACCCAGCTCGTGTCCCCGGGCACGAAACGGTAATCGCTATGTGCCGGCCGCCCTTCGCCGTTCCACGCCCAGAAATTGGTGCCCGCAACCGGCCCGCCAGCCTTCACATTCGCTTCCACCGCTCCGTAGATCTGGCGGTAGAACCGGTCCTTGAACGCCGTCGTCGCCTTCACATCATAGCTCCCGCCATCGCGCGGATAGCCGAATTCCTCGATCACCAGCGGCTTGCCGAGATCGCCCGCGATCCGGATATGCGCATTGACATAATTGTCGATCTTCACCGCACCCGATGCCTCGGTCGAGGCGAGGTCGGCTGCATTCACCCAATCCCAGTTGAGCGGCCAGACATGGCAGGTGAGATAATCGATCTCCGGGATGCTGTGCGTCGCCTTGACGATTTCCTCGCGCTCCAGCGAGCCCTTCAGCCCCTCGCTTCCGGTGCAGACCAGCTGGTGCGGCGCGAGCGTCTTGATCAGCTTCGCGCTGCTCTGCACCCAGGCATGAAAGGCGGGCAGGTTGGGCAGGCCGATCTTGTCGCTGCCGCCCGGCCGCGGCTCGTTGCCGAGCTGCCATGCCATGATCGTCGGATCATTGGCATAGGCGACCTTGGTCACGCTGTTGGTGCGCCCGACCATGACCTGCACATGCTTGCGAAACAGCGCCATCGCGGCGGGCGTATGGTAGAAGGCGGCAACCGCATCGGGGAATTCCGGCCAGGGATGCGCCGGGTCGCCATTGTTGATGTAATGGCCGCCATTCACATAGCTGAGAAAGGTCATCATGCCGCCCGACCATTCCCAGAAATTGGTCAGATAGAGCACGGCGCGCATGTTGCGCTTGGCCATTTCGGCGAGCAGATAATCGAGCCCGCCGAGCAGCGCCTGATTATAATGGCCCGCTTTGTCATGCATCGCCGGTGCAACGGCATGGAGCAAGGGTGAGTCCTCGGAAGACGCGAGCACGCGCAGATTGGTGACGCCCATCGCCGCCAGCGCATCGAGCTCGCGCCGCAACCGCGCCCGGTCCCCATAAGCCGCGTCGGCGCCGAGCCAGGCCCCGTACCACATGTTCGCCCCGGCATAGTGATAGGGCTTGCCGCCAATCGTGAAGTGCGTTCCGGCGCGGTGGACGAACCGGTCGGGCCCTTTCGCGGCCAATGTTGGCGTAGCCATTGTCAGCGCGACACCGGCGCCAACTACCTCCCGTCGATTGAGCATGGTTATCCCTCCCTGTCTATCGTTGGACAGAAGGATAGCGCGCCGGGCGGGAATTGGAAGCGGGGCGTGGCGGGAGCAGCATCTCGATCGGGTCATCAGGGGTGCATCTGGAACGGAACTCCGACCTCAATCCAGGCCGCCATCCCGCTCCGGAGCGATCCTGGATTCGATGCAGCCATACCAGCCCAGCCCCTGATAGGTCTCGTACCCCGGAGTCTTCGCAAAGGCGATGATCCGGTTGCCCGAGCGGTACCAGCCACGCTCGCTGCCGTCCGTATCGAGCGAAAAGCGCTCGTGAAGCAGGCCCCGGTCGTCCGACGCGGCCAGGACTCGGTGGTCGGCGCCGAGCAGCATCACCCGGCACGCGCCACGCTCCTCGTCCGACAGGCCGACGCCCTTGACGATCGCGGCTGCCTGCGGCGCCCAGTCGAAGAAGATGCCCATCGCCCCAAGCCGCTCGCCGTCGCGCCGCCCACCGGCACGGATCGCGGTCGAATAGCTCGCGACCGCAGCCGAGCCGAGCAGCGGCTTGGTGGTGATGTCGCACACCGCGAAATCATCCCCGCTCTGCGCCGCCATGCCGCGCTGAAACCATTCGCACTGCGAGACATCGGCGCCGATCACCCCGCGATAGGTGTCGGGGCGGCCATGCGCGATCACCTTGCCGTTGCGATCGGCGATCCACAGATCGAGATAGACGGTGTAGGATCTGAGGATCGTCGCCAGCCGCTCCTGCGCATAGGCCGCGGTTTCCGACCCCGGATTGGCGAGCGCCTCGAGCATCGCGGCATCGGTCGCCCACCAGCGGACGTCGCAGGAGCGCTCATACAGGTTGCGGTCCATGATTTCGATCGCGTTGCGCGCAAGATCGGTCAGCCGCTCGCCCCGAAATTCGAACTGCATTTCCGAACCGGCGCGTTTCAGCATGTCGATATTGGTCGAGACCGCCTCGCGTAGCGCGCTCGCGATGCCGCGGATGTCGCCCGCGACCGCGCCCATCTCCTGCGCCACCACCGAAAAGGCGGAGCCGGCCCCGCCCGCGCGCGCCGCCTCGAGCCGCGCGTTGAGCGCGAGGACGCCGGTACGCTGCATGACCCCTTCGATAAGGCCGACTTTTTCCTCGGTAACGCGCGAAACCTCATATGCGAGCTTCAGGATGGCATCGGCCACTTTGGTCTTCCCCCAAGAGCGATAGATCTGCCTCTCCGGGGAGCCGGTTCGCTCCGAGTTCGTTACGGTGCCAATCGTTTTCGGGTGATTGCGTTAACAACATGTTCCCACGCCGGTGCTCGAGAAAAAAAAGGGGCGCCCAATCCGATATCGGCCATGTGCCGGACGAAGGCGGGTGCACGCGCCCATGTGAGAGGAGCCGGCGCCCACTGATCCGAGTGGCAGCCTGCGCCGTTATGCGATACGTAGCGACGAAATGTCCGGGGAGTTTCCGATGGCTTCCATCAAGCCGCCCAAGAAGAGCGAAACGATCGAGATCAGGCTTTCCCATGAAGCAAAAGCCGCTTTCATGGAGCGATGCCGGCAGGAACGGCGGACGGCAAGCGAAGCCATAAGGCTCCTCATCGACGATCAGCCGAGCCGTCGGCGACCGCGAGTCGCCTGGTGGCGCATCCTCGCTGCGGGCGTCGCCGGCGCTGTCCTTGGCTTGGGGGTGGCAGCGCCGTCCTTTGCCTGGGCAGCCCAGAATACGCGCCCTGTTTTCGACCAGCTCGATCACAACCATGACGGGGTTTTGAATTACCAGGAATTCCGGGCGCGCTGAGAGGCCCGCGTTAAATCTGGCCTGCGTGCGAGTTCGAGCCGCCCTCTACTGTTCTTCCCCAGCGAAGGCTGGGGCCCAGTTGGGATGGCGGAAGTAAGAGGACGCAACGCGCATTGCGGGCGTCCCGAAGCTGGGTCCGGGCTTTGGCCGGGGAAGGAAAATGGGAAGGGCGCGTGTCTACCGACGGATCACCGTGTCCGGACACGATTTTCCCCCTGTCCGGACATGCTCTTGCTGGACCGCCCCGATCGGGGCCGCTTCATCTGTCGGCATGACAGACACAGCTCCCCCCGCACCGCCCCAGCACCCGCACACCCAGCCCCCAGGCACGAGGATGCGCTGGCTCGCTGAGATCGGCAACATCCTCGGCCTGGCCCTGCTGGTGATCGGCATCCACAGCCTGATCGCCAAACCCTTCTATATCCCGTCCGAATCCATGATGCCCGGGCTGCTGGTGGGCGATCGCCTCGTCGTCAGCAAATATCCTTATGGCTGGTCCTATGCCTCGGCCACCTTCCACCTGCTGCCCTTCATGAAGGGGCGGTTGTTCGGGAAATTGCCCGAGCGCGGCGACGTCGTGATCGTGACCCCATTGGCGGCCGAGCAAGGCGGCAAGGATCTGATCAAGCGCGCGATCGGCCTGCCCGGCGATACGATACAGCTGATCGGCGGCCGGCTCTGGCTCAATGGAAAGCCGGTCGAAACACGCGACATGGGGTATCGGCTGATGCCGGTCGACGGCAATTTCCATTGCGATGCCCATGATGCCGATCCCGAACGGGCATTCCCGGGCTTCGCCGGCGCGCGCGTCATCGGCAAGGACGGCAAACCCTATTGCCGCCTCCATGTCTTCCGCGAAACCCTGCCCGGCGGCCGTTCCTACGACACGCTCGATTTCGGCCGGACGGACGAGGACGACTATCCGCCCTACACCGTCCCGGCCGGCCATGTATTCCTCCTGGGCGACAATCGCGACAACAGCGCCGACAGCCGGGTACCGCCCGAGCTCAACGGCCTTGGCGGCGCGGTACCGATCGAGACTATCGGGGGCAGGGCGGAGTTCCTGACCTTCTCACTCAACGGCAATGCGACGTGGAATCCGCTTACGTGGTTTTCTGCCTTCAGGGGCAATCGCGCCGGCGGAACGTTGCGGCCGGAGGTGGGTCGGTAGCCGATGGATTCAGGTGAATCTGTTCCCCGCCTTCCCGGGGAGCGCGCGATCGATCGAAGCCCATTTCGCGCTGGCAGCTGATTTCGGCGTTGTCGGCAGGGGCTGAAGCGTCGCTCGGCCGGCTTATGTCCGAAGGACCTCGCAAAAGACCGATATCACCTGAGCGGCGAGGGCGGGCCGCTGAATTGCCCGATCGCCCTTTCGGGAACCGATGTTCGACCGGAGGCTTGCCCGTTCGATCCGCCATTCGTCGAGCGCGACCGCACCCGCTGCCTTTCCACGCGATTGTCGCCGCGCGACATCTTCGCCTTCGCGCCTTCGCTTAAAATCAACATGGTCTCGCGAGCCCGATCCCCCCAAAGTCGATCAAGCTCAGCTCTCCGGTATATCCGTCAGCCCCACGCCGATCGATGCCCTTGCCTGCTCAGCCTCGGACGAAACCACAGGATAGGCGCAATAATCCGCCGCATAAAAAGCGCTCGGCCGGTGGTTGCCCGACCAGCCGATGCCGCCGAATGGGGCGGCCGACGAGGCGCCGTTGGTCGGCTTGTTCCAGTTGACGATGCCCGCGCGCGCATTCGCCCAGAACTGGTCGTAAAGGCCCGGATCCTGGCTGAGCAGCGAGGCCGAAAGCCCGTAGCGCGTATTGTTCGCCTCGGCGATCGCGTCCTCGAACGTCTTCGCGCGGATCACCTGGAGGATCGGACCGAACAGCTCGATATCGGGGCGTTCCGCCACGTCTGTGGTATCGATCAGGGCTGGCTTCAGGAACGGCAGATTTTCGAACGGCCGTTCGAGATGCCGGATCACATGGCCGCCGCGCGTCATCAGTTCGACAAAGCTTTCCGTCAGCATGTCGGCCGCCTGATTGTCTATCACCGGCCCCATGAAGGGCGCCGGTTTCGCATGCGGCTCGTCGACGATGATCCGGGCGACCAGCTTGTTCACCTCGATGAGCAGCGGCTCGTAAAGTCGCTCGTCGACGATCAGACGCCGCGCGGCGGTGCAGCGCTGCCCCGCGCTGGTGAAGGCGGATTGCACGATCACCGTCGCGGCGGCCTGGAGATCGGGCGAGTCCCACACCACGATCGGGTTGTTGCCGCCCATCTCGAGAGCCAGGATCTTTTCCGGCTTATTGGCGAAGGCGCGGTTGAGTGCGACACCGGTATGCGCTGCGCCGGTGAAGAGCAGCCCGTCGATCCCGTCATGCGCGGCGAGCGCCTTGCCCTCGGCCGCGCCGCCGATCAGGAGCCGGACACAGCCTTCGTGCACGCCGGCGGCATGGAAGCATTCGACCAGGAACTGGCCGACCGCCGATGTCTTCTCTGAAGGTTTGAACACCACCGCATTGCCGGCAAGCAGGGCTGGGACGATATGGCCGTTGGGTAGATGCGCCGGGAAATTATAGGGGCCAAGCACCGCGAGCACGCCGTGCGGCTTGTGGCGCAGCGCCATGCGCAAACCCATCGGCGAGTCGAGCTTTCGCGCCGAAGTACGCTCGGCATAAGCGGTGACCGAGATATTGACCTTGGCGATCACCGAATCGACTTCGGTATGCGCTTCCCACAGCGGCTTGCCGGTCTCGCGCGCGATCAGGTCGGCAAAGGCGTCGGCGCGGGCGCGCACCACATTGGTGAAACGACGCAGCGCCTCGATGCGATAGGTGAGTGAGCGCGACGCCCAGTCGGCCCAGCTCGCGCGGGCCATCGCGACCTCGGCATCGACATCGCCGATCGGATGCTGCCAGAGGACCGCGCCGGTTGCGGGTTCAGTCGAAATGATCTCGGACGACATTATGTGGCTCTTGCCTTAGTTTTTGGGGGATTTCCACTGGGTTGCGGAATTCAGGACATTAACGCGGCACCCATCTCCCGAATGCTCGCGACCTTCGCTTCGAACAGGGCCCAGTCGTCGCGCTGGTCGATCGCCGACCAGATCGCCTCGACCTCATCGATCAGCATCGAACAGGGTTCGCCGTGCCAATAATCATGGTCGCGCGTCGCCCGCGCCTGATAGCCGGCAAGGATCGCGCGCGCGCCGTCGAACGCGGCGCCATAACGCTCCGGCACCACGCCGCCGAAACCATCGAAGAAGAAGCGGTCGATTGACGCGCTCTCGGCCCGCAACCCGCCCTCGATCGCCTGCACCAGCTTCCGATCAGTCTCCGCATCGAGTGGCCGCACGCCGAGCCGCCACAGGATCGCAGCCGAAACCGCGGGCTGATAATGTTCGCCGAACGTCTCCACCACCGCGATCAGCGGCGGTGCCTCGCTCACCAGCCTGAGCGCCACCGCAAGCTGCATCGCGTCCCAATGGATCGCCTCGGGCTGGCGGCCGAAAGCGTAAAGCCCGGCATGGTCGAAATAGGCGGCGGTGAAGCCCGGGTCCCAGGTCGGCGCGAACCGCCAGGGGCCATAGTCGAAGCTCTCGCCGGTCACATTGATATTGTCGCTGTTGAGCACCCCGTGCACAAAGCCCGCCGCCATATAGCGCGCCGCCAGCTTCGCCGTGCGCGCGACGACATGCTGAAGCAGGCGCACCGGCCCGTCCTCTCCTGCGTCCTCGCCATAATAATGGCGCAGCACATAGGCGATCAGCTGACGCATGCCCTCCTCGTCGCGCTCATAAGCGAGCCGCTGGAAGGTCCCGATCCGGATATGGCCATGGCTCAGCCGCACCAGCACGGCGGAGCGGGTAGGGGAGGGCTCGTCGCCGCGTTCGAGCGCCTCGCCGGTCTCGATCAGCGAGAAGCTGCGCGAGGTCTCCACGCCAAGCGCCTCGAGCATTTCGGTCGCGAGCACCTCGCGCACGCCGCCCTTCAAGGTCAGCCGGCCATCGCCGAAGCGGCTCCACGGCGTCTGGCCCGATCCCTTGGTGCCGAGGTCCATCAGCCGGTCGCGGTCGTCGCGCAGCTGCGCGAACAGGAAGCCGCGCCCGTCGCCGATATCGGGATTATACACGCGGAACTGATGGCCGTGATAGCGCAGTGCCAGTGGCTGGGCCAGGCTGCCCTCCATCGGCGCGAACCGCCCGAAATGCGAAATCCATTCCGCGTCGCTCAGTCCATCGAGGCCGACACTCGTCGCCGCCCGGTCATTGCGGAAGCGCAGCCGGGTTTCCGGGAAGTCGGCGGCTTCGACCGGATCGTAGAAACGCTCCCCCAATTCGAGGATCGCGGTTTCGGGTCGATATGCTTGCGGGCGATTGATCATCCAGCGATATGGGAGTTGCCAACCGCAGGACGCAACCATGCCCTCATATGAAAATCATTATTGGGTATCGGAAGACGGGCTCAAGCTGCACTATCGCGACTATCCTGGGCCCGCTGACCGTCCTCCCATCCTGTGCATGCCCGGCCTGACGCGGAATGCGCGCGATTTCGAGGATCTGGCGGCGCGGCTATCCCCCGGATGGCGGGTGATCGCGCTGAGTTTCCGGGGCCGCGGCAAGAGCGAATATGCCAAGGATCCGATGACTTATATCCCGCCGACCTATGTGCGGGACGTCACGGCGCTGCTCGACGAACTCACTCTGCCCTCCGTCATCGCCTTCGGCACCTCGCTCGGCGGCATCGTCACCATGTTGCTCGCGGCCGCGCAGCCGGGGCGAATCGCCGGTGCCCTGCTCAACGATGTCGGGCCCGACATCGAGCCGGCCGGCCTCGGCCGCATCCGCACCTATGTCGGCAAGTCGAACACCTGGCCGACCTGGATGCACGCAGCGCGCGCGGTCGCCGAGGCCAATGACGATATCTATCCCGGCTATGCGATCGAGGACTGGCTGGCGATGGCCAAGCGGCTGTACCGCCTCAATAGCTCAGGCAGGATCGTGCTCGATTACGACATGAAGATCGCCGAGCCGTTCCGGGTGCCGGGCAACGAGGCCGGGCCGGACATGTGGCATGCGCTTGAGCAGCTGAAAAAAGTGCCGGTGCTGGTCGTACGCGGCGAACGGTCCGACGTGCTCGGCGCCGCCACCGCCAATCGCATGGTGAAGGCGCTCGACCATGCCGAACTGGTGACGGTCCCCGGCGTCGGCCACACTCCGACGCTCGGCGAGCCCGAGGCGGCGGGCGCGATCGACCGGCTGCTGGCGCGGATCGTGACGGAACCCGTTATCGCCTGAGTGCGTCTCACCCACTCTTTCCCCGCATTGAGGCCAAGGCATGAATTTCCCGTTCGATCGCCTCGTCTTCGATCCGCGCGACGTCGATCTGTCGCGCTCGCCGCTCAAGGGCAAGATCGATGCCGAGACCTATGTTCTGGGCGCCTTCAACCCGGGCATGACGCGGCTGCCCAACGGCAATCTGCTGCTCATGGTACGGGTCGCCGAGGCGCTGCGCACGCCGATCGCGGACGGACATATCCATTCCATCCGCTGGCACGAGGATGGTTACGTCCTCGATCCCTGGCCGCTCGAATTTGTCGACACCTCGGATCCGCGCAAGTTCATGATGCGGGGCGCGGGCTGGAAGGTGATGGCGCTGACATCGCTCTCCTGGCTGCTTCCGGTCGAGCTCTCCGCCGATGGGCGCGGCGTGGTCGCGGTGCATTATAACCATGCCATCGCACCGCGCGCGCCATATCAATGTTACGGCGTCGAGGATGCGCGGATCAGCAGGGTCGGCGATTGCTATCTGATGACGACCTGTTCGGTCAGCCCGGAGCGCCATTCGACCACGCTCTATACGTCGGCCGACGCGATGGAGTGGACGCTGGAAGGGATCGTGCTCGACCACCAGAACAAGGACATGCTGGTGTTCGAGGGCCTGATCGGCGGCAAATACTGGGCGCAGACCCGTCCGCTCGGCGATCTTTATTTTGCCTATCCGCCGGGCAGCGAATGGCGCGCCGGCCCGTCGATCAACCTCGCCACCTCGCCCGACTCGCTGCACTGGAAACCCTGTGACAAGCCCGGCATCCGTCCCCATTCCGCGACCATGGCGACGGCGCGGATGGGCGGCGGCACCCCGCCGATCCTGACGGATGATGGCTGGCTGAGCCTGTGGCATGGCGTCGAACCGCTGGGCGTGGTCGGCATCTACCGCACCTTCTGGTCGTTGATGGACAAGGATGATCCCTCGCGGGTGCTGCGTACCAGCCACGATCCTCTGATCGAACCAGCGCCCGCGCTGACCGAGCCACTGAAGGCGCTGATGTATCTCGACAATGTCGTCTTCACGACCGGGATAGCGGATGCAGGCGATCACTATGTCGTGGCCAGCGGGGAGGCCGACCTTGCGTGCCGGATCACGCATGTGCCGAAGGGCGCGTTCTCTTCTTAACTCCCCTCGCGTTTACGGGAGGGGCAGGGGTGGGCTGGCGCTCTCCTCAGGCGGTATCGCTGGTGGAGGCCGGGAGCCCACCCCTCAGTCCCCTCCCGCAAGCGGGAGGGGAGGAAGAAAGCGCAGGTAATGACGCCCGCCATATTTCCCGCTAACGGGCACCCACGATGCCCCCCCCAGTCAATATCCTCCACCTCCATTCGAGCTTCAGCCTGGGCGGCAAGGAGGCGCGCGCCGTCCGGTTGATGAACCTGTTCGGCGATCGCGCGCGGCATACAATCGTCTCCGGCGTGCCCGACCAGATCAGTGCGCAGGACGCGATCGCCGACGGCATCCAGTACGAAATCGCCCAGAATCCCCCGCCGCTCACCGGGCGTCCCTCAGTCGGGCGCTATGAGACGATCGCGCGTTATATGCGCCGGTTCGATCTTGTCCTGACCTATAATTGGGGCGCTATCGACGGCGTGATGGCGCGGCGCGCTTTCCCAAAGGGTGCGCCGCCAGTCATCCATCACGAAGACGGCTTCAACGCCGACGAAGCTGACGGCCTGAAGATCGAGCGCAACATCTACCGCCGCATCGCGCTGCCCGCCGCGCATGCACTCGTGGTCCCGTCCAAAACGCTCGAGACGATCGCCCTGCAGGCCTGGAAACAGCCGCCCGCCCGCCTCCGCCGCATCGTCAACGGCATCGCGACAAGCTGGTACGACGCCAAACCCGATCCCAAGGCTATCCCCGGCTTCCGCCGCCGTTCCGGCGAGGTGGTGATCGGCGCGGTCGCCGGGCTGCGCGCGGTCAAGGATCTGCCCGCCCTCGTCCGCGCGGCCGGCGGCGTTTCGGCGCGCGTCCGGCTCGTGATCGTCGGCGAGGGCCCGGAGCGCGAACATATCCTCGACGCGGCCGAGGCGATGGGGATGGAGGATCGCGTTCATCTCCCCGGCTTCCTGCCCGATCCGCACCGCTATCTCGGCCTGTTCGACATCCTGGCGCTATCGTCGAAGAGCGAGCAATTCCCGATCTCGGTGGTCGAGGGCATGGCGGCCGGCCTGGCGATCGCCGCGCCGCAGGTAGGCGATATCCTCGAAATGGTGTCCGACGAAAACCGCCCCTTCATCGCCGTCAAGGCAAATGAAGTGGCGCTCCGCGATTCGCTTCAGGCACTGGCGGGCTGCACACCTGCGCAGCGGGCCTATGTCGGCGCGAAAAACCGTGCCAGAGCAATCGCGGAATATGACGAATCTGTCATGATCGACCAATATGTAACGCTATATGAAGCAGCGATGTCTAGGCCAGGGAGCCTGCGCTGAGTCGCAATTTGCTCGCTAAGCGGGACCCAAACGCTATATCAAACGTAAGTTAAGTTGGAGGTCGTGTGTTCAAAGGTCTTAAGCCCATCATCTATAACGGCCAGGAAGTCTGGCCGCTGGTGGAGGGCGGTAAAGGCGTCGCCGCGACGAACCACGCGTCAGCCGGGGCGTGGGCCGCGGCCGGTGGTATCGGCACGGTTTCAGCCGTTAATGCAGACAGTTACGATCCCGACGGCAAGATCATCCCGCAGATCTACACCAAGCTCAATCGCCGCGAGCGTCATGAGGAACTGATCGATTTCGCGATCGAGGGTGCGGTCCAGCAGGTCAAGCGCGCGTTCGAAATCTCGAACGGCAAGGGCGCGATCAATATCAACGTGTTGTGGGAGATGGGTGGTGCGCAGCGCATCCTCCACGGCGTGCTCGAGCGCACCCGCGGCATGGTCGCCGGCGTGACCTGCGGGGCGGGCATGCCCTACAAGCTGTCCGAGATCGCAGCCTCCTACAACGTCAACTACCTCCCGATCATCAGCTCCGGCCGCGCGTTTCGTGCCTTGTGGAAGCGGGCCTATTCAAAGGCGGCTGAGTGGCTCGCGGCGGTGGTCTATGAGGATCCCTGGCTTGCTGGCGGCCACAATGGCCTCTCCAATGCGGAAGACCCGCTCAAGCCCGAAGATCCCTATCCCCGCGTCAAGGCGCTGCGCGAGACGATGCGCGAAGGCGGTATTCCCGACAGCGTGCCGATCATCATGGCCGGCGGCGTCTGGTATCTGCGCGACTGGAGCAACTGGATCGACAATCCCGAACTTGGCCAGATCGCTTTCCAGTTCGGCACCCGCCCGCTGCTGACCAAGGAAAGCCCGATCCCGGAAGGCTGGAAAGCCAAGCTGACTGAAATCGAGGAAGGCGAGGTCCTCCTCCACCGCTTCTCGCCGACCGGCTTTTATTCGAGCGCGGTGCGCAACCCCTTCCTCCGCTCGCTCGAGGCGCGGTCCGAGCGCCAGATCGCCTTCTCGACCCAGTCGGCGGGCGACCATGTCTTCCAGCTCGATGTCGGCGTGAAGGGCAAGAATTTCTGGGTCACGCGCAACGACCTGCTGCGTGCGCGGCAATGGTTCGGCGAGGGCTTTACCGACGCGCTCAAGACACCCGACAACACGCTGGTTTTCGTCACGCCCGAGGAAAAGGCGATGATCCGCAAGGATCAGGCGGATTGCATGGGCTGCCTCAGCCAGTGCGCCTTCTCGTCCTGGGCCGACAGCGAGACCAACTCGACCGGCCGCCTCGCCGATCCGCGCAGCTTCTGCATCCAGAAAACGCTGCAGGACATCGCCCATGGCGGACCGATCGACCAGAACCTGATGTTCGCCGGGCACGGCGCCTATAATTTCAAGCGCGATCCCTTCTACTCGAACGGCTTCGTGCCGACGGTGAAGCAGCTGGTGGACCGGATCCTTACTGGGGATTGAGTGGGGCGTATTTGGGGTGACCGGGCGATGACAACTCCCCCCAAACGCCGTCCGGTCCGATTGATCGCGTTAGCGCTGTTGTTGAGCGGCGCGGCTGGGCTCTTGGTGCTGGTTTTGCCGGTACCGACAAATGACGAACGCCTCATCCTGAAAATGACCGCTGACTCAGAGCCCGTGACGACGTGTCTTGCGCTGAAGACAGTCACGCACTCCGCATATGCGGGCAATTGGAGTGAGACCACCAAGCCTCTGGATCTTGCGGAGGCTCATGCGCGCGCTCATTCCCGGCAAATCAGCCTTCCGCTCGACGCAGAGAATTACATCGACAATCTGCTCAAGATCACGTGCCGCGACAAAGCGACGCTTTCGACGCCTGCCTTCTACAGCAACCTTGCCTTCATTCAGGTAACCGGGAAACGCGAACGGAGAACTTGGGCCTTCAGGAAAATCGGGGGAAAGTGGAAGGGGTTCGCCGGGACTAGCGAACCACTTGGCGTCATCATCGACTAGGGTAGAAAGGGTGAAAGTCATTTACACCTCGCCGGGCCCACCGATATTTACCGCCGCCAAGAAACCCTAGGGTTGCGAGCGCGCGCGCCTGTCCTCTAGCGTGGCGCCATGAAACGCGCGCTCGTCATCCGTCACGTCGTCCATGAAGGCCTTGCCGGCTACCGCGCGCCGATCGAGCAGGCGGGCTATGAGATTCAGCGCTTTGCCGCGTGCCAGACCGACTTCGCCGCGCTCGACCTGGTCTCGCCCGATCTGCTCGTCGTGATGGGCGGGCCGATGGGGGTGTATGATACTGACGCCCATCCCTGGATCCCCGACGAGATCACGGCGATTGCCGCGCGGCTTGAGGCCGATCGCCCCACGCTCGGCGTGTGCCTCGGCAGCCAGATGCTCGCGGCGGCGCTGGGCGCCAGGGTCTATGCCGGGCCGGTGCGCGAGATTGGTTTTGCGCCCGTTGCGCTGAGCGAGACGGCGCTGAAGTCGCCACTACGGCACGTCGCCGATGTCGATGTGCTGCACTGGCATGGCGATACGTTCGACCTTCCGGAAGGCACCGAGTTGCTTGCCTCGACGCCGGCCTATCGCAATCAGGCGTTCCGGCGCGGCGACAGGCTCCTGGCGCTCCAGTTCCACGCCGAGATGGGCGAAGATCCGCGGTTCCATGACTGGATGGCTGATGACGATTATGTCCGGGGCGCCGGCGTCGATCCGGCCGCGTTGCAGGACGATCATGACCGGCTCGGCCCGCCTGCGGTGCGCGCCGGAGAGCGGATGATCGCGGATTGGCTTGCGGCGCTGGAGGGTTAGACCCAGCCCTCGAGCACCTGATCGGGCGGGCGGTGGCCGTCGGCCCACATCCTGATATTGGCGATCACCTTCTCGCCCATCGCCAGCCTGCCCTCGAATGTGGCCGAGCCCATATGCGGCAGCATCACGACATTGGGCAAAGCGAGCAGCCGCGGGTCGATCCGCGGCTCAAACTTCCACACATCGAGCCCGGCGCCGCCAAGGCGCTCGCCCTCCAGCGCTTCGATCAGCGCATCCTCGTCGACGATCCCGCCCCGCGCGGCGTTGATCAGGAAGGCGTCGGGTTTCATCAGCCCGATCCTGCGCGCGTCGATCAGGTTCTCGCTCTCCGCGTTGCGCGGGGTGTGGATGGTCACGATGTCGGCAATCGCCAGCATGTCGTCGAGCACCGGGTGCCAGGTCGCCCCGAACTCGGCTTCCACCGAAGCCGGTAGCCGGTGGCGATTGTGATAGTGGATCGACAGACCGAAGGCGCGCGCGCGCGCCGCGACCGCACGGCCGATCCGCCCCATGCCGACGATCCCGAGAGCCTTGCCGCCGATCCGGTGGCCGAGCATGCCGCCGGGCGACCAGCCTTTCCACTGCCCCGATCGCACCAGCTTCTCGCCCTCGGCGAGGCGGCGCGGCACCGACAGGATCAGCGCCATCGTCATGTCGGCGGTGTCCTCGGTCAGCACGCCGGGGGTGTTGGTGACGATGATGCCACGCGCCCGCGCTGCCCTGAGGTCGATATGGTTCACGCCGGCACCGTAATTGGCGATCAGCTTCAGCCGTTCGCCGGCGCCTTGGATCAGCGACGCGTTGATATCGTCGGTGACGGTCGGCACGAACACATCGGCGTCGGCCATCGCCGCCGCGAGCTGGGCCTGGTCCATCGGCGCGTCGCCGCGATTGTTCGTTGTGTCGAACAATTGCTCCATGCGCCCCATCACCGCCTCCGCAAGCTCGCGGGTGACGATGACCTTGGGGTTCGGGACGCGTCTCATTTCGGGCATGAATCCGGCTTGGCGAAGCGCTTTGCCCCCGTCAACGGTGGTTGAAGCCGCGCGCGCAAACAGGGTAAAGAATTCCTGATCAGGGGAAGATCCAAGTATGCGTTTCAGGGCGAAAATCTTGCTTGCGATGGTTACCGTCGGGCTGACGGTGCCGGCGATCGCCGGTCTTGTCTCGAAAAAGACGCCCTATTTCGCATCGATCTCGGCGGGCAAGGCGCGGATGCGGACCGGGCCGGCCAAGACCTATCCCGCAAGCTGGCTGTACCAGCGTGCCGATCTGCCGGTGAAGGTGCTCGACATCTATGATCGCGGCGCCTGGATCAAGATCGAGGATCCGAGCGGCACGCAGGGCTGGATGATGGGTACGCTGATCTCCGAGACCCGCACCGGCCTGGTGATGGGGACGATCGCCGAACTGCGTGACGCGCCCCGTTATGGCGGGAAGATCGTGTGGCGCGCGGCGCCCGGCGTGGTTGGGCGCCTCAGCAAATGCGCGCGGGGCTGGTGCTATTTCGATGTGCGCGGGCGGGGTGGCTATGTCGAGGCGAACCATCTCTGGGGCGTGACCGCCGACGAGACGTTGAACTGACCATGCGCATCGTTCG
>Ga0207703_10002542_pt1 | contig 15755 bp, 30 predicted proteins | sample KBSSwiS12_FD_184304 | JGI IMG/M metagenome (GOLD analysis project Ga0207703, IMG submission 184304) | Switchgrass rhizosphere microbial communities from Kellogg Biological Station, Michigan, USA - KBS Switchgrass S1-2 (SPAdes) (version 2) | ecosystem: Host-associated > Plants > Roots >... | reverse complement strand
GTGCGAGGAGGGGGACTCGAACCCCCATGGCTTTCTCCCGTCTCAGTAGTTTTCGACACTTGGGTATCCTCCGTTTCGCTGGTTTTGCACCTTCGGTGCACTGATGCACTGCATGCGCTGCACACCGGTGCAGCGCCGTGAAGGGGGGGGGTGTGTTCAGTGGGTCACCTCCCACCGGCCGCGGCCGGGCACCGGTCGCAGCTCACGACACATGCGCGGTTGCGCGCGCCGACGGCCGAGCGATCGACACATCCCACGTAGCGCTGGCCGTTCAGCTCGCAGCCATCGTGACACAGCGGCTCGGCGGCGTCCGGGTCGCAGGCGTGGCCGAGCGCGAACCCGAGCACGTTGGTGTCGAGGCAGCTTCCGCCGGCGCCGCCGGTGCCGTCCGGCCGGCCTCCCGCGCCCCCTGTACTACCCGCGTCGACGACGGTACTACCGCCGGCGGCCGCCGGCGCGCCGCCCGTCCCGATGTCCCGGGCGCCGCCCTCGCCGCCGCCGACGCCGCCCGAGCTCGCGGTAGTACCGCCCGCCCCGGCCGGGCGGCCGCCGGCGGCGGTACTACCGCCCCGAGCGGCCACCCCCGAGCCGCCGGCGCCGGCGTCATCGCCGCCGAACTGGGCCGCCTCCGAGCTGCAGCCGATCACCAGTGCCACCGCGAACGCCAGCCTACGCATCGTCGCTCACCTCCACCGGCCTGAACTGCACGACCCGTGCCCCCGCGTGGGTGGTCGGCGCGCCGGCGAGCGGCGTGCGCGTCCAGCGGCTGCGCGCCCGGCCGATGGGGCGCGGCGTGCGAGCATACACCCGACGAAGCATGGCCTCGTCCACGTGGCCCATGCGGTCGGCGACCTCGCGGACCTTGTAGTTACGACGGAACATCTCGCGCGCGTAGCTGCGCCGGAGGATCTGCGCCGTCAGAGGCGCGCCCGGGATGTCGAGCTGCCGCTGAGCGCGCTGGAGGATCTCACTCCGCGAGCTGTCCTGCCAGGGGCCGCCGGTGATGACCTCGCCGCAGTAGAAGGCTTCGCGCCCAAGGACGCCGAGCAGCTCGCGGAGATCGTCGGCCATCGGCTCAGGCGTCTCGAACTGCTCTTCGGGGACGCAGCGGGCGGACTTCGTGTTGCGCCTCAGGTAGCAATCGGTGTCCAGGAAGACGTGCTCGTCTCGGAAGGTGCCGGCATCCTCGGGGTGCAGGCCGAGATAGAAGAGACAGGAGAGGTAGACCTTCCGGCGGGCGATCACGATCTCCGCCGACTCGCGGCAGCCGGCGCGGCGAAGGTGCATCGCGAGCAGACGGCGCGACGTCGGCGATTCGAAGATGCGCGCGCGCACGGCTCGAAAGGTTGGCTCGTCGATCCATTCGTAGCGCGGCTCAGGCACCGACGGCAGCTCGGGCATACGGGCGACGCCGTCAAGCCACTGGCGACCGGCGGCGAAGCGGAGCACCTGTACGACGATGGAGAAGCGGTTACGGATCGTCCTCGGCCCCAGCTTGAGGGCTTCGAGGCTCCCGAGGTAGGCGGCCAGCCGTTGCTCGCCGCGATGGCCCTGGAACTCCCGCAGCTCGTACGTACCCAGCTCGCGCTTCAGGAGATCGCGGTACTTGTCGCCCCAGTCCTTGCCGCCGGCGGTGGCGTAGCGCTTGAGAGCCGACCAGGCGTCGATGGCATCGGAGAAGGTGCGCGCCGCGGGCGCGGAGCGCAGCTCAAGCTGCGCGTGCGGCTCCGCGAGGCGAGCGGCGCGCAGCTCTTCGAGCTTGGCCCACGCGAGATGGACGGCGTCTATCTGCGGGAGCGACGCCGGTGCGAGGACGTAATGCCAGCCGAAGCCCCAGGCGCGTAGATCAACTTCCCACTTCCCATCGCGGACAACCGGCGTAGGATATTTTCCGCTCATCGGAACCAACCCTCCGAAGCCATGGCCCCGGGCGCTACCAACGCCGCGGGGCTTTCGTTTACCGACCGGGGACCAGTGTCAGAGCGGCGACGGAAAACGTCAAGAACCATTTTCCGTCACGCGCAACGAAATCTACTGGACCCGTGCGTTGCCGGCGTTGCAACCGGCTGAAATTGACAGTGACGGAAAAGGGACGTTTTCCGTCACTTGACAGTGACGCCGATCTACTTGCAGGGGCAGCCGAAGAGCTTGTCCAGCAGTCGATCGACCGTCCAGATGACGACGGCCGTGGCGGCGATGAAGGCCGCCGCTTCTACGTATCGCTTCATGACTGCTTGTCCTTTCCGTTGCCTTTGTCTGCCGGGTGCGGCGTCGCCCAGCCGATCACGATCATCCCGGCCGGTATGAGCGGCTCGGCGCCGTGCACGGCAGCGCCAACGGCGACCATGGCGGCGCCCGTCGCGACGGTGAGCAGCCTTTGCGCCCAGCTCGGCATTAGCAGAGGATCCCGCCGAGACAGACCACCTTTTTGGCCACGCCGCCGGTTTTCTTTACCGCGCCCTCCGCCGCGTGCTCGACGGACTTCGCGCCGTCGTAGATCTTCTCGCCGCTGACCTTGATGTAGTGACCGCTGGTGTCGAGCGCCGTGCCGGCAACGTGGTAGGTGGTGGTAACCACGTCCTTGCCGGTTTCGTACGCCGCTTCCCCGACCTTCAACGCGGCCTTTCCAAGCAGCACCGGCGGCAGGAAGTTGAAGACCGTTTCCAACCCTTTCTCGACGGAGCCGAGCGCGCCCTTTAGCTGGTCGAGAATCGAGCAGGCGACGCCGCCGGCCGCCTGCGCGATGCCGGGCGTGATCGGAACGCCGGCGGCGACGCCGCCGCCGACTGCGCCTGCGGCGGCGATCTTCTGACAGAGGCTCTGCGCGCCCGGCTTCGGCTTGCGCAGAAGGAGGTACGCGCCGCCACCGAGGACGACCACCGAGCCGCCGACGATGGCGATGACGGCGCCGGTCTTCATCGGGCGATCCTGTAGAGCGCTGCGCGCGAGCCGCCGCCGCCGGCGAGACTGCCGGCAGTCGTGAGTAGATCCAGGCGCGTGATCTCGGTGCCCGTGCCGCTCTGATAGCCGCTTCCGTCCACAAGCCTCGCCGGCGTCAGCGTGCCAAGGGTGGCGGTCCATTGCGCCGTGTGGCCAACGCCGAAGTTGGCGCCGGATTGCCCAGAGATCGGTATATCGATGGTGCCCGTCAACGTGTCGGCGCTGGCAAGCGTGCTCCCATGCAGAGCGATCTCGGTGGCGCCGGCGGTCGTGTCGCCCGTAACCGTTCCGGCGGCGTTCTGCGTGCGCAGGTACGTATAGGTCGCCGTGCTCAGGTTGTTGATCCGGAGCGCGACGGTTGTGCCCGCGCCGCCAGACCGCAGCCGGAAGACGATCCGGTATCCCGACGTGCTGGCGTTGTCGCCGGTGAGACTGCTCCAGGTGATCGGCGAAGCTGTCACGTCCTGCGACGAGACCAGCACCATCGCGCCGCCGCCGGTCGCGCCGATGATAGCGCCCGCCTGCGCGCCGGTGCAGTCCTCAGGATCGCCGGTGCCTGCAGTCGTGCGGCACTTGATGGTGGCGTTGGCCATGTTGGCGAGCTTCGTGTTGTCGACGCCGTCAGCTGCGATCTGGATGCCGCCCGATCCCGTGAACGAGAGCCCGCCGCCGACGGTGATCGACTCCGGCGCGCCAGTGCCCGCGGTGTCGCGACCGAGGAGCGTATCGGTGCCCAGCGAAAGCAGCGTCGCAAACGAGCTGTTCGGCCCCCATGCCGTGTTGCCGGTGCCATACTTCCACCACGCGAGCGTGCCGTTGCGGCTCGTGAGCTGCGAGCCGACCGGGCGCGAGAGGCCCGACGCCACCGGATCGAATGCGTTGGCGCTCGACTCGCCGACGCGCAGCGCCTGCCCGGCGCTGGTGATCGTGCCCGGGACAACCATCGTCGGCGACGCGAGCGCGGTGAGACCCGATGGCCCCGACGGAGGCGTGCCCGTCGGTGCACTGTGCGCGGCGTTGTGACGGGAGAACCAGAGCGCCAGCGCGAGCAGCACGCCGACGATCAGGAGGGAGCGACGAATCAGGGTGGTGGTCATCATGTGCGCCTCCAAAAGCGGAGCTTGCGTTCCGGTACGCCGGGCAGAAGCACCTTGACGTTGCCGGCGGCGATGCGGTCCGCGGCGACTTCGGCGGCGCGCCCCTCCGTCGGAAACGACTGGACCGAATCGAACTGGCGCGCGCCGCCCGTGGGATCAGCGACGGCGCCGGTGATGACGTCGGCGGCCGCGGCGAGCGCGGCGGCGTTCGGATCCTTCGACGTCGCTGCGTATCGGCCCTGACTCTGACGACCGAAGTAGCCGTCGCCCGGCCCCGTCGAGCGCAGCAGCAGATCGCCGACGCCTAGCCCGCGGGCGTTGGCCTCGTTCAGCGCGGCGTAGCCCACGCCCCATCGCGCGATCTCCGGCAGGCCGGATACCTCGCTCTGAATCATCCGCGCGAGCGCGTAGGGGTTGAGATCGAGCCCGGCGTCGCGCGCGAGCATGTTCGGGTCCGCGCCCTCGTCGCCGTCGAGAGACACGGTCCCGTCGTCGGTCAACAACGTGTGATGCATGATCACCTGCGCCGCCGCGACGGTGCCCGTGCCGAGCAGCACCACGGCCGCGAAGGCGCCGAGGATCGCAAGGACGTTCACGGCGGACTCCCAGCGACCAGGGGAGCGCCCGGCACCGAAGGGGTTGCGGCGCCGACGATCTGAGTCCACTCGGCTTCGCTGAAGAGAGCGCCCGAGACCGGCTGATACCGCGTCTTGAGCCACCAGGTGGTGATCGGCGGAGTGCCGGGCCCGGCGCCGCTGTGGGCGATGGTGACTTCGCCGATGAGCGCGTCGGCGCCGGCAACCGCATCCTCCGAGTAGCCCATTAGCGATATGTCGAGGGGGATCGCCTGCGGAGCGAGGCGGGTGCCGACGAGGTTGCCCGTCGGCAAATAGATTCCCGTGTCGGGCTGCCTTTCCGCGACGGCGAGCCAAAGAAGGACGGAGATGTTTCCGCCGAAGGTGACGTCATAGGGGATGGTCGTACCCGCCGGCGGCGCGCCGGCGGGCCCGGCGATGAAGGCGGCCTTCACCTGCACCCGCATGTCGGGAAGGGGGATGATGAAGGCGCGCACGGCGCTGGTGGCGCTGGCAGTGGGATTGAGCGTTGCGAGCCGAGACGGCGCCGGCTCGTGAATGCGCTGAAGCCAGTTCAAGCCGTTCATCGCAGCACCTTGATCCCGACGTAGGCGACGACCGCGACGCCGGCCACCGCGAACACCGGCCAGATCTCGCCGAGAATGTCCGTCACCTTCTTGGCGGCCTTCTTGGCCGTGTCGCCCAAGCGATCGACGGCGTGATCGGCGATGTCGCCGGCGGCGTCCACCGCCATGTTCGCGAGCGCGGCGACGCCATCGAAGAACTCCGCCACGAGATCGTGACCGTTGACCTTCGCGGCCACTTCGCGCACCAGCTGCAGCACTTCGGCCGTGATACGCATGGCCTTCCGTGCCGCTGTGAGGTGGACGCCCGCGACCTCCGCGTTGTCGTCGGGGACGTTTACGTAGATCTGATCGACGAATAGGCGCGCTATCTCGATGTCGTCCTTGGCCGACGCGCGCAGATCGATGCCGGTGCCGAAGACGCCTCCGCCGTCGGGCAGCTCGGCGGCGGCGCGGTCCGCGCTGTCGAGAAACGAGCGCGCCACGTCCAGCGCGGCGTGCACCTGCGCGTTGGTGCGCATGTCCTTGACGATGTCCTCTGCGGTGGTCATGGCCTCAGCCGAGCTGCCGCCCGTGCATGCTCCAGGTGGTAGGCGCCCCAGCGCCGCCGGGGCGCGTGTCGCGCGCTCCCCGCGCCAACGTGTCGTAGCGCGCCTGCTGCTGGGCGGTGACCGGCTTGAAGGGCGAGCCGCCGCCGGACGGACCCGGAGCATTCGGGTTCCCGGGCGAAGGGTCGGCATAGTAGCCGCTGCCGCCGATCCCGCCACCGCCGCCGCCGGCGACGGCTGCGCCGCCGTTGTCGATGATGGCCTCGGCGGGCGATCCGCCTTCACTGCGACGGACGAGCACGTAGACGATCCCGCCGCCGAGGGCGACGACGCCGAGCACGATGAGAAACGTCTTCATGTAATGAACTCCTCCACGAGGCGTCCGACCATTTGGGCGGTCGTGGCGTTGGCGCCGAGCTTGCCCGCCAGGGATTCGGCGCCGCCGGTGATCTTGCGCTTGGCCAGCTCGCGCGTGACGAGGACGCCGGCGGCGGCGCCGACGACCAGCGCGCCAAGCGCCAGGGCGATGGCGGCGCCGCCGCTCATACGTAGAGCGTCTTTCCCCCGGACGGCGGCGGCGCGCCGGGGCCCTCCATGTCCTCGCCCGCCCGCTGCGGCTTGCCGAACAGCGAATCAACCTCCTTCGCGGTCCAGTTGACGAGATCCTTACCGAGCGTGGCCACCGCGCTCCCCCCGATCTTGGCGATGATGTCGCCGATCGACTGACCGCCGCTCGTACCCAGCGGCCCTCGGATGCCGCCGCCGGAGCTGGCCACGTAGACGGCCACTCCCGCGACGGCGAGCCCGCCGACCACCACGACTGCGACGGTGCTCGCCTTCACGACCGTGCCCTCCCGTTACGACGGCTTCAGGACCATGGGAAGAAAGCGGAGCTTCTTGGCGCTCAGCTTCTTCGGATCCTTGTTGCCGATGGTCTTCATCTTCCAGCCGAGGCCCGTGGTGCTGCCGTACACCGCGCCGGCCAGGCCCGAGCGGACGATCTCCTCCGCGGCCTTATCCCAAAAGGTCTTGGACCAAGAGCGGACGTGCTGCACGAGAGTGTGATGTGTGCCGGACGGCCCCGAGGAGAGCGTCAGCTGATAGGACGTGTCGCCGTTGACCACCTGGATCTTGGTCAAGTCGACGTTCGTGGACTGCGGGACCAGCGGGATCCCCATCAGGTTCACAAGCTCCGTCTGCGAGCCGAAGCCGGCCGACGGGAAGTGCGGCCAGTCGGAGTAATCGGTACTCACGCCGGAGGTTGACACGATCAACGACGAGAAGAGCTGGCGAGCCTGGCCCTGCGACATGAGCTGCTGCACGACGAGCGGCGCGATGTGCGTGGTGTTGATCTGACCGCGCCAGGGGATCTGAATCTGCGTGACGTTCTTCGGGTCGAAGGCTCCCGGTTGCTGATAGCACGCCGGAAGGACACCGGCAGCGTTGCCCATCGCCATGGCGAAGGCGACGCCCGCGCCGCTCTCGCTGTTCAAGAGCTGCGTAACGTTGCCGAAGCTCTTGAGCTGCACGTCCGTCTGGCCCGAGGTGGCGGACGTCTGGTAGTCCACCCACTCCACGCCGGGGCCGACGCTGATCTCGGGCCTGGGGAGCAGCGCCGCCGAGCAGCGCACCGTGAAGGGCGTGGAAAACGTCGAGCCCGGCGAAATCGTGGTAAGCACCGATCCCACCTGCGCCTGGAGCTTGAAGATCGCTTGGCGGTAGAAGAGCGCCAGCTGCGCCGTGTGATACGGCCGCGCGCCGTTGCCCATGGACAGCGGCAGATACAGCGAGAAGTTCACCGCCCACGCGCCGTTTGTGCTGTTGGTCTGGCCGTAGTTGCGCGTGCCGTAGTTGTAGCCGCCGCCGATGAAGGAGATGGTAGGGAGCCAATACCCCTTCACAAAGCTCGGGCTGATGGGCGTGCCGTGGAAGCAGTTCCGCAGCTCCATCGAATCGATCAGGACGTTGAGAATCGCCTGCTGCATGATCGCCACGCCGGTGCCCCCGGCATTCGTGATGACGCCTGAGAACGTCAGCACCAGGCCGTGCAGGTAGTACGCCATGCGGCCTTGGTTGATGGGGATGGTGCTGAGGTTGAACTCCAGCGGCGAGCCCGGCACGAGCGCGGGAACGTCGCTGGTGCCGGTGCTCAGCGGCCAGAACTGCATACCCGTGCCGGTCTTGAGCATGGCTACAGCCCCACAACGCTGCGGATCGGCTGCACGCGCGCGGCGATGGTCACCACCACCATCGTCGTCGCCACCGCAATCAGAACGATTTTGAACGTGGACATTGGTTTGCCCTCCAGCGCTCAAGCTGCCGGAACGAGAGCGCCGAAGCGCGTGCACAAAACTCTAGCGATCGCGTCAGACGGCGTACCGGTAGACGAAGCCATCCCAGGGGCGGCCGCGCCGGAGGAGCACGAAGTAGCCGCGGTCTTTCGGCGGCAGCTCGTCACCAGGCAGCGACGGGATCACCTCGCGCAAGCGTTCGTCGGCGGCGTATCGCCGATGACGAAGGAGGTTGAGACCCATGCCGTCGACGCGGAACACGAGGAGGTAGCTCGATTGCTCGAACGCTTCGCGGGGAGCGTCCTGCGGCGATTGCGTGCCCCACATCGAGGCGATCCCGACGGCGCGCCCCTGCCCGAAGGCGGCGGGTATCTTCTCCACGCCCTTGCGCCATTCGCCCTTTTTCGCAGCGCGCGCGATCTCATCGTAGACGGTGAGCGTGGGGCGATTGAGCGCCTGCATCGACCAGGCGAGCTGCGCGACGCTCTCCGCGTTGACCTGGACGCCGGCGCGGACGTCTCCGCGAAAGACGATCACGCGCGGCTCTGCGGCCGGCCGCCGCACGTTCATCTCGGCGACGTCCCGATAGCACTGACCGTCGAAGCGCGGGCGTAGCTCCTTGTCGTCGATGACCAGCGCAGTGCCGGGGACGCGCGCGAGGTAGGCCAATACTAGGCGGCGCGCCGCTTCCGTCTTCCCCGTGCCCGTGTCGCCGATGATGCCGACGCGAGGCGCCTCGCCAAACGCGAGCGAAGCAAGGACTTGGTCAGTCGCTCGATCGCCTGATACGACACCTCGCGGGACCGTCGGCGCCAGCGGACGCGGCGGCGGCGATAGAGATCGTGGCGTCTCCACGCTTCACACTTGGGGCAGCGCCCGGCGCGCGAGAAGAGCGCGGCCTGCCCGATCGCACCGCAGCCGATCATCTTGCAGCGCCGCTCTCCCGGCTGCAGACGCCTGCCCGCCTGGGGATCGGGCGGGACATCGTCCGAGTAGCCGCAGTTCGGGCACCGCTCAAACACCCGCGGCCTTCTGCGCTTCGGCCGCTGCCTTTTGCTTGAGCGCCTCGGCGGCGGCCGCGGCGGCCATGGCCTGCATCGAGGCGATGATCGTGGCGGCGGGGACGAGCCCCTTTGCGATGGCCTCCAACAGCCACGCGGGCAACAGGTCGTCGAAGTTGGCGTAGTCGAGGATCGTGGTCCAGTTGTCGACGAGGAGGTTTTTCGCCTCGTCGGAGATCTCGATCCCCGAGAAACCTTTGTAGACGCGGACGCGCGTCCAGGTATTCACGCCGCGGACGCTCACCCAGACGAAGAGCTTGGCCGCTTCTTCGTTCGAGATGCCGGCGGCGGCCGCGCCCGAGCTCGCGGTAGTACCGGCGCTGTCAGCGTCGGCGGCCGCGGCCTGCGCATCCTTCTCCCAGCCTTCGGCAGGCTTCGGTGGAATCACGTCGTCCGGCTGCACGGGCGCCGCGGGGGGCGGCACAGGAGGCAGCGCCGCCGGCGGCGTGGTTGGCGTCGCCGCCGGCGGCGCGACCGCGGGCGACGGAGTCGCACCGTCCGACGGGCCATGACCCCCGCCGGCAGCTTGCCCCGCCATAGCTTCATCCACCGCGGCGGCCGCGGCGCGCGCCTCTTCCAGCTCGGCGCCGTGCTCGGCCTCGTCTTCGTCGATCGCGGGCTCCCACTTGCCGGCGCGCGCGAGACGCAGGCGCTTCAACGCTTCGCCCGACTCCTTCGTCTGCAGGTTGACAGTGCCGCCGCCGACGGTGCCGTAGTAGCTGCCGAACTCCTTACCGTGGCGCTTGCGCCGCCAGGGCTTCGCCGTCTTCAACGGATCGTCCCCTGGCCCACCATGACAGTCCCGGCCAGCGGCCGCTTTTCGCCGACCAGGAGGACGACGCCGACGAAGAGCCCGGCGCCGGCGAAGAACGCAAACCACTTCAGCGGGTTCATCGGTACACCGCCGTCCCGCCGATCTCCGTCACGGCGGGATCGCCGTAGCGCAGGAAGCGGCGAAGCAGACAGATCGAGCCGACTCCGACGGCGGCGCCGGCGAGAATGGCGAGGGCCGCTTTCCAGCTCATCGCCGACACCCGCGGTCGCCGAGGCGCGACGTCACGGCGCCGAGGACGACGCCGGCGGCGAGAGCGATCGCGGCGGCCGCCTCCGGCTGCGCACGGATGAACTCGCGGGCCTTCGTCGCGATGATCTGCAGCTCCGTTAGAAGCGCACTCTTTGGCTTGCCGATGTCCGTCTGCATGCTTCTTTCCTCCGGTAGCGGGGGGCGGAATCGAACCGCCGACGTCGAGCGTATGAGGCTCGCGCGCGCCCAGCGCTCCCCGCAGTGCCCTGCTACTTCTTGCCGCGCTTGCCCTTGGCGGGGGGCTCCTCTGGTGCGGGCGCCGGCGCGATGGGCTTCGGCGCGACCGGGCGGGCGGTGCCGAAGCCCGCGGGCGCCGGGACGTCCGCGTACTCGAACTCGCGCGCGAACTCGGCGGCCGTCATCGCCGTGTTGTTTCCGCTCTCGTCCTGGACGATGACGGAGCCCTTGGGCGCGTACTGCAGGCCGTTGACCGGGCCGCCGCTGTATCCGGCCGCCTCGGTCACCACGAAGGCGCGGAGCAGCTTGCGGCGCACCGGCCGAAAGTCCGGCGTCACTTCCTCGGGTGTCTCCGCGTAGCGCTCGCCGTCGTGCTTGTACTTCTTCAGGGTGTTCATCGTTGCGTGTCCTCCCGCCGCCCATCGTGCCGGATCGCCGGCGCCCGTCCAGTGACGGAAAACGTTCGTTTTCCGTCACTCTGCGGCCAAAGCGAAAGGGCCGCGCCGGACGCGGCCTTTGCGGCTGCGCCGGCGCGACCCTTTTCCGTCACTTCCCTTTGACTGCCTCTCGCTCGCTGCAACGCTGGCAGTCCGAACGCGGGTAGTCCTTGGGGTGCGCACGCTCGTGGCCGACCTCGCAGTCGCGCCACGAGCACGGCACCGGCTCGCCATCCAGGTTGACGCTGATCGATCCGCATCCCGGGCACGCTGGCGCGTCGAGCGGAATCGTGACCTCGATGATCGGCATTCAGCGCTTTCCCTTCTTCCGCGGCCGCGGCTTGGTACTACCGTGCTCGAGCGCGGTAGTACCGGCCTGCAGCTTCGCGGCGGCCGCGCCGGCGCGCGCCTTCTCCAGCGCGGCCCGAAGGATGAATGGCCCGATCGCCACCGGGCCCCATCGGTCATACGGCCCGCGGCTCTTTTCGGCGGCCTTCGTCAGCTCGGCGCGCTCTTCGTCTGTGAGCCGCAGAGAGAGCACGCGGCCGCGCCGCCCGTCCTCGCCGCGCATCAGGCCGCGCTCCCTTCGACCTGCAGCAGGAAGTCCCGGACGGTGGAGCGCCGGAGCATGATCCCCTGCTCCTCCAGCTTTCGCACGATCGCGCCGGGCGTGAACGACGGGAACTGCGCGCGCACCTCCAGCACCTTGGCGCGCACCTCGTCCGTGAGGGCGCTCGGACGGCCGAGCCTGGTGATCGTCTTTCCTTTCTTCGAGACGTGCGTCCCGCTGGCGGCGAGCTGGGCGCGCACCCGATCGAGCGCCATGTTGGTTTTCGCGATCAGATCATCGCGCTCGGACTCGGCGAACCAGCCCCACCACTCGATCAGCAGCCCGCGGACCTTCGCCATCTCCGGAGAGCCGTCGACGTCGAGAAACTTCTCCCGCGCCGACACGACCGCCATCCCGAAGCGCCCCAACTCGCGCAGGTCGTAAGCGATCTGCACGCGCGTCCGGCCGATGCGGTGGATGGAGAAGAACACCACGCCGCGCACCAGCCCGCGGCGCGCGTCCTCCAGCAGCTTGTTCCACACGGGCCGGTCCTTGACGCCGCTCTCGCGCTCGCGGTACCAGACGGGCTCCCACTTCCGCGCGTCGCAGATCTGCTGGCACGTCGGCTCTTGATTCGCCTCGTCCTGCCGACCGTACTTGCTGGAGACGCGGAGATAGACGGCGACCTTCACGACGCCCCCGGAACGGTGGTCTGCCGCTCGGCGCCCTTCGGCAGCTGGCCGCACTTGATGCAGCGTTGCTCCGGACCGTCGGACGCGCGGTGGCGGCCGTTGGTGCACGGCTTCGGATAGCGGGGCGACTTCTTCGACGGCTTCTCCTCCTTCGCGTCGGCGGGCGCGGTCGCACGGCGGGCGCGCTCAATGTGCCGGGCCATCACGGCTTCGACGTCGCGGCCCGAGTCCCCCGAGACGCCGGCAGGGCGCAGCTCATCGATCGCCTCCGCTGCGACCTCGAACAGGAACACGATCCGTTGCTTGGCGACGTACCCGTCTTCTTCCCGTTCGAGATCTTCGATCGCGGCGTTCAGCTCGTTCGTCAGACCTGAGTAGTAGGCGCTGGATCTCTTCATGGTGCTTTCTCCTGTGCGTCCTGTTCGGCAAGCTCAAGCGCGCGCGCCATGGGGACGCCTTCCTTGCGCAGCGCCAGGAACCGCGCGAGGCGCGGATCGTGATTCGGTCGGGGCGCGCGCTGGATGGGCGCGCGCGGACGTTGATCCGAGGGGCGCGCCGCCGGCGACGCTGTCTTTGCGCGTTCGCGCGGCGCCGGCGGCGCGCCCTCAGAAGGTTTGTACGGGCCGACCATCCAGCCCGAGGCGCGGCGCTGGCCCTGGCAGGGGACGCAGAGCCACTCGACGATCGACCAGTCCCGCGTCAGCTCGACGATCTGCACGGGCGTGGCTTCGGTGTTCCGCGTACTGCAGTCCCTGCAGTAGTGCGGCGATCCTTGGACCTCCGGGCGCTTGTGCGACGCGCCCATCGGCTAGCCCGTCGAGCGCCCGGGTTCCTCGAACCGCTGGCGCCAGGCTTCGCGCTCGGCCTGCACTGCACCGTCCAGCGCTGCACTCACGCGCGCCGTCAGCGACGCGAGCGCCTCCGACGGCAGCGACTGCAGCGCGGCCTCCACCTGCAGCCAGGGCATGCACTGCACGTTGATGACGGCGTCGCCGAGCAACCGCCGCAGCTCGAACACCGCCGGCGACGTCGCGCGGTGCGGGCCCCTGCGAACGACGTTCACGGCCCGAACTCCCTGCACTCGGCGCACGCGCAGCCAGGCTCGCGCACGCGACGGTGACAGAACATCCAGATGGCGATTCCCGCGAAGCGGAGCCACGAGCCCACGAGCCACAGCAGCCCGCCGGCGATGCCAGGCAGCAGCAGCACGAACGCCAGCGCGAACCGGAGCCAGGGATTCACGGCCGCCTCCAGCGCTTTTCCCAGCGCGCGCGCTCGCGGCGCGCGCCTTCGAGCCGCGCCGCTTCGATGATCTCGTTATGGTCCGGCAACCGGATCTCAAGGAACCGCGACCACGGCGGGCCCGCCGCGGGAATGATCTCGACGTAGACGCCCGTGGGGCTCCCGACCTCGATCACGTCGCCGCCGATCACGTCGATGCACTTCTGCCCGTCCGTCGGCAGCACGCCGGCGGCGACGAGACCATCGAGCACGAACTTCGAGCCCGCCCTGACGCCGTCGATGTCGCGATGCCGGTTCGGCTCGCGCCAGGAGAATGAGACCTCCCACGGCCCGCACCACTTCTCTGGGTGCGACGGCACCGCCGGGCCGGCGAGCTTGCGCACGTCCGCCGTCATCTTCCGCTTGAGCCCCGAGTAGTCGGGCCGCAATTCGAGCGCGCCCCCGCGGCCGGCGCGGCTGCCCTTGCGCTGGAACCTCACGGGCACACCGCCGCGCAATGGACTTCTTCACCGACGGTGCAGCCGGGCAGGACGCAGCCCCGCCAGATCGGATCGCCCGAGCCACAGGGCGCGTAGGGCCCGCAGTCCACCACGAGCGGCAGACCTTCGGCGTCGAGGGGATCGCCGGGGCAGCGCGCGTAATGGACGGCGGATGTGCCGGTGATTCCCAGGGACGCCATACCCGGGCAGGCGATCGCGTTCGGACACGAGGACGGAGACGGGGCCAGGCGCACGCCGCCGCAGTCGCGGCAGGCGGGCACGTCCGGGCACGCCGGCAGCGGCGCCGGCGCGGGGTAGTGGTCCGCGTCGCAGCCCGCGGCGGACAGCACGCCGATCACGGCCAGACCGATCGCCACGAGCGCGAGCAGCAGCCAGGCGTGATCGATCAGCCACCACGTCACGCGCAGCCGCAGCGGCAGGCGCGGGAGCTTGAGCGGCTCGACGTTGTTCTGATTGGCCATGTACTGCGCGATGGCCCCGCGCTGCAGCTTTCGGTGTCTTCGTTCGATCCTGGTTCCCATGGGCACCTCCGGGTCGTGCGACCCCGAGGCGCGCCGTACGCGCGAGGCACGGCGCGCCCGAGGGGCGCGCGACCTCAGCAGCCCGCTACTGCGATCGTGACTTCGCCGGCCTGACGGAGGCGCAGCTCGTGGCAGCGCTGGACGATGAAGCCGATCGCCTGCAGCGTTTCCGGAGTGTGCCCGGGAAAGTCAGGCATGCTGGCCAGCGCATCGGCGATCTGTTGCGGCAGCTCGCGCCACTCGGCGTTGTGCTTGTCCGCCAGCGCTTCCAGCTCGTCGTCGTCTCCATAGTCGACCAGTGGGATCGTGGCCGGGTCGGTGTGGCCGTCGTGCAGCTCGCCGGGGATGGAGCCGTCACCCGTGGGGCCGCAGTAGCGGTGCCCCTTTTCGAGGACGTCTTTCCGCCACGTCTCCTCGGATGTGTGCACGCGGATCGCGCCGCGCCGGTACTCGTACACGAGACCGCCCGGCGTCGCCGTCGAGAGACGGAGCACGTAGGGATCGCCCTGGTGGTCGATGTACGTCGCGCCGATCACCGGCGGATCGCCTTCGAGGACGGGAACGCCGGCGAGGACTGTGATGCGGTGGATCGGACGATCGAAGCGGCTGTAGAGGAACCGGTGTCCGGGGTTGGGTAGCACGGCGGCCACGGGCTGTGGCGCCGCCGCCACCTCGGGCAGGTTGCCAGCGCGGCGCGCCTTGGCGATGCAGGCCGCGCACGCCTGTGCTGGGTGACCTGTGTTCGGGCCGCCACACCAGCGGCACGACGTCACGGCGACGCCGTGGGCCGCCGCGCGCTCCGGCTCGATGTGCGACGGGACGGCGGCGGGGTTGGGGTACTCGACAAAGCCGGCGGCGCGGGCAGCCCTGGCGCGGACGTCGTTCTCGCGCACGACGCGATCGGCGCAGCCGGAGCAGAGCTTGCCGCCGCCGGGGAATGGCTCGGCTTGGCCGATGTACGCGCGGCCGGGGCCGGGGCCCAGCCCGCACACGAACCTGATCGGCTGCGTCGTGTCCGCGATGATGTGCACGGGCGAGACCGCAGAGGGGGCAAGGGGCTCCCGGCCACCGGCGGCGGCGGGGGGAGCGGCGGCCGGGCGCCCTGCTGCCTCGGCAGCCTCCGAGTCAGCGACCCAGCAGGGGAAGCAGAGACCCTTGGCGCCGGAGGGCTTATGCCCGCAGTCGCGCGACATGACGTCGACGCCGGGGCCGTTCAGCGCTGCGCGCCCGTGCAGCGGCGGTGCAGCGCCGTGCACCTCCGGTGCACTTTCCGGCCCTTCGGCGCCGTGCGGCGCCGCCGAATCCCGGTCATTTCCCGGCGTTGCGTCTGTGCGAGGAGGGGGACTCGAACCCCCATGGCTTTCTCCCGTCTCAGTAGTTTTCGACACTTGGGTATCCTCCGTTTCGCTGGTTTTGCACCTTCGGTGCACTGATGCACTGCATGCGCTGCACACCG
>Ga0207703_10002536_pt1 | contig 15783 bp, 11 predicted proteins | sample KBSSwiS12_FD_184304 | JGI IMG/M metagenome (GOLD analysis project Ga0207703, IMG submission 184304) | Switchgrass rhizosphere microbial communities from Kellogg Biological Station, Michigan, USA - KBS Switchgrass S1-2 (SPAdes) (version 2) | ecosystem: Host-associated > Plants > Roots >... | reverse complement strand
GCTGGTGTCTGAGCTAGCTTCGCGGGTCGGTACACTGGGCGTCGAGCTGGCGGATGTGGCCGGAAATCTCGAAGAGGTCACACACCGCGTGACCAACCAGGCTGGGCAGTTCAAGGAACTGCAGCGTGCCGCTGAGACCATGGTCGGCGGAAACCGTGAAATCGATCGCGCTTCCAAGGAGGCGCAACAGGCCGCGACCGCGGCCGGCTCGGAGATCGCCGAGTCCCGCACCCTGATCGGCGGGGCCGTCCAACACATTGCAGACCTGACAGGTGCGGTGGGTCACATAGAGGAGCGCCTGGGCTCGTTCAGCACCCTGTTGCGCCAGATCGGTGGCGTGGCCACCTCCATTGAGCGGATTGCGAAACAGACCCGGTTGTTGTCTTTGAATGCCGGCATCGAGGCGGCGCGGGCGGGGGAGGCCGGGCGTGGCTTTGCGGTCGTCGCCGGTGAGGTAAAGAGCCTTGCTGAAGAGACCCGTACGGCCACTGATCGGATCGGTGACATCGTCCGGGCCCTGGGCGGCCAGATCGAGGGCCTGATCAACGAAAGCAACGAGGCGACCAAACATGCCGGCCATGCCGGCACGGGCGCGGAGAAGGTGAAGGGTGTCATCATCCGCGCGGATGATGCGTTCAACACGGTGGGGCGTGAGATTGACGCCATTGCGCAGTCCGCGACCGACAACCTGGATGCCTGCAACGCGGCGCTCAGTCAGTTGAGTGATCTGGCGGATGGCGTGGAGCATTCATCCATGAACCTCAAGCGCGCGGAGCAGCGTATCGAGCGCTTGCTGGGTCTCAGCGAGACCTTGATTGAATTCATTGCCGAGAGCGGTGTTGAAACGGCGGACACGCCGCTGATCCGGTTGGGCGTCGATACCGCGGCACGCATTTCCGCTGAGTTTGAATCAGCCGTGAATCGTGGCGAGATCACGATGTCGCGGCTGTTTGATGAGCGATACCGGGAGATTCCCGGCACTAACCCCAAGCAGTTCATGACTGACTACGTGCAGTTCACGGATCGCGTGCTGCCACCCATCCAGGATCCGGTGCAGAAAGCGGATCCACGCATCGTGTTTTCGGTTGCGTGGGCGAAGAACGGGTTTCTGCCCACTCACAACCCTGACTATTGTAAGCCGCAGGGCCAGGATCCCGCCTGGAACGCGGCCAACTGCCGCAACCGGCGGTTGTTCAACGACCGCGCGGTGCAGAAGGTTGGGGCCAACACCAAGCCGTTCCTGCTGCAGACTTATCGCCGCGACATGGGCGGTGGCAAGTTTGTGTTGATGAAGGACCTGTCGTCGCCGATTTTTGTGAATGGGCGGCACTGGGGCGCATTCCGGATCGGGTTCCGGCACGCCTGAGGACGTCGCCCGCGCTGCCCGAGCGCGGATGCCCGAGCCGGCCCGACTCGGGCGCGGGGCGGGTCTACTTCAGCGCCAACTCCACACGTACTTTGTCCTTCTCTTGCGCACCCTTCGGTGCGCTGCCGATCACAAACACGCGGGCCGGGTCGAGATCAGTTCCCGTCAGCAGGACCTCCTGAATCGCGCGGGCGCGATGTTTGCCCAGCACTTCCAGCTCACGGTCGGGCACGGGTGACTTCTGCATCAGTGCCGCTTCCAACGCGGCGTTTGCGGCTCCGTAGTCTGGAGGCGGTTGATCCTTTTTCTTGCCGGCGTTCTCGATTGCCTGCGCCGGTTCGGGTAGAGCGGTGCTCTTGCCCATGTCGGCTTTGTACAGCTCTACGAGCAGACGATAGCGCTGGGCGGGATCGGTTAGGGATGGGTCGGACGCTGGTGGGGCGTCCATGATGGCTGATAGAGGGGAGCGGGGTGCTTCCTGCAGCATGCCCACGGCGACCGCGCTGGCTTCGCCCGCGCCCGCCGCTGGCTGTGTATGACTTGGCGATCCCGCCGGTGCTCCCGCGGCGGTCCTTTCGGTTGAGGCTGTGGCCGGTGCGCTTGCTGGCGAGGACGAGCTGTCGGCGGCTGTTTGGCCGGCGTCCGCCGCGGTGTTGGATCTGGCGGCTTTGCCGCGCTTGTGACCGGCGGCCTTGTCCTGGCTCAGCGCCAACAGCCGCTGGTTCAGATGCGCGGCGGCTAGACCTGGGCGGTCGACGTCGGGGGAGAACGTCACCGGGACGTCGAGCTCCAACTTGTCTTTTTCCTTCAGCGCTTTGACGAGCGCCGCGAGTTTGTCGTGCTCGGAGGCGTCGAGCACGGCGCTGCCGGGCGGGAAGTCGATGTAGTTCATCTGCTCGCCGCCGCCGAACAGGTGGCCGAGCATGGCAAACGGCGCGGTGGCGACCTTGGCCATCAGGTTGAGAACGGCTTTCCAGATCAGCGGCCCGATTCTGAACTGCGGGTCATCGAGGCTGCCGGTCACGGGCAGGTCAATATCGATGACGCCGTTGCGGTCCTTCAGCAAGGCTACGGCAATCTTGAGAGGCAGGTGAACAGCGTCCGGGCTTTCAACACGCTCGCCCAGCTCGAGTTGGTCAATGACAAACTTGTGGGCGGCCGTCAGCTGGCGATTTTCGATTTTGTAGTCGATGTCGACGGATAGTTTGCCTTTCTCAATCTTGTAGCCGGCAAAATGGCCGGAATAGGGGGTGGCGCTGGTGAGCTCCACGCCCTTGAAGTTCATTTTGATGTCGCTATAGGTGGTCGCGGCCAATGGGTTGGTTTCGCCCCAGATATGCACTGGAGCATAACGATCCACTTTGCCCTTTAATTCAACCTTGGCACGGGAGCTCGGATTGGACGACAGGCCCAGGATCGAGCCATTCAGAGTTTGGATGCCTACGGCGAAGTGGGGCTGGATCCACAGGTCGGCGTAGTTGGCCGACCCGTCCTGCAGGTTGATGGCGTCGATGGCGATGTCCATCGAGTTGTCTTTCGCGGGCGCCCCGGCGGGTGTTGATTTGCTGCCGTGACGCTTGGAGTGCTTGTGCTTGCCGGAACCCGTATCGCCGGCGTTGGCAATCGAAGCCGATCCGTCCGCGGCAGCCGATGCGCCGCCCACTGAAGCCTGCTGTGGAGTCGCCTTACCAGCTTTGGAATCCGCGCTCGTGGGGGTGCCGCCGGTGGCCGTGGAGGCGCTGCCTGCCGTTGCGGCGGCCGAGGCGCTGCCGGCGGTTGCTGTGGCGGAGGGCGCGGACGCATCCGCTGGCGGCGGGACTTTGCCGATCGAAATCGCGGCGTGTGGCTCGCCGGTGTCGGGTGAGCCGGGTGCCACGTTGGCTACCGCGTCAGCAACGCCAGCGGCAGATGTTTTCGCGGGCGCTTCTTTGGCGCCGTTGGCGTAAGAGCCGCTGGGGCCGCTCAACACGCGGCTGACGTTGACTGAGCGATCGGACTCGATGATCACGCGCGCGTACGGGGCGCGGGCCGTGATGTTTTTGATGTGGAGGCTGGCCGGTTTGGCGGGCGAGGGCGGCGGTGCCTGGTACTCGATGCCGGTGATCTTCAGGTCGTCGAACTTGATGAAGTCCCGTTTCAGCTCGTTGTCGACCGTGCGCAACTTCGCGATGTCGACTTCACCGACGACGCCCAAGTTGCCGTCACCGGCGCGCTCGAAGTTGAGTTTGGTCGACAACAGCCCGCCACGCAGGGTCATCGCCGTCTGCTTGCCGATGTAGGGCTGGAGCACGGTCAGGTCGAGATTGGCGAGGTCGGCTTCGCCCTTGACGCCGGTGAGGTCCGGTGTGATGTCGGCCTTGGCGTCCAGCTTGCTGCCGTGGTTGATTTTGGTGGACATCACAACCGTGACCGGTGTGGTGTGCGATGTAGTGAACCCGGTGACGTGAATGCTCAGGTCGTCGAGTCGCACCGGCACAGTCGGCGAAATCTGTCGATCCTCGGCGGCGATTTTAACGCCATCGATGGCGATGTCAGGCACCGACACAACCCATGCCGGGGCGTCAGCCGAGGCTGCCGCAGGCGGCGGAGCCGCCACCGTGCCCGCGGGGCTCGCAGGCCCCGCAACGGCGGGATTCGTGGTAGCGGGCGTTGGGCCAATCAACTCCAGGAAATTAACGGCCGCGCCCCCGGCGCCAGGCACCCAGGCGCGCAAGTCAGCGCCGGCCAGGCGGACGGATCCAACATCGACAGTGCGCTTGGCGACGTCAGCGCGCGTCTCGTGCACTTCGAGGCGCGTCAGCTTGATGTAGTCATCGGGCGCACCCTTGGGGCGCACCCCGAGGTCGGTCACCGTGACGTCATGAACGGTAACGCCGAGGCCGACAGGGGAGGTGGCGGCGGTGAAGTCGTATTCACCGGCGATGGAAATCACCCCCGAGGGCAACTCAAACTGCACGCTATCGCGCAGATAGTTCCAGATCGTCTTCGCCTGCACGTTCGCAAATTCAAACTGGCCGCGTGAAGTCAGCGGATAGGTATCCAGCGAACCTGTCCAACTGAAGCGCTCCCCCGCTTCAGAGCTTCCGGTCAGCGAATACTTTCCCACGTCCTTCCCGACAGTGGCGAAGTCACGTAAATCGAAGGTGATCGGTTTGATCTCGGTCTGGAATGGGCTCGGGTGCGCGAGGTCTTCGAAGGCGACGTTGCCCCCGACGACGCTGAGATGCTTGATGAACAACCGCGCGGGCTTGGCATCGGGCGGCGTAGGTTTTGCCTCAGGCGACGGCGGCAGCGCCAGGTCGCTGAAATTCAGGGCACCATCAGGCTTGATGAGCACCCGCGCGAAGGGCTGCTCCAGCACAATCGCCTCGAAATCAGGTCCCCGACGCCAGATACTCGCGACGGTGAGATCCACCAGCAGATGCTGGAAAGCCAACATCGGCTTCCCGTCCGCATCAGGCAGTGAAAAATCCCGTATATGCAGCCGCAGCGTGTAGGGATTGAACCGGATTTCGCCGATGGCGGCTTCGCGGTGATAGTTCTTGCTCACAAAGTCGTGCACGCCCGAGCGCAACAGGCGTGGAACGACATGAAACCCAAGAAACGTATACAGCAGAACGAGGACGAGCGCCGGCAGCGCGACCCAAAGTAGTAAACGGCGAATGCGGACCTGCACCATGGTCCGCACACTTTATTCCACTCAGGCCAGTCCGAGGAACTCCTCGAGCCGATCCAGCGCTTCATTGAATGAGCGCAGTTCTTCTTCGCTCAGGGAAGCGAGCAGCGCACGCTCACGCTCGAGCGCGAGCGGCACGAGCTCCGTATACATCGCACGCCCGGCCTTGGTGAGGCGCAGCTCCATCTCGCGGCGATCGTCAGCGTTGGCGGTCCGCTCAATCAGCTCGCGCTTGACCAGGTTTGCGATTGCGCGGCTCACGCGCGTCTTGTGCATGCGAGTGGTATCGGCGATGTGCTGAGCCGTGCAGCTCCACATCGGACCCACGGTGGCCATCACACGCCACTCCGGGATCTCGAGACCAAATTTCTGCTTATAGACCGCAGCGAGGTGGTCGCTGACGCCCTGGGCCAGGCGGTTGAGCCGGAAGGGGGTGAAACGAGTCAAGAGCAGCGACGGGGCAGTGGAAGCGGCGGGAGGCCGGGAGGCGACTTCATCGGCAAAGACCTCTTTCCGAACGCTCAACGCGCTGGCTCCAGCGAACAGGGTGTCGAATCGGGCGGACACTATCGTCTCCTTAAAAGGTTGCGCGTGCAACTGATGCGCAATGTGCGAAAATGCTCGTTATGCGTAATGCTCATGAGAACCCGGCCCCCGGTGCGGGAAACGGCTCCCTCCTCTACCAAAACGGATTTGCGAATGAATTTGGGACAGAGGCCCTCGAAGGAGCCCTACCCAAAGGCCGCAACTCGCCCCAACGGTGTGCGTATGGTCTGTATGCAGAACAGTTTTCCGGCACTGCATTTACCGCGCCCCGTCATTCGAACAGGCGCAGCTGGCTGTATCGGATCCGACCGGCAGCCGTGCATGGTGAATTCCGTCGCATGGATGATGGATATTTGACCAGCCGTTTTGACGCGGTTGATCCATCGCCTAACCAGTTACGTTGGAGTCCGTTGTCAATACCTGTAGAACCGACGGACTTTATCGCAGGGTTGCGCACAGTGGCCGGCAACGGCTCGCCGGAACAACAGAGCGGGTGTGGCATACATTGGTATGTCGCGAACCGTTCGATGATCGACCGTTTTTTCTACTGCGCCGACGGTGAGCTGTTGATCGTCCCGCAGCTCGGGCGGCTGCGCCTGGCGACCGAGCTCGGCATCCTGGAAATCGAGCCGCAGCAGATTGCCGTGATCCCACGCGGCTTGCGCTTTCGGGTCGAGCTCCTCGACGGACCGGCTCGCGGCTATGTATGCGAGAACTACGGCGCGCCGTTCCGGCTGCCCGAGCTGGGCCCGATCGGCTCGAACGGTCTCGCCAATCCGCGCGATTTTGAAGCTCCGGTGGCCTGGTACGAAGAGCGGGCCGGCGACTTCGAGCTCGTGGCGCGGTTCATGGGGCACTGTTGGTCGGCGCGCATGGATCATTCGCCGCTCGATGTCGTGGCGTGGCATGGAAACAATGCGCCGTACCGATATGACCTGCGCCGGTTCAACACCATCGGGTCGATCAGCTTCGATCATCCGGACCCGTCGATTTTCCTGGTACTGCAGTCCCTGAGCGATACGCCCGGCGTGGATACGATCGACTTCGTGATCTTTCCGCCGCGTTGGCTGGTGGCTGAAGACACCTTCAGGCCACCGTGGTTTCACCGCAATGTCGCGAGCGAGTTCATGGGACTGATTGCCGGTGTCTATGATGCGAAGGCTGATGGATTCAGCCCCGGTGGCGCTTCGCTTCACAACTGCATGAGCGGGCATGGCCCCGATGCGGCGACCTTCGAGAAGGCGAGCGCCGGTGATACTACACAGCCTCATCATGTCACTGACACAATGGCCTTCATGTTTGAAACACGCACTGTCATCCGCCCAACGCGATTCGCCCTGGAATCACCGCACCTGCAGCGCGACTACGCACAATGTTGGCAGGGGCTGCGCAGCCATTTCACGCCGCACCAGCGATGAACGACACTCACGATCCCACGCTGAGGAGCTGGGTTGAGTCGGCCAACCAACCGGCAACCGACTTCCCCATCCAGAATCTGCCGTTCGCCGTATTCAAAAGAAAAGGCGTCGGTGAGGCCTTCAGGGGCGGCGTTGCAATTGGTGATCAGATCCTCGACCTGGCGGCACTCCACGAGTCGCGCAGGATAAAAGGCTCAACCGCTGACGCGCTGGCCGCCTGCGCGCAACCCACACTCAACAGTTTCATGGAGCAGGGCAGGGATGCGTGGTCAGCTTTGCGCGCGGCTCTTTCGCGCCTGCTGTCCGAAGGTCCGGAAGGTGCGCTCGTAGCGCAATCAGACGCTGAATATGCCGTGCCCGCCCGGATCGGTGATTACACCGACTTCTACGCATCGATTTATCACGCAACCGCGGTAGGCGCGCTGTTCCGCCCGGACAACCCGCTGCTCCCCAACTACAAGTGGGTACCCATCGGCTATCACGGCAGAGCCTCTTCCATCGGTGTTTCCGGACAGGAGTTCCGACGTCCCAAGGGGCAGATCAAGCCCTCCGGCACGGAAGACCCACAACTCCTGCCCACGCGGCGGCTCGATTATGAGTTGGAAGTGGGGGTATTTATCGGCGCCGGAAACCCACCAGGCACGCCAATCGCGATTGCAGATGCAGAGAGCCATGTGTTTGGTCTGTGCCTGCTGAACGATTGGTCCGCGAGGGATGTGCAGGCGTGGGAATATCAGCCGTTGGGGCCGTTCCTGGCAAAGAACTTTGCCACCACGATCTCACCGTGGATCGTGACACTGGAAGCGCTGGCTCCATACAGAGCTCCCTGGACCCGAGCCTCACAGGATCCGCAGCCATTGCCGTACCTGGATTCACCGCAGTTGCGGCAGTCCGGTGCTATCGACATGCAGCTCGAAGCGTACCTCGAGACAGAGAAAATGCGCGCCGCGGGCACAGAGCCGCAGCGCCTGTCCCGTTCCAACTTCAGGCATTCATACTGGAGCGTTTCGCAACTGGTGGCCCATCACACCGTGAACGGGTGCAACCTGGAAGCAGGTGACCTGTTGGGAAGCGGAACGCAATCCGGTCCCAACCCCGATGAAGCCGGGTCCCTGCTCGAATTGAGTGCAGGCGGCAAGCAGCCGCTGACGTTAACATCCGGTGAAACGCGGACATTCCTCGCTGACGGAGATCGGTTGACGTTGAAGGGTTGGTGCGAGAAGCCAGGTCTGCCCCGCGTAGGTTTCGGCGAGGTGACCGGCACGGTGCTGCCCGCCTGAGCACGCCACGTCAACTGAGCGGCCCCGGCGACCAGCGCTCGGGGCTGCCCATTCAACCCAACTCAGAACGCGAAGTAGGGTCCCATCCCCGCGGATGAGTTCTTGCCCTCAATCACGACGAAGACCGACTTTCCGTAATGGAACGGCAGGCCGTAGTCGAACACATTGCTGCCGTTGATGCTGCTGCTGCCCGATGTGGCAAATTGCGAGCTGTCGCCGGCAAGGCCGCTCGTTGCACCAATGACGGACTTGGAGCCCTGAAAGAGGCTGTCTGCATTGGTCACCGAGAAATTGACCAGCTTCGTCGCGTTGTTGACCGGATTGACCAGAGTCGCCTGCAGTGACGCGTCGCCCCCCGTCGGACAGTAGAACCCCTTGTTGGTCGAGCACCCCGGGATGCTGCTGTCCGGGAAATACCAGGCATTTGAGCCCGTATCAATGAAGCTCGTAGTCAACGTCCCCAGTTTGTACTTTGTCGTCAGATAGCCGCCGCTGCCAAGATTGAACACGGTGGCACTCCCGAGCATATTGTTGCTCTGGGTTCCGATGCCGAAGATCAGTGAGCCGTTTACAGCAGCCGTACCCGAGGTGGCTACCGAGGGCAGTTGGATGATGACGCCATTGTTGTCGGTCGTGAAGGCAGCGACGGGGTTGGACACCTGAAGGTTCTCCGCCATCGCGCTGACAGCGCAGGTCGTCGTAGTTGCGCAGGTGTAGTAGGTCCCGTTGTTCTGCTGCAGGCAGGCGGGGCCGCAATCTGAAACATACGGCGCGACTCCAAGAATGCCGTTGGCTCCGAACGCGACGACGGTCTCCTCGAGGTTGGGATCCGTTGCGGTTGCGCCCGCACCCTTGCAGCTGCTCGGCACTGCATACGAAGTGTCCCCGATGATCTGGACTTCCTGCGTGAGCGCCGTCTCGCCGCCGATCTTCACATCGGCCTGACGGATCGGTCCCCAGCTCGACCCATCAACAAAGCCCACGCACTCGGCAATGACGTTGCCGGTGGTGTCCTTCTGCACGGGCAGGGTGATCGTGAGAACTTCAGAAAGAATCCGCAGACCCGATGAACCGGTGTCGACCTGGATGTGATCAATGGTCTGACAGTTGCTCGTGCTGCCGGGGGCGCAGATCGTGACAGTAGTGAAGGCCGTGTTGATCGCGGGCGCGTTGGAGCTGGCGATCTTCGCCGGGCCCGAATCGACAACGATCGCCTGCACGTTGGATCCAGTGGGCGTCCCACCACCACCACCGCCACCACCGAGGTTACTACCGCCGCCGCCGCATCCAGCGACGCACAGCATTCCAATCAAGGCAGCAAACAGATTTGCACGCACTCTAGCGTCTCCCTACTGGATATCCTGAACAGAGAAGTTCGGCGGCAGCAGCGATGGAACGTACGCGCTACCGTAGAACGCTCGCATGTGTCCGTTTGAATGGACCACCAGGTCGGTTCCCTGAATGGCCAGGTGCCGGCGGCCCACGTGGGGTGAGCTGGCATTGGCAATGTACTCGGGGAAGTATTTACCGAGGGTCTGTTCAAAATCCGGCAGCAGGGGGCCGGTCCAGGCGACGGCAAACACCTTGCCTGAATCATTGACGAACTCGCGCACCGTGGTTCCGGTCGGACTTTGAACCTCGTGCACGGTGTAGCCCGCGATGGCAGTGGTGCGCACCTGGGCTTTCAGCTTGATCCGGTCGTTCTCCACGGTAGTAGCGTCTTCGCCCAGAGTGGCGAATGCAGGGAGGCAGGCAACCTGACTCACTAGCACACCCGCCACCAGGCAGCCCCAAACACGCTTAGCGTTGCTGCTGGCAGATTTCACTGCAATGCGTTCCTCTGTGTGGATTGCGAAGGGAATAGATGAATTGCGCTGTGCGGTCAACTGGCACGTTGACCAGTGTGCACCGCGCAAACTGCAACAAACGAGCGATTAGTCGCCGTTTTTGGCAATGAGTTCACAAAATGGGCGTCTGTTGCAGGCGACGCCTGTTCCGCGGCGGGGACCTTCGTCCAAAACAAAGCCGGCGACACGATGGTCGCCGGCTTCGAGTCTACACATCAGGAGAGAAGTTTAGTTGCTGCCGGCGGCTCCGGAAGCCGCGGCACCATGCTGCTGCTGCCAGGCGGCGCGGCGTGCCTCGAACTTGCTCTTCATGTCCGCGAGGACCTGAGGCAGCTTGGCCTTCTGATCAGCGGTCAGCACGTTATAGATCTGACCCTGCACCTGCACCTCGTTCTGCAGGCGGGTGGCGGCGGCCGCCTTCGCGCTCTGCAGTGCGGTGGCGTAGTTCGGATCACCGGGGTTGGCCAGTGTCATCATGTCAATCGGTGCCGTGCCGGCGTCCGCCTGGCGCTGCGCCCGGGCGTTGCTCAGGATGCTCTCGATGGAGGCTTCCTGGTCAGCCGTCAGGTTGAGTTGGCGGGTGGCGCGCAACATGACACCAACAAACATGCCGCCGCCGCGGATCCCGTGATGCCAGTGTTTGCCGCCTGGCGCGGGCGCGGTGGTGGTCGTGGCGGACGGAGTGGTCGTTGTGCTCGCTGCCGCCACCGCCGCACCGGTACCGACAGTCGCCGTTGCGACCAGCAGCAAGCTCAATGTCCTGTTCAACTTCATGACTGCATTCCTCAACTGTTGTAGTGCAATTGTTACCTATCGTTGTCGCGATCGGTGACGTTCGTATCACGATATACAAAGCGTTCTACGACTACAAAGGTTGACGGAAAACACCCGGCGGCGGACCCGCGGCGGGTGTTGTAACAGACTGTATGTCACTCGTAGGGAGTGACGATTCTCCAGGCCTGCGAGGGGTGCACGACGGCCCACCAGATGGCGCCGAGACCCTGGGGCACATCGGTCGGCACACCCTCAGCCTTCACGGCCACCGTCTGCGCTTCCTGCACTTCGGTGACCTGCTCGGCGTTCGGCAGCGGCTCCTTCAGCTCCTGCTCCGGAACCACCGTGCTGACGTCGGGGGCGGTCAGATTCAGCTTCTTGCCGTTGGCGCCCGTTTTGGCCTTCGCCGTGCCGGACTTGGCGGATCCCTTGGAGGCATCCACACAGTGGCCGGTCAGCTTGAAGCACACTGGCTCCGACTTATTTGCGGACGCCTGGCCACCAGAGGCATCCGCCGAGCTGGAGCTGCTGGAACCGCTGCTGGAAGCGGCGGGCGCCGGGGTAGCCGTGGAGGAGGCCGGTGCAGAAGCGGGGGCCTGCGAGGCCACGGGGGCTTGCGAGCTCGAAGGCGCCTGTGAGCCCGCTGGCGCCTGCTGGGCATGAGCGACGGGTAGGGCGGCAGCGAGGGCCACCGCGACTGCGAAGGCCACCAGGCCGGCCTTCAGGGGGAATGGACGAACAGCGGTCGCATTGATCCGCGGGCGGCTCAGATGTGCTGCGTCGTGGAATCTGGGAGAGCTGCCGCTGTCTTTTATTATGCGGTTCACGATTATCTGCCATGGCGCGCCTCAGGGACGCGCTTACGAGGCTACTACGCGCCACCAGGGTTGGACAGCAATCGCCATACCCATGCAGCGCTGCCTATTTAGCGACATCCGTCCCGATCCTTCGGGGATAGGGGCCCTTTGTAACGTACTTGAAATCGACTTGCGATATTTCATTCACGGGGCCACACGCCCTCGCAGTAATCCTGTTGCCACAGTTCAGGAACCCATATGCAAAGTTTTCGGCAGGCTCTACACACTCAACGTTGGGATGATCATCGGTATTACCACCACAGCCGCATAAACCAGTCGCTGCACTTGTTGAGCGCGACGAGCTTCGTCTGTGCCTACTTCCTGATGTTCACCAACCCGGTAGCCGCCGCGCTACTGGCCTGGCTGGTCTCCATGACGAGCCGACAGGCGGGTCACTTCTTCTTCGAGCCGAAGGGTTATGACCAGGTGAACCATGCCACCCACGAGCACAAGGAAGACATCAAGGTCGGCTACAACCTGAAGCGCAAGATTGTGCTGATGGCCATCTGGGCCGCGGCACCCGTGATCCTGTGGATCGATCCCACCCTGTTCCGGCTCTTCCCGGATGCCACCGGCAGTGACTTCGTGCAGCACCTCGGCCAGGTATGGCTCGCGGTGGGCCTGGGCGGATTGGTGTTCCGCACAATCCACCTGTTCTTCATCAAGGACGTGCAAACGGGCCTGGTGTGGGCGACCAAGATCATCACCGACCCGTTCCACGACATCAAACTTTATTATAAAGCCCCGCTGGCCCTGCTTCGGGGGGAGCTGATCGACCCGCACCACGCTCGGCACGGCGCGCTCGAAACATCTCTTTCAACACGCGACGCCTGATGGCTTTGTTGGTGAGCGCTTCGGCGCTCCACCACCAGCCTTCGGCCGACATCTTCGCAGCCGCCGCCAGCACCCTGGCGGCGACTGCTTCAAAGTCCGCATCGCTGTAGTCGATGGTGAAGATCAGTCGGCCCGTGCCCACCCAGCTCAGCGCCAGTCCTTCGGCGCGCAGATAGTATTGAAACATCCAGTTGTAGCGCGATGGCTGCAGGTAGCTGATGGTCCAGACCGAGGACAGGTTGCTCACCTGCACCGGCAGGCCGGCGGCTTTCAGACGCTCGTTGAGTTGCCGCGCCCGGCCGTTCCAACGCTCCTCCAGGCCCACGTATTTCGCCTGGACTTCTGGAGTAGCCAGGCGCTCCAGGAATTCACACATCGCTCCCATGACATAGGGGTGGGAGTTGAAAGTCCCGCGCGCGAAGCAGATGTCAGCGGGGCGGTCGTCGCGGAATCGCTTCATCAGCTCATGCTTGCCGCAAACCACACCCACCGGGAATCCGCCACCCAGGGTTTTACCGTAGGTCACCATGTCCGCGCGCACGCCGAAATAGTCCTGAGCGCCGCCGGGTGCCAGCCGGAAGCCGAGAAACACCTCATCGAAAATCAACACGATGTTTCTTTCGGTACAAACGGCACGCAGCTTTTTCAGCCACTCCGTGTAGGCGGCGCGATCGAATCCCGCGGAGCGGCCGCTGTCGATGAGGGCGGAATCCCCCGGCGCATTCTTGTTGGGATGCAGCGCCTGCAGCGGATTGACGAGAACGCAGGCGATGTCGCGACGAGTGCGCAGCACATGCAGCGCGGCTTCGTCCATGTCTTTCAAGGTGTATGTGTCGTGTGCCGTCTGAGGGTTACCCACGCCCGGCTGCACGTCACCCCACCAGCCGTGGTAAGCACCGCAGAAACGGACGAGGTTCTTGCGGCGCGTGTGGTAGCGCGCCAGCCGAACGGCCTGCATCACCGCTTCCGTGCCCGACATGTGGAACGAGACTTCATCGAGTCCGGAAATCTGCTTCAGGCGCTCGACGTTGTAACCAACAACCGGGTGCAGCGATCCGAGGACCGGTCCGAGGTCCTTCACCCGCTCGGCGCCGCGTGCCATGCACTCCTTGTAGAAGTCGTAGCCGAAGACATTCACGCCGTACGAGCCGGTCACATCGTAAAGTTGATTGCCGTCGAGATCCGTGACGATCGGCCCCGCCGACGATTCCAACACGGAACCGAGTTTGAAATGCTTGCGGACGAAGGAGCTGAATTGAAACGGCACACGGTAGCGCGAGGTGAACTGCATGTCGGGCACGCCGCTCGCGATGGCGGCTGTCGCAGCCGCGGTCTTCGCAAACCGTTGGTTGAACAACGCCGCCAGTCGCATGAAACCTTCGCGGCGTTTTGCGGCAATCTCCGCCGGCGCGCCGTCGACGCTGAAGATCTCAGTCTCGCTGTATTCATAGAAGGGGATGAGGCGGGCAAGGCGCCGCGACCACTTCGAATGACCGGCGAGCGAGCGATGTTTGGCGCGCGAGAGCTGCAGCCGGATCTGTGCTTTCCGCAGCAGATACACCAGAATCGCCGCGCCCACTATGTAAAGAACCAGAGTTGAGTTCAAGAGTGCCTCCTCGAGCTACGGCGCGCACACTATTGCAATTGAGTGACGAATAAATGACGGTCCGTGCATTGATCTCCCAGGTCACCGGGCAGGAAAATCTCAACTTCCTGCTCACCAACCGCGTCCCCCGCCGTTGGCTCACCCTGTTCGTGGGCCGCTTGAGCAAGGTTCGCAACCCGATAGTCCGCGAGACTTCCATAGCCATCTGGAAGCTGTTCTCGGACCTGGATCTCAGCGAGGCCCGCAAGAGCCGCTTTGACAGTCTGCACGATTGTTTTACTCGTGAGTTGAAAGAGGGCGCCCGGCCCGTTGATCCCGATCCCAACGTGCTGACGAGCCCCTGCGACGGCATCATCGGTGCCTGCGGCAAGGTCGAGGACGGCATGGTGTTGCAGGCCAAGGGTTTCCCGTATTCGGTGCTCGATCTCGTCGGTGATCCCTCTCTGGCCGAACGGTACCGCAATGGTACGTACGTAACACTTCGGTTGACCTCCAGCATGTATCACCGGTTCCATGCGCCGGCGGACCTGCGTGTCGAGAAGGTCACCTACATTTCCGGTGATACCTGGAACGTCAACCCGATCGCTTTGAAACGCATCGAGCGGCTGTTCTGCAAGAACGAGCGCGCGGCCATCGAGTGCCGGCTGGAGCGGACCGGCCAGCTCCTCACGCTCGTCCCCGTGGCGGCCATCCTGGTGGCCAGCATCCGGCTGAAATTCATAGATGTGACACTTCATCTGAAATATCAGGGGCCGAACCGGATCGAGTGCAATGCCCGGGTTGCCCGGGGCGAGGAAATGGGCTGGTTTGAGCATGGTTCGACCATCATCGTGTTTGCACCACCCGGCATGGCGCTGTGCACCAATTGGTCAACCGGCGATACGATTCGGATGGGCCAGCCGCTGCTGAATCTGTGCGCTCCGCACCCGTGATGGGGGGCACAACTTCCGGGAATGTTCATCGGCCTCCCGCAGCGCGGGTAGTAGTATCTGGAGCCTGTATCACACAGAAAAAAGTGAGATGTGGGGCCTGCGCAAGATACTCCGTCAACTCGCGTTTGCTGCTGCATTCTCTGTAGCGGTTTCGGCGGCTCATTCCTCTGAGCGTTGGGCGGGTTTGGCGGATACGGTCTTTCAGCACCTCGTCCGTGACAACGAGCTGCCCAATGCCGCGATCCCGACGTCCGCAACCCAGGACGGCGACGGCTTTCTGTGGATTGGTTCACAAAATGGCCTGGCGCGTTGGGATGGCTACCATTTCCGGATCTACCGGGCGAACCCGGGTAAGAATGATGCCCTTCCGGACAATTTCATTCAGACCCTCCTCACGGATGCGCGCGGCGTCCTGTGGATTGGTACCTCGTCAGGGGGGCTCGCCCGGTACGACCGCGAGCACGAGCGGTTCGTTGTCTACCCCGTGGGTCCCACGGGCCTGAGCCATGTAAGTGTCCGAGCGATTGCTGACGACGGCAGCGGGGGTGTTTGGGTTGCCACTGAAGCCGGCCTGGATCATGTCATCGCCGGCTCGGAGGCAATCGGACATCTTCGCCAATCGGATGACGATCCGACGAGCCTGCCCG
>Ga0207703_10002535_pt1 | contig 15783 bp, 22 predicted proteins | sample KBSSwiS12_FD_184304 | JGI IMG/M metagenome (GOLD analysis project Ga0207703, IMG submission 184304) | Switchgrass rhizosphere microbial communities from Kellogg Biological Station, Michigan, USA - KBS Switchgrass S1-2 (SPAdes) (version 2) | ecosystem: Host-associated > Plants > Roots >... | reverse complement strand
GACTGACTTACCTTAGTAAGACAGTCCGAACGATATATCCAGACGCTTGCTGAATAGGGGCTTGCGGCTAAACAGCCCCATGCGCTGGCGCACCTTGAGCCTGATCGTCCTCGCCGGTTTGGCGCTCATCCCGAGCGCCTGTTGGGATAAGCGCGAAGGTGCGGTCCGGGTCACGGTCATCGGTGGTGCGGCGAATGTACGCGACCCGGCGCTGACGCCGCTGTCGGCGCCCGACGCCGTGCTGATCGCCACCGTCGGGCAGGGCCTGGTCCGGTTTGACGCGGCCGGCAACGTCGTTCCAGGTCTCGCCGAGCGTTGGAATGTCAGTGACGACGGCCTCAGCTACATCTTCCGGATCGCGTCGGCCGACTGGTCGGGCGGGAGAAAGATTACGGCGCAGCAGGTCGCGAGGATCCTGAAGCGATCGATCTCCGAATCGAGCGTCAATCCGCTGAAAGACACGGCTGGAGCAGTCGACGACATCGTTGCGATGACCGATCGCGTGATCGAGATACGGCTGAAGGCGCCGCGGCCCAATTTGCTGAGCGTGCTTGCCCAGCCCGAGTTCGCAATCGTTCGCAACGGGACCGGCACGGGTCCGTTCCAGGTCGACCCGAAACAAGACAAGCCCGGCGAATTGCGGCTGACGCGTGAGATCGTGTCTGCCGACGAGGAGACGGCGCGCCGTGACGAGGTGTCGCTGAGCTCGGCGCCGGCCGAGCAGGCCATTCGCGCCTTCGCCGCCGGCAATTCCGACCTGGTGCTTGGCGGCACCTTCAGTGACCTTCCTTATGCGCAGCGGGTCAAACTGCCGCGCGGCAGTCTTCGTTTCGACCCGGCATCGGGCCTGTTCGGGCTCGTTCCATCGCGCTCCGGTAGCGTTCTTGGCGATGTCGGTGTTCGCCAGCTGCTGAGCGAGGCGATCGACCGCGACGCTTTGGTAGATGCGCTTCGGGTACCCGGCCTCGCCGCTCGCACTACCGTGCTCGAACCGGGTCTCGACGGTTTGCCGAATCCTGCCCCGCCGCCTTGGGCGGGTACAGCCCTTGCCGACCGGCGCGCGTCGCTGGTGGCGGAATCGGCACGCCAGTTCGGGCAGGAAAAGCCGACGATCCGAATCTTTCTCCCCGAGGGCCCTGGTAGCGACATCCTGTTCAACCGGCTGATGATCGATTGGGGTGCGATCGGCGTAACCGCCGAGCGCGCGAAGAGCGCCTTGGCCTCTGACCTGAAGCTGATCGACGCCGTCGCTCCATCGACCTCGCCCGCGTGGTTCCTGCGCCAGTTCCGTTGCCAGGTGGCGCCGCTCTGCGATGCTCAGGCGGACGAGCTCCTCGGCGCGGCCCGCGACGCGCTGGTCCCAGCCCAGCGCTACGCGCTTCTGGGCCAGGCCGCGGCAAGGATCGACGACATGCAATTATTCATCCCGCTTGCTGCCCCAGTTCGCTGGTCGCTTGTTTCGGGCCGGATCCAGGGTTTCGCGGGGAACCGCTTCGCCCGCCATACGCTGACCGATCTCGAGCAGAAGCTTAGCCCGGGAACGTCGTGACGCCGCCTGACCAACGCCTGACACTTCCCAACCTGGGGACCGACCCAGCCTCGGTTCGACAGCGCGTCGAAGCGATGGAGCGCGTGTTGGAGCGGTTGTTCGTCATCCCCGGGATCAATCGGCCGGTCGGCCTCGATGTCATCCTCGACCTGGTTCCGGTGGTCGGCGACATCGCCGCGGCTGCCCTCGGCGCCTACATCGTGTGGGAAGCGAAGAATCTTGGAATGTCGAAATGGCAGATTTCGCGCATGGCCGGCAATGTCGGCGTCGATTGGCTGCTCGGCCTGATTCCGTGGGTCGGCGCCATTCCTGATTTCTTCTTCCGGTCGAACACGCGCAATCTCCGGATCATCAAGCGCCACCTCGACAAGCATCACGCTGACACCGCGACCATCGAGGCGCAGGCGACCAAAGCTCAGTAACGGCGGGACGGAATCCATTCTTGCTCGCCTTCGACCTCGTCGCTGACAGGGCGACCGTAGCGATCGGTAGCTGGGCGATATACGAAGCGCTGCTGAACCAGCCTGCAGGTCAAGGCGTCGAGTTCCGGCACTCCGCTAGAGCGGGTGACTGCGCAGCGCGTCACCCTTCCATTCACACCGACGGTGAACACAAATCCGACCGTCCCACCGATCCCGGCTTCCCGCAAATGGCGCGGAACGTCGCGGGGCGTGATTTCTCCCGCGATCTGCTCGAGATCGGTGCCGCCCCCGTCGCCGCCATAGCCTTCACCGCCGACGCCACCGCCCGAACCTGAGCCAAGCGCCGGACCTGTGCCGGTTCCTCCGCCCGACGGCGCGACCGAGGGGCGGACGGTGACCACCGGCGTTACCGAAGGCGGCGCGTGCGCCGGCTGCGGCCCCGGCGAGCCGCCTGGCCGCTTGGGTTCGGCCTTGGGCGCCGACGCTGTGCGGCGGTCGCTCCGTGCCTTGGCTGGCACTGGCGGCGTGGGTGGCACCTGTGGGCGTTGCAGCGTCACCTCAATCAGCCGGCTGACGATCTCGCCGGACCGGACAAGATCGACGCGGAGACCATTAAGAAGTGCGAACGCGAGCGCCAGCTGAACCGCGACGACTCCGGCTAGCGCATAAACGCGCTCCCGCGGCGGCGTGGCTCGCTGGCGTTGCGCATATGCGGGCATGCGCGCCCGCTCAGACTTTTAGCGCCAATAGCAGCGGCGGTGCGCGGTCAGCGACCGGTCGATCGCTCGGCCCGCCACGGCGCCTCCGACCGCTCCACCGATGGTTCCGAGGGCGCCGTGGCCGAGCACGCTGCGGCCGACCAGCGCTCCGCCGACGCCGCCGGCAACCAGCCCGGTCGTTCCCGCCGATCGGCGGCAATAACGATGCGCGTAATGCGTCCTGCCGTGATATTTGTGCGTGTGATACCGAGTGCTCGTATGCGCGCTGGCAGGAGCGCTCAGAGGCACGCCGGGCGAGGCAAGGAGCGCAGCCGCGGCAGCCATGATCGAAATGCGTTTCATTTTCGGTTCCCCAATCAAATGTTTCGCTGTTCAAACGACATTGTGCACGTCCGGGTTCCGGGAGCAATTCGGTAACGGCGAAGCGAGGCTCGCCAAGGACGTGTCGCGCCCGTCAATTTCGATCGGATGAATGCTGGATCGGAGCGCATTCCGTCCCTGAGAGAAACAGGGCTTTCATTCGTTGCAAAAACAGCTTTGCTAACCCAGGTTTTTTTGCTCTAAGCCCGCGCTGACCAAATCAGGAGCAAGTGATGTTCAAGTCTTTGGTCGTGCTGGCAGCGGTCGGCACGATGAGTGGCCCGGTGTTTGCCCAGGCAGCTCAAGATCAATCTCAGACCCAGGCCCAAGGCCAGGCGCAGCAGCCGGCCAAGCCTCAGATGGTGAAGAAGCGCGTCTGCGAGCAGCTTGACGAGAATCCCTATTCGCGTCTCGGCAACCGCAAGATCTGCAGGACGATCGAGGTGCCGGTGACCCCGACGAACGGCCAGACCACGCAGGCTCCAGCCCAGACCGGCGAAAAGGGCAATTAAGAAGGCTTAGTCGCCGCTGATCCTCGGATCGATGTTCGCCGGATCGTCGATGATCGGCGTTCCGACGTCACCCTGCCCGACCGTCCGCCCAGCCATCTCGAGCATCCGCTCGAGCGGGACACGCGCGCGCGCCATGATTTCCGGCGACAGTTCGATCCTTGGCTGGAGATCGCGAAGCGCGACATAGAGCTTCTCGAGCGTGTTCAGCGCCATATACGGGCACATGTTGCAGTTGCAGTTCCCGTCACCCCCCGGGACCCCAATGAACGACTTGTGGGGCGCGGCCTTTTCCATCTGGTGAATGATGTGCGGCTCGGTCGCGACCAGGATCGTGTCGGCCGGCGAACTCAGCGAGAAATCGAGAATCGACTTGGTCGAGCCGACGTGGTCGGCGTGGTCGATGATGTGGGGCGGGCATTCGGGATGCGCCGCGACCGGAGCGCCCGGATGCTCGGCCTTGAGCTTGAGCAGCTCGGTCTCACTGAACGCCTGGTGGACGATGCAGATTCCCGGCCACAGGAGCATGTCGCGGCCAGTCTTGCGCGCCAGGTAACCGCCGAGATGCCGGTCCGGCCCGAAGATGATCTTCTGGTCCGCCGGAATTTGGTCGAGGATGACCTTGGCCGAGGAGCTTGTGACGATGATGTCGCTCAAGGCTTTCACCGCCGCCGAGCAGTTGATGTAGGTCAGTGCGATATGGTCCGGATGCGCCTCGCGGAACGCCTTGAACTGGTCGGGCGGGCATGAGTCTTCGAGGCTGCAGCCCGCGTCCATGTCGGGCAGGATCACTGTCTTCTTAGGCGACAGGATCTTCGCCGTTTCGGCCATGAAGCGGACGCCGCAGAAGGCAATCACCTCGGCGTCAGTCGCCGCTGCCTTTCGCGACAAATCGAGGCTGTCGCCGACGAAATCGGCGAGATCCTGAATTTCCGGCTTTTGGTAATAATGCGCGAGGATCACGGCGTTGCGCTCGCGTTTCAGCCGCTCGATCTCGGCGAGCAGGTCGATCCCTTTGAAACTGGTGGTCTGAGCGGTCATCTCTGCCCTTGAGCGGCCCTCTGCCGCTCCGCTTCATTGATCGCCTCCTCATATGGGGTGGAAAGATCCATATAGGAAGCTTCGCCGTTCCCCTCGGTCGGGAAGCGCGCGACGACCTTCGCGTCTTTGAACCCCGCGGCGACGAGCGGCATCGCGAAGCTTCGTTCGACCGCTTGCCGCGCCGCTTCATGCGCAAGCCTCATCGGCACCGCGGCGGAGGCCTGTTTGCGAAGATCGCTAACTGCCCTGGCGCGGTTCGCCTGGTCGAGCGTCTCGTCAGCGTTCGTCAGCGCCGTTAGGACGCCGCCCTCGCCATATTCCTGGGCGGAGGTCAAATCGACGTCGGGGCCGGCAATCTCCACCTCGGGCAAGCGGACCTGCAATGTGTGGCTGGACGCATCCCAGCTCACGTCCCTCGCCTGCAGCTTCGACAGGTCGAGCTCATACCTGACGTCTCCAGGCAGGATTAAAGTGCGCTTTGCAGAGAAACCAAATCGGCTCGTCGTTGATGTTGTAACCGACACGTAGCGCGCGACAAAGGCGATCAGGCGGTTCTGCGCTCGCATCGATTCGAGGCTCGCGCTCGCGATCGTCTCAGCCTTGGGCCCGCCGAAGATGCGGTCGGCGATGCCGGTCGCCGTTCCAAGAACGACGCCTAGCACCAGCGCAACGGCAATCGCGAAGATTGCGATCAGCTTACTTTGACGGCTGTCCATCTCTCTTCCTGCCGTTCAACGAGCCCGCGCCGCTCGAGGTCCAGCAGATGCGCGTAGACCGAGCCTCCGGCCGCTATCACCAGCCGCGGATCTAGGCCCGGATAGGCATTTGCGACGATGTCCGGAATGTCGCGCGGCTTTTCGCCGACCAGCCTCAGGATCTGCTTTTCGCGCTGCATCCGGTGCCCCATGAGGTGGCGCACATATTGGTGCGGGTTGTCGATGGCTGGCCCGTGCGCTGGATAATAGACGGTCTCGTCGCGCTGCCGAAGCTTGTCGAGGCTTGCCATATACGCGGCCATGTCGCCGTCGGGGGGCACAACGACCGTCGTCGACCAGCCCATCACGTGATCACCGGAAAACAGCGCTCCCCGATAGGCGAAACAGAGGTGGTTCGACGTATGCCCCGGCGTTGCAACCGCGACGATCGCCTCGCCGTCGACGTCCAGCGATTCGCCGTCGCCCAGCACCCGATCCGCCGCATAATCCCCATCGAAGGCGGCGTCAGCGCGCGGGCCCACCGTTTCGAGCGCGAGCGGGGCGCAACCGATGACCGGCGCCCCAGTCCGCTCGGCAAGCGGCCGCGCCGCAGGGCTATGGTCGCGGTGGGTGTGGGTGCACATGATCGCGACGACCGGCCGTCCGCCGATCGCTTGCTCGAGCGCGTCGAGATGCTCGGCCAGATCCGGCCCGGGATCGATTACCGCGAGCCGGTTCGTCCCGACCAGATAGGTCTGCGTGCCGTAATAAGTGAAGGCCGACGGATTGTGCGCAAGGACCCGCGCGATTCCGGGCTCCAGCTGGTCGAGCTTGGCGTAAGGCGCATCCACGGCGCCGCCCTGTGCCACGCGCGCTTCGGATTGCCTAGCATCGCAACTCGTAAGGCCCGCGCGAATCCACGACCTGGTTCTTCGACCCGGCGGCACGAACCACCTGAATCTCGACCCGGCTGCCGGTCACGCCCTGGCATACCCTGGCCGGCAGGCTGAATTGTTGCGACTGCCCACGCCGCAGCGTTGCAAGGTCGACTTCGGCACGACTTTCGCCGCGGCGCAGGAACCGAAGGCTCGTCCCAGCCGCGATGTCTTCGTCTGCGCGCACGATCACCAGCATGCCGCGCTCAAGCATGTCGCAGGGACCCTCTCCCGCGACCGATTCGGTCGACAGGCAGCGGAACGTGAGCTTCGGCGCCGGCAGCGGCGGAGGAGCGGCCGCGGCAAGAGCCGCGACGCTCACCGCCGGCAATGGCGCCGGCATCGGCGGCAGTGAGGAATATTCAGCGCGGCCCGTGTCCACGGGGGGCTTGGGAGCGAGCGGCGCGGCGAAACTCTGGGCGACCAATGGCGCCGGCTGCGTTTGGGGCTGCGATTGCGGCGTTGTTTCCGCGGCCCCCTGCAGCTTCGCAATTTCGAACTTCAGGCCGGTGATGATCTGGTCCTTGATCGACGACGACATCCGGCCATCGGCAGATACCTTATTGAGCGCGTCGCGAAGCGTTTTTTCCCAATCGGCCTGGGTCTGCCCAACCTTGCCGCAGATCTTGACCTTGGTCTCCTTCGGCACGCCTTTGGCCATGACGGTCACAGGGATTTCGGCCATCCGGGCGTTGCAGTTGGCCATCGTCGCGGCATCGGTGCTGCGGACGGACGGCGAAGGCGTCTCAGCCGCCTGGGCGGCTAGCAACAACGCGAACGGCAGGATCATTCAGGAACGCCTCCCCATGGCTCGATCCTAGGATTTTGCATTGCGAAGGTGAACCCGGGCTGAGCCTCAGGCGCGGACCCAAGGCACCCTGACGGTAGAAGCGGCCGCAACACTCTCGGAGCGGCGGGCGAAAGCGGCCGGATAGACCTCTCCGAACAATGCCTCCATGCTGCGTTCCCAGCTGAATTGAAGCGCATGGGCGCGCGCCTGCTCTGACAAGAGCCGGCGGTCGGCTCGCCAGATATCGATGATGTTCCGCGCCATCGCATTGGAATCGCCCACGGGGCCCAATCGCCCGACGGAATCGGTCACCCGGTCGATCATGGCGCCCGCCGCGACACCCACCACCGGCAAGCCGGATGCCTGGGCTTCGACGATCGATATGCCGAACGTCTCGTCTGCCATCGCCGATACGTAGATGTCGGCGCTCGCCAGCCAGCGCGCGAGCTCCGTCCGGCTCCGCACGTATCCAGGGAGGACAATGCGCTTGTCGCCGAGCGCGGCGATCTCCTCCTTCAACGGCCCCTCGCCGAGCAGCGCCAGCTGCGCGCCGAGGCTTTCCGGCAATTTACGGAACGCATCGACGACGACGTCGGGTTTCTTTTCGCCGTCGAGGCGGCCGACATAGATCAGCAGGGGCTGGTCGTCGGCCAGCCCGAGCCGATGCCGCAGCGCCGGGTTTCGCTTGGCTGGAGCAAACTCACCGACCTCAACCCCCAGCGGAACGACGTCGACGCGGTCGACTCCTTTCGTACGAAGCTTCGACGCTCCGCCGTTTTCGCTGAGCGCAAAGACGGAATCGAAGCGGCTGTAGAGCGCGCCGCAATAGGAATAGCAAATTCGCCTGCACAAGCCGGCGAGGGTCTTTCCGATCACGTTCGCGAACGGCCGGTCGACATAAACCGTAGGGAAATCGGTCATGTAGGCTGCAATGAGCGCCGTGTCGGGATGGCGCCTGCGGTGGCCGATTGCCGCCCAGGGGAGATTATACGCGTCCTGGCACTCGATCAGCTCGGGTTGAAAGCGTTCGAGCGCGGTACGAACGGCCCCGCTGCGCAACATCAGCCGGTAATTGGGGCTTCCTGGAACGCGGGGAGAGGCAATCTTGACGGTGATCGCCCGGTCCTCCTCGACAATTTCGTCGCGGGAGCCCGGAATGATCATCAAATGGCTGTGCGGTGTCGACTGGAGGATGTGCCGCCGCTTGTGCAGCAAGTAAGTCCGAACCCCGCCGCCTACTTCCGACCAGCTTTGAGTCAGGTCGCAAAACAGCTTCGGCCCGCCGAAGCGGTTCAGATGAGGGTCGTCTCGGCTCATGAACCCGTCCAACCCCGGAGGGAGGGCAAAGTGCCAACAACCGCATTCGGCGCGCATTTGTGTCGGATATTTTTACGCTCTCGCGCCAAGCTCTAATCCTGTTCTATGAAAAAACTGCAGAAATCTGCTATTTATTCGAATTGGCACGCGCATTGCTACATTTATCGCGTCCACTTGGTTCCACGCCAAACCAAAGGGGCGGCTCTAAGCGGTTCTCTGGTCCCGCGAACAGCCGCCCCTTTCTTATTCAGCCGTCGCGAGAAGCTCCTGGAGCTCGCCGCTCTCGAACATCTCCATCATGATGTCCGATCCGCCGACGAACTCGCCGCGGACGTAAAGCTGCGGAACTGTCGGCCAGTCGCTATATTCCTTGATGCCCTGACGGATCTCCGGATCCTGCAGAACGTCGACCGTCTCGTACTTGGACCCGAGCCGGTCGAGGATGGCGATCGCGCGGCTCGAAAAGCCGCATTGCGGGAACAGCGCCGTCCCTTTCATGAAGAGCACAACGTCGTTGGCGTTGACGATCTCGGCGATTCGGGATTGCGGGTCGCTCACTGGGTTTTCTCCGTCTGGGGCACCGCGGTTTCGAGCTGCAGTGCGTGAAGCTCACCCCCTACGCGCCCCCCGAGCGCGGCATAGACTGCTTGATGCTGCTTGATCCGGCCCATGCCGGCAAAGCTCTCGCTCACCACGCGCGCCGCATAATGATCGCCGTCTCCGGCAAGGTCGCGGATCGTGACCTCCGAGTCGGGAATGGCCGCCTTAATCAGCCGCTCGATGTCGGACGCAGCCATCGGCATCAGATGTTCGTGCTCTCGATGATCTGGCGCCGCGCCTCGATCTCCTTGTTGCGCAGCGCTTCCTGCACGCTGGCCTCGTCGGAATCGATACCGGCCGCCGTGAGATCGCCGAGAACCTTGCGGACCACGTCGTGGTCGCCGGCCTCCTCGAAATCAGACCGGACGACGTCCTTGGCGTAGGAATCCGCCTCGACCTCGCTGAGGCCCATCTGCCGTGCCGCCCAATGGCCGAGCAGCCGGTTCCGGCGGGCGGTGATGCGGAATTTCATTTCCTCGTCATGCGCGAACTTGGTCTCGAACGCGCGCTCGCGGTCGTCGAAAGTGGTCATGCGTTCCCCATGGTTATTCGCCCGGCGAGATAGGAGCGGCGAGGTGATCAGTCCAGCGTCACCACCAGTTTCCCGATCGCCTTGCGGTCGCGAAGCGCGGCGATGGCCTCGCCACCGCGCTCAAGCGGATAGGTCGCACTGATCTTCGGCGCGATTCTCCCTTCGGCCCACCAGCGGAACAATTGCTCGACATGCGCCGCGTTGTGCTTCGGCTCGCGCGCGACGAACGCACCCCAGAACACCCCGCACACATCGCAGCTCTTCAAGAGGGTCAGGTTGAGCGGAAGCTTCGGAATGCCGGCCGGGAAGCCGACGACCAGGAAGCGTCCTTGCCAGCCGATCGCCCGAAGAGCCGCCTCGGCATAATCGCCGCCGACGGGATCGAGGATCACGTCGGCGCCGTCCGGCCCGACGGCATCCTTGAACAATAAGGTCAGCGCCTTTGGATCGAGCTCCCCGGCCGGGTAGACAACCGCCGCGTCCGCCCCCGCCTCGCGCGCAGCCTGCGCCTTCTCCTCCGACGACACCGCAGCGATCACTCGCGCCCCGATCGCCTTGCCGATCTCGACCGCGGCCATTCCCACTCCGCCCGCTGCGCCGAGGACAAGCAAGGTCTGGCCCGCTTCGAGCCGCCCGCGGTCGACCAGCGCGTGGATCGCGGTCGCATAAGTCAGAAGCAGCGCTGATCCTTCCTCGAATGACCGCTCGGGCGGCAACGGAATGGCGCGGGCGGCCGGGATGAGGACCTTCTCGGCGAGTCCTCCGAACCCCGTCGCCGCAATGATGCGGTCGCCGGAAGTCCAACCGCTGACACCTTCGCCCACGGCCTCGACTTCACCCGCGATCTCGCTGCCCGGCGCGAACGGCCGCGGCGGCTTCAGCTGATATTTGTCCTCGATGATCAGCACGTCGGGATAGTTGATCGCGCATGCGCGCACCCGAACCAGCAACTCGCCGGGGCTAGGCGCCGGCTCGGGCAGATCGTCCAGCCGCAGCATTTCGGGCCCGCCGGGCGCATGGGAAAGCAGCACTTTCATCTTGATCAAGTTCCTATGGTTTCCCGTGCCGTATCGGCATATCGTCCGGCGTCCAAGTCCAGGAGGACGCCATGGCTATCATCGGTTCTCTTCTTGCAAGCGCGGTCGTTGCAACAAGTTCGGCGACGCCGCTCCCGTGGTTCACCGTCGACGATTATCCGACCAAGGCGTTTCAGCGCGAATGGCAGGGGGTCACCAGCTTCGAGGTCATCGTCGCACCGGACGGCCGAGCCGCCGACTGCAAAGTCACCAAGTCGAGCGGTTTTGACATGCTCGACCGCCAGGCCTGCTTCGTCGCGATGAAACGCGCGAAGTTCATGCCCGCGGTCGGTGCCGGCGGCCAACCCGCCTACGGCGTATATCGGAGCCAGGTCGCCTGGGCGCGCCCCGACCGGAACCGGAACAGCCTCCAGCGAGACCTCGGGCCCGACCTCGAGATTAGTGTCAACCAGCTTCCCGCGGGCACGACGGGCCCACTGGGAGTGAAGCTAGCTTATTTCGTCGATGTGCAGGGCAACCCGTCCGCGTGCACGCCGATGAACGGCAGCAACGCGCAGCCCGGCCCGGTCGTCGATGTCGCGTGCAAGGCCTTGTTCCAGCAACTGCAGCGCGAGCCGGTGATTGCACATGGTGCCGCCGTCGCCGCGGTCAGAACCGCTGCGGTCAAGGTTACCGCGGCGAAGTAGCTTCAAGCGCACTCCACCGCTTCATGCTTGTTCCCCTTCCCTTCGGGCGGCCTCCCGAAGCCGTTTGAGCGCGGCCGCCCAGTTCGATGCGCGACGAGCCCCGGCAAAACGTGGCTGAAATCTCCCCAGGAATTCGCGAGGTTGTTCGCCCAGGCCGCACAGCCACACCTCAGTTCCCGCATGCTTGGCCTGGCGCGCGAAGGTGGCGAGCGCGTTCGCACCGGTCGCATCGATATAGGGTACGCGCTCCATGCGGAGAATGATCGCTTTCGGCCGTTGCCCTGAACGACGGAATGCCTCGAGCATCTCGCTGGCGACCCCGAAGAAGAGCGGCCCGGTGAAGCGAAAGACCTCGACACCCTCAGGCAATTGATCACGAAGCTTCGGATCCTCAGCGACATCGATTGGAACCAGTCCGGCCGTCTCGCTCATCCGCATCATGAAAAGGAGCGCCGCGAGCGTAACCCCGACTCCGATGGCAACGGTCAAATCGACGAAGATCGTGAGCAGGAACGTCAGTACCAGAACGCCCCGCTCTCCCGCGTCGGTGCGCAGGAGCGCGACGAAGCGATCATATTCGCTCATCCCCCAGGCGACCATCAACAAAACCGCGGCGAGCGCGGTCATCGGGACCAATGCGAGCAACCTGCCCGCGACGAGCAAGAACAGGAGCAGGAACAAGGCGTGGAAGATTCCGGCGATAGGCGAGCGCGCGCCTGCGCGGATATTGGTCGCTGTACGCGCGATTGCGCCAGTGGCCGGCAGGCCACCAAACAGGGCCGAGGCGATGTTGGCGACACCCATCCCGACGAGCTCCTGGCCAGAGCGATGACGGCGGCCGGTCATCCCGTCGGCAACGGTAGCTGAGAGCAAGGCCTCAATCCCGGCGAGGAAGGCGATCACAAAGGCGCTCGAAAAGACTTCGCGAACAACCGGCAAAGAGACGTGAGGCAAGTGGGGCAGCGGCAGTCCCGTAGCCATCGCATGAAAACGGTCGCCGACCGTTTCCACAGGTAGATGCGCGACTGCGGCGACGCTCGTCGCGGCGATAATAGCGATCAGCTGCGCGGGGGCCTTGGGCGCGATGCGACGGATGCCGACGATCAGTCCCAGCGTAGCCGCGCCGAGCGCGACGGCAGTCCAGTTCACCGTTCCCGCCGCGCGTCCGTATGCGGCCCACTTATCGACGAAATCGGCTGGTATCTTGCCCGCGCTCAGCCCGAAGAAGTCGCCGATCTGGCTCGAGGCGATGATCACCGCGATTCCAGCGGTAAAGCCCGTCACGACCGGCATGGGCACGTAACGCATCAGGCGGCCGACGCCCGCATAACCGGCGATGATCAGAATGACGCCGGCCATCAAAGTCGCCAGCACGAGCCCGTCGATACCGTGCGCGGCGATTACGCCCGCGACGATCACCACAAATGCTCCGGTCGGTCCGCCGATCTGCACTCGCGAACCGCCGAGCACCGAAATCAGGAGACCTGCGATGATCGCAGTGACGAGGCCCTCGCGGGGACTGGCGCCGCTGGCGATCCCCAGCGCCATCGCCAGAGGGAGTGCGACAATGGCGACCGTCAGCCCCGCGACTGCGTCGGCGCGCAGGTCCGAGCGGCGGTATCCCTCGCGCAGGACCGTCAGAAGTTTGGGTGTGAACGCGTCGCCGCGGAAGCGCGCAGCGATCATCCCGCCGAATGCCGGATATAATAGCTGATGTGCTCGTAGAGCAGCAGAAGCACGGCAAGGAGAGACGCGCCCAGCGCGACTTCCTGGGCCTGCCGCCAGTTCATTCGGCGTAGCGCGCCGTGGTCTTCCCGCGGACTTCCTCGGCCGTGACTCCCGGCGCCAACTCGATGAGCTTGAACGGGCTGTCGTGATCCTGCCGCTGGAAGACCGCTAGATCAGTGATGATCATGTCGACGACGTTCTTGCCCGTCAGCGGGAGCGTGCATTCGGGGATGAACTTGGAATCGCCGTTCTTGGAAACATGCTCCATCACGACGATGATCTTCTTGACCCCGGCGACGAGGTCCATCGCTCCCCCCATGCCCTTGATCATCTTGCCCGGCACCATCCAGTTGGCGAGGTCGCCGTCCTGGCTGACTTCCATCCCGCCCAATACGGCAAGATCGATATGGCCGCCGCGGATCATCGCGAAGCTCTGAGCGCTATCGAAATAGCTCGACTGCGGGAGCTCGCTGATCGTCTGCTTGCCGGCGTTGATGAGGTCGGGATCGACCTCGTCCTCAAAGGGAAACGGCCCGATTCCGAGCATCCCGTTCTCACTCTGCAAGGTCACGGTCATGCCTTCGGGCACGTGGTTGGCGACCAGCGTCGGGATGCCGATGCCGAGATTGACGTAATAGCCGTCCTTGAGCTCCTTCGCCGCGCGCTGCGCCATCTGGTCGCGGGCCCAGCCGCCGGTTTCGACTTGCGTCGCCATCACGCGGCCTCCCTTTCGCGTACCGTCTTGAATTCGATCTTCTTGTCGTAGGGCGCGCCGAGGATCAGCCGCTTCACATAGATCGACGGTAAATGGATGCAGTCGGGATCGAGCGACCCCACGGGCACGATCTCCTCGACCTCGGCGACGCAGACCTTGCCGCAGGTCGCCGCCGGAAGGTTGAAGTTGCGCGCGGTCTTGCGGAACATGAGGTTGCCGCTCTCGTCCGCCTTCCAGCCTTTGACGATGCCGAGGTCGGCCCGGATCCCGCGCTCGAGGATATAGTCCTCGCCATCGAAATTCTTGACCTCTTTCCCTTCGGCGACCTGCGTCCCGAAACCCGTCTTCGTATAGAATCCGGGAATCCCCGCGCCCCCCGCCCGCATCCGTTCGGCGAGCGTGCCCTGCGGGCAGAATTCGACCTCGAGCTCATGTGCGAGGAATTGCCGCTCGAACTCCTTGTTCTCGCCCACGTAGGACGAGATCATCTTCTTGACCTGCCGGGTCCGCAGCAACTTACCGAGACCCTCATTGTCGATGCCGGCATTGTTCGATGCGATGATGAGGTCCTTGACGCCCGCAGTCTGAATCGCGTCGATCAGCCGCTCGGGGATTCCGCACAGGCCGAAGCCGCCCGCGGCGATCGTCATTCCGTCGAACAGCAGCCCATCGAGGGCGGCGCGCGCGTTGGGATAGATTTTCTGCATGCCGCGCCTCTGCAACCGCGCCGAACGGCGGTCAAGAACGGGAGGCGCGCAGCCCCGCCGCTTTGATCCCGGCTTCGGCGCACTCGGCATCGTCCACGGGCGCTTCGCCCGATACTCCGACGGCGCCGATCCGGACCTTGCCGTCGGCGCTGAACACCGGAACGCCGCCCGGCACCGTCACCACATGCGGCGCATTAGCGAAGCCCGGAGTCCCCTTCGCATTTTCGACCATTTGCGCCGTCGAAAAGCCCCACGCAGCCGCGGCTTCAGCCTTGGCGAGGGCGAAGTCGAAAATTCCGCTGCCGTTGCCGTCCATCCGGAGCGCAGCGACGACGTGACCACCCGTGTCGACCACGACGATTGCCTCGCTCTGCTTCTTGGCGATGGCGTGGGCGGCACAGCCATGGACGATCGCCTCCGCGGCGCGGGCGTCGAGCATCTGCGATGTCTGAGCCTGCACCGGTAGAGCGAACGCGGCCAGCGAGAGGCCAAGAATCCGCGCCCTCACGTCAATGGTCCTTGGCAGGCCGGTACGTGAAATCGAACGACGGCGCCCAGGTCTTGCCGTCATCGGTCGACTGCTCGCCCAGCTGCCGCACCGATCCGTCGCCGTTCTTGCTGTAGCTCATCCGCACCAGCGGTCCGCCCCACTTGCCAGTAATCACCATCGCCGAGCCGTTCCACCCGCCGGTGAAGAACGCCCGCGTGCCGCTCGAATCGATCCAGAATTGTTCCCAGCGTTTCTCGTCCGGCACGTAGATGCTGAGGGATCCGCCACCCGGCTTGTTCAGCGGCATCCAGTTCTCGCGAATGCCGCAGCCGTAGACTGGCTCAATCAGGCTGTGGGCGATCAGCGTGTCTTTTCCGGTCGGATACACGTCCCAGCGGCCGACCCAGAAGTCGAGTTGATGGAACCCCGCGTCGGTGCAGGCGGGCGGCGCCGGCTTTGTCTGGGCGAATGCCGGCGAAGCAATCATCGCGACGACTGCAATCAGACGACCACGACGCATATTCCCTCCGTCATTGCGAGGAGCCAGTGGCGACGAAGCAATCTAACTGGATTCCTTCGCTACCGCTCGCAATGACGTTTCGACGAACTAGCCCTTCAGCTTCGCCAGGACGCCCTGCAGCTGCATGGCGTTGGACATATCGCCCTCGACCTTCAGCTTGCCCATCATGAACGCCGTCATTCCGTCGAGCTGGCCCGCGGCGAGTTGCTGCCAGTCGTCCCAGCCGACCTTGATCGTCGTGTCGGCCGGTCCGTCCTCTTCGCTAACCTGCTGAGCTGCACCGTCGAGCATGATGGCGCCCTCCGCGCCGCCGAAGTCGATCTTGACCCGGCGGCCGGCTATCCACGCCTGTCCCTCCTGCATTCGCTGCACGAGCTCCTGCTTGGTCATCGCCTGCTTTCTCCTTTGTCAGTAGCGACTAGCGACGTGTT
>Ga0207703_10002530_pt1 | contig 15798 bp, 16 predicted proteins | sample KBSSwiS12_FD_184304 | JGI IMG/M metagenome (GOLD analysis project Ga0207703, IMG submission 184304) | Switchgrass rhizosphere microbial communities from Kellogg Biological Station, Michigan, USA - KBS Switchgrass S1-2 (SPAdes) (version 2) | ecosystem: Host-associated > Plants > Roots >... | reverse complement strand
AGACCAACATCGTGGTCTTCCGCCTCCATCCCGACACCGTGGACGCCGCGACGGTGGTGCGTCGCGCCCGCGAACGCGGCGTCCTCCTGAACGCATTCGACGAGCGCACGGTGCGCGCGGTCACGCACCTCGACGTCTCGCGCGCGCAGGTCGAGCGCGCCGCCGACGTCCTCGTCGCCGCGATCGCGGGCTGAGGTCGGCGCGGCGCCGCGCCGCTGGCACACTCGGGCCGGTGGCGAACCCGCTGCTGCTGCTTCCCGACTTCCTGCTCATCCTGCTCGGCTGGCTGCTCTGCCGCCGGACGTCGCTGGACCGTGCGCTGTGGAACGCGGTCGAGCGGCTCGTCTACTTCCTCCTCTTTCCGGTCCTCCTCTTCAACGCGATCGTGCGCAGCCCGCTGCACGCCAGCGACGTCGCGGGCGTCGGCGCCGCTGCGCTCGCGACGCTCGTGGTCGGCATCGCCTGCGCGCTCGCGCTGGCACGCTGGCCCGGCGTCGACCGGCGGTTGCACGCCTCGGGCGCGCAGACCGCGTACCGCTTCAACTCCTACATCGGACTCGCGCTCGCGGAACGGCTCGGCGGCGCGCAGGGCCTGGCGTGGATGGCCGTCGCGATCGCGTTCTGCGTGCCGGTCGCCAACGTCGCCGCGGTCTGGCCGCTGGCGCGCCACGGCGGCCACTCGACGCTGCGCGAGCTCGCGCGCAATCCGCTCATCATCGCGACGCTCGCCGGCCTGCTCGCGAACGCGCTCGGTGTCGTCGTGCCGGGGCCGCTGGCGACGACGCTCGAGCGCATCGGCGTCGCGGCGCTGCCGCTCGGGCTGATGGCGGTCGGCGCCGGCCTCGCGTTCGGTGCACTGGGCGCGGCACCGCGGCTCGCGAGCGCGCTGCTCGCGATCCGCCATCTGCTGCTGCCCGCGACCGCATTCGCGATCGCGATCGCCGTCGCGCTGCCGGCGCAGCAGCGCGCGATCGTCGTCCTCTTCGCCGCGCTGCCGACGTCGGCGGCGACGTACGTCCTCGCCGCGCGCATGGGCGGCGACGGCGGCTTCGTCGCCGGCATCGTCACCGTGTCGACGTTGCTCGGCATGGCCGGCATCCCGCTCTGGCTGACGCTCGCGAACGTCGTGTGGTGACGCGCGCCCTCGAGGTCGGCACTGCCATCGGCGACGGCGCCGTTGCGATCTCTCCTGTTCGATCGCCGCGAAGGATGCTACGCTGCAAGCGCCACCTGCGAAGTCGCCCCGTCGTGCCCCTCGCCTCGCCGCCTCGTCGCTCGCTCGGTCTCGCGCGGTGCGCGCTTGCGCTCGTCGCGGCCATGCCCCTCGTCGTCGCTGCGCAGGACGCGGCGCTGCCCGCGTTCAAGGAGATCGATTCGGTCGAGGCGCGCGTGCAGGGCTGCGTCACGTGCCACGGCCAGAGCGGCCAGGGCACCAACAGCGGCTACTACCCGCGCATCGCCGGCAAGCCCGCGGGGTATCTGTACAACCAGCTGGTCGCGTTCCGCAACGGCACGCGCAACTACGCGCCGATGAACTACCTCGTCGCGTACCTGCCGGACGCGTACCTGCGCGAGATGGCCGAGCACTACGCCAAGCTGCGACCGCCGTACGCGCGCCGCGACCCCGGCAACGTCGATCCGGCGCTGCTCGCGCGCGGCGAGGCGCTCGTCAAGACCGGAGACCCGCAGAAGACGATCCCCGCCTGCGCGGCGTGCCATGGCGCCGGGCTGACCGGAATGCAGCCGGGCATCCCGGGGCTCGTCGGCCTGCGGCCGACCTACCTCACCGCGCAGCTGACGGCGTGGAAGGTCGGCGAGCGCAAGGCCGCCGAGCCCGACTGCATGAAGCGGATCGCGACCCGCCTGACCGAGAGCGACATCGCCGCGCTGTCGGCGTGGCTCGCGCGCCAGGAGCCGCCGCAGGATCCGTCGCCCGAGTCCGCCAACCTCGTTCGCATGCCGTTCGCGTGCGGCAGCCAGAAGTAGCACGATGCGGCTCGGCGTTCGCATCGCGATCGGCGTCGTCGTGCTGGCGGCGCTGGCGATCGCGGTCGTGCTGTCGATGCAGCCGGGTGCGTTGCCGTCGAAGCCGCAGCAGCCGCACGCCGCGGCGCCGGCGAGCGGCGCTGCCAACGCCGAGACGCTGCTGATCCAGAAGGGCGAGTACCTCGCCCGCGCCGGCGACTGCGTCGCCTGCCACACCGACCCGGAGGGCAAGGAGTTCGCCGGCGGCAGAGCGATGCCGACGCCGTTCGGCGCGCTGTACTCGCCGAACATCACTCCCGACGAGGAGACCGGCATCGGCCAATGGAGCTCCGACGAGTTCTACCGGATGATGCACAGCGGCGTCTCGCGCGACGGTTCGCTCCTCTATCCGGCGATGCCGTTCGCGTCGTACACCAAGGTGACGCGCGCCGACTCCGACGCGATCTACGCGTACCTGATGTCGGTGCAGCCGGTCAAGCAGAAGAACCGCCCGCACGAGCTCAAGTTCCCGTTCAACAAGCGCGAGCTCCTCATCGGCTGGCGGACGCTCTACTTCAAGGAAGGCGAGTACCAGCCCGACCCGAAGCAGTCGGAGCAGTGGAACCGCGGCGCCTACCTCGTCGAAGGCCTCGGCCATTGCTCGATGTGCCACACCGCGATCAACGCGCTCGGCGGCTCGAAGGAGTCGAACGAGTTCGAGGGCGGCATGATCCCGAACCAGAACTGGTACGCGCCTTCGCTGACGTCGAACCGCGAGGCCGGGCTCGGCGACTGGGACATCAAGGACATCGCCGACCTGCTGCAGGTCGGCGTCTCGAAGCGGGCGACGGTGTACGGGCCGATGGCCGAGGTCGTCTACAACAGCCTGCAGTACATGACCGACGCCGATGCCGAGGCGATGGCGGTCTACCTGAAGTCGCTGCCCAAGCGCGACGCCGAGCCGCCGCCGACGAGCCAGGCGCGCCTCGTGCAGCCGTCGGTGATGGAGCAGGGCCGCAAGATCTACGAGACCCAGTGCTCGATGTGCCACGGCAGCGACGGCAAGGGCCACCCGCCGTCGTACCCGCCGCTCGCCGGCAACCAGTCGATCACGATGGCCTCCCCCGTGAACTCGATCCGCATGGTCCTGAACGGCGGCTACCCGCCGGGCACCAAGAAGAACCCGCGCCCGCACGGCATGCCGCCGTTCAGCCACATCCTCGACGACGACGAGGTCGCCGCCGTGGTCACCTACATCCGCGTCGCCTGGGACAACAGCGGCACGCCGGTGGCGGCGTCGCAGATCCCGGAGCTGCGCAAGCTCCTGCCCGAATAGAAGACGAGGAGGCGACATGGCCGACGACGGCGCATCCGACCCGAGCGGCGACGACCGCGCCGTCGACGAGATCGTGGCCCGCGGGCCGAGCGGCGCGTTTGCGCTCGCCGGCGTCGCGACCGCGATCGTCGTCGCGATCTACGTCGGCTTCTACTTCCTCGTCTACCTGCCGCGCGGGGCGGTGCAATGAGCGACAGCGCAGCGGCGCACGCCTCCGAGCTGGTCGCCGTCGCCGCCGAACGGCGCTGGGCGTGGATCGTCGGCGCGATCATCGCGCTGATCGTCGTGATGATGGTCGTCACCGGGTTGCACTGGGCGTCGATGCCGCCGTCGCGCGTCGAGACGATCGACGCGAAGACGCTCCACCTGCGCGGCGAGTTCGTCGAGAGCAACCTCGGGACGACGCTCGCTGCCGACGGCAAGGTGACGGCACGCCTCGTCGCCCAGCAGTACTCGTTCGTGCCGCAGTGCATCGTCGTCCCGGAAGGGATGCCGGTGACGTTTCGCGCCACCGCGACCGACGTGATCCACGGCTTCGTCGTCGGCACGACCAACGCCAACACGATGGTCATCCCCGGCTTCGTCGCGACCTTCACGACGACCTTCAACAAGAGCGGCGAACTCCTGATGCCGTGCCACGAGTACTGCGGCACCGGCCACGAGGCGATGTGGGCGCGCGTGCAGGTGCTGCCGCGCGACGAGTTCCTGGCCCGGGCACGGTCGGGGGAAAGGCTCAGCTGTGTCGCGCGCTAGCAAGCTCGTCCTCGCCCACTTCTGGGTCGCGTTCGTCGGCTTCGCCGGCGCGCTCGTGCTCGGCGCGTGGCAGATGTACATCCGCAGCCCGCTCGCGGCGTGGATCAACAACCCCGAGCACTACTACCGCTCGGTGACCGCGCACGGCACGGTGATGGCCTACGTGCTGCCGACGCTCGTCGCGATGGGCTTCGGCTACGCGATCTGCGAGCTCGCGCTGAAGCGCCCGCTGGTCGGCGTCAAGTGGGGCTGGGCCGGGTTCTGGCTCGTGGTCGCCGGCACGGTGCTCGCGGCGGCGACGATGGCGGTCGGCAAGGCGTCGGTGCTCTACACGTTCTATCCGCCGATGCTCGCGAGCCCGCTCTACTACCTCGGCGTCGTCCTCGTCGTCGTCGGCTCGTGGATCTGGGTCGCGCTGATGTCGATCAACCTGCGCGCCTGGCGCAAGGACAACCCCGGCGCGACGATCCCGCTCGCGATGTTCGGCAACCTCACCGGCGCGTACCTGTGGGCGTGGACGTCGGTCGGCGCCGCCGCCGAAGTGCTGGTGCTGATCCTGCCAGCCTCGCTCGGCCTCACCGACACGATCAACGCCGGCCTCGCCCGCGTCCTCTTCTCGTGGACGCTGCACGCGATCGTCTACTTCTGGCTGATGCCGACCTACATCGCGTTCTACACGCTGGTTCCCCGCGCGATCGGCGGGCGCCTGTACAGCGACACGATGGGACGGGTCGCGTTCGTTCTCTTCCTCGTCTTCTCGATGCCGATCGGCATCCACCACCTGTTCGCCGACCCGCAGGTCGGCGCCGGCTTCAAGTTCGTCCATGCCGCGATGACGGCGATGGTCTCGGTGCCGACGCTGCTCACCGTGTTCACGATCGTCGCCTCGGTCGAGATCGCGGGCAGACTGCGCGGCGGCACCGGCACGTTCGGCTGGATCAAGACGCTGCCGTGGGACAACCCGATGATGCTGGCGCTGGCGTTCTCCTTCGTCATGCTCGGCTTCGGCGGCGCCGGCGGCCTCGTCAACATGAGCTACCAGCTCAACGAGACGGTCCACAACACGCAGTGGGTGACGGGCCACTTCCACCTCATCTTCGGCGGCGCGATCGTCATCATGTACTTCATGATCGCGTACGAGCTGTGGCCGCAGCTCACCGGCTGCGCGCCGCTCGGCGCCAGGCTGATCCGCGTCCAGCTCTGGCTCTGGTTCGTCGGCATGATGGTGCTGTCGATGCCGTGGCACCTGGTCGGGCTGCTCGGCATGCCGCGCCGCATGGCGTACTACGACTACACGCATCCGGACATCCAGCCGCAGGCGTGGACGGTGGTCGTCTCGGCGTTCGGCGGCTTCATCCTGCTCGCCTCGGGTCTGCTGCTCGTCTACATCCTCGCGACCGCGAAGAAGCGCGACAGTGCCACCGAGGTGCCGCGCTTCACGTTCAGCCGCGCCGCGCACCCCGGCGGCGCGACGCCGGCGGCGCTCAACGGCTTCGGCCTCTGGATCGCGATGATGATCGGGCTCACCCTCGTCAACTACGGATGGCCGATCGTGCAGCTCGCGTCGCTGAAGGACGCGTACGTGCAGGTCGTGCCGATCGGGAGCCGGTGATGGCGAGCGCTCGCGAATCGACGTTCGCCTGGGGCAACCCCTGGGTGCGGCGCAGCGTCGTCTGGCTCGTCGTCCTCACCGTCGCGTGCCTGCTCGTCGGCTTTCTCTGGCTGCCATCGGTGCACGCGGACTTCCGCGCCGACGGCCTCTGGGCGAGCATCTGCCGCGCCGCCGGCGTGCCGGCGAGCTGGTCGGGCGGCGCCGCCGCGACCGGCGAAAAGGCGCCGACCACCGACGTCGTGCTCGACCGCGCGATGGCGCGCGGTGGCGGCGACGCCGCCGTCGGCCGCGGCGCGACGCTCGCCCTCAACTGCACGATGTGCCACGGCGCCAAGGGGATGAGCGAATCGAACGCGCCGAACCTCGCCGGCCAGTACGCCGAGGTCGTCGTCAAGCAGCTCAACGACTACAGGAGCGGCCACCGCAGGAGCTCGATCATGGAAGGGCTCGCGAAGGCGATGAGCGCGCGCGACGTCGACGACATCGGCGCCTACTACGCGTCGCTGCCGAAGGCGCGAACCGCGCCGACGACGTACGGCGAGCCGCTGCCGAGGCTGGTGCGCGTCGGCGACCCGCTGCGCAACATCGCGCCGTGCATCTCGTGCCACGGCGGCGTCGACCAGAAGCTCGGCACGCCGTGGATCGAGGGCATGCCCAAGGACTATCTCGTCGCCCAGCTCGTCGCGTTCCAGAAGGGCGAGCGCCGCAACGACAGAGCCAGGCGCAGATGCGCAACATGGTGCGGGCGATGACCGCCAAGGAGATCGAAGAGGTCGCGGCGTTCTACGCGCGCAAGGCGGGCGGCGGCTGAACGCCCTTCGTCGCGACCGCGGCGCGCGCGGCGACGGCACACCACGCTCGGCAGCGTCCGGAGTACAGTGCACTCCGACCCCGGCACGAGGAGACGGCCATGCCAGCACGCACACTTTCGCGCCCGTTGCTGCTCTCGTTCGCGCTCGCGCTCGCCGGCCCGGCGATCGCGCAGTCGAGCGACAAGGAGCCGCAGACCGCGCCCAAGCAAGGCACCGCGAAGTCGTCGGCCACGAAGCCCGCGGCGGCCAGCAAGCGCCTCGACTTCGTGCCGAGCTCGAACGTCAAGCCGACGACGACGCGGCCGACCACGCCCGCGCAGACGCCGGCGCAGCCCCCTGCCAAGCACGACTGGCACTGCGACGGCGAGTCGGTCGACGCCTGAGCCGGGCTCAGGAGGCGACCGCGAGGGCTTCCTCGCAGCGGCGCGTCGCCAGCCAGTGCGGCAGCGCCGCGACGACGCTCGCCGCGTCGACGACCGGCTGCATGTGGACGCCGCCGCGCAGCGTCACCAGCGTCGCGCACGGCAGCAGCTCGTTGAGCCGCGACGCGACGCCGCGCGCCGGCAGCGGCGAGGCGTCGCCGCGCAGCAGCCGCACCGGCATCGTCAGCGCCGCGTAGGCGCACGCCGGAACGGCGTCGTCGAAGAGCGCCGCGAACTCGGCGCGCACCTTCGTCATCCGCGCCGCGACAGCGTCCTGGCGCGCACGCGCCATCGAGTGCCACGCGGCGGCGCCGGACCAGTAGGCGACGAACTGCGCCGCGGCGGCGTGGCTGTCGCCGGCCGCGGCGAGCGCGGCGATGTGGCGACCGACGCCGACGATCTCGTCGCCGGCGGCGGCGAGCCCGCGCGCGCCGAACAGCAGCGCGAAGCGCACCGGTTCGTACAGCGTCAGGCTGGCGACCGCATCGGGCCGGCGCAGCGCCAGCTGCAGCGCAACGGCGCCGCCGTACGAGTGGCCGACGACGTGCACCGGCCCGCCGGCGTCGTCGAGCAGCGGCTCGAGCGCCCTCGCCTCGTCGTCGAGCGTCACGGCGCGATCGAGCGGCCACGGCGCACGCCCGTCGTAGCCGAGGAGCGGCGGCGCGTGCGCGATCGTCGCCGCCGACAGGGAAGCGGCGATCGCGTCCCACTGCCGCCCCGAGCTGGCGCTGCTGTGCAGGAAGACGACGGTGTCGCGGCGACGCGGGAAGGAAACGACGGTCATGCAAGGTTCTCCGCAAACGGGCAGACGCTCGTGGCGTCATGAGGGCTGGATCGGAAGCGGGCGGCAAAAGACGACACGCGTCGCGTCTCCTGCGAGAATTTCCCTCCCCATGGCTGCACCGACCGATGGCGACGACGCCGCAGCGCTCGCGACCATGCTCGAGGCGGCCGAGCGCGGCGAGGTCGCGGCGACCCCCGAGCTGTTCGCCGCGCTCTACCGCGAGCTCCACCGCGTCGCTCGTCGCCAGCTCCACTTCAACGCCGGCGGCCTGACGCTCGGCGCGACGACGCTGTTGCACGAGGCCTACCTCGACCTCAGCCAGCGCGGCCTCGCCTTCCCCGACGAGAACCGCTTCTTCGCCTACGCGGCGCGGGCGATGCGCGGCCTGATCGTCGACTACGTCCGCGAGCGCCGCGCGATCAAGCGCGGCGGCCAGTTCCACCTGACGACGCTCGACACCTTCACCGCCGAGTCGGTCCCCGAGCCCGGCGACGACCTCGGGCCGCTGAGCGAAGCGCTCGACAGCCTCGCGGTCGCCGAGCCGGCGCTCGCCGAGCTCGTCGAGCTCAAGTTCTTCTGCGGCTTCGGCTTTGCCGAGATCGCGACCATGCGCGGTGTTTCCGAGCGGACCGTGCAGCGCGACTGGGCGAAGGCGCGCATGTTCCTGAGGACCGCGCTGCACGACGACGCCTGAGGGCCGCGCGTCGTGCGTGTCGGGATCGGCGCCGGAAATCCGATCCAGCAAGGCAACCCCACCCTCGGAGAAGCGCATGTGCCGTGACGATCGCCCTCGACCCGTCGATTCGGCCGCGGCGTTCGCGACCGCGCTCGCCGCCGCGCTCGGCGCGCTCGCGATGGTCGTCGGCGGCGCGCTGCCGGCGGCGGCGCCCGTCGCCGTCGCGACGGCGGCGGGCACGACGGCAGCGCCGCGCTGACAAGCGCCGGCGCTTCGGAGTAAGGTCCGGCCCCGACTTCCTCCGCCGACGCGCCATGCAGGACCTCTCGCGCGACTGGCAGCGCGTCAGTCCGCTGCTCGACGAACTGCTCGAGCTCGATGCCGCCGGCCGCGCGGCGCGCCTCGCCGGGCTGCGGGCGTCCGACGCCAGGCTCGCCGCCGCCGTCGAGGAGATGCTGGCGCAGGAAGAGGCGCCCGAAGCCGAGGCCTTCCTCGAAGGCAGCGCGCTCGCGAGCGAGGAGCCATCGCTTGCCGGCCGCACGCTCGGCGCCTACACGATCGAGCGGCCGCTCGGCGCCGGCGGCATGGGCAGCGTCTGGCTCGCGCGCCGCAGCGACGGCCGCTACCACGCGAGCGTCGCGCTGAAGCTCCTCAACCTGGCGCTGCTCGGCCGCGGCGGCGCGGCGCGCTTCGCGCGCGAGGGCGAGGCGCTGGCGCGCCTCGCGCATCCGCACATCGCGCGCCTGCTCGACGCTGGCGTCGCCGAGGGCGGCCAGCCGTACCTCGTCCTCGAGCACGTCGATGGCGTGCCGATCGACCGCTGGTGCGACGAGCGCAAGCTCGACGTGCGCTCGCGGATCCGCCTCGTCCTCGACGTCCTCGACGCGGTCGCGCACGCCCACAGCAACCTCGTGCTGCATCGCGACCTGAAGCCGAGCAACATCCTGGTGACCGCCGACGGGCAGGTGAAGCTGCTCGACTTCGGCATCGCCAAGCTGCTCGGCGGCGCCGACCCCGGCGACGCGCCGACCGAGCTGACGCAGCTCGGCGGCCGCGCCTTTACCCCCGACTACGCCGCGCCCGAGCAGGTCCAGGGCGGCGCGGTGACGACCGCAACCGACGTCTACGCGCTCGGCGTCCTCCTCTACGTGCTGCTCGCCGGCGTCCATCCGACCGCGCGCGCCGGCGCCGCGCCGGTCGAACGGCTGCGCTCGGTCGTCGAGACCGATCCGCTGCCGCTCTCCGAGGCGGTGCCCGAGGACGATCCGGCGCACGCTGCGGCGGCAGCGGCGCGCGGCGAGACGTCGCCGCGGCTCGGCCGCGCGCTGCGCGGCGACCTCGAGAACATCTGCGCGAAGGCGCTGAAGAAGGCGCCCGCGGAGCGCTACCCGACCGCGGCCGCGCTCGCCGACGACTTGCGCCGCCATCTCGCCGACGAGCCGGTGAGCGCGCGTCCGGACTCCTTCGCGTACCGCGCCGCCAAGTTCGTGCGCAGGAACCGGCTCGCGGTCGGCGCCGCCGCCGTCGTCTTCGCGACGCTCGTCGCCGGCGTCGTCGGCACGGCGTGGCAGGCGGTCGAGGCCAAGCGCCAGCGCGCCGCGGCGCTCGCGCAGCGCGACCGCGCGCAGGTGCTGCTCGGCCGCAACGAGGCGATCGCGGATTTCGTCGGCGTCATGTTCAGCGAGGGGCTGCCCGCCGGCCAGGCGAAGGCGATGCAGGAGATGCTCGAGCGCAGCGAGCCGCTGATCGAGACCGAGTTCGCCGGCCGCCCGGCCGAGCAGGCCGAAGTGCTGCGCGTGCTCGCGTCGTACTACACGCGCCTCAGCCTGCCGAACAAGCAGTACGAGCTGCTGACGCGCGCGCGCAGCATCGTCGGGCAGGTTCCCGACCGGTCGCTCCGGGCGCGGCTCGAGTGCGACCTCGGCCGCGCCGCGACGCTCGTCGGCAAGCAGGAAGAAGGCGCCACGCTGCTCGAGCGCTGGGGCGCAGCGAACGACATCGACCCGGCGGTCGCCGCGACCTGCCTGCAGTCGCGTGCACAGCTCGCGCAGAACGCCGCCGATCCCGCGGCCGCGCTGCGCTACGCCGAAGCCGGGCTCAAGCGTCTGCGCGAGAGCGGAACGTCGGGCACGCGCACCGAAGCGACGCTGCTCGGCGACATCGCCTTCGCACAGCACCTCTCCGGCCGCACCGCCGACGCCGACCGCGCGTACCAGGCCGCGCTCGACCGGCTGCGCGAGCTCGGCGCGGCGCAGAGCTTCGACGCGCTGCGCCTGACGCTCGACCGCGGCGTCGTCCGCTACGCGATGAGCGACTACCGCGGCGGCCTCGAGCTCTTCGAACAGGTGCTGCAGGTCACCGAGCGCCAGGGCGGCGCCGTCGTGCCGCCGGGGATCCTTGCCAACCGCGCGTTCGGCCTCGAGCAGCTCGGCCGCTGGGACGAGGCGCTGCGCGGCTACGAGCGGACCCTCGAAGCGTCGCGCGCCAACGGCTTCGTCGCCGGCGAGGCCTACGCGCTCGTCGGTCGCGCCTCGGTGCTCGCGTCGCTCGGCCGCAGCGACGAGGCGCAGGCCAGCCTGCAGCAGGCCGAAGCGCCGATGCAGTCGTTGCCGGCGGCGCACTCGGCGCGCATCCGCGGCGCGCTCGTCGAGGCCCGGATCGACCTCGCACGCGGCGACCTCGACGGCGCCGAGCGACGCTACGCCGCGGTCATCGAGCGGCTGCGCGCGCAGAAGACGGCGACGCCGCCGCTCGTCACCGCGCTGCGCGGTCGCGCCGAGGTCGCGCTGCGGCGTGGCGATGCCGCGCACGCGCTCGTCGACGCCGAGGCCGCCGTCGAGACGGCGCGCGCCCTGCAGGGCTCGAACGCGCACTCGGACACGACCGGCCTGGCGTGGCTGACGCTGGCGCGCGTGCTGCGCGCGAACGGCGGCAGCGAGCGCTTCCCGCAGGCGATCGCAAGCGCGCACGCCGAGCTCGTGCAGACGCTCGGCAACGACCATCCGGAAACCCGCGCGGCGAGCGCGCTGCTCGCGCAGCGCTGAAGGGTCGCCGTCGCCGCTCGCCGCCCTGCCCCCGACTCGACGAAAGTCCACGATGGCCAGACGCACCCTCCTCGCCGACGACGCGCTCTACGACTACGCGCTCGCGCACACGCTGCGCGAGCACCCCGAGCAGACGGCGCTGCGCGCGGCGACCGCGTCGCATCCGCTCGCGATGATGCAGATCGCGCCCGAGCAGGGCCAGTTCATGGCTCTGCTGGCGAAGTCGATCGGCGCGCGGCGGGCGATCGAGATCGGCGTCTTCACCGGCTACAGCGCGCTCTCGGTCGCGCTCGCTCTGCCGGCCGACGGCCGTCTCGTCGCCTGCGACATCAGCGACGAGAACGTTCGCATCGGCGTGCCGTTCTGGCAGCGTGCCGGAGTCGCCGACCGGATCGACGTCCGCATCGCGCCGGCCGCCGAGACGCTGCGCGCGATGGTCGCAGCCGGCGAGGCCGGTCGGCACGACTTCGTCTTCATCGACGCCGACAAGACCGGCTACGACGTCTACTACGAGCTCGCGCTCGTGCTGCTGCGCCGCGGCGGCCTCGTCGTCGTCGACAACACGCTCTGGGGCGGCGCGGTCGCGCGCCCGGCCGAGAGCGCCGAGACGCGCGCGCTGCAGGCGCTGAACACCAAGATCCACGGCGACGAGCGCGTCGACATGGTGCTGCTGCCGTTCAGCGACGGCGTCACGCTCGCGCGCAAGCGCTGACCGCGCTTCAGCACTTTGCAGGCGCGTTTCAGCGCCTTTTCAGGACGCGCGCCGCGGCGGCGCGGAGACTGCCGGCGTGGCTGCCAGCTGCGGCCCGTTCTGCAATCCACCCGAGACGCCCATGCTCCAACCTTCCCTTGCTCGCCGCGAGGCGCCGACCCCGGCCGGCGCCGCCACCCTCGCGCCGCCGGACCCGCGCCGCTCCGCGATCGTCCTGCCGCTCGTCGATCCGCCGGCGCCGGCCGAGCTGCCGCTCTGGACGCGGATCGGGCTCGAGGCCAGCCGCGCCGCTGCGCGCGAGCCGCTGCTGCGCCCGCGCCTCGAAGCGCTCGTCCTCCGCCCGGCGACTCCCGGCCGCATCGTCGCCGCGGTGCTGGCGAAGAACCTCGCCGGCGCCGACGCGCGGCTCGAGGCGATCGTCGACGAAGCGCTCCTCGTCGACCGCGCCGCCCTCGCCTGCATCGAGGAGGACCTCGAAGCGGTGACGCGCCGCGATCCGGCGTGCCACTCGGTGCTGGACGCGCTGCTGCACCTCAAGGGCTTGCACGCGCTGGCGGCGCACCGCGTCGCGCACAGCCTGTGGACGCGCGGCCGCCGCGACGCCGCCGCGTGGCTGGCGCACGCAGCGAGCGTCGCGCTCGGCGTCGACATCCACCCGGCGGCGCCGTTCGGCCGGCGCGTCCTGATCGACCACGCGACCGGCATCGTCGTCGGCGAAACCGCCGTCGTCGAGGACGACGTCGCGATCCTGCACGGCGTCACCCTCGGCGCGACCGGCAAGGAGCGCGGCGACCGCCATCCGAAGGTGCGCCGCGGCGCCTGGATCGGCGCCGGTGCCCAGGTGATCGGCAACATCGTGCTCGGACGGATGAGCCGCATCGGCGCGGGCAGCGTCGTGCTTCGCCACGTGCCGGCGCACGCGACCGCGGTCGGCGTGCCGGCGCGCATCGTCCGCCTGCGCACGCCGCAGCGCGCCGCCGCGTGAGGAGGCCGGACATGAAGACGATCGGACTCCTCGGCGGCATGAGCTGGGCCTCGACCGCGGTGTACTACCGCCTCCTCAACCAGGAGGTCATGCAACGGCTCGGCGGGCTGCGCTCGGCGCGCGTGCTCCTCGCGAGCCTCGACTTCGCCGAGGTCGTCGCCGGCCAGAAGGCCGGTGAATGGGATCGCCTGGCGGCGCTGCTCGCCGACTCGGCCCGTCGCCTCGAGCGCGCCGGCGCTGACGTCGTGCTCATCGCGACCAACACCATGCACAAGGTCGCCGACGCCGTGCAGGCGCAACTCTCGGTGCCGCTGCTCCACATCGGCGACGTCACCGCCGCTGCGATCCGCGCGCGCAACCGTCGCCGCGTCGCGCTGCTCGGGACGCGCTACACGATGGAGCAGCCGTTCTACGTCGAGCACCTGGCGCGGCGCGGCGTCGTCGCGATCGTGCCGGGAGCGGAGGACCGCGACGAAGTGCATCGCGCCATCTTCGACGAGCTCTGCCGCGGCGAAGTCCGGCCGGCGACGTGCCGCCGGCTGCGCGCGATCGCGCGCCGCCAGGTTGCGCGCGGCGCCGAAGGCGTCATCCTGGGCTGCACCGAGCTCTCGCTGGCGCTGCCGCAGGCCGAGCTCGCGGACGTGGCGGTGTTCGACACGACCGAGCTGCACGCGCGCGCGGCGGTCGAGTTCGCACTCGACGGCGCGCTCGACGCCGACCTCGCGTGCGACCTGCGGCCGCTGCCCCGCGCGGCCTGAGGGGTGCGCGGTCCGGCCATCCGCGCTATCTTGCGCGTACGCACCGCGCCTCGAGGCGCGGTGCGCTGCATCGATGGAACGCAGATCGATCGTCGCGACCGCGATCGTGGTCCCCCTTGCGGCCGCGCTGGTCGCCGGGCTCTGGTGGGTGTCGCGCCCGCGCGCGCCCGCCACCGAAGCCGCGCCCGACGCAGTCGTCCAGGCGCCTGCTGCTTTGCCTGCCTCCGCGCCGCCCGCGCCTGCGATCCGCTACCCGATCGACGCGGCGCAGACCGAGCCGAGCGCGGCGCCAGCCGACTTCCCGAGCGCGCTCGACGACTTGTTCGGTGCCCGCACCGTGGCATCGATGTTCCTGCTCGACGATTTCGCGCGCCGCCTCGTCGCCACGGTCGACAACCTGGGTCGCCCGACCGCCTCGCCGCGGTTGTGGCCCGTCGTCCCGGCGGCGGCGCGCTTCCGCGTCGTCGACGACGGTGGCGGCGCGGCGATCGACACCGCGAACGCGGCGCGCTACGAGCCGTACGTGCGCCTGCTCGAAGGCGTCGACCTGCGTCGCCTGACCGGCGCCTACGTGCAGCTGTACCCGTCGCTGCAGCGTGCCTACGAAGAGCTCGGCTACCCGAAGGGCTACTTCAACGACCGCCTCGTCGACGTCATCGACCTGCTGCTCGCGACGCCGGAGCCGTCGGCGGCTCCCAAGGTCCACCTGCCCACGGTCAACGGCCCGGTGCAGCCGCTGCGGCCGTGGCTCCTGTACGAATTCGACGATCCGCAGCTGGAATCGCTCGCCGCCGGCCAGAAGATCCTGGTGCGGATGGGCGTTCGCAACGAGCGCCGGGTGAAGGCGAGGCTTGTCGAGCTGCGCAGCCTCGTCGCGACGACGCCGGCGCGTCGCTGAAACGGCGCTATTCGGGCTCGATTCCCGCCGCTTTGATCACCCGCCCCCACTTCTGCGCTTCCGCCGCCTGGAACTTCGCGAGCTCGTCGGAGGTCGTCGTCCACGGATCGGTGCCGGTGCTGTCGAAGAACTGCTTCGCCGGCGCGCTCTTCGTTGCCGCGACGAGCAGCTCGTGCAGGCGCGCGACGACCGGCGCCGGCGTCCCCGCGGGGACGTAGGCAGCGAACCAGTAGCCCATGTCGTAGCCCTTGACGCCGGCCTCGTCGAGCGTCGGCAGCTCGGGCAGCAGCGCGTTGCGCTTCGTCGTCGAGACGCCGATGCCGCGGAGCTTGCCGCCCTTGATCTGCGGCACGCCGGTCGCGGTGTCGGTGATCATGAAGTCGATCTGGCCGCCGAGCAGGTCGGTGATCGCGTTCGGGTTGCTCTTGTACGGCACGTGCAGGATGTCGGTGTGCGTCAGCTGCTTGAACATCTCGCCGGCGACGCGGCTCGACGAGCTGCCGCTGCCGAACGAGAGCTTGCCGGGGCGCTTCTTCGCGTCGGCGATGAGATCGGCGACCGACTTGTACGGCGAATCGGCACGGACGACGAGGACCTGGCCGCCGCGGCCGAGCCCGGTCAGCGGGACGAAGTCCTTGACCGGGTCGTACGACAGCTTCCTGTAGAGGTGCTCGTTGGCGGCGTGCGTCGTGTTGGTCGTGATCAGCACGGTATAGCCGTCGTTCGCGGCGCGTGCCGCCTGCTGCGCCGCGAGCATGCCGCTCGCGCCTGCCTTGTTGTCGACGATCACCGCCTGCCTGGTCTGCTCGGTGACCGACTGGCCGAGCGCGCGCGCGAGTTGATCGGTCGCGCTGCCGGCCGCGAACGGGACGACGAACGTGATCGGCTTCGACGGATACGCCTGCGCGAACGACGGTTCGGCAGCGGCGAGCCCGACGAGCGCGACGGCGGCGGCGAGAACGACGCGGCGCGCGGCGTGACAGAACGGCGAAGGCTGGTGCATGGTGGTCTCTTCGTCTTTCGATGGCGGCAGAAACAGGA
>Ga0207703_10002527_pt1 | contig 15805 bp, 13 predicted proteins | sample KBSSwiS12_FD_184304 | JGI IMG/M metagenome (GOLD analysis project Ga0207703, IMG submission 184304) | Switchgrass rhizosphere microbial communities from Kellogg Biological Station, Michigan, USA - KBS Switchgrass S1-2 (SPAdes) (version 2) | ecosystem: Host-associated > Plants > Roots >... | reverse complement strand
TGGGCGAACAAGGACAAGTACGAGAAGACCGTCTACCGCCTGCCGAAGAAGCTCGACGAGGAAGTCGCGCGCCTGCACCTGGAGAAGATCGGCGTGGTGCTGACCAAGCTCACCGACGCCCAGGCCGCCTATCTCGGCGTCGATGTGAACGGGCCGTACAAGCCGGAGCATTACCGCTACTGATCGGTTTGCGGGTCATCGCAGCAAGAAACGAGACGGGTGCCGAGAGGCGCCCGTTTTCTTTGGCCGAACCGAAAGTGGTCTCTGACCCTAGTTTCGGACCCCAGTTTCGTAATATCTGATGCCAGTTTCGTAATATTGAAAACTTCTGATATCTTCGGCCTTACTGAATTGACTTCGTGAATAACGAATCCTAGAGAACCGAGCTTTCTGAGTCTACTTCATCCGCATCTAATAAAATCCGCATCTAATAAAAAAAGGGGGACGGATTGAACACAACCGATGCACTACTTCGCGGGATTCTCGCCACAGTAGGCCGTACGGCATTCCCGCCAGCCGCCCTATACAAGATCGTCGCGCCCACCGCAGGAAGCGCCAAGCAAGTGCAAGCCTACAACCTCTGTGACGGCCAGACGCCGCAGAGGGAGATTTGCAAGAAGCTTAAGCTTGACCCAGGCAATTTTAGTCGCTCGGTCTCCCGATGGGTCGAAGCAGGCGTAGTTATACGTGTCGGTCCCGAGGACCTACCGCTACACCTTTATCCGTTATCCGCCCAGGATGTCCAAGTCGCCAAGAAGGCAGGCTAAAGATGACTGATGAAGTTTCCGAGAAGCTCGATATTCTCATCAAGCTGCAAGCCATTGCGCTGACGGCGTCAATGCCGTCGGCAAAAGACAAGATTCTTTTTCTGGCACAGGCCGGAATTCGCCCGACTTTGATCGCGGAGATTCTCGGAACGAGCACCAATCATGTGAACGTCGCTCTCTCCAGGGGGCGCAAACCCTCGAAAGGAAAATGACATTTGAAGAACAATGACGATTTGTCCATTGCAGAGGAATTGCGAGGCATCAAAATGCTTCTTGTCCTCCAATCGCTGGCACTAGGGTGCCAGCAGAAGCACGTCGCTGCTGCGCTTGGCGTCAGCGATGCAACACTGAGCCGCATGTTCCCAAAGGGCTTCGCCCGAGATCTCGCGAAGGTCGCCGAGCGCCGCACATCTCCGGGGGTATCATGATTACGGAAGAACAAGCGGGCCTTATTCTTAAAGAGCTTGAACTACTGCGAAAGCTGAAAATGCTTGAGCTGTTCGACAAAGGCTATTCGCAAAGCCAGCTTGCCCAAGTGCTTGGCGTGAGCCAGCCGACCATCAGCCGCATGATTCCCAAGGTCACACCGAAGAAAGGTGCCTAGGCAGATGAAAGAACGAGTGCCGATCGTAAATTGGTCGGGCGACTACGAAGAAACCTGCCTTCAGCTCGCCAGACATCTTGGCGCGAGTAAAATCCGCCGAAAACTATTTGATACGATTTACGGTCGTGTCTCGAAGTCGCGTTCGAGAAAGCAGCTTTCGGTCGCAGCCGGGTTGAAAGCAACCGATGGGCAACAGGCCCAAAATGAACTCGACCATCTCTATCGTTACGGCTTGATTCATCGGGTAGATAACGACGGCAAAGTCGATGACGGCAGCAGATATCTCTACTGCAAGGACTCGAATGTTCGAGCCCATCGTTCCAGTATTGTCAAATATGCGGATAAGCCTGGGCTCGCAAAAAAAGTGCCGACAAAGCGCCGCCCTGCTGCAAGAACAATCCTCGTCAAAACGATCACGCGCAGCGCACTTAAGAAACAGAGGAAACTCGATGTTCTGTATTCGACGGCGAACCCGGACTCTGCAAGTCCGCTACGCGTGGACGTTGAAATGCGACAGGTTCAGGAAGAAGTGCGAAGATCAAAGCTACGTGACAACATCGCACTTCATTACCGACCAGCAGCAAATCTAAAATCGATTCAGGATGGATTGAACGATCTGTCACCTGGCATCGTGCACTTCTCTGGGCATGGTAACTACAGTGGTATTGCCGTAGACCACGCAAAGGTGAAGCCACCTTCCGGAAAGATAGTGTCGTTTGACCTGTTAGCGAAAGCCATCAAGGCGGTCGATAATCCGCCGCATGTAGTGGTTCTTAACGCTTGCCACAGCACAGGAGCTAAAAGCGCGTTCCTACCACCTGCGAAAGCGCTCGTCCTAATGGGCGACTCGATCAGCGACTTCGCAGCAACAGCCTTCGCAGCACAGTTCTATGCCGCGATTGCATCTGGCCAATCACTACAAGCTGCCTTCGATCAGGGTGTCGTCGCGGTTGCAACCGTGTCGTTAGCGGAAGAAAAAACACCACAACTTCTCGTCGCGAAGGGTGTCAATCCTAGAAAATTGCTTCTAACCTAGCCCGTACTTTCACCGAAAAATCGGGGTCGGATGGGTCGGAGTACAAAACCTGGGTCCAAACGGGATTAAGTGAAAACCGGCGCAGCGTGCACTTTTGCAAAACCGGGATCGGAAACTCAGAACAACCGGGAAGAGGGTCAGAGTGCGCTTACCCATCGTTATCAACCAACCAGCGCCCAGCCTACTTCGACTGATACGGCCCAAACCGCTTCACGAGCCTGCGCCGCTTGTCCGCGTCATCGAGAACAAAGACCTCATATCGATCGCCGCCCGGCGCGACGCGGATGACGACGTGGCCGCCATAACTTTTGTAGATGCTGTCCATGATCGGTCCGATCACGATGCGGCTCTCCGGGCTCATTCCGGTCGAGAAGACGTCCCTGGGTCCGGGATAGAGTCCCTTGGAAGCCATGCGGGTGACGACCTCTTCACCCGGTTGCGGCGAGAGCCAGTTCTCCTGGACGATGATCCGCGGCTGCAGGTTGCGCAGGATGTTCTCGTTCGTCGAATCCCGGTTGCCGTGATGATCGAGCAGCATGACGTCGACTCCTCCGACGACCGCGGACACCGGCGTCTCGATATCGCGCCACCAGGGCTGGGTGTAATTGGGAACGCCCGGGATGTCGCCGCCCGAGTAATATTTGAACTTCCCGTAGGCGAACGTGAGCACATTGCTCAGCGGGTTTTCGTCGAAATGGCAATCGGTGATCGCGCCTTTGGGAATGTAGTACTGCGCCTCCTCGCCCGCGCCGGTCCAGATGATTCCATTGGATGCAATATTGCGGATGTGAAAGTTCGGGAATGCGTCGGCTTGCCCGAGCTTGATCTGATCGAGCGCTCCCGGCTTCAGCCCGACCACGGCCTGACCGTGTTTCAACCGGTATTCGGCGAAGCCGAGATAATTCGACAGGGACAAGCCGTCGGAGCCTTGCAAGCATTGATGAAGATCGACGGGGTAGTCGTAGGACGGCGCGGCGCGATCGATGAGGGTATCGATGGGAAGCAGATCGGCAAGCTCGGTGATCCCGGCCAAGCGATAGGCGCCGGTGCGCGACATGGGCTTGTCCTGCGTGATCGTGCCCAGGTGATCGGTGTGGAAATGCGTGATCAGCGCATAGTCGAGCTTCAGCGGTCGACCCGCGGGCGCGAACTGGCGGATGTAGTCGGCAATCCAGTAGGCCGCCGAGTGCGCGCCGTCGGGGCGAGGCGGAAACGCTTTCAACGGCCGCACCGATTCGACGAACTTCGGATCGGCCTCGCCCGCATCGATCAGCAGGGTGGTTCCGTCGGGGAAGACGAAGTAGGTCGCGTTGCCCCGCCCCGTGCTGATGTGATGGATGTAGAAGTAGCCGTTCGACCAGGCAGGAAGAACGTCGGCATCGACCGAGGCGGCAAAGGCGGGCGCCGACGCACAGATGAAAGTCATGGCCGTCCATGCAGCGTACTTGCGCACGGCGGATGCATTTCTTTGATGCACTGACCCCACAAGCCGGTTCAGCACGTTGCGCAAGACCGCGATGGGCTTCTTCATAATGGCATCCTCGGATCGGGCGAGTAACAGCCGCAGTCAGATCTTAAGCTGCAGAGCTTGTCGAGCGCACCACATCCGGATACCTTCCCACGACGAAAGATCATCCGAGCCGCCTGTCGAAGATGGCTCAAGCACAGCCACAAACTATCGAGCAGCGGAGACGGCATGATCAGAACCCGGATAGCAACGTGCGGCCAGTTTTTTTTTCTCGTGGCCTGCGGATTCATGTTCAGCGCCGCGGCCCAAGAGCCGCCCGCATCGGCAGCCAGCCTGCCCGCGCGCTACATAAAATCGCTCGAACTTCATCAAGCAACGCGATACGCCGAGGCCGCCGCGATGCTCGAGCCGTTCTATGCTGCCGGCCCGAACGGCATGGATTGGCATTGGAATGCCGCGATGTACCAGCTCGCCTCCGACGAGGCGCTTGCGGGTCGCAAGGAAAAGGCGATGGATGTTCTCATGGCCGCGCAAGCCAGGGGCGGCAGCGTTCCCGCCGATCAGCTCGCGTCCGACAAGAATCTGGCATCGCTGTATGACGACCCGCGATTCACCCGGCTTGTCGAGGAAGCGCGCAGTCGCGAACGCCTGTGGGCGCGCTCGCCTGGGCAGAGCTTGCCGATCGCACCTAACCTGAGCGACGACGCCAAGATTGCGGGCCTGTCCACAGTATGGTCGGAGGCTCGCTTCAATTTTGCATTCTTCGACCGGCAGCCGGATCTGGATTGGAACCAGACCTATCTGGACTTCCTGCCCAAGGTGAGAGCCACCACATCTACCGAAGATTATTATCGCGTGCTGATGCGATTCGCGGCACTTCTCAAGGACGGCCACACCAATGTCTATCCGCCCGCGCCTCTTCGCGACGTCTTCTATGGCGGGCCCGGGCTGCGCACGCAACTCGTGGAAAATGCCGTCGTGGTAATGGAGGTCAACGATCCCGCATTGCTCGCGCAACGCTGGCGCGTGGGCGATGTGCTGCTCAAGATCGATGGAGAGGACATCCACAGCTATGCAGAGCGCGAGATCGCGCCCTACCAGAGTTCTTCGACGCCGCAGGATCTTCAGGTACGCACCTTCGACTACGCGTTGCTCACTGGGCGCGCCGGCAGCCAGGTCCATGTGACCGTGAAGAATGCCGAAGGCAAGAAAGAAGAACGCGCCTTGACGCGGCTGACACTGGAGGATCAGTCGAAACTGAAAAAATTCGGCGCCTCTTTCAAGATGCGCACGGATCGAATTGGCGTCCTCACGATCGATGAGTTCGACGACACCGAGGGAACGAAAGCGCTTCTGGCCAATCTGGCGCTCGTTAACTCCTCCAAGGGACTGATCATCGATGTTCGTGCCAACGGCGGCGGCAGCACGCCCGTGGATCTGCTGCAGGTGCTGACGCGAGAGCCGATTCGCGGCCCGATGATGCGCACGCGAAGCTACGTCGCTGCCGATCGGGCGCGTGGTGTGCTGCCGGGATGGACGGATATTTCTCCGTTCGAGGTTCCTGCCGATCCTGCCCACCAAGTCGAGGTACCGATTGCGGTTTTGACCAGCGCGCGCACCTTTTCGGCGGCGGAAGATTTCGTTGCGGCATTCAATGCCATGCACCGGGGCATCACCGTCGGCGAGGCAACGGCGGGAAGCACGGGCCAGCCGTTCTTCTTCCAACTGCCCGGCGGCGGCAGCGCGCGTGTCTGCACCAGAAATGACCGTGCCTTCGATGGCACCGTGTTCGAGGGCGTGGGTCTGCGCCCGACCATCCTTGCTTCACCGACCCTCGAGAGCATCCGGCGTAAAAAGGATATCGCCTTGGAGCGCGCAGCTGCGGCACTGTTGGCTGCAAAGTGAACGGCGCTGGTCCGGCGAAATACATTGCGCTACCCGATCCATTCCTCGGGAATTTCGCAACCCATATGGCAAATGAACGGTGCTCCATATAGTTCCCGCGACGTTCATCGATTGCGCACTACGGTGAAAATCGCAGTCACTGCTGGCCGCGCCAATCGCGCATTTTGAATCCCCCATGCCAATTGCAGGACTGTCGTCGAGGCTGGCGACATACGATTTTCCATCCCCGGCGAATTCCCGTTTGCTGCCGCGCTTGTTGCGACGGCGAACCCTACGAGGAGAACGCCATGAGCATTCATCGAAACGTTCTGAAGATTTCCGCACTGGCGATAGCACTCGGCGCTGGTCTGCCCGCATTGGCGCAGCCGCCGCCGGTCGATCAAACAACCACGGTCGAACGCAGAACCGATGACGGTGTGGTCACGACTACCACGACCAAGCATCGGTATATGTATTACGCCGATCACGACATCTATTTCGCGCCGGACACGCGAACCTACTATTGGCTGTCCAACGGCAGCTGGCGCTCGGGCAGAGTGTTGCCGCCCGAAGATGAGGCGTATATCCGCAGTGGCGGCGTGACGGTCGAGCTGGACACGGAGCGCCCGTACGAGCGTCATGATTGGGTCGTTCGCCACTTCAAGCATCACCACGATGACGACGACCGGTAGTCGCCTCTGAAGTGAGTCTTACGTCACCCGGAAACGGGTCAAAGAAGGAAACGAAACGGGCGCCGAGAGGCGCCCGTTTTGTATGCACGGAACGGAAGCGTTTCCGGCCCCGGTTCCGAAATTCGCACCGCCCGCGCCGCTATTTTTTTTGCCTCGAAGTTCGCTTGCAATGGCAGATTTCCCTTCGCTGCGTCAGGGACACTGCGAGCACCGACAACGTTGGCCTGAAGGTGGCGACAGCGGCGTCCTTGTCGGCCTGAGAATGCGCAGTTGCGTACGCCGCAGCGAACCGTTTGTAGAATTCGCCGAATTCCAAGCTACGCCATTTTCATCGCACCGCTGCAAGGCGTATCGTCCACGCATAAGCGCCGGACAAAGTTTTTCGCGCGGCATCCGGAATTTCGACGACGGTTACGCCCTCGTCTCCGCGCCGCCAGTGCAACGCTTCCGGGTAGCCGAGCAATTGGAGTTTGACTCCATTCCTCGGGGCGGGCCCTTTCAGCGTCAATTGTTGTGGCAACCTGTCTTCATCCGCATCGGCGAGATAAATCGCGTACGCCGAACCGTCGCGTAGTCGTGTGTAACGCCAATGGCCGTCGGCATATGGCGCCAACGGCCGCGATGCATAGATGGCTGCGGAATTCACGTGCATCCACGCGCCGATTTCGCGCATGCGAGCGAGCGCTTCTTCGGGCAGGTCTCCGTTCGCGTCGGGACCGACATTGAGCAGAAAATTACCACCCTTGGAGACCACATCGACGAGCTTGTGCACGAGTTCGCGTGAGGACTTGTATTTGTCGTTGGGCTTGTACGACCAGGAATCACCCATCGTCATGCAGGTTTCCCAGGGATAAGGCAGCGGCGCTTCCGGAATCTTCTGCTCCGGAGTGCGGTAGTTCTCGTATCTTCCGCCCACGGCGCGATCGACCACGATCAGCCCGGGCTGATTCTTGCGCGCCAACGCGGCGATACCGGCCATGTCGACATCCTGGGGCCACGGCACTTCGCCCGATCCCGGCACGGCGTGCGGATGTTCCTGCGGGTTGACCCATCCGCCGTCGAGCCAAAGCACATCGATCGACCCCAAGGTCGAGGTGATCTCGCCGATCTGCCGGTGTACGAAGGCGACGAACTTCTGCCAACGGTCCGGGTGCTTGCGCGTGTCGTAGTTGACGTTGCGATCCGGCGTCGCCCACTCCGGTGCCCAGTAGTCGGGATTGTGCCAATCCGGCTTGGAGAAATAGGCGCCGATGCCGAATCCCTGCTTGCGGAACGCAGCGAACACTTCCTTGGCAATGTTCGCGCGCGGATTGTTGTGGAATGGCACGTCCGGCGCGGTGATGCGGTAGTCGGTTTCCTTCGTGTCGTACATGGTGAAGCCGTCGTGATGCTTGGTGGTGAACACGACATATTTCATGCCGGCGTCCTTCGCGGCGTGCGCCCAGGCGTCGGGGTTGAAGCGCAACGGATTGAACGTCGTGGGCAATGCCTCGTACTTCTTCTTGTAGTCGACATACGAAATGCCCGCGGGGCGTGCGCACCAAGGCACGTCTTCCGAGCAGATCGACCAGGACTCGACCACGCCCCACTGACTGTAGGGTCCCCAGTGGACGAGGAAGCCGAATTTCCAATCCTGCCAGTCGGCGAGCTTCTTCACGACCAGCGGATCGGCCTCGCTGACATAGTTTCCGGATTCCTGGGCGACGCCATGCGCTGCGGCAAGCGCGCAGAAAGCAAGAAGCAAGCGAGCAAAATTTTCATATATGAATGACAATTTCATAATGAAAATTCTACTCGATGAAACGATACTCCGTCGAGCTGGTGATTTGGAAGACGCAACGTCAACCGCGCAGCGCCGCTTCGATCCTCGCGATATCGATCTTGGTCATCTCCATCATCGCATCGAACGCGCGCTTGGCCGCGGCGCGATCGGGACCGGCCTGATCGCCGGTGGCTACCTGGAATAAGAACGCAACGTGGATCCACCGAGTCCGAGACAGGGATGCTTATGACCGTGAACTCGACCGCCGGGACATCGCCCTACAAACCGATCAAATTACGCCAGCGGCGAAAACCGCTGGCGCAAATGCCACGCACTCCTCTTCGACCATCTCTATTTGAAAAACGCGATCAACCGCGAACTATATTTCGACCTCGTGCCCTTTGTTTTCATCGCCGCGGTCCTGATTGTCTTTTTTGACCGGCTGTTTCGGTTCGGGCTTGGGTTTGCTCTCGGTCCTGGGCCGCTCCGGATTCGCCGACTTCGGCTGCGTCTGCTGCGGATGATTCGCGGGCTCCGTAGTTGGCTTGGCAGGACCCGCACGTTCGCGTTCGGGGCGAGGCGGCGGCGCCAGGTTGTTGTTCTGTGGCTGCGGGGATCTTGTTTCATGAGGCCGCTCCCGATCGGTGGGTCGGGTTTCGGCACGCGGAGCCACGTTCGGATTTGTTTGCAGCGCCGGTGCGCGATGTTGAGAATTCTCGGGCGGCGTCGTCTGTTGCGTCTGCCGTTGCGGGGCGACCTGCGTCGGCCGTGTCGTCTGCTGCATCACCCGCTGCGGTGGAGCATGCGCTTCGCCCTGCGGCCGCGCCGGCATGCGCGGGCGAATCTGACGCGAAGCCCAGCGCTCGCGCTCGCCAAACCACGGCCGGCTGCTGTAGTGCGCGCCCCAATACGTGTTCAACGAAAACACGACGATCGGCAGACCGATGCGCGGACCGTAGTCGGTGATGTATACCCAGCGGCCACCATAGCTCTGTTCGATGTAGGTGCCCGGCACCCAACCGCGAAGGTCGCCGACGTCCACATCGCACCACGTCCAGCCTTCGAGACAACCTTCGATGTTCACCGGCGTACCGGCGGCGAGCTGATCGACGGGCGGATATTCGTCATCCGGTCCGGACTGCAAGGTGATATCGGCGACGATGAAACCCTCCGCGGCGTAGGCCTGTGCGGATACCGCCAAGGCTGTCGCCGCGAAGAATGCAGTCAACGTTTTCATAACGTTCTCCTTTTTGCGGAAGACGTTATTGGTTTACGCCGACCCGACTGAAAGCAAGGTGACCTTGGGCGGCCAAAATGAATTTAAGCGAACTCATCAAAACGGAACAAAGTGCATTTCCCTGTCATTACCGACCTGCCAGTGAACGCAGAGAGCGCATTTCAATATGGTTTCGCGCAACAGAGCCCAAATGGAAATAGCGCGAGCGCCGGAACGTGCGAAATCCGCGTCGAAGCGAAACAGGGAAAAGTGCAAGACCCACTAATATGCTCGCAGCCATTTCGGCGAACAGCCGCCCTGCCCTGAAACCCTCACTGCGAGCCTCATGCAATCAATTGCGAAGCCTATGAATTTGTACAAATCGTGCGCGCTCGTCGCGGCAATGCTGTCCTGCATGCACGTCCGCGCCGTACAAACGAATGCCCCAAGCGCCGCAGAGATATTCGCGCCTGGCGTGATTTCGGGCCCTGCCAACGAGGACTGCGCGACCTTTTCCCCGGATGGCGACACCGTATTTTTCGATCGCGGCGGATCGGGCATCGTGATTCTGGTTTCGCACAAGCAGAACGGAAAATGGTCGACGCCGCAGATCGCTCCGTTTTCGGGGCGCTGGGGCGATCACGATCCTTGGATGGCACCGGACGGCTCCTTCCTGATCTTCACTTCGAATCGACCAACAACCGAAGGCGGCGACGCACGCGAAGGAAAATCCACACCAAGCGTCAGCGGCAACCTCTGGCGCGTGGATCGCAAGGGCAACGGATGGAGCACGCCGGTACGCTTGCCCGATGTCGTCAACAACAACCCGCGCATCTATTCGCCCAGCGTCGTTCGCGACGGCAGCGTGTATTTTCAGAAAGCCGACGAAGCCACCGGCGAGTTTCATCTCTGGCGATCGCAATACCAGGCCGGCGAATACCTCGCGCCTACGCGCGTCGTGTTGGGCGAAGGCGGCACGCACGAACTCGATCCGGCCGTTGCGCCGGACGAGTCCTTCATCGTGTTCGATTCCAACCTCGCGGCGAAGGGCAGCCCCGATCGGCTATTCATCGCATTTCGACAGGCCGACCATTGGAGCGCGCCGATCGATCTGAGTGATCTCGTTGGCAGCAAGAACAATCCTTGGGGCGCGCATCTTGGGCCTGACGGACGCAGCCTGTATTTCACCTCGGACCGGCGCAGCAAAGTGAGCTGGCCGCGCACGCCGCAGCAGATGCAAGACGACCTGGTGCGCTGGCAAAGCTGGGATAACGGGGCCGACAACATTTGGTATGTGTCGCTGGCATCGGTGCTCGACGCCCATCATGCGCAGTGATTCTTGGCTGCGAACAAAACCTCCGCAACCAGAATCGAAATTCTTATGATCGGTCGTTTCGAAATCGCACAGCAACGCCAGCTTCTTGCACTGCTGCTGGTTTTGTCAGCGTCGCACGCGCCGGCGGCGCAGGTGATTTCTCCGGCTCCGGAAATTTTTGCACCCGGCGTCATATCGACGGCGGCGCACGAAGCCGCGCCCGCTTTCTCGCGCGACGGCAACACGGTGTACTTTCAGCGCAGCAGCGCGATGCAGTCGACGATATTGGTTTCGCATCGCGTGAGCGAAGGCTGGTCGCAACCCGAAATTGCGCCTTTCTCCGGGCAGTGGAACGACATGGAACCCACCATGGCGCCGGACGGCAAATCCCTCGTCTTCATCTCCGATCGCCCCGTGCAGAACGGCGGAAAGGCGATCAAATCGTACTTTCAAGGCAACGAGCACATCGGCGGCAATCTTTGGAGAATTCGACGCACCGATTCCGGCTGGGGCCCACCGGAGCATTTATCGGCGATCGTGAATTTCAACACCACGATCTTTGCACCCAGCGTGGTCGCCGATGGCAGCCTCTATTTCATGTCGTGGAATACGCAGACGAATCATTTCCAACTCTATCGTTCGCAATATCGCGATGGCGCGTTCTCCACACCCGCGCCGCTGCCGTTCAGCGACGGCCAGAGCTCCGACGTCGATCCCACCGTTGCGCCGGACGAATCCTTCATGGTGTTTGGCTCCGGACGCGTTCCCAAACGCAGCATGGATCTGTTTATCGTCTTCAAACAAGACGGCGCCTGGAGCGAACCCCTATGGATGGGCGACACGGTCAACAGCCCCGGCTCCGACGCCGAACCTCGATTGAGCCCCGATTTGAAAACGCTGTATTTCAGCAGCGAACGCACCCTGCCGATCGACTTTCCCCGCAGCCCGGAGCAGGCCAAAGCCGATCTCGCCCGGCTGCAAAGCTGGGACAACGGCAACTACAACATTTGGACGGTACCGCTCAAACCGTGGATCGATGCGCATCCCGGAGCCGAGCCGATCAACGCTCGCGCGGCCAAGAATTGAAACCTCACGCTATGCAGCCTCGCGTGCAAAGGAGCCGGCGAAACGGGCGCCCCGAGACGCCCGTTTTCTTCGCGGTTTCGCTCGCCCTATCGGCTCGCGGTGCGGCAACACACTCCGTAGACAAATACCGATGCCGATAGCGCATTCGTATTGTTCCAGGTGCACGTGGCTTGATTGGTGGTTCCTCCGGCATATCCGCTTCCCGTCAGGGTAAGGTTCGAAGGGCTATAGCAGTTCGGCATCACCACGCTGTAGCCCGATGGACACGCGGCACTCGTTACCGTGGTTACCGCATTGCCGGGAATCGATGGATTCGAAATCGCCGTGAGGCCGCAATCCAGCGCCGCCGCGGGCTGGGAGATTATCGCCGCGGAGAAATAGCCGAAGATGTCGATGACGAGATGTGGTTTGGCGTCGATGGGAGTCCACACTTCGAAACCCATATTGCCGCCGGTAACCTGGCTGGTCCCGATCACTCCGGCGTTTGCCAGTCCCGGCGTCCCGGTCGAAGGCCAGTTGATGAAACTGGTCACTTCGCTCGAATCGGAATCGCGGATGGTCAGGAATCCCGCCGGCCCGGCCGACGGCACAACCACCGTCGCATTGATCGCCAGCGCAGAGATATTCGCCTGAACCGACGTCAGATCGCATGGGGTGCTCGAAGCGCCGTAATGGGTTCCGGTGAAGCCCAAATCGAAATCCACCGGAACGTTCGGCTGCAGCGGGCCGTCGGCCGGATCATTGCGCGTATCGACGAAACGACACGTGGGAATGGGGGTGAAGACCAACTCGTCGCTGCGATCGCCAAGAACGGAGGAAGTGGTCGCAGGCCGCGGCCGCTGCTGCGCGGCGCGAACCATCTGGTGGGCACCCTTGAGCGTGGATGCCTGGGCGGCAATGCTGCGCAAATCCTCGCTGCGCACCGAGTACAAATTCGTCAGCAGAGTTGTCCGCCATATGTCGGGAGATGTCTTCGCCAGAGCATCGGCCTCCACGTTCTGGGCAATGGCCTTGGCCAACTGGACACGGGCATTCAGCTCCGCGCGTTGGACTTCGCTCAGCGCGCGAACAGGTTGTTTCGCAGATTCAGCGGCAGCCGCCGGCACTCCGGAAGCCGCAGCAGGCGATGCGCTAAAGAGCGCACAGAGCAGAAGACTGCCCCAGGGAAGCAATTTCGAGCTGATCATGTACACCCTCCGTAAATGCAAAGCCGTTTGGTCTCGAGTGACTTCTTCGGGGCAGTAAAGTCTCGGAAGACAGAAGAGTCAGTCCGCCGGCCCACAAGTCGGCGAGAACCATAGATGAGAAGGCAGGGAGAAGCTTGAGCGCTACTTGAGCGAAACGTTAGTTCAAAAAAATCTCCACTATCTTCATGCGCTTGCAAAATCAGACGCCACCATGGAGGCGATGCATTCGCCAAGTCATGCCTCGATCGGACGCAGCAGCAACAGTCCGCTCAACAGCAGCATGAAAGCCCCCATCAGCGCATCGAGCACGCGCCACGCGCGCGCATCGCGGAAGACCGGCTGCAGCAGGCGCGCACCGTAGCCCAGCGTCGAGAACCACAACATGCTCGCGCTGCAGGCACCGGCGGCGAATGCCCAGCGCGCTGCTCCCGAGTAGCGTGTGGACAGGCTGCCGAGCAGCACCATCGTGTCGAGATAGACGTGCGGATTGAAGAAGGTGAAGGCGAGACAGGCCAGTAGCACGTTGCGCCAGTGTGCTTCTGCTGCCGTGGCCGGCATCAGCGCCGATGCGCCGCGCCATGCGCGACGCGCGGCCATGAAACCGTAGGTGCCGAGGAACGCGGCTCCGCCGAAGCGCAGCACCTGCAACAAACCCGGCCACGCCTGCACGATGGCGCCGATGCCGGCGACGCCGCAGAGAATCAACGCGATGTCGCCGAACATGCAGATCGAAACGACGAGCCCGACGTGACGGCTCAACAAGCCCTGGCGCAGGACGAAGGCGTTTTGCGCGCCGATGGCGATGATGAGACCGGCGCTGGCGGCGAAGCCAGCGCCGGCAGCGGCGAGAGGCATGGCGAATTCCCAAAAAAGCGGAGGCGGCAAGCTTGCCTGCGACATCGAAATAAGAAAAACTATTCTTTCTTACTTCGATTAAGAAAAACTACATACGGAACTTCTCCTGTGGACCTAATCCATCCGCAACTCGCCGCCTTCGCCGCCGTCGTCGAGGAAGGCAGCTTCGACGCCGCAGCGCAGCGCCTCTCGGTCACGCCATCGGCGGTGTCGCAACGGATCAAGGCACTCGAAAATCGCCTCGGGCATGTGCTCGTTGTGCGCCAAGCGCCATGCCGGCCGACCCAGGCCGGTGAAAAACTGCTGCGCCGCGTGCGGCCGATGCTAACGCTCGAAGCCGAGGCGCTTGCCGACTTCCTGCCGGAACAAAACGATGCCGCAGCGATGAGTGCGATCGCCATCGCGGTCAACGACGATTCGCTCGAAACCTGGTTTGTTGCCGCGCTCGCACGCCTGCATCGGGAATACGGCTACCTATTTGACGTGCGCATGGACGACGAGAGCCACACGCTCGACCTGCTGCGCGATGGCTCGGTGCTCGGCGCGGTGACCGCCGAAGCGAAGCCGCTGCAGGGCTGCAACGCGCAGCCACTCGGAACGATGCGCTATCGCGCCATCGCCTCACCGGAGTTCGCCAAGTGCCATTTCGCTCACGGCCTCGATGCCGCCGCGTTCGCGCGTGCGCCGATGATCATATTCAACCGCAAGGACGAGTTGCAGTGGCGTTTCGTACACCGGATCACACGTGCCCGTCTCGCGCCGCCGGTGCACTACCTACCGACAGCGACAGGCTTCGTAGAAGCGGCATCGCGCGGCCTCGGCTGGTGCCTGGCGCCGGAATCGTTGATCGCCCCGGCGCTGCATAAAAAGGCCATCGTCATCCTCGATCCGCGGCGCTCGATCGACGTGCCGCTTTACTGGCAATACTCGGCCGTGCGTTCGCTGACCTTGCAGCGCATCAGCCAGGCATTACGCGAGGTCGCCGCCTCCGCGCTCGGCGCGAAGTGATCCGGCAGCTCTTTTCCGCAGCGGCGCATTGAACCGCGCCTTGTTCCATGCGTTGAATCCGGCACGAAAAACGGTAGTCTCACGTCGATGCCTCCCGTAGAAACCTTCGAACTGCTTCTCATTCTTCTCGCCGTTGTCGTCGCCTTGCATTGGGCGGCGCGGCGCATCGGCCTGCCGCCGGCGACCGCCTTGCTCGTCGGCGGCGGTGCGCTGGCCTTCGTGCCGAGCTTGCCGCCGCTGGCGCTCGATCCCGAGTTGACGCTGGTGCTGTTCCTGCCGCCACTGTTGATGGACGGGGCGTATTTCACCGCGTTCGGCCGCTTCCGACGGCACCTTCCGGGCATCCTCTCGCTTGCGATCGGCGCCGTCGTGTTCACCACGTTTGCGGTTGGCGTGGTCACGCATTGGCTCGTCCCGAGTCTGCCGTGGGCCGCCTGCTTCGCGCTTGGCGCGATCGTCTCGCCACCGGATGCGGTGTCGGCGCGCGCGGTGCTTGAAGGCGTGAAACTGCCGCGGCGGCTGTCGGCGTTGGTCGAAGGCGAAAGCCTGCTCAACGACGCGACCGGCCTCGTGCTGTTCCGCTTCGCCGTCGTGGCGACGATGAGCGGCTTGTTCGACGCCGGCGCGGCCGTGTCGAATTTCCTCTTCCTCGCGCTGGGCGGAATCGCGGTCGGCCTGGTTGTTTCCGCGGCATGGATCTTCGTGGTCAAGCGCCTCGGCGAGCAGACGCTGATCATCATGGCCAATACGCTCATGTGCTGGGTCGCGTATATCGCCGGCGAGTCCATGCATGTTTCCGGCGTGATCGCCACGGTCGTCGCCGGGCTCGTGCTCGGCTGGTATCAGCATGTGATCCTGCCGGCACGCGTGCGGCTGCGCGGCAGCTCGTTCTGGCGCACGATGGTGTTCGTGCTCGAAGCGCTCG
>Ga0207703_10002511_pt1 | contig 15855 bp, 18 predicted proteins | sample KBSSwiS12_FD_184304 | JGI IMG/M metagenome (GOLD analysis project Ga0207703, IMG submission 184304) | Switchgrass rhizosphere microbial communities from Kellogg Biological Station, Michigan, USA - KBS Switchgrass S1-2 (SPAdes) (version 2) | ecosystem: Host-associated > Plants > Roots >... | reverse complement strand
GGAGGTGGGGCGGGCGCCTCGTTTGGCGGCGGCGGAGGCGGCGGCGGTTCGTCGCTGGTGCCGGCTGGGGGTAAAAGCACGCTCGCCTCGTCTCAATCAGAAGTTCAGATCACCTACTCGTCGGTTGCCACAAAACCCGAAGTTGGGCGCTGTGTCGCCACGACGGGCGGCGTTTACCAGAACTCGGCTTGCACGACCAAAGCCACGGGAAGCGGTAAATACGAATGGCAGCCGTGGCCCTTTACGAAAGCTGGTTTTGCGCTGACGAACGGAACCGCGACATTTAAAACCGCCGTCAGCAAAACCACGATCAGCTGCGCCGAAAACGACGTTGCCGGTGAATACACGGGCTTGCAGACCGCGACGCTCGCCATCACCTTCAACGAATGCAACGTGCTCGGGCCATTCGGCGGTCAGTGCACAGGCGAAAAAGCGAAACCAGGCGAAATCATCTCGAATCCGCTCGAAGCGGAATTCGGCGTGATCGACGGATCTACCTCACCGCCTTCCGTCGGTTGGTGGATTCACCCGGCGTCGGGCGAAGAATTTCTTTCGTTCCAGTGCGGGGGTACCAGCGCCTCTGTCACCGGGTCGGTAATAGCAACAGCAACCCCGGTGAACAAAATGTCCGGGTCCTTCAAATTGAATTTCTCCGGCAGCGGCGGGGTTCAGAAACCCGAAAGCTTCGAAGGCGGAGAAAAACGGTTCCTGACGCTCGAAACGGCGCTGGCGACAGAGCAGGCCGGCTTGACGATGGCGGATTCGATCGCCAATGAAAGATTGCTCGAGATCAGGGCTACGAGCTGATCTCGAGGGGTCGGTGGGCGCATGAAGTTGAGCGCCCGCCGGCTCCCAACTCCGATGCGGCTGAGAGGAGTCGAACCTCCACGGGCTCTCGCCCACACGGACCTGAACCGTGCGCGTCTACCAGTTCCGCCACAGCCGCGGGAATGGGCAATCTATCGATTCCCAGCATCCAGGCCCCAGCACCCCGGCACGACGGCGCCCCCGGCCCTCTCGCTAGAATGCCCCTTCCTCGCCGCTATCGTCTAGGGGACTAGGACGCCGGATTCTCAGTCCGGAAACCGGGGTTCGAATCCCCGTAGCGGTACCTCGTTGGATCGGCTCTAGAAAGCCAAAAACCCCCGGTTTTGCCGGGGTTTTTCTAGTTCTTTGGGGCAACGGTTCGGCAACAGGGTGTTTACCGCCGCTGTATCTGGGAGCAGGCCTAGGGCGAGCGTTTCCCATACTGAAGCGGTTCGCTGTTGCAACGCGGCAACAGCGATGAAGGTTTCGAGGTAACGGCTGAGGGCGGCTGTTGTGTTGCTCACCGGCGCCGCGAGTGGCGGCGGGGGAGGACTGTGATCGCGAAGGTGGCGGAGGCTTCGTGGATCAGGTCGACCGGGATGGCTGTGGTCTTCGCAGCGCTTCGCGGCGGTTTCTCCGAGCCGAAGAGAGCGATTGAGGTCAGCTGTCCGCGTGGGTCGTGGCGGGCCTTGTAACGGATGCCGTCATAGCCGGCCTCTTGGAACGCGAGTGCCCAGCCCTGGGTCAAGTTGTAATCGGTCGTCGAGTGGATCTCGGCGGTTAGGCCAATGAGTCCGAGGACGGTTGGGTCGGTCAGGTCAACGACCTCTGCGTTGGGTGGGCGCAGCCTGGATAGTCGCTGCGCGTCAACCAGCGGCTCGGGGATCACTCCGCCTGGCCGAAGTAGGCGCCCGAACTTCTCGACGAAGGCGCCGATCGGCTCCTCGGCGAGATAGCAAGTCCCCGACTCAGCGAGGTTAAACCTGCCATCGAGGCCGATATCGAAGAACCAGGGGGCAACATCAGCGGCATGGATTCGCCACAGAGCTTTCGTACCGAGCTTCGTGCTGGGGAGCTCAGGCAGATCGTCCGGAGGAGCGGGCAGGCCGCGCGGGCTCAACGCTTCAGGTCAGCCACGGTGCGGTGGGCCGAGAGAAGCAAGGGCTCGATGTCCGCGTCAGCGAAGGCATCAACCGGCGTCCGGTTGTCCAGCTCAGGCTGGGGGGTGGTGGCAAACGAGGCGAGCGTCCACGAGTCGAGCCCCGCATCGCCGAAGATCTCGTTGAGCTCCTTGATCGCCCTAAAGGGAGCGCTGTTGCCGGCATCGAACTGCCAACGCGGGTAGCGGATCAGGTCGGCGTCATCGCGCAGGGCGATCACCGAGCCACTGAGAACCCGCTTGCGCAGCGCCTCCCGACTGATCCCCCCGAGCAAGCCCCGAGCCTCAGCGCTGGTCAGAAGCTCCCCAAGCGCCCGCTCCCAAGCCCCCCCGGCAAGCACGACCATCGCCGCCCGTCGGCCAAGAACCTCGGCATCATCAGCCGAACTCGGCTGTCCCCCGATCTCAGTAAGCGTGCGCCGGAACTCTTCGACGGTGCGATCTAGAAGGGCTGGGTTGGCTGCCATGACTGTCAATAATAGCGTCAACCCCGTCAACTATCACTAATTGAGTCTGCTTGGCAGTCGCCGAACTTCTCGATCGTGCCGCGCTCAGATCAGCCTCGTAGTCCAGGCCTCAGTGAGAATCGACCACATCTAGGGGAATTACGTTCCGAGGCAAGTTCGGCTTCCCCGGCACTCAGCCGCGCGACTCTGACAGCTGATCGCCGCGCAGGTCTCGGGTACGACAAGCAAAGTGCCGTGCGCCAATACCCAGGGATCGCCAAGGGACGAGCGCGTCGCGCAAACCGAGAGCACGGCCTGCTCGTCGCTTGCCGTTCCGAAGAGCTGCTCAAGCGTCAGTAGTGGACTTGGGGAATCAGGGTTCTGATGGCGCTCAGCAGGAGAGTTGTCGAGAGGCATCGTGAGAAGAGTGAGTGGGGGCAGGGTCGGGTTTTTCGATGATCAGAGGGGGCGGTCAGCAAACGACGAAGCGGTCGTCGATTTGAGTTGTCGGCTAGGAGCAGGATATGCGGCTGACGGACGGGCAAATCGCTGCCGGCCCATAGAGAGGCCCAAGCATCATGGGACAAAGCGGGCAGGGGAGCCCTACCGACGAAAGCGCAGCTCCGCGAGGCGGGCGTTGTAGGAATCGGCGTCATTCAAGAGGGCCCGGACCCGGGCATCGTCGGCGTCCAACCCGCACTGCTCGAATATGTCCAGGGCCTGGCGCCGAAACCCCGCATATGGAGCATCGATCAGACGGTCTAGGACATTGACAGGGGGGAGTTGCGTTGGTCGGCGTTTCCGCCAACAGGTCAGCGCAGCCATCTGCACGCTGACCTCCGAGTCGATCAATGCGAGGCCGACCGACTCGTCGATCTTGATCTGTTCGGAGAACGCAGCGCAGCGCCAAGCGCAGGCTCGCATCTCGCCTCGCGGGTCGGTACGGGCTCGAACGACATCGTCGTCCGGGTGATCGCCCAGCGGCTTGACCCCGACGAGCTAACCGTTGGCGAGTGCGGCTCGGGCGAGCCCGCAACCGTCTCTCCGCACGAGACCCTTGGCGTCGCGGCGCAACGGATGGACGAACACCGGGTGCGGCGGCTTCCGGTAACCCATGCGGGCCGCCTGGTCGGGATCCTCAGCCACTCCGACCTGGCAGCGCACGGCGCGGATCGGCGGGCCGGCTGGCTGCTCGAGCGATTGGCCCAACGGGGCGGCGACCGTCGCTCCGCTCGCTGGCTGCTGGATCGTCCCTACGTGGAGGACAAGTTGACGACCATCTCGGCGCCACGCCTTCGGGGTGGCTCCTGACATTGCCCTCTTGGATTCGTTTGCGTATTGGTTAGCCATCGATGACTCGGGAGGAAAGTTCACATGAAGAAGATCACCGTTCTCGCGACGCTTGGGCTGCTGGTGCTGGTCGTCTCTGCCCAGGCAGCGCCGAAGTACACGCCGGCACCGCCATCTAAACCGAAACCTGAGCCGGTCAAGCCGCATCGTTGCCTGCCCCACAACGCCGGCTACAACGCCTCCGGCGTTTTGGTCAGCGCGTCGCTGACCGCCGAAGGACACCACCACTACAGCGGCACGCTTGTGGTCAAACTCGCCAAAGCGAATCACCACGCCCCGACCGGCGATCAGACCTTCACGCTGGCGGCCGCCAAGGTGATCTTCCACCACGGCGTCGCCCCGACTTCCCCGGCACCGGGCTCCAGGGTGAAGCTGCACGGCAAGATCACGGCGCTCGCCAAGCACTGCCCGGCCGAAGGATTCACGCCGACAATCACCGTCAAGAAGGTCGATATCAGCAAAGCGGGGCACAGCAAAAGCTGAATCGCGGGGTGGTGCTTTTTCGCGCGGCCGTCGCTCCCCGGGCGGCCGCGCTGACATGGGCCGCGGCCTGGTCCCCGGTATTCGCTGCGGGACCAGGGGACGCGTACTCATGGGGATGGCAGGCCTCGAGACGGCAGGCGGGCGGTTTGAGCGCTGATTTCGGCGAGCGCCTGCCTCTCTTGCGGAGGCGTCGCCAGCCTCTCGCCGACAGCGCCTCCGCCTGCTACGTTGAGCGCTCAATCCGAGCCGCCTTGCTCATTGCGAGGCGGACGGGGGACCCAGGCAGTTGGGGCGAGTGGGCCGGTGATCCGGCCCTAGCGGCATCGGCCGCGAGCCCGTCAGCTAACCCCGTAGGGAACCGACATAGGAGGCGCGAGATGAAGGCCAACGCCGGTGTGAATCGCTACCTACTCAGTCCCGCGACGACGATCCCGCAGCGGAGGGTCAGGTCGATCAAGGGGCGTAAATCCGATGCTGAGGAGGGAGTCATGGGGACGCGCCCGCGTCAACCTTGGGCCGCAACCCCCCTTGTACGGCGCTCTTTTGTGCCCCTGGTCGAATCGCCAGGGTCCGTGTACGCGACCGGCGTCGGGCTGGGAATTGGATGCGGTGCTCTGGTGGTGGTGCTCTTGCTCGGTGTGCTCAGCCTTTGAGTTTGGACGCCGATTGCCGGGCGGGGTCGGCCCGTTTACGCCTGAGGCCGTCCCGACGACCGGTACCCCGGACGCCACTAGCCTGACCTCATGAAGATCGAGCTTCTCTACTTCTACGGCTGCCCGAGCTACGAGGAGTTGCTCCCGCGGCTGCGGGAGCTGGTCGCTAAGGAGGGGCCCGGCGCCGAGGTCGAGCTGCGCCGCATCGAGACCGCAGACGCGATCGTCTCCACCCGCACCGAGACGGTGGCCGAGGGCCTGGCGGCGGGGCTGCGGCCGGCGACCCTGATCACTTTCTGCGACGGGCTGGCCATCTCGATGCGCCAGTTCCGCAGTCGTGAGGAGGCGTTGGAGGCCGCCTGACGACCGATGCCGCCCAGAGCATCGCGGGGAAGCTGAAGACGGCGCTCGAGCAGGAGGACGAGGAGCTCTTCGCCTCGCTGCTCGACCCGCGGTGCGCTGGGGCGGCGAGAGGGAGACGCCCGAGACCTGCCATGGCCGCGAGCAAGTCGTCGCGCGCTACCGGCGGCTTCGCGAGAGCGGCGTCGGCGTCGCAGTCGAGGAGACGATCTGCCGCGGGGACGCTGCGGTGCTCGCTCTCGCCCTGAGTCTGTCGCGGGCAGGACGCTCGGCAGAGCCGCCGCCGGTGGTCTATTAGGTGTTCAGGATCGCCAGCGGCCTTGTCGTCGACATCCGCGGCTTCCCAGAGCGTGCGGAGGCGCTTGCCTCGTCGACGCGTTAGACGCCGATAGGTGAGAGCGGTCGATCGCACAGCCCGCCTGGGTGCCGGGCAGCCCCTTGAGGCGCGCCTGCTCGCGCAGGCGGGCGTCGAGCGCTCAAACGGCTCGTTGAGGAGGCATCCGGACACCGCGCCTTTGTCTGTCAGAGCGGGATCCGATGTCTTAGTCCGACATCCTCCTTTTCTCAGTCCGGAAACCGGGGTTCGAATCCCCGTAGCGGTACCTCATGAAAGCCCCGCAACTGCGGGGTTTTTCTTTGGTCGGGCGGCCGAGCCGATCGTCTTTTGTCCCAAGTTTGTCCCGAGGCCGTGCTAAAAAAGCTGGGACAAAGTTTGGATCATCGCTCGCGGGGAGCTGGCCGAGCGAGACGCGCACGAGCTGCTTGCGATCCGCCTCAGCACTCCCGCTTACGTCATCGGGGAGCTGGGGGAGAGACCGAGTGATCCGCGCATGGCTCGGGCCTGGGAACGCGGCGTCACCGCCATCCAGGGCTACCGCCGCGAGCGGGGGATCACCGCACTGAGAGGGCACTTGGCGAGCGGTCGACGGCCGGCATCGACCGTGCCGCCCAAGAGACAGCACAGCGAAGGGTTCAAGAGGCCCAGCGCCGTCTTGGCCTTCAGCAGCAGCTAGAGCGCATGCGCGGTGGAGAGAGACGGCGGCATTGGGCTTTGAGCGCCGACCCGCTCAATTGAAGCGCCGCGCTCGCAGCCGTCAACCCCTTCGGGGTCGGCCGCTGCGCGCCCTTGACTGCCGCTCTCGCGGCGCTGGTTTGGCGGGTGGGTCGGGGGCCGGCAGGAGAAAGAGCCTTCAGCACGCGAGCCGGGATCAATGCCGTTCTTGTGAACTTTCCTATTGTTAGCGGCGCTCTTAGCAATGACGATCCCCCGCGTGGGCGACCTTGGCAGGAACCTAAGTGCTGCCCGCAAAAAGTTGGGCCTGACCCAAGAGGAGGTCGGCCATCGCAGCGGCGTGCATCCGACCGAGGTGTCGCGCATCGAGGCGGGCAAGCGCGATCCGCGTGTCTCGACCCTGGAACGACTGGCGGAGGCGGTCGAGGTCCCCCCTAGCGAGTTGCTGCGGTAAGAGCTTTGCTGAAGTAGTAGGTCCGTTTCCACACGCTGCCGACACGCTCTTTCTCTAGAAGTTCGAGAATGCCCAGTTCGGCAAGGCTTCTGACGTGGTACGAGAGCGTCGGCAGGGAGATTCCATCCTCAAGAACGTTCTCTAGTTCGGCTGGCGACATTGGCTTTTCGATCCACCGCAGGGCTTCGATTACATGAAGCTTTGACGGGTGGAGGGGGAGAGCCGAAAGACAAGCGCTCCCCAATCCAGTTCCTGGCCTTCGTTGTCCCTTGTAGGGGTGAGTTCTTTTCGCATGGACGTGGACACGCCCCGGACGAGTTGGTGTGGCCAGGCCCGTCCGGGGCGTGGGGTCGGGACGCTGCCCCCGGTAGTTGCTGACGACCGGCGGTGCGAACCAGTTGAGACCAGCGGAAAGTTTTCAGATCAAACAGCGCGAGTCCATCCTCTTTTTTTGAGCGTGATTTGGCGAACGCTCAATCTTCTGTTGGCGCGCCGTAGCCGTTTGTCGGCTGCCCCTGTCGGCTGCGCTCAAAGCCCGTCAGCGAAATGATCGTGGTGGTTCCAGGCTCGCCTGACTCGGCAAGTCGGTTCGCGGCCCGAGCCTTGATGTCAAGCAGGCGCTCGAATGAGGCCGCCAGCTCGTCGGCAACTTCCCGCTTCCCCTCTAAGTCGAGATTCGCGGCATCCCAGGCAAGCCAAACATCGTCATCGGTCTCCAGCTTCTCGGCCTGAAAGGAGCCAAGAAGCTCAGACATGATGGCCTGGACAATGACCCCGATGATCTCGCGTCGGGTATCGGTCGGCATGGCGAGGTATTCCTCATCGCTGATGTACGGAAGCTTGATGGCCCTGTAGAAGTGCTCGGTAGCTCCTCGAACCTGGGCTGTGCCCACGGACTCGATGCAGCCGCTCTCGAACAGTTCTTTCATGTGGTGGCTAACCACGCTGAGACCCTCGTGGAGCATCGCGGAGACTTCGTTTGGGCTGTGCTTGCCTTCGGCTAGGATGGCGAGTGCCTCGATCCTGATTCGGTGCCCTACCGCATAAGCGACGGCCTCGCCAATGGGCCTCTTGCGGTCTTTCGCCGGCTTTCTCCTCGCCAAAGTTTTAGCCACACTCGCCTCCTCCGGTCAGCCTTAGCTGGGTATTCAGAACGCGGTGGAGCATAGGGACTTTCACAGGAAACGCCTCGCGTTGCTCGGCCCGTTCCTATTGTTCTGAGAATTCCTAGCATCTTTCTCCCGACCGGCAGCTAGCCGGGCTGACGACACGGGAGGGAGGTGAGCGGAATGAAGATTTCGCTGGTGAGTCCAGTGATACCGAGCATGCAAGTCCTGAAGCACCGCTAGGCGATTGCACTGCAGGCCGGTCCTGTGGGCTAGTGGGAGCAGGGCCGGCCTGTACTGACGTTGTGGCGTGCCTTCGCTGACGGAAACGCGTTGCCTGCTGTAAAGTGACTAAACGGTGACTGGCAAACGGAATCTGAGTGAGAGCGCAAAAGAGGCGATGCTTGCGCGCCTTGCAACGGCGGGGGCATCTGTTGCGAAAAGCGAATCGCTGCTGTTTAGGGCGAAGCTGGACCGTGACCGCGAGATCAAGCAGGCCAGCGAAATCGGAGTGAGTCGACGTGACGTAGCCCGCGCTGTTGGGCTAACTGCCGCTGGCATCCAGCAGATCCTGCGGCGAGTCTAAGTTCGTGGAGAGCCGTGAAAGGGGTGCTTGCGATCAGTGCTCCAGCGAGGTCCGTAAGAACCAAGCGGCTCTGATCTGATGAGTAAAGTGGCGGAGCTGCCAAGGTTGAGGCGGTTCAAATTTGAGCGCGACGGAACCGAACGCCTGACCCACCACCTCTTTCGGTTCCCGGCTAAGTTTCATCCACCGGTTGTGCGGCAACTAATCCGGGACTACACCGAAGAGGGCGATTGCATTCTTGATCCTTTCTGCGGCAGCGGAACGCTCATGGTCGAGGCATCGGTACTCGGACGCGATTCAATTGGTGTCGATGTTGATCCGCTGAGTGTTTTCGTTAGCAAGGTCAAGATTCAAGTATTGCGGGAGAGAAGCCTGAACATTGCCGCGGGGGAATTGGATAAGTCGTTGACCAAGCTTCAGCGATCGGCAGCGGAACTTGAGATCTTGGCCGAGAGCGATCTGGATGACGAGGAATATGAGGCGCAGCTAGCCGGAGCATGGGTTCCCGAGATCCCAAGGCTGACTCATTGGTTCTACCGGTACGCAATTGTGGACTTGGCTCACCTGCTGGAGGCGATCAACGAGTTGGAGGTGCCGGAAACGCAGCGGCGCTTCCTACGTCTCGTCTTTGCCGCGACGATCCGTTCCGCTTCGCGTGCTGATCCGGTTCCGGTTTCTGGCTTGGAGGTAACGAAATTGATGCTCGAAAAGGAGGCCGTCGGCCGCCGGGTTGACGTGATCGCTCTTTTTCGTCGACGTCTGCGGCGGGCCATTGAAGACATGGGCAAATATCACACGGCCCGTGACCTCAAAGTAGAGGCAAGGGCATATGTCGGCGACGTCGCGAAACTGGCGCGTAATATCGCACCCTCAGCCGATGCAGTGATCACCTCACCTCCCTATCATGGGGCGGTCGACTATTACCGACGCCACCAGCTAGAGATGTTTTGGCTTGGGATGACCAAGAACCATGACGAGAGACTAGTCCTATTGGAGCGCTATCTGGGGCGTCCAAAGGTACCCCAGCGTCACCTTTATCTCCAAGACTCCAAAGTTGAGCTTGCTAAGGCACGCACGGTTGAAGAGAAGATGCGCGTGCTCTCGGTCGAGCGTGCGAATGCTTTCAAGCACTACGCGGTTGGCATGTCACGTGCGATCACAAATGTTGCACGGCGCACCAAGACGGGCGCTTACTTTGTACTGGTTGTTGGGCATAGCAGCTGGAACGGTGACTCAATTGACACTTCGTCACTCATGGAGGAGCTCGCTGGCCCCTACTTCGAGCTCAGCGAGCGATACTGGTACCCGATCAAGAATCGCTATATGTCCTATGAGCGAAGGAATGGCGCCAACATCGACCGTGAGTACGTGCTCGTCCTACGGCGTACGAAGGCAGCGACCTAGGCTTTATGCATGGTGCCGTCGCGGCGCGGCTTTCCTGGGGTGCCAAGCAGGCTGGAGACGCGGGTCTCAAGCTGATCAACAGAGGTGTTCAGAATCAACGCCTCGCCGCTCACGATCAAGGCACCCTGGCTAGCACCAGCCAGCTCGGTAATTGCCTGACGGAGTTGCTCGCCAGTGACTTCGCTGAGGGCGGGATCGCGGGCGGCGACCGGCAGGATCATGTCGAAGGTCCGACGTTGATCGGACAGTACCCCGTCAAGCTCATGAAAGGCGGCGATGATCGCCGCGTAGAGGTCTCTTCGTGACCAGGCAGGATCGCTCAGGAGATCTTTGATCGCGGCCGTGACTTCGTCGGGGGCGAACTTATTGAGGACGATGGCGAGGATCTGGCGAGCGCCAATATGCCGGCTTTCTGCTGCCTCGACTACTTCGGCCAGTTGCTCCACGGTCCAGCATGAGACCTTTTGTTTTTGGGCCCTCTTGGAGGCTTGAGAGCGATCCCCCTTGCTTCCACCTGGGTATCCAGGTGCGACAAGCATGCAGCCCTTCGCGTCGTAGTCGTCATAGTGCTGGGATAGGGCGTCAAAGCCGATGTGCGGAAGCGAAGGGATTTCCTTAGAGGACTTTGCCTCCAGGGTGATGGTGGTCTCTGTGTCCGGATAATCGAGAAAGCGTGCGACGCCATCAGGCTTTTCAGAGTCCTTGAGGTGCTTGGCAACGAACCCAAGCGCGCGGCAGGCAGTTACTTGGGCTATCTCCAGATCGTCGGCGTCGGAGACTGCGTCGCGCAGTTGTTGTGCGATCAGACTGAGTGAGTAGACGCGATCGAGGGCGAGACTACGCAGGAGCTGGTCGCGGCGCTCGAGAATCTCGCCGACATGGTTTGCCGACACCCCCTCCTCGCGGAGGTAGATCTCAAGCAGCGCCTCAGCGGTAACGACGTCCTCAAGCAGGGCGCTATCTCCTTCATCATGTGCACGAGCAAACTCGTGTTCCTCGTTGATTTCAAACAGTCTTTGTGCTGGATCGAAGCGAACAAGTCGACCGCTGCCTCCGAGTTGGGTGCGCTCATAGCTGTAGACACCTTCGCGGCGTTCTGCGTATAGGTCGTCCAGGAGCGACGGGAGTTCTTCCTCGGAGGGCGTCTTGAGGTAGAACCAAGTCGAATCGGCATCTGCCCCTTGATTGGGGTCGCCGCCGCCGCCGCTAAGCACATCAGCCGTCGGGTGCTCGACGAATGCTGGGTTGACGTAGTTGCGATCAACTTCGTGCTTTTTCTTCTCCGATTCTTCCCGTTTTTTTAGCGCGTCATTATAGCGTCCCCGTGCTTGGTTAAAGAGCTCGGCGAGCAGTCGCTCAAAGCTCTCGCGAAGCTTTGAGGTTGTCTCGACACCTTCGCGGGGCGCGGTCAGACCTTGATCGAGATCATCAGCACTAATGTCAGCGTGGAATCGGTTGAAGTACTTATGGGAGACGGGGTTGAGGCCAAAGAGCGGGTCTTCCAGGCTGACCAGGCGCCCCCGTACGCGGACGAAGAAGCCGTGACTCCTCTGTAGGTCGGAACTCTTACCGTCCATCAGGGTGCGGTCGGTGATCGACACTTCGCCACTTACCCCGGAAGGGAAAAGCTCGGAAGTGAGGGTTTTCCCTTTCACTTTCCAGGTTTCCCCTGTCTGCTCGGAGAGGTTCTTCCTGCGATTTTTGTCGAGTTGGTGAACGCCGAAGCTGACAACTTTGTCGAGTTTCGACATCGAACTCTCGACCTGTTTCTGGCCGAGGTAAAGCTTGAAGTCGCTGCCAAGCGGCATCGCCGTTGAAAGCACCCAACGCAGCACACCTCGGTTCATCTGCTCGGCGCGTTCCTTGAAGTCCTCAAGCAGAACGATCGTCCCTGATTTTTTGCCGGCAAATGGTTTGGCAGGTGCCCCGGCGGCTTTCAGCGCCTTGGCGACGCCAGCCGTTCCGCTGAGCTCGGTTGCGCTCAGCTTCGAAACTTGTAGTTCGACGGGCGCTGCGGCAGCGCCAGTCGGATCGGGCTGGAAGGCATCAAAGTCGAGACTGGTGGTGAGAATGTCGCCGTTTTCTACACGGGTTATGTAGGTAATTCTCCGGGCGATCGAGTAGGTAGCAAGCTTGCCGATCCCGAACTTTCCAATCTGCTTGCGTTTCCGCGCCTTCTCGATCTGTTCATCGCGCTTGTGTGAGTGGCCGATGTGCCAAAGGTCCTTGAGGCCGGCTTCGTCCATGCCGACTCCATCGTCATAGACGACAATTGGCTCGCTAGAGTTGGGCTTCAGTTCGTCGGGAATCGAAAGCCGACAGAGCGCCGCGTCAGCGTCAAAGCAGTTGACGACCAACTCCTCCACTGCCTTCATCGGCGACTGGTAGAGCTGCTCCGAGAGGAGAGTGACCAACTCATGGGAAAGCGAAACCTTGAGCGGCTCCGCCGGTTTTCCGGCAGAGAGGAGCTGTTGTCCGATCAGTTCGGGTGACATTTGAGTGCCGTTGTTAGCCGAGAACTCGCGAGGACCGTGATGGAACCTTCGCTGTGAACCTTGATTATCCGGAGATTGGCCCTCGGATGCTTGCAAGTGGCCCCGGAGGGCCGATGACGGGCGTCAAATCCTCGGTATTGCCCTAGTGCAACGCCAACAATCAGCGCGGGTTGGGCGGGGTCGGGACACCAAGTTGGCGGCAGATAGCACGGACGAGCCCCGGTCCGATTTCCTTATGCCGTGGAACAGCGGAAGCTTGGTCGTGCTGGCCGCGCCACTTTGCGTGCTTCGATCCACCGACCTCCCTGCAGCCGTGCGCTTGTAGATGGCGTTCGAGATCGCGGCGCTTCACGCCGCAGCGGTAAACCGCAGATGCTCGCGATCGGTGTCGGCCGTCTCGCCGGCAAGCTCCTCGTCGGGAGTGAGCACCGTGCTTAGCGCATCTAGGACGTTCTCGCGGGCCTCCTCGCGGGTGCGGCCCTGACTCAGGGCGCCAGGCACCTCAAGAACGCGCGCGACGATCCAGCCGTCCTCGTCGGGGCTGTCGAAGGAAATCGTGAAGTCAACCGATGCAGCCATGCCAGAACGGTAGCGCGTGCAACGGTCCAGGCGGCAACTTTGTCCCCAAATTTGTCCCCGACTCCACCGATCTAGGCCGAACTCAGCCGAACTCCCTGGACTCAGCAGGCACGAATCGACCGCGAACGGCTTGCTAGAGGCAATTCTCAGTTAGCAGGGCTGCGATTCCGGATACCAGGGCTGAAGGGTCACGCGAACATGTGCTCCAGGTGGGTCTGGGCGATCGAGTCGCCGGCTTGGCAAGGGGCGAAAGTCAAGGGCTGGGGCTAAGGTACAGCGCAGTCTGTAGTTCCAGGGCGGGGATTTCTTCGCTGTGGGATTCCTCGGTAACGCGGTAGGCCAGTCGCGCCCCGGCGGGGAATTTGACTCCCACCCCGCCGGTCGTAAATCGGTTGTATGCAAGTCGCGTTACGTCGACTTCCCAATGGTGAAACGGTTCTTCTTCCTCGAAGTTGTGAAGGCTTATATGGACCTTCGCCGCATCTTCTGGGCTGGGGCCAGTCCACGAGAAGGCGACAAACCCATCTGCGTATAGCGGATCGAAGTCTGGAAGCAGCATCTCGGCATCTTTGAGCGAGTGGCTTGGTTTTCCCATGCCACTAACTGGGATCCACCATTCTTGGTCGCTGGTCGTCGCGGGAATATCGGTGTGGGCGATGAGCGGGCCACCAAATGAGCCAGCAGAGAGCGTTCCGAGATGCTTCGCTTCAGTAGCGAGATTGGCTTCGTTCGCCCGATTTGCTTGGTCCGCATGGGCTGCGTTCTGAGCGTCCGCGGCGGCGCTGGCTTTTGGCACGGTCCCAAGGGTTGCGACATCGACCTTTGCGCCGGTGACTGCCTGGTCGGCCAGCTTGGAGGTTGAGATTGAGCTGTCAGCAATCTTGGCATTGGTGATCGCGCCATTTCGCGTCTTCGCCGTTGAGACTGCTCCGTTCTTGAGCTGCGCCGTGCCGACGCTCTCCTTCGGCAGGTGAACAGCAGCGTAAGAAACCCCACCGAGCGCAACGAAGAGCGCTGCCGTTGCCACGACGTTGCTGTAGTTGAGTCTCCAGCGAGGTAGCTTCATGTTTCTCCTGTCATGTTGTGCGATGTGAAGCCGCTTAAAAAAGTTCGCCGCCCGAGGTCCGATACAGAAGCTGCCCGGATGCACTGAAGAGAGAGGCTGAGGTCACGAAGCCGGTCGGCGGGTAGTACTGGACGAAGTAGCGGACGTTTCTTAGCCAGACGATTTTGCGTCGCAGCGGCGCCGGAGCCGCTCGGGGTTTGAAGGAGAGCCGCTTGCCGTTGCTCAGCGTGGCCGTGACTTTCGCGACATCGCCGGCCACCAGTCCACTGAGGATTCTCCAGGCGCCGTCTTCTTGCAGGTTGTCTGATGCCCCGATCGTGTAGGAGCTTGAGAGATGGCCCCCTGCGGGGATACCGGTGCTCGAACCCCAGTTGACGGCTCCCGGGAGGCTGAACTCCATGCCGAAGAGCCATTCGCGACAACTCCCGTTGTTGCCGATCTCTCCTTCAACGGTCCACGTTTCTCCCTCGGGACTTGACCCGCTGGCAATGGGCACTCGATGTCGGGTGATGCACGCGGCGCCTGCCGAAGGAATAGAGGCGAAGAAGAAAGCGGCGAACGCTGCCGCAAGGCAGGCGATGGATGTCGAGCTTCGGGTACGAGTCGTTCTCATTGCTCGGGGAATCTATAGGGTGCACGCGATGGTGGTGTCTCGGCAGCCGGTCAACAGGCGGAAGCTTGGCTCTCGACAAGCGCTGCCTTTCGCTTGCCTTCTACTTGCTTGCGCTTTGGTTCCGGCCGGCGCCAGCGGCAGCGAAACGGCCTTGCGCCCGCAGGAAAAGGAGGCTCACGCCTTTACCGATGGCCACCTTCGTCCCGGCCACCTCGAGACCATTCGAGTCAAGGGATTCCCCGGGAGTGGACGAACCGAAGTGGCATTCTTTCCAACGGCTATCTGTGGCAGCGAATGCGCGGCCGCCAGCAGGCGGGGTGGCAGGACGGGCGACAGTGGTGCTGGCAAGTTCGTGGTGCGGATGCCGGGTGCATTCGTTGCACGGGGCGGCAAACACGTCTACTTCCGCGACGGGGAACGAATCGAACTCCAAGTCCTCTGGTACGGGCCGCAAGAAGCCTTCGACGTTGCCTCAGCTCGTCCGGAGCCCGTCATCGTGCGCACCCACCGGTCCAGGCATGGTTGAGTCGCGATTGAGTCGGAAGCTGTCGGCATGCCTGCTGCTCGGCTGCGGAATCCTGCTCGCACTGGCTGCGGGTCCCGCGAGTGCCTCGCCGAGCCCGGTAGCCGCGATGCCAGCAACGGCGTTCGCCGCTCAGGGGCCCCTGGTGCCGCCCTCGTTCCAGCTGCAAGGCACCAATGGCTACACGGTCGTTGTCCTCGCCGGCCAGCCCTGGTCTGGCCGGCCCGGCGCTGTTCAGATCGTCGCTCGAAAGGGCAACATGGGCGTCAGCTACTCGGCTCCCGCCACCGTGACGGAAACTTCGATCTCGGCCGATCTCGGCGCGCTGGGCGCGATCTCCGTGAGCTTCCATCCCAGTGGCCAGTCCACCGCCAGCAAATGTGCGGGGCGAAAGATCGAAGTCGCGGGGGGCACCTACGAAGGCACGATTGCCTTCCACGGGGAGGAGGGCTACACGGAAGTCGAGGCGACATCTGTTCCCGCCGACATCAGGCCCTTCCTTGCCGCAGCGTGCAATTTCACCACGGTGACAGGGGGCGGTCCAAACTCGCGCGGCGCTGAACTCTTCGTTCGAAACCCTGGGCTTGGCCCACGATTCAGCGTCGCCAAGTCAGGACCAGCGGCCCCAGCACATTTCTCCGTCGAAGTCCCCGAATACGACGCCGGCATCTCGATCCATCGATTCGCGAGCTTCTCGATGCCGGCTGGCAGCTTCGGCTATAGCCCGAATCTGCAGACCGCGACGGTCCACCCGAGTCA
>Ga0207703_10002505_pt1 | contig 15892 bp, 18 predicted proteins | sample KBSSwiS12_FD_184304 | JGI IMG/M metagenome (GOLD analysis project Ga0207703, IMG submission 184304) | Switchgrass rhizosphere microbial communities from Kellogg Biological Station, Michigan, USA - KBS Switchgrass S1-2 (SPAdes) (version 2) | ecosystem: Host-associated > Plants > Roots >... | reverse complement strand
ATCGATCTGCAGCGGCATGCCGTCGACGACGAAGCTGTCCCTTTCGATCGGGATCAATCGCCGGGGATGGTGACCTCCGCTGCCGAACAACGTCGTCCCTTTCACTTCGATGGTGACGGCGTAATCCGGCCGGACCTGATAGCGGCCGGCGTATTCGCCCGGCGCGGTCACGGCGATCCGAGGCTCGGGCTTGCCGAACGGATCGAGCTTCATCCGCTCATCGAGGATGTGCATTCCGATGTCCTCGATCCCGTTGCGCGAATTTGCCAGCACCACCACGCCGATCTTCCGCTCCGGATCGAGTCCGATGAAGCTCTTGTAGCCGTCGCGGCTCTCGCCGCCATGCCAGATGAACGTGCGCGAGCGGCGGTGATCGAGCCACCAGCCGTAGCCGATCTCGGCGTGGTATTCGTCGCGTGTGGTGAGCGGGGTCATGCTGCGCTGCAACGCCGCCTGCAACGGCGAATCGCCGAGCGCCGCGCGGAGAAATGCGGCGAGGTCGCGCGCGGAGGAGACGAGCTCGCTCGCGCCGGCCAGTGTTTCGATCGAGGGATGAAATCGCGCCGGCCGCAGTCGGACGTCGTGGCCCGGTGCGAGGCGCGGATCCTTCGGATCGACGGCGATGCGCGACGACTTCATCCCCAGCGGCGTGGTGACGCGCTGCGCCAGCAGCTGCTCGTACGTCAGGTTCGCGCGGCGCGACAGCGCCACGCCGAGCAGCGCCATGCCGAGGTTCGAATAGCGGAACTGCGCGCCCGGCTCGCTCTGCAGTCTGCATTTCGCCAGGTACGCGTAGAGCTCGCGCTGGCCGTATTCGCGATCGTCGCGGAAATCAGACGGCATCGACGGAAGACCGGAACGGTGCGTGGCAAGATCGCGCAGCGTGATCGCGCGGCGGCCGGCCGGAATGACCACGCCGTCCGGCAGATACTTCGCCACCGGATCGTCGAGCGCCATCTCTCCCCGCTCGACCATGCCGGCGAGCAGCAGGCCGGTGAACACCTTCGTCGCCGACGCGACGCGGAACAGCGAGTCTTCCGTCGCCGGACCGTGGTGATAGAAGGTCGAGCCCTCCGGCGTGACGACGGCGACGACGATGGCCGGAGCCGCCTTGCGCACTTCGACGCGGTCGCGAAGGATGGCGGCGATGTCAGCGGCGGAGAGGTGAAGGGCGAAGAACAGAGAAATCAGTAACCGCATGAACGTCATACGCATGAAGAAGGAGTGCGGACGTCTCGTCCGCCCGGTCCGCGTGAGCGGACGAGACGTCCGCTCCCCTCCAGCGCCCATCGGGTAACATCGGCGCATGTCGAAGAAGACGATTGTATGGATCATCGCCGCGTTCACGATCGCAAACATCTGTTACGCCGACGACCTCGCCGACATCCGCAATGAAGTCGGCAAGCGGCACGCCGAGGCGGTAAAGCGACTGCAGGACTGGATCGCGCTGCCGTCGATCGCCGCCGAGAATCGCAACTATCCGCAGGGCGCGGAGTACATGGCGCAGCTCGCGCGCGACGCCGGCTTTCAGAACGCGACGGTGCTCACCACCGACGGCAAGCCGGGCGTCTTCGCCACGCTCGATGCCGGCGCGCCGAAGACCGTCGGCCTCTACTTCATGTACGACGTGAAGCAGTTCGATCCGGCGGAATGGAGCTCGCCGCCGCTCGAGGCGCGCATCGTCGACAAGGCGGGCGTCGGCAAGGTGATCATGGGCCGCGGCGCCGTGAATCAGAAGGGCCCGGAGGCGGCGTTCCTCGCGGCGCTGCATGCGATCCGCGGCGCGGGAAAGAAGATGCCGGTGAACCTCGTGATGGTGGCCGAGGGTGAAGAAGAAATCGGCTCGCCGCACATCGGCCAGCTCGTACATCGGCCGGAGGTCGAAGCGGCGCTGCGCAAGACGATCGGCGTCTTCATGCCCTCCGCGCAGCAGGATCTCGATGGCATCGTCACGGTGAGCCTCGGGGCGAAGGGCGTGGTCGAGCTCGAGCTCGTGTCGAGCGGCGAGACGTGGGGACGCGGTCCGGCCAGGGACATCCACTCGTCGCTCAAGGCGATGGTCGACAGCCCGGCGTGGCACCTCATCAAGGCGCTCGACACGCTGGTGTCGGCCGACGGCAACACCATCACGATCGAGAACTATCCGAAGCCGCGGCCGTTGAGCGCGGAGGAGAAAGCGATGATCGCCGAGGCTGCGAAGCGGCGGAGCGAAGCGCAGTCGAAGAAGTCGCTCAGCGTGCAGCATTGGATCGACGACCTGCCGTGGCTCGAAGCGAACGAGCGCCTCGAATCGCAGCCGACGGTGAACATCGAAGGCCTGGTCGGCGGCTACACCGGACCGGGCGGCAAAACGGTGCTGCCGCACCGCGCCGTGGCCAAGATCGACATGCGCCTCGTGCCCGACATGAAGGAAGCGGACGCCGTCGCCGCGCTGAAGGCGCACCTCGCGAAGCGCGGCTTCGGCGACGTCGAAGTGAACGTGACCGGCGGCTACGATCCGACGCAGACCGTCGCGTCGGCGCCGCTCATCCAGGCGCAGATCTCCGTGCTCAAGCGCGCCGGCATCGACCCCGTGCTCTGGCCCCGCAACGCCGGCTCGTATCCCGGCTACGTCTTCACCGGCGCCCCGCTCAGCCTCGCCTCCGGCCACTTCGGCCTCGGCCAGGGCAGCGGCGCCCACGCGCCCGACGAGTACTACCTGATCGAGTCCGCCAACCCGAAGGTGCAGGGCTTCGACGGCGCGGTGATGTCGTTCGTGGAGTATTTGTACGAATTGGGGAAATGAGGGGAGCGGACGTCTCGTCCGCTCATTCCCGCGGCCGTGCGGACGAGACGTCCGCGCCCCTCTTCATGTGCCGTTCGTGACACCCGCGTGCATCTCGTCGCCATGACGAAAACATCCGCATGTGCGCCCCGTTTCGTCATGCATGCGAAAGAAATCATTCATCACCATCGCCGCCGTCGCGCTCGTCGCACTGATCGGCCTGCTGGTGCGCCAGGTCGCGTTTGCCAAGGAAACACCGGCCTGGCGCTTCGCCACGGTCTCCCGCGGCGACATGAAAGCGACGGTCTCGGCGACCGGCACGCTCAACGCCGTCACCACCGTCAGCGTCGGCACGCAGGTGTCGGGGCAGGTCTCCGAGCTCCTCGTCGACTACAACGACCACGTCAGGAAAGGCGAACTGCTCGCGCGCATCGATCCGACGCTCGCCCTTCAGGCCGTCACCGACGCGCAGGCCAATCTGGAGAAAGCGCAGGCGCAGGCCGTCCAGGCGTCGCGCGACTACTGGCGCAATCGCGAGCTGCTCGACTCCGGCCTCGTGGCGCGCAGCGCGTATGAACAGACGCAGTCGAGCGCGGAGGTCGCGCAGGCGGCGGTGAAATCGGCGCGCGTGGCGCTCGATCGGGCGCGGCAGAACCTCGCCTACACCAATATCTACGCGCCGATCGACGGCGTCGTCGTCGAGCGCAACGTGCAGCAGGGGCAGACGGTCGCCGCCAGCCTCTCCGCGCCGCAGCTCTTCCTCATCGCAAACGACCTCTCGCAGATGCAGATCCTGGCGCAGGTCGGCGAGAGCGACATCGCCCAGATCAAGGAAGGACAGACCGCCGGCTTCAGCGTCGCGGCGCTGCCGAACCGGAAGTTCAACGGGACGGTGAAGCAGGTGCGCCTGCAGTCGACGACGCAGGACAACGTCGTGAACTACACCGTCGTCGTCGCCGTCGACAACGCGAAGGAGCAGCTGATGCCCGGCATGACCGCGCGCGTCAACTTCCTGACGAAGTCGGCGGAGAACGTACTGAATGTTCCGAACGCGGCGCTCCGTTTCCGGCCCGCCACCGCGCAGCCGAAACCGGCGCGCTCCGGCGGCCGCGGCGGCACCCTCTACGTCCTCGACGCCAAAGGCCAGCCGCAGGCGATCCGCGTGCAGACCGGGATCAGCGACGGCACGACCACCGAAGTCCGCGGCAACGACATCAAAGAAGGGATGAAGATCATCTCCGGCCTGGTCGGAAGCACGCAGACCGCGGAGAAGACGACCGGCGCCGCGCCTTTGTCGGGCCAGCAGCAGGGCGGCGGCCGCGGCCAGCGGGGAGGCTTCTGATGGACAACGTCATCCAGGTCGAACAGCTGGTGAAGACGTACGCCAGCGGCACGAACGAAGTGCACGCGCTGCGCGGCATCGATCTCTCGATCGCGCCGGGCGAGTTCGTGGCCATCATGGGCACCTCCGGCTCCGGCAAGTCGACGCTGATGAACATCCTCGGATGCCTCGACACGCCGACCGGCGGCGCGTATCTCCTCGACGGAGTGCGCGTCGACGGCCTCGACCGGAACGCGCTCGCCGACATTCGCAATCAGAAGATCGGCTTCGTCTTCCAGGGCTTCAACCTCCTGCCGCGCACCAGCGCCATCGAGAACGTGGAGCTGCCGATGCTGTACGACCGCAGCGGAAAAAAGCGCGATACGCGCGCACTGGCCACGGCCGCGCTGGAGCGCGTCGGACTTGGTCAACGTCTTGACCATCAGCCGAGCGAGCTCTCCGGCGGACAGCAGCAGCGCGTGGCCATCGCCCGGGCGCTGGTCACCGCGCCGACTCTGATCCTGGCCGACGAGCCGACCGGCAACCTCGACACCGAGACGTCGGCCGAAGTCATGGCCCTCTTTCAGGAGCTCAACGACCAGGGCATCACCATCGTGCTCGTCACGCACGAGCCGGACATCGCGGTCTACGCCAGGCGCATCGTGGAAGTACGCGACGGCCGCATCCGGCGCGATGAAGCAGTGCAGAAGCGGGAGGTCGCATGAAAATCCGGATCCTCATCCGGCTCGCCACCCAGGCGATCCGCAAGAACAAGATGCGCGCGGCGCTGACGATGCTCGGCATCATCATCGGCGTGGCGGCGGTGATCGTGATGGTCGCCGTCGGCTACGGCGCGCGCTCGCGCATTCACCAGCAGATCAACAACCTCGGCACGAACATGATCGTGATCACGCCGGGCGCCGCGCAGCAGGCGGGCGTGAGCCAGGGAGCGCAGGCGTTCCCGAACCTCAGCCTGAAGGACGTGGACAAGATCCGCGGCGAATCGCAGTACGTGTCGGCCGTGTCGCCGGTCATCGTCTCGCGGACGCCGGTCATCGGTCCCGCCGGCAACTGGCGGACGACCATCAACGGCGTAGACACCGACTACTCGATCATCCGCGACTGGCAGACGACGTCGGGCGATTTCTTCGCCCCCGACGACGTGCGCGGCAATCGCAAGGTGGCGGTGCTCGGCAACACCGTCGCGCAGAACCTCTTCCCCGATCAGGATCCGGTCGGCAGCGAGATCCAGATCCGCAACGCGATCTTCAAGGTCGCCGGCGTGCTGTCGCCGAAGGGACAGACCGCGAGCGGAAGCGATTCCGACGACGTGGTGCTGATCCCGTACACCACCGCGGCGCAGACGCTGTCGGGACGGACGTTCATTCCGCAGATCCTGGCCAGCACGTCGAGCGAGCAGGACATCGCGGCGGCGCAGGAGGAGATCACCACGCTGCTGCGCGAGACGCACAACGGCAACGACGATTTCACCGTGCGCAACCAGGCCGACCTGGCCGCGGCGGCGGAGAGCTCGACGAAGGTGATGACGCTGCTGCTCGCGGCCATCGCCTCCATCTCCCTGCTCGTCGGCGGCATCGGCATCATGAACATCATGCTGGTGTCGGTGACGGAGCGGACGCGCGAGATCGGCATCCGCATGGCCATCGGCGCGCGCGGCTCGGACGTGCTGACGCAGTTCCTCGTGGAGAGCATCGTGATGGGCATCCTCGGCGGCCTCGCCGGCCTGATCCTCGGCTTCACCGGCGCGAAACTGGTCGGCCATTTCACCGGATGGGAGACCGTGATCTCCCCGATCGTGATGATCGTGGCCGTCGGTTTTTCGGGCGCGGTGGGCGTGTTCTTCGGCTACTACCCGGCGCGGAAAGCGGCGGCGCTGAATCCGATTCAGGCGTTGCGATACGAGTAAAAAAAGGCCCACCACTTGCACTGTCTTCTCCTCGGGAGAACCTGAAAACTATGGACCGTAAACAGATGGAAGAGCTTCTCTATCAGGCGCTCGAAACCGAGCTCGGCGGAGTGCAGGTATACGCCACCGCCATCCGCTGCGCGCAGGAAGACGAGCTGAAGGAAGAATGGACGAAATATCACGAGCAGACCCAGAACCATGTCCGCATCGTGAAGAACATCTTCGAGCAGTTGGGCCTCAATCTCGACAAGGAAACACCCGGCCGCATCATCGTCCGGATGAAAGGCCAGGCGCTGGTCAAGGCGATGGAGTCGGCGCTCGAGGCCGGTGAGCCGGACGCCGCGCAGATCGTCGCCGCGGAATGCGTCGTCGACGCCGAGACGAAGGACCACATGAACTGGGAGCTGATCGGCATGCTCGCCGAGAAATCACACGGCGACGAACGAAAAGTGCTCAAGGAAGCGCATGAACAGGTGGAGGACGAGGAAGACGAGCACCTCTACCACACCATGGGCTGGACCCGTGAGCTCTGGATCAAGGCGCTCGGCCTCCCCGCGGTGATCCCGCCGCCGGAGGAAGAGAAGGACGTGAAGACCGCCATCGGCGCGGCGCGCGCGAAGCAGGAGCGCTCCAAGATGCTCGGCTCGCGCGGCGGACAGCGGAAGAAAGCAGCGGCGAAATAACCGTCCTGCTATAAAGGTCGGGTGGGCGATCGATCTCCATTGCATTTCGCGTATGAATGGGACGTCGCCACCGACCGCCCCTGGTCCGTTCATCCCGATGATGGCGAAGCATTGCGCGCGACCGTCGCCGGACTCACGCCGGAGCATCCCGATTTCACGCACGACTATCGCCTGATCGAAAACGATCGCACGCGCTGGGTGCAGGATCGCGCGCACGGAGTCTTCGACGCCGGCGGTACACTGCGCTCGCTCCGCGGCGTGATCGTCGACCTCACCGCGCAACGCGACGCCGAGGAACGCGTCGCGCTGATCGCGAAGGTGAGCGAATTGATCGGCGCGTCCGAGGATCCGGCGGAGCTGCTGTACGGAATCTCGCGCGCCGCCGGCGAGCACCTCGGCGTCCGGCGCAGCCTCTTCACGGAAATCGACCTGGAGAACAACCGCGGCGTCGTGCGGCGCGATTACTGCCGCGGCGTCGCCTCGGTGGCCGGCGTTTACAAAGTGTCGGATTACCCCGAGGCCACGCTGCGCGAGATGCGCGCGGGGCGCATCGTCGTCAACTGCGATTCGAAAAACGATCCGCGGACGGCGGACGAATACGAGAAGACCTACGAGCCGACCGGCGAGCGCGCGTACATCGCGGTGCCGCTCCTGCGCGACGGCCGCTGGGTCGCCGAATTCTGGATCGCCGGCGACGTCCCGCACGACTGGAGCGCCCAGGAGATCGCGCTGCTGCAGGGCGTCGCGGAGCGCGCATGGACCGCCGTCGAGAAACTGCGCGTCGTCGCCGCGCTGCGCGAAAGCGAGTCGCGCATGCAGTTCATCGGCGAGCGCGCCGGCGTCGGCTACTGGTACTGGGACATCGCGCGCGACGAGATCTTCTGGTCGCCGATGTGCAACCGCCTGCACGGCGTCCCGGAAGGCGAATCGCTCACCTACGCGCGCTACCTCGAGACGCTGCATCCCGATGATCGCCCGCTCCTCGACCAGGCCGTGCGCACCGCGCTCGCGGCCGGCGGCCCGAGCGAGTACGAGGTCGAATGCCGCACCGTGTGGCCCGACGGCACCGTCCGCTGGATTCACGGCAAGGGAAGCGCGAGCTTCGAGGACGGGAAGCCGGTCCGCATGGCCGGCATCGCCATCGACATCACGCGGCGCAAGACGCTGGAACTGGAGCGCGAAGAGCTCCTCGCGCGCGAGCGCCGCCTGCGCGCGGAGGCGGACGAGGCGAACCGCACGAAGGATGATTTCCTCGCGCTGATCTCGCACGAGCTCCGCACGCCGATGACGACGATCCTCGGGTGGGCCTCCTTTATCCGCACCGGCGTGGTCGATCCCGCCACGGTCGACAAGGGAATCGCCAGCATCGAGCGGGCCAGCCACACGCAGTCGCGCCTGATCGACGATCTGCTCGACGTCTCGCGCATCGTCAGCGGAAAGATGACGCTGGAGCGCAATCTCGTCGACGTCACGGAGCCGGTGCTCCGCGCGCTGGAGACGATCCAACCCGCCGCGCGCGCGGCGTCGATCGCGCTGTTGCACGACCTCGGCGGCGCGCCCGCGTTCGTCATGGGCGATGCCACGCGGCTGCAGCAGGTGGTCTGGAACCTTCTCTCGAACGCCGTGAAGTTCACGCCCGCCGGCGGCGAGGTGCGCGTCACGATCGTGGAGACGCCCGACGCGATCGAGATTCAGCTGCGCGACAGCGGCGTCGGCGTCGATCCGCAGTTTCTGCCGCATATGTTCGAGCGCTTCCGCCAGGCCGATGACGGTCCGACGCGCCGTTTCGGAGGCCTCGGGCTCGGTCTCTCCATCGTCCGCCATCTCGTCGAGCTGCACGGCGGATCGGTGAGCGCGCAGAGCGACGGCCTCGGACGCGGCGCGCTGTTCGTCGTCCGCCTTCCGCGCGCCGTCGCCGTTCCGGAAGTCGCGGCTCCACCTCCCGATCGCGAGCTCGACATCTCGCTCAACGGCGTCAACGTCCTCCTCGTCGACGACGATCCCGCCGCGCTCGAAGTGATCGGGACAATCCTCACCAGCGTCGGCGCGCGCGTGACGCTCGCCGCCTCGGCCGGCGAGGCCGCGCAGTCGTTCTCCTCGACCGACATCGTCGTGACCGACATCGGCATGCCGGAGGAAGACGGCTACGCGCTGCTGCGCCGCCTGCGCGCGTCGGAGTCGAGCGCCCCCGCGATCGCCGTCACCGCGTACGCCGAGCCGCGCGACCGCGAGCGCGCGCTGGCCGCGGGATTCAGCGCCTACCTGGCGAAGCCGGTCGAAGCGCGGGCGGTGGCGGGGGTGGTGTTGCAGGTGTTGGGAAGGTAGACAACGGATGCCCTACGTCGTCGGAATCGTCCTCGCAGCGATCGTCTGCGCCTTCGCGACCGTCATCGGTTTAGACCGCGATCGCGCGTTTTATCCGACGGTGATGATCGTCATCGCCTCGTACTACGGGTTGTTCGCCGTGATGGGCGGCGCACCGCGAGCGCTGGCGGAGGAATCGATCCCCATCGCCGCATTTCTTCTGCTCGCCGTTCTTGGATTCAAGCGGAATCTCTGGTTCGTCGTCGCCGGACTGGCCGCGCACGGCCTGTTCGATTTCGTCCACGGCGGCGTGATCACCGATCCCGGCGTGCCGCCGTGGTGGCCGCCCTTCTGCCTCACGTACGACGTCGTCACCGCGCTCTATCTCGCCGCGCTTCTCATTTCCAATCGGGTGACAGCCGCCGAATCCAGACGCTCCCCACAACCTGCACCGCGATGAGAAACAGATGCGTCGCCTCGAACAGCGCGGCGGGCAGATCGACGATGAACGGCGGAAAACAGAGCACCACCGCGCTCAAGACCTCCGCGAAGCTGATGTGACGCTTCGCGATTCGGTGATGAAGCAGGTGGCAGGCCTGCACGATGAGCAGAGCGAGGTAGGTGTGGGCGGGGGTGAGCATGGGCGACAGCGTACTCCGGCCGTTACAATCAAATCGTGCGCACACACCAGGAGATCGACCACCGGAGCCTCGAGATGGTTCGCCGCATCGTCGCAAAGATCGATGCCGACCCTGAACGGCGCGGCCTTCAGCACGCGAAGCAGGTGTGTGAGCGGTGGGTGGCGCAGGGAATCGTCTCCGCGCGCGAATGGCTGCCGCTACTCGAAAAACCGTGGGAAGAAGTTCGCGCGATTCTGCTGGAAGAGAGCGACGAAGGTCAGCGCTTGCGGCAGACGGACCCGTTCTGCGGCATCCTTTCGACCGAGGAACGGTGGGCGATTTATCGGGAAGCTCGGCAGGCATGAACCGTAGTCAGGTCGAGCACATCCTGAGAGCTGCGAGCAAGAGCGCGCTGTGTTGATCCAATCAAATGCGACGGGTGGCGTCGCCGGTATTTGCCCCCACCCATCCGATCTTGCTGTCAGCAAACTTGCGGCGTGGCGTGAAAAGGACCGCGATTTTGTCGCCGGATTGCTGCGGCACAAGATCACGACTCCTGTGGAAATCGAAGAGCGACTCCTGGAGCTCGATGAAACGACGGCATCGCAATTTCGAACACGTCTTCGCATCGCCTCTCGCACCTGACTCGCGCCGCCGCGGAGGAGCGGACGAGACGTCCGCTCCCCTCCCTTTTTGAGCTCAGGCCGTGACCGGCTCGTGGCGGCGCAGGGCGAGGTTCGCGAACCCGCCCACCGCACCCGCCGCGAGCGCGATCACCGCGACGATCGGCGTCGAGAGCCACTGCAGTCCGAGGAGCGCGTCGAGCGACAGGCGTCCCGGGCCGGTGAGGGCGAGGACGACGGCGGCGGTGGCGTAGAGCAGCGGCAGCTCGATCCCGTTCGACGCGGCGAAGAGGCCGTGCCAGTGCACCGTCACGGCGGCGACGATCATCACCGAGAGCATGAGCGCGGGACCGACGGGGCCGAGGAAACCGAGGGCGATGAGCAGACCGCTGACGATCTCGCTCCAGGCCGCGGCGGCGGCGAAGAGGCGGCCGGGCTTGAAGCCGAGCGTTTCCATGAATCCGCCGGTGCCGGTGAGGCCGTAACCGCCGAACCAGCCGAACGCCTTCTGCGCTCCATGGCCGGCCATGAGCAATCCGATGACGACGCGAGCGATGAACAATCCCTGATTCATTTGCCTATCCTTTCAGTAGTGACTTCTTTTTAGTTAGTGACTAGAATCGTAATAGGCGCTTGGAAATTCCGGGTCCTGAATCGCGTTCTCAACTGCGGTGAAGAAAGCCCCTCAGGAGACGCCGGCGCTCTGCAACGCCTTCCATCACGCCATCGAGCTCATCGGACGGCGGTGGACCGGGGCCATCATCTTTCTATTGCTCAAATCGCGCTGCCGCTTCGCCATGCTGCGCGACGGCATCCCCGACATCACCGACCGCATGCTCAGCGAGCGCCTGCAGGAGCTGGAGCAGGAAGGGATCGTGGAGCGTACCGTCATCCCCGAGTCGCCGGTACGCGTGGAGTACTCGCTCACCGCGAAGGGTCGGGCACTGGCCACAGCCGTCGACGCCGTCTCGGACTGGGCGCACAAGTGGGGCCAGCCGGTGGCCGCCGACGCGGCTCACCCCGGCTCACGCCGAAAACGGGCCTGACGCGGTCATGCGGCGGATCACTTCCGCCACCGGCAGCACGGCATCGATCGCCGCGACGCTCCGACCGGCCTGCCAGTAATCATCGCGACCGCTCGAGGTCTTCAATGACTGCTTCAGTTTGCGCAACGACGTCAGCGCGTAGATGGTCCGCATCCAGTGCTTCGTCTTCCGTCCCCGCAGCATCCAGCGGGCGATCGGACCGGCCTTCGTGCCGATGCGATTCACATATTCGTTGCGGATCACGGCCACCGGCACGCCAGTGAGGCGCTCGGTGAGGACGATGTCGCTGGCCGCGGCGTCGACGATCGCCTTCTTGTAATCGTCGTGCGCCGTGCATTCGGTCGTGGCGATCAGACGCGTTCCCATCTGCACGCCGGCGTAGCCGATCTCGAGCGCCGCGCGGAACGTCGCCGCGTCACTGACGCCGCCGGCGCAGACGAGGGGCAGTCCGAGGTCGGCGAGCTCCTCGTACAACCGCCGCGGATCGCGCGGTCCGGCATGCCCTCCCGCCTCGGAATTGACGGCGATCAATCCATGCACGCCCGCGTCGAGCCCCTTCATCGCCCACTTCCGTTCCGTGACGTCGTGATAGACCACGCCGCCGACGCTCTCCACGCGCTCGACGACCCACTTCGGATTGCCGAGGGAGGTGACGAAGAAGCGGACGCCCTCTTCGAGCGCGATGTCGATCCAGCGCGTCATCCGCTCGTGATAGGTCTTCGACGACTGCTCGATCAGCGCGTTCATCCCGATCGGTTTCGACGTCAGCGAGCGGATGTAGCGGATCCCTTCGCGATAGTCGTAGCGATGCACGTACGTGAGCGAGATCGGCTGCAGCACGCCGATGCCGCCAGCCTCCGACACCGCCGCCACGAGCTCCGGATTGCTGCAGGGATACATCGCGCCGCCGATGATGGGGAGGTCGATGTGGAGCTGGCGGGTGAGGGCGGTGGGGATCGCGGTCATGCGGTTCCCGCGTCCGGCTCGATCCATGCGATGCCATCCACCTGTTCGAAGTGCCGGTCGAAGGAGATCAGATCCGCTCCTGACTCCATGGCGTGAGCGGCGATCCAGATGTCATTGGTCGGCAAAGGTCTGCCCTTGCGCCGGAGAGAGGCCGCGATTCGGCCGAACCGGTCTGCCGTCACCAGCGTCACCGGCAACAATGCGACGTAGGGACTGGCCAGAAACTCTTCCAGCTCCTCCCGGTTTGCTTCAGATCGGGAGCCGTTTCGAAAGCCGAAAAGAAGCTCGCCGGCGACGACGACGGAGACAAGCACCTGCTCCGCCCGGCGTACACGGGCGGCGATGCCGTCGTGCCCTCGAAACAACGCCGTGTACGCGTTGGTATCGAGCAGAACCTTCATTTCCAGAGTGCCGCATCGACGGTTTCGCAGGGGGCGATCCCGGCGAGAAGCCGTTTCTCGTCGGCCGCGGACCAGCGGCCTATGAATCGGTCCAGGGCATCCCCGACCGCTGTCGATGACGGCTCCGATTCGACGAGCCCCGCACCGCGTCGCATCAGCAGGAGAGCGGCCTTGTTCAGCGACACGTGCTCGCGGCGGGCAAGCTCCCTGATCCGGCGCGCCAGATCTTTGTCGAAACCTCGCAGGGAGAGTTGATCCACGGCAGCCACCTCATCGATGTGAGTCATGATGCGACTCACTTCGATTCATGTTACGCGTCGGCGCGTCTTGCAGTCAACGAAGCGCGGCGACGCGCAGCGCGATCTTACCGAGGATGTGCCCCTTCGCCAGACGCTCATGCGCGCGCCGCGCGTTGGCCAGCGTGTACGTCCTGGCGATCGGGATCTGAAGCCGGCACTCGCGCCACGCGCGATCGAGGCGCTCGAGCTCGCGGATCCCCGGCTCGGCGTCGTACGCGATGATCTTCATTCCCCGACGCTCCCGCGGAACGGGAGAGATGCCGTTCGGATGCGCGACCCGTCCGCCGCGGCGCAGGGTCGAGAGGCAACGCGTCAGCGCCGGACCACCGGCGAACGCCAGCACCGCGTCGATGCCCTCGGGCGCGAATGCGCGCGCGACGGCTTCGATGTCGTCGCGCTTGCCGTCGATCGCCAGGTCGGCGCCCAACCGGCGGACGAACGTCACGCCATCCTTCCCCGACGCGGTGGCCAGCACGCGCGCGCCGCGCGCCTTCGCGAATTGCAGCGCGAGATGCCCGACGGCGCCGGACGCTCCGTGGATGAGGATCGTCTCTCCCCGCTTCAACTCCAGCGCGTCGTCGACGCCCTGTAACGCCGTCAGGCTCGTCACCATCGCCGCCCCGGTCTCATGCAGGTCGTATCCGGCCGGGATGCGAGCGACGTTCGCGGCCGGAAGCGCCACGTATTGCGCGTAGAACCCGCCCTTCGGATTGTCATAGATGTATCCGTAGACTCGTTCGCCGACGTGCAACCGCTTCACGCGCGACCCGACCGCGGCGATCGTCCCCGAGCCGTCGGTCCCGAGAACCTTCGGGAATCGCTCCTGCCCCGACTCCGACGGCCCCTCGCGCATCGACGCGTCCCAACCGCCGACGCCGGCGGTGTTCACCGCGATGAGGACTTCGGTCGCCGACGGAACAGGGACGGGGAGCGAATGTACGGTAAGGACGGAGGGCGGACCGTAGCGGTCGATGGCGGCGGCGCGCATGGAGTCGGGGATCTTCATGTTCGGCGGGAGGTGCAACAAGTTCGCCTTCAGCAGTTCACGTACTTCGTCGGACTCTGCTGGCCCTGGCGAAAATGGTGTGCCACGCTGCCGCCGAGATACGCATCGCGAACCGCCGCTTCGGCGACGCGACCGAGGAACTCCCATCGATCGCGCTTCAACGTCGCGGCGTCGCGGCTGAGGTACTCCGTCGTCCCGGCTGGATGCCAGGATTCGATCGCATAGACCTCGCGTACGACCCCATTGAAAACGCTGAACGCGTACCGCGCGCCCTGCCGGCGCGGGCCGATTTTCCACGTGCCGCGTGTCGCTTCGTACAACTCGTCCGCGGTCATCGTGTGGCGGAACAGCCGGTTGATCCGAATCAGGAGCGCCGGCACGGTGACGTCGACGTCAGCCGCCGTGTATTGAATGATCAACTCCGTGAGCGGAACGCGGCCGCACTCCAGACTTCCCCAGCCGCGCACGTTTCCGCGACTCAGCCTCATCGCTGAGATGCGCCAGCGCGCGGGGTCGAATCTCCAGATCGAGCATTCCATGCCTCCAGTCACGCTTACGATACTGCTCATGACCACGATCGCCGGTGTCGATGGCTGTCCCGCAGGCTGGCTTTGCATCTTCGAGGAGCTCCCGTCGCGGCGTCTCGGCTCGAAAATCTTCGCCACGATCGGCGATCTTTTCGCCGCGGCGCCGGAGACCGAAGTTCTGGCGATCGACATTCCGATTGGACTGACCGAAACGGGGTCGCGCCAGTGCGATGTCGCCGCACGCCGCGTGTTGGGGACGAAGCGCGCGTCGAGCGTCTTTCCCGCTCCGATTCGGCCCGCACTTTTCGCCGACACATACCCGGAGGCATGCGAGATCTCATTTCGAACGCAGCAGAAAAAGCTGTCGAAGCAGTCGTGGGCGATCTATCCGAAGATCCGCGAGGTGGACGCGCTTCTGCAAAAGGATGACGGCATCGCTCGACGGGTCTACGAAGTACATCCCGAAGTTACGTTCGCGGCATGGAATGGCGCGCCGATCAACGACCCGAAAAAGTCAGGGGCCGGATTCGCACGGAGGTCGCACCTCATCACGGCGCATTTCGGCGAAGAGGCATTTGAAAGCGTACGCGGCCGATATTCACGCCGGCGCGCCGCCGACGATGACATCCTCGACGCATTCGCAGCGCTCTGGACGGCCGAGCGAATCGCCGCGGGCAGATCGGAGTCACTGCCGCCCGCAGCCGTGATCGACGAGGCCGGGCTGCCGATGCGGATCGTCTACTGATCCGGGCGAACTTTCATCGCGCCCACGGTCCACCCGCCGGCCACGTCCCGTCGATCTCGATCCGCCGCCGAACGTCATCGATCACGGGAAGCAGGAAAGAGCGGAGCAACGCGAGCATTTCGCTGCCGCCCGCGAAGGTCGTGTCGAGACCGTCCGCCGATCCGTCGCCGAGGCGCAACAGATCGAGGTCGCGCGTTGTGCGGTACGGATGTTCGGACCAGACACGCAGCAGCATCGCTCCCTTGAGGACGAAGCGGTCCCGCAGGGAGGACGAACCGAGGCGATAGAGAAATCGCTCGGCGACGTACGACGTGAGCACAACGTTGTAGTCGTCGCCGCGCTTCTTCGCGCGCGTCAGCAGGCGAGCCAACACTGACGCCGCCACATTACGAATGTCCGCGCGTGTCACGAGATCGCGTCGAGATACGGTTGCATCACGCGCGTGACGCGGCAGATCCGTGCGTATCGGGCGAGCTCGTTCGCGCCGCCGCGATGCTTACGGGTGAAGTCCTTGAGCGCCTCGACCGCCACGTCGATCCCGATCTTGTTCCGGAACTTGAAGCAGTCGGCGACCGTCTTCGCGGCGCTGTAGACGCGGATGCGCACACCTCCGACATCGTGCCGCTCGATGCCGGCCGTAAACGCCGCGCCCGAGGAATG
>Ga0207703_10002499_pt1 | contig 15941 bp, 10 predicted proteins | sample KBSSwiS12_FD_184304 | JGI IMG/M metagenome (GOLD analysis project Ga0207703, IMG submission 184304) | Switchgrass rhizosphere microbial communities from Kellogg Biological Station, Michigan, USA - KBS Switchgrass S1-2 (SPAdes) (version 2) | ecosystem: Host-associated > Plants > Roots >... | reverse complement strand
CCCGTGACACGTCGAGAAGGTCTTCGACGAGGCGACTCATCTGCCCAACCTGACGTTCGATCAGCGCGCGGGCCTTCGCCGCGGCGGGACCCGCCGATGTCTCCATGCGCAGGATGTGGGTCGCACCTCGGATCGCACCGAGAGAATTGCGCAGCTCGTGGGAAAACACAGTCATGAACTCGTTGTGCCGGCCGTCCCCCGTGCCCAACTGCTGGCCGCACGACGACAGCGGCCATAGTCGGAAGTAATCCGCAAGCTCAGGGGTACTGCATTGGAACATTTCAGCGAGGCCGACGTTATGCCTGCTGTAGACGAGCTCGCTGTCGGTCCAGTGCCCGTGCCCGTTAATGTGCTCGACGCCAGTGTCGTCGTAACCAATGGATTCAGATTGGTCATTCATGGCTTTCCCCCGACTGATTGATTCGATAGTCAGCACGCCCCCAATCCGATCAACCCATCCCTGGCCAGCCAGATCATGCCCATTACGATTGTGTCTCGCACCATTGCCATGATTGCGAAACTAAGCAGGACGCCGGGGAGGGTCTGTACGTCAGCGCACATACAGTTTTAGCTAGCGCCATGCCCCATGAATTCAATGAGATAGCGCCTTGCGCAAGCGATGCATCAAATGGCCCAGACCGTGTTAGAGGCGCGGCGTAATCACCTATCGACGTGGACACATTACAGTGCCGGACCGACCGGACTGGCGGCGTCGTAAGGCAGCGATGCGGGAGCGAAATCCCCCTACGAGCACTCCAACTCGAGCAGTTGGTCCAGGCCGAGCGCAAATTCCGCGGTTGACATGTAGTCAGCATAGCCGCGAAAAGAAGCATTACGCCAGGCTGTGTTCGGCGAATCGGGCGAAGCTCGTCGACGACTGCCCAGCGCGCGCAACCACTGATAGCCGATCGCGCGCCCGGCGAGCGTGGCTGCGAGAGCGTCCTTGCCATACTGCGGATATTTCCGCGAGCCGGGGAAGCTGCGCACGTCGGCGATTGCTTCGATCCGAGATCCAGCGAGCAGGCTCAGGAACTCCTCGAGCGGCCGCGTTGAATGTCCGATCGTCCAGATTGTCTCAGGCTTCGCCGAATGCGCTGACTTCGACATCGCTCAAACGATCTTGTGTAACGCCGTACCCTTGTGCATGGCCACGTGGTCGCTCTTATCGCTCTGGATTTCGTACTGCGGATCGTCCGCGGTTGCGTGATGTGTGTACCCCTTGTAGTCGGTGTCTTTTGTGTGCACTTTGACGATCTTGCCGCTCACGTGGCCTGCTTCCGAGTTCCAGCGTACGTGATCACCGACTTTGAATTTGTTGGTCATGGGACAAATTCCTCTAGCCTGATTTTCCACGCACCGGAATTGACCTAAGCTGCCGGTCGGAAGGACGGCAGGCAAGATTGCTATTGCTGGCCATAGCAACGGCGTAACCATGACCGGCTAGTCTAACTCTCAACCTCATCTCGAGAGTGGAGTGACTCGAACCGTGAGGGCGCTGGGAACCGCCGTGTCCAGATACCATAGCCAGAACCGTCGCCGGGCTTCGTCGTCCGTATTCTTGTCGTCCTCCCACGCCGCCCCCTCGGCAAGTGCGCACGAGGCCCAGAACGCGCTGATCTATTGCACGGCGCGCCTCGCTCACCGTTGATGCGATCTGGCTCATCGATGTTCGCCGATCCTCTTGACTGCAAAGACAATAGCCCGCTTCGGCTATGGCGAACACATCACCAACTCACAGTTTGAGAAACTGAGTCATACTGCAAGTCAGGCTAGCTAGCCTGAAAAGAACTATCTACTCAGCAACAATCGAAATCGGCCACCGCGAGGCGTCGTGTTGTTTCAGGGGCGGCGTGTGGGGCCTATCTTTTCCCGCATTGCCTCACCGGCACCGTACGAGTGAATTCGGCCGTCCAGTTCGTTTCCCACGACCGGTTGTCAAACGAAAATGCCTGCTCCCAGCGCGCGTGGTCGCGATCTTTTTTGATCCAGGAGTACCGCACTTTGATGGGCCGTCCATCCTCCACGTCATCACCATAAAACTCACCCCGCGCACCGTCGAAGCCGCCGACCAGGGGCGATTCCAACTTACCCACCTTTGGATCGATCCAATAGAGGGCCCATTGGTGCTTCTCCACGTCGAACGAATATATGAACAGCCCCGTTACTCCCTTTTCCGGGGAGACACTTTCCTCGACGGTGACTGCTCCGTTCATGTACCGAGTCGCGCAATGGACATTCGGCGGGCTATCCTTCCATTCATGGCTTCCCACGCCGCGGGCAATTAAACGCCGCTGCACTGTTGTCCACTCTCCTACGAGGAAGTCAAAGTCCTCCCGGTCGCCGCTTCGCGTCAGCGAATACCCCGGAAGCGTGGCACCTGCCCGGCTCGAATCGACCCCGTTTTCCGGCGTTTCCGCAGCAGCGATCGCTGTTGTGAAGGCGCTCGCAAAGAGCACGAACACATATCGGCTCATCGTCATTGCCTCGGCCCCCTCACTGGTGAAGACCATACGATGCACATCGCTCAGGAAAACGGTAAGGGCCATTTATCACGGAGGCGCACAGCCACTTGGCGAGATCACGGCCCTCCGGCATACCGCGTCCAGTTAAAAGCCCGTGCCACACACAAATTTTTTCACTCGGACTTCAGGTAGGGGTATCTACTCGCCCCGAAAACACTCACTCCTTCTAGGTGACCCAGGCGCCTGGCCGCGGATATTCCAATCCTCAACCACTAGTCAACGTTCCCAGGGGGTAGACATGAAGAACCACATAGGCGCGGACCTTCACGCGCGCGAGATCAGCCAAATTGTCAGCAGAATATTGCGCACCAGTGGCGCGAGTTCCGGTTTCGCCGCGGCGGCGATCGGGGCGGGCATCAGCGGCTGGCTGGGGGCTCAGCCGGTGTTGGCAGCGGAGGCGAATGAGGCCGCCACCAGCAACAATCAACTCGAGGAAGTGGTCGTCACCGCCCAATTCCGCAGCCAGAGTGTGCAAACCGCCCCGCTGGCCATCACCGCCGTCTCGGCGCAACAGTTGGACGAGCGCTCGGTCACCAGCGTCAATGACCTCAACGCCATCGCGCCGAACGTGAGCATTACGGGCGGCACCACCACTCTCGGTCCGGTGGCGCAGATCTTCATCCGTGGAATCGGCCAAAGCGATGGTCACCCCGGACTCGAACCCGGCGTCGGCCTCTATGTCGATGACGTCTACCACGGGCTCATGTTGGGCTCGGAAATGGATCTCACGGACCTGGAGCGCATCGAGGTATTGCGTGGACCGCAGGGCACCCTCTCCGGCAAGAACTCCATCGGCGGATCCATCAAGCTGTTCTCAAAGAAACCCGATGGCAACACGGACGGCTACGCGGAGGCGGGCTATGGGTCCTACAACCGGATCAACCTGCGCGCTGGAGGCAACTTCACGCTGGTGCCCGACCAGTTGTACGTACGCGTCTCCGGTGTATCCAAGAGTGCTAACGGCTACATGACTCGCCTCGACTACGGCTGCGTGAATTCGGGATCCTCGGGCATTTATCAGGGAGGAACGCTGCCGGGATGCAAGCTCGGCACGGAAGGTGGCCAGGACTTGCATGCCGCTCGCGTGGCACTACGGTGGATTCCCAACGACCGCATCGAAAATAACCTGATCGCCAGTGTCACCGCCGATCGCTCGGAGGTCCCGGCGCTCAAACTGCTCTACTCCAACAACTCGCAGAAGTTTCCGAACGGGCAACCATTCGTCCCGGGTGGCGGCTCGCAGTTCATCACCGGACCGACGTCCTATACGACGTACGCCACCTACATCGTCCCGAGCTTCACCGACCCCGCAATCTACAATGGGAAGCCGGGTGCCGGCACACACGCCGCCGTACCGCTTCCAACGACCAATCCGACGAACTACTACGGCATCACTGACACGTTCACCTGGCAGCTGGCCGAGCACTACTCATTCACAGCTATCAGCGGCTACCTGCGCTACAGCGGGGCCTTCTCCAGCGAAATCGGCGACTCGCCCTACCCGACCCAGTCATTGCGCGACACCTGGTCCGAGCGGCAATTCACCGAAGAGGTCCGGCTGAACGGCACGTCCTTCGGGCTACTCGACTGGACCGTGGGCGGCTACTACTTCGATGAGGGAGCGCTGTTCGGCGGCGTGAAGCTGCTCTCTCCGGGGTTGCCCGCAGAGAGTCTCTTCACCGGCAACGACCCCATCACCTCGAAGAGCAAGTCCGGTTTCGCCCACGGCGTATTCCACGTCACTGATGCACTCAGCGTAATTGGCGGCGTGCGTTACACATCCGAAAGCAAGGACTACACGTTCCAACGCCTGAATCCATACGATGTCGCCGTTCCCAGCTATACACCGGTTGGACCGCTCAACAACACGACCGGCAGTTACTCCGGCAGCCACACGGACTATCGAGCCGGCCTGGAGTACCAGTGGTCGCCGGAAGTCATGACGTACGCGCAGTACTCGACCGGGTACCGGGGCGGTGGCGTCAATCCCCGTCCGTTCATTCCACTACAGGAAGTGCCGTTCCGGCCGGAGACCCTCGGCACCACGGAAATCGGCATGAAGAGCCACTTGTTCGATCGAACACTGTTGCTGAACGTCGCGGGCTTCTACAGCAAGTACAAGGATATGCTGTTCACGAACTCCAGCCCGACTATCGACAACGGGGTGGTGCTGAGCGCCTTGAACCTGACGCCGGTGAACGTCGGCTCTGCCAACATCAAGGGCGCCGAGCTCGAGTTTCAGTGGCGCCCGGTCACGGGCCTGGAATTCAACGGCTCGGCCAGCTATCTCAACTTCAAGTTGACTTCCATCAGCCAGTCCGCCGCCACGACGGTCGCCGGCGTGAGCCTCGACACCAAAGAGCCCTACGCTCCGTCGCAGATGTACAGCCTGGGCGCCCAGTACACCGTGGCGGTGGGATCCCTCGGCTCGCTGATGCCGCGCCTCGATGCACAGTACCAGTCCTCCTTCTTTACGGACATCACCGATACACGCCTCGGTCAAGTGTCAGGGCGCACGTTGATGAATGCTCACCTCACCTGGCGTTCGCCCAAGGACGATTGGGAAGGCAACGTCGCGGTGACCAATCTGACCAATAAGTTCTACTACATCAACAAGGTAAACTCGGTGGCGCCGACGTTCGTCGCGCAGGGACAGCCGGGTGGGCCGCGCCAGTGGTTATTTACGGTGCGTAGGAACTTCTGAGAAAAAGGTCGCCCCCGAGGGTTACGCGCCGAGCGCGAGCCTCGGGGCTGACTTGGAGAGCCGCCGTGGCGGGCCGAGCAACCACCTTCACTGCTGGGGTTGCACGGTGGCGACCGGCCGCAGAGGCCGCCACCGGCCCAATTGGAAGGCAGCGGCCGCACCTAAGAGCATGGGAACGGTCGCTCCCAGGAAGAGTGCGCGGGGCGGAATGTGCAGATGGATGAGCGCGCCACCCAACACCTGCCCGAGAATGGAACCGAACCGCCCCACCGCCAGCGCCCAACCCACCGCCTTGGCACGGAACTCCGTAGGGTAGGACATACCGGCAATGGCGTTGTTGCCGAACTGCGCGCCCAGCACCGCAAGCCCCGAGGCGAACACCAGCGGAAACAGCGCCGGTCCGCTCAGGCTCGTCAGGCCCAACAGGGCGATCGACGGCACCGCTACTGCAAACAAAACGAAACTGACAATGATGCCGAAGCGGTCCAACAGGATGCTCATCAGGATCCCGCCGCAGGCGCCGCCCACGTTGTACAGCATCGCGGCCGTTGAGATCCGCTCGCGCGTCAGACCCGAGGCAACTCCAAGCAAAGGCAGCCACGATGCGAGGAAGTAGTTGGTCATGAGTGCGCTTGCGAAACACACCCACAGCATTACTGTCACCAGCCGCAGGTCCGGGGCGAACAACTGTGCCAGTCCGCGTTGACTGGCTCCCAATGCCGGCGGCATCGACCAGGTGACCTCCGCAGGGATATCGAGATCCGGGCGCATCCGCCGCGCCGTGTCCAGCAACTGCGCCGGGCGGAAGCGGTGGGAGGCCAGGAAGCGCACCGACTCCGGTACACACAGCCACACCCCGCCGGCTATGAGCAATGCCAACAAGCCTCCCACCTCGAACAGGATGGTCCATCCGTGCGAGGGCAACAGCCAGCGCGCGACGACACCGGGAAGAGTCCCTCCCAAGGTCACACCGACGAACATCAGGACCACGAGGGTCGCGCGCCGTCGCAGCGGCGACATCTCCGCATTCAGTGCTATCGTGTTGGGCATCAGACCACCGATCCCGATGCCGGTGAAGAAGCGCAATACCACGATCTGATCCAGGTTGTGGGCGAGCGCCACCGGCAGCGTGGTCAATCCGCACAGCAGCGTGCTGAAGATGATGGCGGGCCGGCGTCCGTAACGATCTCCGAGCCAACCAAACAGGGGCGCGCCCAGGAGAATGCCGAAGGAGCTGGCGCTGAGCGCCCAGGTGAACGCCGCGTCCGAGATATGCCACAGAGCGCGCAGCTCCGGGGCCGCGAGCGACATGGCGTTGATCTCGTAGCCATCGCTGAACATGGCCAGGAATGACCAGAACAGCAGATTGTAGGAAAACGCGCCAATGCGCTGACCGTCGACGAGTGCGTCGATTGCAATGATTCTTTGGGCGCTCATTGGGGCGTCCGCGCTTCATCCGGCTGTCGGCATTCAAAATTTTCGGCGACCTCGGTCGAGCCCTGGCCGCGGTAGCGAGCCTGTTGTGGGTAAGCACACAAGGGACGTGTTCTGCCGGGAAATGCGCTGCCCTGGGCGATCATGCGCTCGGGCGGACGGCCTTCCTCGACCCATTGAGCGAGCGCGGTGAGCGGATCGAAGTCATCCAAGCTGCGTCCGCCCGAGCAGTGCGTCATGCCCGGCACCAGGAAGAGCCGGGCAAAGGAGCGCGCCGTCTCCAGGCCGCCATTTGCGGCAGCCAGGCGCTGGTAGTAATCGATGAGCTCCAGGGGCGAGAAAGTGGGATCGCTCGAGCCGGTATAGAGCAGCAGTTTGCCGTCATGTTGGCGGAAGGAGGAATACATCACCCCATCGGCGCGATAGAGCGAGCCGGTCTCGACCATGCGAACGCCATCGCGTTGCGGATCAAACTCCAGATCATCGAGCGTCGGCTCGTAAGGGGTCAGAAACAAGCCTTGCAGCGGACCCACACCCCCAAGTCCCACCGGCAGGGGTCCGATCTTGTAGCGCCAACCAGGCTCGCCAATTCCCGTGTCGTAGGGATAGCCCACCGATAAGACCTTGCCGTGGGCGTCGCGCATGCCGTTCATCATGATGCCCAGCACGCGAGTCTGCGCAGCGCTCAGACATTGTTGGGTCTGGTGCGGCTTGCAAGCGAGCTCCGCGACATCGATGCGACATGCCGGGTAGTTGTCGATCAGGCCATCGGCCAACCCATCCTGGGCATCGCATCGGCGTAGGATCCTGGCGGCGATCAACTTCAGATCCGCGTCCGAGAACGATGCCCGCAGGTCCGGCCGGCCGTTCGTGTCCGGCGGCGAGATCCGGGCGAGCTCGCGCCGGTCGATCCAGGTCTTCAGAGAGACTCCCAGCAGGAAGCCCGGGTCGCCCGCCACGACGCCATCGTATTCCAGTGGCAGGCGTTGCGATACCAACAGTGCTTCCCGACCGCCCTCGGAACAACCCATGAAATAGGACCGCCGCGCCGGCTGACCGTAATAGGCGAGCACCAGACGCTTGCCCACTTCAGTCACCCGCTCGTACGAGCGATACTCCATGTCTATGCGCGCCTGTTGGTCTTCGCCGAAGGAGGCATCGCCGCCTTCGTGGCCGGCATCCTGACTGATCACCGCGTAACCCAGTGCAAGAGCCGCGGGACCCTTCACGCTACCGGTTGCGGGACGCACTACACCGTTCAATCCACCGCCGCCCTGGAATAGAAATCGACCGTTCCATCTTTCAGGAAGCCGCGCCTCGAAACGAATACCGTATTCCTTGCCACCGACACCGACCCGCCGATCGATGATGCCGGTGGCGACGCAATGCGCGGGAAACGAAGCAGCGGCGGCGCCAGGATTTCCCGCGCCTGGCAACGGCCCCTCGGCAACGGACGAGCTCGTCAGGATCTGAACGGTTGGATCGGCCTGCTGGAGCAGCGCCGCGCACCGGGACGGCGTTGGCGCGGGCCCGTCCTGCGCACCCGTTGCGCCCCGTGCAACGACCGCAGCAGCCAGCCAACCCACCAGGGCAAGTGATACTTTATTCATCTCAGGTCGTACCTCGCACGGATGCCATATTGGCGTGGGGCGCCGTAGAAATAATAATTGCCGCTGTTGAGACCTTCGCCGGTCCGATAGACCTTGTTGCTCAGATTGTTGCCGAACGCCTCGACCGTCCAGTTGCGTGGCCCTTTCCAAGTCAACAGTGCCGAGAGCAGGCCGTGCGCGGGTAGATAGTCGGTCACGCGGGAATACGTCAGGCTCGTGAACTGCCCACCGATGTACGCATAGTTGAGTCGGGGTGTCAGGCCGATGCCTCCGCGCAGGTGCAACTCATACTGCACACCAACGTTGTAGGTCCACTGCGGCGCATACAGACTCGGGCCGCTGGTGCTGCTCGTCAGGTATGGAGAGTAATCGAAACAAGCTGCCCTGGAATTCGTCACGGGAGAGCATTGCGGCAGGTTGCCGGCCGTCGCAGGCAGCAGATGGTTGTTCACGAAGGATTGCCTGCTCGGCAGGTCTGAATGCACGTAGGCGCCGCTTGCATCCACATCCCACGACCCCATCCGTGCCTGCACGGCGGCCTCGATGCCCGCGATCGTCGCGGTCGGCAGGTTCGTAACACCGACGGTTCCGGTGGAGAGCTGCAGCTCCTGGAATTGGAAGTCCGCGTAGCGGTAAAAGAAGCCGCCGAGCTGGGTTCGAACGTGATCCTGCAGCGTCTCAGACTTCCACCCCAGCTCGTAGTCCCATACGGTCTCGGGGCCGAAGGGAGACGTAGGCGAGTTGAACCCTCCAGGCTTGTAGCCGCGGGCAATGAACGCGTAGAGGAGATCGTCGGCGTCCAACATATAGTTGAGAGCCACCTTGCCGGTCACGCGTGCATCGCTCTCCCGCCCTGCCATCGAGCCGGTCTGGCAGCCGTTCCAAGCGGCTGGCGGTCCGACTTCCCCACAGGCCGTGGCGGGCAGCAGCAGGGAACTAAAGCCGGTTCCCTTGGCGTGGTAGGTGGAATAACGCAATCCCATCTGCAGCTCCCACGAGCGGGCCAGCTTGAAGTTGAGTTGACCAAACCACCCCGTGGTGGTCTTCCTCTGCGGGTTGTAGGTGTATTGAGTCGGCCCGCCCGGGCCCAACGCGCCCGTCTCGTAGATGTTCACGTCGATGTTGCTGCGGGCCAGGTAGGCACCCGCCACCCATTTGGAGCGCCCGGGTCGAGTGGAGATCAGATTTAATTCCTGGGTCCAATGCTGGCCGCGGACGTGTTGGTCATAAGTGAGGCGTGGGGCGGCCGGCGTGTTGATGGCACTGCCGTCATAGTCCTCGAAGTTGTGCACCGGTTTGTCGATGTAACCCGATTGGGAGCGCAGCGCGATGCCGTCCGTGAACCGGTAGCGCAGCTCGAGATTGAAAGTCAACTCGCGCTCGTGGTTGAGATTGCCGGGTGTGTCGTAATTCAGCACAAAGGGATCCGTCGAGGCAAACGACGCGTATCGAGAACCCGGCACCGGGGTAGCCGCATAACCCCCGGTCTCACGGTCCACGTATTCGATCTTGCCGAGGGCCTGGAAGGCGCCGGGCGCGAGGAGCAATCCCACCCGCACGGCCTTCTCATACAGCGAGCCGGCGTCGGTATATGCTGGTCCCAAGCTGCGATAGAAGCTCTCGTGCTGGGTAAACTCCGCTGCCACGCGCAGCGCGAGCGTGTCGCTCACCGGCAGGTTGAAGGCTCCTTGGGCGTTCCAGGCGTCGTAGTTGCCAACGCCGACCTGGAAGTAGCCGTCCGACGCTCCGAACTGCGGGTTGCGGCTGTTGATGAGAATCGCACCACCGGTTGAGTTGGTCCCGACGAGGGTTCCTTGCGGCCCGCGCAGGACCTCCACGTCTTCGATGTCGTACAACTGATTGGAATAGAGTGTCGGCGTCTGGAACAATCCATCGACGTAGACCGCCACGCCGTTGGCGACAGCGGGGCTGCCGCTCGCCAGGCCAACACCGCGGATGTTAACCGCGTTCGCAAGTCCCGCATTACCGATCGAGAGCGAGGGGACTGCGTACTGCAGGTCGTTGAGTTGGGTCACGGCCTTGCCCGCGAGCTCGCTACCTTGAAACGCAGCGGCCGCGATCGGTACCGCCTGGAGGTTCTCACGGCGCCGCTGGGCAGTGATGAGGACCTCCTCCAACGCGGAGCTGCGTGCACGTGTGCCCTGGAGTTCCGCCTCGGCCGGGCGCGCTACCGCATTGTGCCTGACGTTTCCGGGCGGCTTTTTCTCCGGCGCGGCAGACTTCGCTGGCGGAGCACGCAGAATGCTGATCCCGTTCTCGCCCGAATGCCGGTAGGTGAGGCCGGTATCCCGCAGAAGTTGGGTGAGCGCCTCATCGATCGTGAGCTCGCCCGAGGCACCCGAGGTGGTGAGGGAGTTGACTTCCTCCGAGGCGTAGGCCACTTGCAGGTCGCGATCCCGCGCCAGCGCCTGCAAAGCCTCCTCGAGCGGCCCGGCGGAGATCGCCGTCGGCTTGCGAACGGGAGCGCTCGCAACATCGGCGAAACAGCCTGTTGCAAACGGACCGCAGGCGAGAGCCACCGCCCAGACCCGCGCCAACAGGCAACGTCGCATAGCCGCCCCGCGATGACTCGACTGCCTCAAGGCTTTGTTTGATTTCCGGTGCGGACGATGCGGATCTGCGTTGCGCTCTCCTGCACCTCAATGTCGCCCCGCTCGCGCAGGTAGCGGATCAGGAAGTCCGTATCGGTCGAGAACACTCCGCTCAAGCGGAACGGGACTGCACCCTGATCCGCAGCGACCAGCCGGCGCTGGCTGTAGCGGTTGAAGCGCTCGACCACCTCTTCCAGGGTTGCCGACTGCAAGATGACCTTCCCCTGTGTCCAGGCCGTCGCAGAGCTGGCGTTGACTGGGGTCGGTTTCGCGCTGGATCCATCGGCCATGTCGATCCGCTCGCCGGCGGAAACCAACACATCCTTTCGATCGTCCGGCCGAGCTCCGTTCCGGTCACTGCCGGTCCGGGCGTCCGCCCGCGACACCGCAACCCGACCGTCCACGACCGCGATCACCGCGCCCCTGTCTTTCTCGTCAACATCGAATTCGGTCCCGATGGCACGAATGAAGGTCCCTTTGGCTCGGACAATGAACGGTCGTGACACCTCATGCTCCACATGAAACAGTGCTTCCCCTTCCAACAGATCGACGATTCGGGTGGAATCGTTGAGCTCGATTCGCACGCGCGACCGTGAGTTCAAGGTCACCCTGGAGCCGTCGGCGAGGCGGAGCGAGCGACGCTCCCCAACTTCCGCACTATATGTCCCTCGCTGCGACAACAGCGACCCGGCGACAATTGAACCTATAACGAGTAACGCCGCCGCGGCTGCAGCCAGCCGAAAGCGACGTTGACGCCCCTTCAGGGCATCTTCGGGAGGAGACATGCGCGACAACGGGACAACATTGGTCTCTTTGCGTGCGCTCGCAATCAACTCCTCCAGGCTGAACGGACCGTGACGACCGAGCTTGCCCGACTGCCCCCAAAGCGCCGCAATTTCGATGAACGCACGCAGATGTTCCGGTGAGGTCCGCACCCAGGTGTCGAAATTCCGCCGACCGGCGGCGTCGATGTCCCCGGTGCGAAACTCGACGAACCAGTGCGCCGCTTCCTCGTTGATCTGCCGGTTCATCGGATTGTGGCCCGGATTATCCACCGCCCCGTCCCCCGTCCATCTCCTGCAACTTGTCACGGAATCGAGCCAGGGCTTTCACCAGGTATTTCTTCGCCATCGGCCTGGAAATGCCCAGGCGGGCGCTGATCTCGTCCATCGACAATCCGTCCCTGCGATATAAGAGGAAGGTGGCGCGCATCTTGGGCGACATGCGCTGCAGCGACTCTTCCAGTCCCTCGATACACTGCTCGGCGCCGACCTCCAGTACCGGATCGCCTTCCGAGCCCGTCAGGAAATCATCCAGCGCCTCGTCCAGATCGACGAAGTTATCCAGCCGCGCGGACCTGAGCATGTGCTGCTGGGCTGCATGGCGCGCGATCGTGAAAATATAGGCCTCCGGCTGCCGAATGGTTTCATGGCGGGGCACCCGCAGAAGTCGCAGGAACACCTCCTGGATGATGTCCGGGATATCCGCCGCATTGCGCACCCGCTTACGCAGGAATTGCCGCAGCCGGCCGCTTTGTTTCAAGGCCAGCTCTTCGATCAACGGCGGTGTGTCCTCGCCCCCCAAACGCTGCTCCCCCCCTCCAACAGCACTCGATCAATCTAATAGAGCGCAATCGTCTCCGGAAGATACCCTCGCCCGCAGAATTTTTCGGCGCTCCGCCCGAAGATGACCCGCTACCTGGCGTGCGGCAACTGTCCACGACGGGCACCAGCCGGCGCCTGAATGCGAGTCCTACGTTAATTGTTATGGCTATTTCCCGCGCGCCAACTGCGCCATAAAACCAGGCAACATTCGGTCGCGGGGGCAGCGCCGGTCGGTGGGGATGGGCGCGGGGGGTAGCGATGCCTGACTTGTACGATGAACGGACGCTTTGGGCCAAACGGCGAATGCTGTGGCTCGGGGTGGCTTTGATCCTGGCCGGCGGCCTTCTAGCACACTTGATCCAAACGAGCGGTGGCATCCGCATCCTGGATGTCCGCTTTGCAGGGACCGGCGCTGTTGGGTTGAGTGCCCTCCTCTACGTTCCCCCGAACGCTACGGCCAAAACGCCGGCGCCGGGCGTTCTGGCGGTTCACGGGTACTTCAATTCCCGGGAAGCGCAGGACGGGTTTGCAATCGAGCTCGCAAGGCGCGGCTACGTGGTACTCGCACTCGATCAGCGCGGCCACGGCTACAGCGCTCCACCGGTCAGCGCAGATGGGTTCGGCGCACCCGATGGACTGAAATTCCTGCGCAGCCTGGACATCGTGGACCCCGACAATATCGGCCTGGAGGGACATAGCATGGGCGGCTGGGCGGTCGGGAATGCGGCCGCGGCTTTTCCCGCGGGATACGAGTCGATGGTGCTCGAGGGGTCGAGCACCGGCGCGCCGTTCGCGCCCGCGGGTACGTCCACGTTTCCTCGCAACCTGGCTGTTGTATTCAGCCGATTTGACGAATTCTCGGCGATCATGTGGGGCGTGCCAACTGCCCGGGAAGTCACTCAGAGCCCCAAGCTGCGCACGTTATTCGGAACCAACACTCCGATCGAGCCCGGCCACCTCTATGGCTCCATCGAGGCAGGTACCGCTCGCATCCTCTTTACGCCGGGTATAACTCACCCGATGGACCACATTTCCACCGTGGCGATAGCCAACTGTTTGAATTGGTTTGGACGCACCCTGCGAGGCGGAACTCCGAGACCCGATGACGAACAGATCTGGTATTGGAAAGAGATCGGAACCTGTATCGCTCTCATCGGACTGGTCTTGCTGCTGCTGGGGGTGTTCGATTTGCTGCTGGATCTACCCTATTTCGCCCCCCTGCGCTCAGGCGTGAGTGGCAGTGGCCCGGGTCATAATCGAGATACGCGATGGTGGATTGCCTTCATCGGCGGCACGCTGATCCCCGTGCTGACTCTGCTCCCGTTTTTCGAGCTCGGAAACCACATCTTCCCGCCTTCGCGTTGGTTTCCGCATTCCTTCACTAATGAAATCGCCACTTGGGCCGTACTGAACGGCCTGATCTTCCACGCCCTGTCGTTCCTGCCAGGTCGTTCGACACCACAGATCGAGTCAGACCTGGTTCGCTCTATCGTGATAGCGCTCCTGACCGTAGCCAGCGCGTATGTTGCCTCGGCCGTGGTGGACTTCCTTTTCAAGATCGACTTCCGGATCTGGTTCATCGCCCTCAAGCTCATGAGCCCGGGCCAGGCGACGGCGTTTCCCGCATATCTGATTCCGTTCACAATCTATTTCGTTCTGGCACTGCGCTCCCTGCACGCCAACCTGCAGATACAGGGCGACAGCGCTGCCACTCAGTACCTCAGCAATGGCGCCGCAATGACCGCCGGGCTGATTCTGTTCCTGACTCTCGAGTATGGCTGGCTGTTTTCCACTGACCGGCTCCTGACACTTTTTCGATTCGATGCCCTGAGGATCATCATTTCCATACAGTTCGTACCCGTTCTGGCCGCCGTTGCGATCATCTCAACTTTCACGTTTCGGCGTACTCGCAGCCATTTGCCCGGCGCTTTAATCTGCGCATTGCTGATAACCTGGTACATCGTCGCAGGGCAGGCAACCCATTTCCCGAGCTGAAACATGCGAAAGCTGGCATTCTCGGGGGGACAGAGCGAGGAGCCTCCATGTCCATCGAACCAGCGCGACAGACGTTGATTGAGGCGGCTACGGGCGATGATCTGGGTTCCATGAACCAGGCCGTGCGGCTGGCTTGCGACTTTGAGCACGAGCTTCTTCGAGGTCGGGACGCTTTGAGCGGACCGCCTGCCAACACCGAAAGCATTCTGAATCGCGCCCACGTAAGCCGCTCCGTGCGTAACGAGGCCGTCCGTGTACTTCAGTCGCGCGAGATCATCCGGGCGAAGCCAGGACCGAACGGCGGCCTTCTCGCCCTTCCGCCGAGTTCAGAGCACCTCGTCGATGTAGTGTCCCAATACGCCATCTACAGACGGGCCACTCCGGCAGCGGTCCAGGAATCACGGGAGGCAGTGGATTTCGTGCGGTCGGCGGTCCCAATTGAAAACCCGGGAGCCGCGATCGTCGAACTGATGAGCCAGGTGGTAGACCGTCTGGCTGCCTGGGTGCAACCACAGAGCTCACGGTCTCACGCGCAACGCTGCAGACCGCGTGCCGAGAGGATTGCGCAACTGTTGGCCAGCCGAATTCTCAACTCTCAACCGCCGACTGTGGGTGGCGAGAAGCTGCGCCTGGGGCACGAGGACGGGTTGTGCGAGCAGTTCAGTTCGTGCCGCCCAGTCATCCGTCAGGCGATCCGCATTCTCGAAGCGCAATCCCTCGTGGAAACCCGTCGAGGCCGTGGCCGCGGCCTGTTCCTTGCGTATCCCAAGCCAGGCCCCGTCACGCGTCTGATCGCCTTGTGGTTGCTCGACCGAAAACTGCCCATACGCAACATTCTCGATTTTGAGCGTCCATTACGCACCGCAGTGGCCGTGATGGCCGTGCGAAACATGCGAAACGACTCGGACCAACCCATCCTGGAGTTGCAACGAAAAGGCGAGACAGCCGGGACCGTGACGCTGTTGGACGTGATTGAAATGGAAAAGAACATCAGCTGGCTGTCCGGCAATGTGCTTCTCGATCTGTTCCTCAGAACGATCACCGTCTATAAGATCTGTCGCGGACAGTATCATCAGATGGACGCTCGAGGACTCGAGCTCTATCCAGGGATCAACGGGCGGTTCCTGCAGGCCTTGACGCGCCGGAACGAGACCGCAATTCAAAGCGGCTGCGAGCAAAAAAATGAATGTCTTGCGCAGCTCGATCTGCGCCTGGTTCCCGTGTCTTAACAGGTAGCCTGCCCCGCCGCCCGAACGCTCTGTCCTCGTCCACGGCGGCGCAGCTCGGGCACCCCCTCCAATTGATGTGGCTATTTTTAGCACTTCAGGCCGCTGAGACTGCACACACGGCGAGCCACGGGCTACGCCCGTTCGAGGGGGTAAAATATGAGCTGCAAGATATACGCGGCCGCGCATCCGGGAATCGCTCTCGTTGCGCTTGGCATGGTGGACCCGGCATTT
>Ga0207703_10002497_pt1 | contig 15946 bp, 22 predicted proteins | sample KBSSwiS12_FD_184304 | JGI IMG/M metagenome (GOLD analysis project Ga0207703, IMG submission 184304) | Switchgrass rhizosphere microbial communities from Kellogg Biological Station, Michigan, USA - KBS Switchgrass S1-2 (SPAdes) (version 2) | ecosystem: Host-associated > Plants > Roots >... | reverse complement strand
CCCTATGTCCCTTCACCCTTGCTCTACGGCGACGCGCTGCTCTTCCTCAACCACTTCCAAGGCGGCATCCTCACACGGGTGAGCGCCCGCACCGGTGAAGATCAGCCCGGTGCGGTACGACTTCCGTCGCCCCAACAAGTTCAACCGCGAGCACGTCCGCGCCCTCCAGATCGCGAACGAGACGTTCGCGCGCCAGTGGACGACCTTGCTGTCGTCGACCTTGCGCGCCGTCTCGCAGGTGTCGCTGCGCAAGATCGAGCAGTTCACCTACGACGAGTACATCCGGGAGATCCCGAACCCCAGCTACCTGGCCGTGCTCTCGCTGCGTCCGCTGGCCGGTACCGCCGTGCTGCACCTGCCGCTGCCGGTCGTGATGGCCGCGGTCGATCGCCTCGTCGGCGGTCCCGGCAGCGCCAAGCAGCCGCGGCGGGCGGTCACCGAGATCGAAGCGGCGCTGCTGCGCACGCTGATGGGTCGTGTGCTGCGCGAGCTCGCCTACGGGTTCGAGTCGCTCACCAACGTCGAACCGACGCTCGTGCACCAGGAGGCGAACCCGCAGTTCGCCCAGATCGCGGCGGCCAGCGACATGGTCGTCGTCGCCGAGTACGACGTGCGCATCGCCAGCACCGGCGGCGTCGCCAGCCTGTGCATCCCGTTCAACGCGCTGCAGCCGGTGCTCGACGAGCTCACGACCAACGCGCTGGAGGCGGGACGGCAGTCGGTCGACCCGCTCGGCCTGCGCCTGTCGCTCGAGGAGCGGTTGAACGACGCGCCCCTGCCCGTGAGCGTCCGCTTCACCGAGGTCACGATGACCGCCGCCGAGGTCGTCGCCCTCACCCCCGGCGACCTGGTCGCCCTCCACCACCACGTCGACGCGCCGCTCGACATCGCCGTGGCCGGCGTGTCGCGGTTCCAAGGCCGCGCCGGCCGACGCGGCAAGCGGCTCGCCTGCCTCGTGACCGACCCTGAGGGAGCGCGCTGATGTCGACTGAGGTCTCGTCACCGGTGTCGACCCTGGCCGTCGTGCTCGGCACGGCCGCCGAGCTGGCCGCCGCCACGCTGCCCGACCTGGGCGGCTGGACGGTCGAGCACGTCGAGCCGGGCCAAGCCGGTTCGGCCGCGCAACCGCCGGCGGCCAAGGCGGCGCAGTGCGAGGTGACGGGGTTCGGGCGCGTCGTGCTCGCCGTCGCCGGCCCGCTCGCCCGCGCCGTGCAGGTGGGCCCGCCCCCGGCCGAGGACCTGCCCGAGGGCCTGACGCCGGCGATCCTGCGGGCCATCGAGTCCCTCGCCGGTTCGCTGGCCGTGGAGCTCGTCGGGGGCGACGTCGTCGAGGTCGGGGCCGACGTGGCCTTGCTGCCGTCGACCGGTGAGACCGTCACCGCGGTTCGTCTCCTCGATGGCGAGAGCCACGTCGCCACGCTCGCGATCGTCCACGTCGAAGGGGCCGACGGCATCGAGGAGGATGACGAGGCGGCGCACGACTTCCCGGTGCTCGAGTCGGCCCCGGCCAGCGTCTCCGGTCACCCGCTCGAGCTGCTCAGCGACGTCGAGCTCGGCGTGACCGTCGAGCTCGGTCGCACCCGCATGCTGCTCCGCGAGATCCTCCAGCTGGCGCCGGGCTCCGTGATCGAGCTCGACCGGGCCGCCGGCGGCCCCGTCGACCTGCTCGTCAACAACACGCTCGTCGCGCGCGGCGAGGTCGTCGTCATCGACGAGGAGTTCGGCCTGCGCGTCACCGAGGTCGTCGGCTACGACCCCAACAAGAGCGTGTGAGCGAGCTTGCGAGCGAACCATCATCATCGGGCGGTCGGTCATCGCATGCCGCCGGAGGCGGCCTGACATGAGCTTTCTCGTCGTGTTGCGCGTCGTCCTGTCGTTGGGCGTCGTGCTCGGTCTGCTGGCGGCCGCCGCCAAGTTCGCCGGACGCCGCGGTCTGGCCACCGCCGGCCCCCGCGCCGTCGCCAAGGTCGAGGTCGTGGCCCGTCACGGGCTCGGCCGCAACAGCTCGGTCGTCGTCGTGCGCGCCATGGAGCGCGCGCTCGTCCTCGGCGTCACGGAGACGTCGGTGACGCTGCTCGCCGACGCCGACGCCGGTGTGCTCGTCGTCGACGAGCCGGTTGCACCCGGGGCCCCACCAGGGATGGTGGATCGCCCGTCCGCATGGAAGGTCGCCCTCGAGCAAGTGCGGGAACGGACCGTTCGTCGGTCCTGACCCCCCCGGGAGACCCATGTCGAAGTTGCCGCGACTGCTCGCGGTGGCGTTGGTCGCGTTCCTCGCGCTCGTGACCCTCGCCGCGCCCGCCGGCGCGCAGGTGTCGTCGACCGACACCGGTGCCGCCGTCACCACCAACTCGAACGCCAGCACCGCCACCAACACCGGGAAGGCATCGATCAACATCGACCTCGGCGGCACCAAGGAGAAGCCGTCGCAGGGGATCTTGATCATCATCCTGCTGACCCTGCTGTCGGTCGCACCCGCGCTGCTCGTGATGACGACGAGCTTCACCCGCATCGTCATCGTCCTCTCCCTGACGCGCAACGCGCTCGGGCTGCAGGGCATCCCGCCGAACCAGGTGCTGGTCGGGCTGGCGCTGTTCCTCAGCCTCTTCGTGATGGCGCCCACCCTCAAGCAGGTGAACGACACCGCGCTGCAGCCGATGCTCAAGGGCGACAAGAACCAGACGCAGGCGTGGGACGCCGCGGTCGTGCCGATGCGCAAGTTCATGATGGCGCAGACGCGGCCGAAGGAGCTGGCGATGTTCGTGTCGGCCGCCAAGAAGGGCCGGCCGGCGACCGAGAAGGACGTCAGCCTCACCGAGCTGATGCCGGCGTTCATCCTCTCGGAGCTGAAGACGGCGTTCATCATCGGCTTCGTCGTGTTCGTGCCGTTCCTCATCATCGACATCGCCGTGAGCTCCACGTTGATGTCGATGGGGATGATGATGCTGCCGCCGGTCGTGGTGTCGCTCCCGTTCAAGCTCCTGCTGTTCGTCATGGTCGACGGCTGGGGCCTCGTCGTCCGCTCGCTGCTCAAGAGCTTCAAGTAGGGGAGTCGTCGTGACCGACACCAGCGTCATCGAGATCGCCGTGCAGGCGATGATCCTGACGGCGAAGCTCGCCGGGCCGTTCCTGGCCGTGAGCCTCGTCATCGGGTTCGCGGTGTCGATCTTCCAGTCCGTCACCCAGGTCCAAGAGGTGACGCTGACGTTCGTGCCCAAGCTCATCGGGGTCGGGGCCGTCCTCGCCTTCGGCGGTCACTGGATGCTCAGCGAGCTGGTGACCTTCACGAACCAGCTGTTCGACCTCATCCCCCACCTGTTGCAATGAACCTCAGCCTGTCGGAGGCGATGCTGAGCGGCTACCTGCTCGCGCTGGTCCGGGCGACGGCGTGGCTGTTCATCGCGCCTCCGTTCGGAGGCAAGCTCATCCCCGTGCAGGTGAAGGTCGGCTTCGCCGCCGCCATCGCCCTCACCGTGGGGCCCCGCATCGCCGATCACGCGGTGCCGCTGCAGGTCGTGCCGCTGCTCGGCGCGGCGACGATGCAGGTGTTCGCCGGACTGGCGCTCGGCTACGTCGGCGTGGTGCTCCTCGGCATGGTGCAGGCGGCCGGCGGGATGATCGACGCGTTCAGCGGGTTCAACATGGCCCAGATGGTGGACCCGACGTCGTCGGGCATGGTCACCGTGTTCGGCCGCTTCTACCAGCTGCTCACGGTGACGCTGCTGTTCGCCATCGACGGCCACGTGCTCATCGTCCGCGGCTTCGTCGCCTCGTTCGACGCCACGTCGCTCGACAAGGTCGACCTCAACCGGTTGACGCAGCTGCTCACGAGCGACCTCGGCCGCTTCCTCATCGCGGCCCTCGAGGTGTCGGCGCCGATCGTCGGCGCCCTCGTGCTCACCGACCTGGCGTTGGCGGTGCTCGCCAAGGCGGCGCCGAGCATGAACGTCTTCGTCCTCGGCATGCCGTTGAAGATGCTGGTGACCGTCAGCTTGGCGGCCATCGCGATCCCGTTGCTGCCGGGCGCCATCGAAGGGGTGATCGACCCGTTGATCCGCCAAGGGCTGCAGGTCGTCGGTGGCTGACAAGAGCGGCAAGACCGAGGCGCCGACACCGAAGCGCAAGCGGGAGGCGAAGAAGAAGGGCCAGGTCGCCCGTTCGCAGGAGCTGGTGATCTGGGCGCAGCTCTTCGCCGTCGCCGTCGTCCTCCCGGGCACGCTGGCGCACGTCGCCGGAAGCTTCCGCGACCTCACGAGCCGGATGGGTCACCTCATCGTCATGCCCGATGAGAACCAGGCGCTGACGATGCTGACCCACGGTTTGTTCCAGGTGATGCTCGGGATCCTTCCGCTGGCCGCGGTGGTCGTCGGCGTCGGGTTGGTCGGCAACTTCGCCCAGATCGGCCTGCCGAGCGGGTTGCACGGGTTGAAGCCGAAGCCCGAGCGGGTCAACCCGTTCAAGGGCTTCAAGCGGCTCTTCTCCCCGCAGTCGGGCTGGGAGACCGTGAAGGTGCTGGCTCGCACGGCGATCCTCGCCGGTGTCGCCGTGCCGCCCGTGCGCCACATCGCCACGCAGATCGTCGCCATGGGCAACCCCGACCTCGACTCCATCCTGCGCGTCGTCGGACAGGACTCGTTGACGATGCTGCGCAACACCGCCCTCGCCGGCCTCCTGCTCGCCGTCGTCGACTACGGCCTGCAGAAGCGCCGGGTGATGGGCATGCTCCGGATGACCAAGCAGGAGGTGAAGGAGGAGCACCGCCTCACCGACGGCGACCCGCACGTGAAGGCGCTCATCCGCGGCCGGCAGATGGAGATGAGCCGCAACCGCATGATGGCCCAGGTGGCCACCGCCACCGCCGTGATCGTCAACCCCACCCACGTGGCGGTGGCGATTCGGTACGAGCCAGGCGGCCCGGCGCCGGTCGTCGTCGCCAAGGGTCGGGGCGCGATCGCCCTGCGCATCCGCGAGGAGGCGCAGAAGAACCGGGTGCCGATCATGCAGGACATCCCCTTGGCGCGCGCCCTCCACGCCGCGTGCGAGCTCGGCCAGGAGATCCCCGTCGACCTCTACGAGGCGGTCGCCCGCGTCCTCGCCGTTGTCATGTCCTTGCGCGCGCCGGTGTAGAAGTACGGGGTGCTGCCGGAGACCTCGCCCGCCACGACGCTCGCGTCGGTTCCTCGCCGCTTCGGCGCGCGGCTGTTCGACAACGTGCTCGTCGGGCTGGTGTGGCTCATCCCGATGGCGATCACCGGCCACGTGAGCAGCGACACCGTCACCCACCAGAGCTGGCTGTCGTACGCCATCTGGGCCAGCGCCGTCGGCTACGAGGTCTGGTTCGTGGCCCAGACCGGACAGACCATCGGCAAGCGGCTGCTGTCGATCCAGGCGGTCGACGCCGCCACCGGTGCCATCCCCACCCTCGACCAGGCCGCCCGCCGCGCCCTGCCGACGATCATCCAGGTGGTGCCGTTCCTGGAGCTGCTGGCGCCGTTCCTCTACCTGCCCGCGCTGTGGCGACCGCGCCGCCAGGGCGTCCACGATCGACTGGCGGGCACGGTCGTCATCGACCTGCGCGTGGCGGGTCAGCCCTCGAGCTGACCCTTCAGGGCCTCGAGCGCGCCCTGGTAGCTCTTCAGCATCATCTCGGTCATGGCGTCGTCGGTGTCGACGTCCCACGTCACGAACGAGCCGTCGCCCTTCGGCGTGACCGTGATGGTGGCCTCGTGCTTCTCCACCTGCACCGGGCCGGCGACGATGCCGTAGGTGAGGGTGCGGGCGGCATCGTCGTGCTTGTACTCGCGCTCGGTGATCTCCATGCCGAACATGCCGAGGACGCGGTCGCTCCCCTCGAGCCGGCAGGTCTCCACCCCCGGCATCCAGGTCAGCTCACCGAAGTTGCCCACCACCGCCCAGACCTCGTCGGCGGGCTTGGCGATCGTCGTCTCAGCGCGTGCAGTTCCCATGGGCCGAGGACCGTAGCGGCCCGAATCCCTCAGATGCTGCGCTGGCGCTCCGATGAGGCGCCAGGCCCCAGGACGGGGCGAATGATCTCCCACGGACGGGCCGAGCAGCAGCGAGGTCCCAGTGCGCACGAGTCGGGTCGGACAAGTCGGTGTCCCGGCCGCCATCGTCTGCATCGTCGTGATGATGGTGGTGCCGTTGCCGACGGTGCTGCTCGACCTGCTGCTCGTCCTCAACCTGTCCGGTGCGGTGCTGATCCTCCTCACGTCGATGTACGTGCAGAAGGCGCTGGACTTCTCGGTGTTCCCGTCCTTGCTCCTCGTCGCCACCATGTTCCGGTTGGCGTTGAACGTGAGCGTCACGCGCCTCGTGCTGCTGCACGGCTATGCCGGCAAGGTCATCGAGAGCTTCGGTCACGTGGTCATCGGCGGTTCGATCGTCGTCGGTCTGGTGATCTTCCTCATACTCGTGGTGATCCAGTTCGTCGTGATCACCAACGGCGCCGGTCGCGTCGCCGAGGTCGGTGCCCGCTTCACCCTCGACGCGATGCCCGGCAAGCAGATGGCGATCGATGCCGACCTCAACGCCGGCCTCATCGATGAGGACGAGGCCCGCCGCCGGCGCCGGGAGGTGTCGGCCGAAGCCGATTTCTACGGCGCGATGGACGGCGCATCGAAGTTCGTCAAGGGCGATGCGATCGCCGCCATCATCATCACGCTCGTCAACCTCTTCGGCGGGTTCGTGGTCGGCGTGCTGCAGAAGCACATGCCCATCGGCGATGCCATCCAGAACTACTCGGTGCTGAGCGTCGGTGACGGCCTCGTCTCGCAGATCCCGGCGCTGCTCATCTCGGTCGCGTCGGGCCTGATCGTGACCCGCTCGGCGACCGACGGGGACATGGGCTCCGACCTGCTCGCCCAGTTCGCCAAGCAGCGCCATGCGCTCCAGGTCGCCTCCGTGTGCCTGTGCGGCATCGCCATCGTGCCCGGTCTGCCGAAGGTGCCGTTCCTCCTCGTGGGCGGCGGCCTCTGGCTCGTGGCGGCACGGGTGAAGCGCAACGACGAGGTGCGGGCTGCCGCGCCCCCCGTCGAGGAAGCGGCGCCGGCCGATCCCGAAGCCGACCTCACCGCCGAGATGCGCGTCGAGCCGCTCGAGCTCGAGGTGGCGTTCGGCCTGATGGACCTCGTCGATCCCGATCGCGGTGGCGACCTGCTCACGCGCGTCCGGGCGCTGCGCCGCAAGGTCGCGCTGGAGCTCGGCATCGTGATCCCGCCGGTGCGGACGCGCGACAACATCGAGCTCCCGCCGCACGGCTACCTCATCCGGGTGCACGGCGTCGAGGTGGCGCGTGGCGAGGCGCCTGCGGGCCAGGCCCTCGTGCTCGGTCAGCTGCCGGACGGCATCCCGGGCACGCCGACGCGCGATCCCGTGTTCGGTCTGGACGCCCACTGGGTGCCGCGCGAGTACGCGCCGCAGGCGGAGCTGCACGGCTCGACGGTCGTCGACCGCGGTTCGGTGGTCACGGCGCATCTCGCCGAGGTGGTGCGCGCGCAGGCGTCGCGCCTGCTCAGCCGCCAGGACGTGAAGGAGCTCGTGGGCGCGGTGTCGCAGACCGACCCCGCGGTGACCGACGAGCTGACGAGCGCCAACATCTCGCTCGGCGAGGTCCAGCGCGTCCTGCAGTCGCTCCTCGAAGAAGGCGTGGGTGTGCGCGATCTCGTGCGCATCCTCGAGGTCCTGAGCGAGCGCGCCCGGGTGTCGAAGGACATCGAGGGCATGACCGAGGCGGTGCGCGCCGCGCTCGGTCCGGCGATCTCGAGCGCGCACGCTGCCAACGGGCGGCTCGCGGTCATCACGATCGACCCGCTGCTCGAGCACACGCTGCTCGAGTCGCTGCGGACGGGGGAGCAGGGCAGCTTCCTCGCCCTCGACCCCGACACCGCCGAGTCGTTCTGCATGCGGATCGCCGGCGTGTCGCGCGATGCCGAGGAGCGTGGTGTGCGGCCGGTCCTCGTGTGCAGCTTCCAGCTGCGCCCCGCGGTTCGCCGCCTCACGCGCAACGTGGTTCCCGGGTTGCCCGTCCTCGCGTACGGCGAGATCGGCACGCAGCTCGAGCTCGAGACGATGGGAGTGATCGACCTTGTCCCTGCAACGCTTTGAGGGCCCGACCATCGAGGCCGTCCTCGAGGAGGCGCGCGCCGCGATGGGACCGGGCGTGCGCATCGTGGAGGCGAACCGGCTGCGCAAGGGCGGTCTCGGCGGCTTCTTCGCCAAGGAGCGCTTCGAGGTCGCGGTCGAGGCGCCGAACGACGACGACGCCCCGACGACCATGCCCACCTCCGTGCCGATGTCCACGCCGATCCCGGTGCGCCCGACCGCGGGTGATCCGGTGCTCGCGCTCGCCGACGCGGTGAGCGACGGCGAGCTGGCGTCCAGCTTGTCCACCGAGCAGTCGGCGTTCGCCGAGCTGCTCGGCCGCATGGCCCGCGACGCGGGCGACGACGACGACGAGCTGCCGCCGGCCGCCGTTGTGCCTGTGCGGCACGTGTCGGCCCCGGCAGTGCCGGCGCGCCCGCCGTCGGGCGACGCCACGCTCGCCCGCCTCGGCCTGCCGATGGGCATGGTGCCGTCCGGCGGCGACGACACGATGGCGTTGATCGAGGCGCTGCGCGCCCTGCCGGTGCCGGCGCCGGTGCCGGCCGCGCCGGGTGACGTGGTCGCGGTGGTGGGTCCGCGGGACGCGGCCCTCGCGCTCGCCCGTTCGATCGCGGCGGAGCTCGGACTGTCCGACGACGACGTCTCGCTCGCGGCCGAGGACGACGACGGGGACGGCGTTGCCCTGGGCTGCCTGCTCCCGACCGTTCCTGCCGTGATCGACGAGCGGTGCTCGGCGCGCTGGCGCCGCCGGCCGACGGTGGTGGCCGTCGCCACGGGCGTGCGCGCTTCCGGCTCGACGTTCGGGCGCCGCGCCCTCGAAGCCCTGGAGCCCTCGGCCACGTGGGGCGCCGTCCCGGCCATGTGCAAGCCGGAAGACGTGCTGGCATGGTCCGACAGCCTCGGTGGCCTCGATGCCATCGCGCTCGACGGCCTCGACGACACGACCACCCCCGCGTCGATCCTCGGCACCGGCATCCCGGTGGCCCGCCTCGACGGCCGGCCGGCGTCGGCCGCCCTGTGGACCGCGCTGCTCCTCGAACGGTTGGCGGCATGACGGTCATGTCGCCGCCTTGGCCCGGGCTCCACGCGCGCGTCGACGTGTTCGGCCGCGGGTACGACACGTGGCTCCCGTCGCTCGTCGAGGACCGAGACGGTGGGCTGCTCCAGCTCGCGATCCCGAACGCCCCCGGCACGATCGTCCCGGTCGTGGCCGAGCCGGGTGACCTGCTGACCGTGCACTGGGTCACGCCCCGGGGCGCCGTCCAGGTGGACTGCCGCTTGCGCCACGTCCGGCGCACCGCCCTGCCGAGCTGGTCGGTGCAGGCCCTCGGTCTCCCGGTCGTCCGGGAACGGCGCGCCTTCGTGCGCGCCGAGGTGAACCTGCCGCTGCACCTGATGCCGCAGCTCGGCGAGCCGCCGCTCGAGGGATGGGCGATCGACCTGAGCGAGGGCGGCGTGCGCATCGTGACGCGCGACGACCAGCTCGACATCGGGCGGCGGCTGCTGCTCGAGATGGAGATCGACGGCGAGACCGTGTTCGTGCAGGGCGAGGTGCTGCGCTCGGCCACCGACCGCGATGGCATGACGACGATCGCCCTCAAGTTCATCGACCTGCATCGCCGCGATGCCGATCGGATCCGGCGCTTCGTGTTCGCGTCCCAACTCCGCACGACGGTGGGGAGGCGATGATGAACCCGGCCGGTCGACTCTCGTTGGCGCTCGTCGTCGGGCTCGCGCTGTCGTCACCGACGATCCGTGCGTGCGTCCGCGGCGATGCCGAGGTGTTGGACGCGGCGACGCGCTACCTCGTGGCGTTCCTGCTGTCGTGGGTGTCGATCGCGGCGGTGGGGCGCCTGTTCGAGACGTACGCGTCCGCGCCGGTGCGCGAGATCGGTGCCGTGAAGGAGACACCTCGTCGTCGCGCCGACGACGAACCGAGCACGGCGAGCGTGCCGTGACCACGATCCTCATCGTCGAGGACGAGTCCGATCTGCGCGCGCTGCTGCACCTGCAGCTCGAGCTCGACGGCTACACCGTCGTCGGGTGCGAGACGGCCGAGCGCGGTCTCGAGATCCTGCGGGGTCGACCGGTCGACCTCGTCCTCCTCGACGCCGGGCTGCCGGGGATGACCGGGTACGAGATGTTGCGCGCCGTGGTGCACGAGCCGGGACTGACGGACGTGCCGGTCATCATGCTGACCGGGTCGCGCGGCATCGAGGACGTCGCCCACGCGTTCCGGCTCGGGGTGCAGGACCACCTGGCCAAGCCGTTCCGATCGCAGGACCTGCGGGCGCGCATCGCCGCCGCCCTCGATCGTCGGGCGGCGGCAGCAGGCGCGAGCGCCTGAAGGCGCTCGATTCGGTCAGCTCGCCGATGCCGTGCGACGCGCGAGCCACAGCAGCGCGCCGCCCAGGGCGATCAGGGCAAAGGCCAGCGCCGCGAGCAGGCGGGACGCCGCACCGGTGAAGGCGAGCTCGGGCCCGGCGGCCGGTGTCGGTGACGGCACGGCAGAAGCCGGCGCCCCCACCGTCGCGGTCGCCACCTCCGGGAGCACCGCCGGCGTGGCGATCGGCGCCGCGACGGTCGCCGTCGCCGCCTCAGGCAGCACCGCCGGCGTCGGCACCGTCACGGTCCCGGGCGGCACGGTCGGCGGCCCGGAAGGCGGCACGGTCGGCGGGGTCTCGCTCGGCGGCGGGGTCGTGGGCGGAGGTGGTGTCTCCCTGGGCGGCGGGGTCGTGGGCGGTGGCGGCGTCTCGCTCGGCGGCGGGGTCGTGGGCGGTGGCGGCGTCACCGTCGGGGGGGTGGACACGGCCCGGCACGTCGTGTGCGCGGGGTTGCCGTTGCCGATCCCCGGGTTCTGATCGCACTCGTAGCCGTGGTTGGCGTCCGTGCCGTTGGGCGCCTGACCGGGCGGGAACTTGTTGTCGGCCTTGCCCACCGTGCCGGCGAGGTGGCCGCCCTGCACCTGACCGAAGCCCGTCGCGAGGTAGGGGTTGTGGGGCGAGGTCGTATTCGCGCCGTGGCCCGTCGCGTCGGCGTTCGAGAACGGCTGCGGGGTGGTCGTCTCGCACTGCGTCGATCCGGCGCCGTGGTTCGGCGGTGGGGACCCTTGTGCCGGAATCCCCGTGCACGCAAGCGGTGTCAGGGGCTTCGGGCCGGCGGTTGCGACGCCTTCGCCGACTGCCAACATGAGCATCATCGCCGTCGAAGCGGCAACGATCCATCTTTTCTGTTGCATGGTGACTCCCTCGGTTGCCTAGTCACGCTCCTTTCGCGGCCGGCGGTGTCGCATCCAGATCCGTTCCCCGAACGGAGCGCGCACACGCCTCGCGCGCACGAGCGCGCGGACGACTGGCCCGAACGGGCCATAGGCGAGCTGGCCCCGGCACCGTCATCATGAAGTCGTGTTGGGGGTCATGAGCGTCGTGCTGGTCGACGACGAGCCGGAGATCGTCACGCTCGAGCGCATGCTCCTCGAGACCGACGGTCGCTTCGAGATCGTCGGCGAAGGTGGCGACGGCATGTCCGCGGTCAAGTTGGCGCGGACGCTGCAGCCCGATGTCATCGTGCTCGACGTCCTCATGCCGCGGATGGACGGATGGGAGGCGCTGCCGCTCATCAAGCGCGTTTCGCCCGCGACCCAGGTCGTCGTGATCTCCGCGCTGGGCGCCGACTCCGAGCTCAACGACCGCGCCGTCTGGCTCGGCGCCGCGACCTACCTCGACAAGGTCGAGATCATGTCGATGCCCGCCATCGTCGCCGCCGCCTGCACGCACAACTGACGCGGGTGCATCAGCTGACCAGCAGCGAGAAGCGACCGTTGCCGTAGCCCTCGATGGCGACGGCGAAGTCGCGGCGGAACTCCGGCGCGGCGAGCAGGTGCGTCACCGCGCTGGGGAGGTCCGTCGGGAGCTGGTGCACGGCCTTGAGTCGCAGGTGCGGCGTCTTCGGTCCGTTCAGCAGCCGCCCGAGGATGTTCGCCACCTCGTGGACGTTCTCCACGAGGTGCTCGGGCAGCTCGCCGCGCTTGAGCGACTCCTCGACCACCGAGTTCGGCACCATCGAGAGCGCGGCGCCGCAGCGCAGCGTGAACTCGTGATCCACCGCGCACAGGGCGCCGACCTCGTCGTCGTCGGTGACGAACTCGGCGATCAGCGCCGGTTCGTCGGCGGTGAGGTCGACACCCTTCACCTTGTCGACCGCCGCCCCGCGGCCGAGCAGGTCGACGAGCAGGTCGCGGATGTCCTCTTGGATCGGGACAGGAAAGCGCGCCGGCACGTCGACCCCCTCCTCTCAGCCCTCGAAGACGTCGGCGAAGTCCTCAGCCGTGAACGGCTTGGCGATGAGGAACTCGGCGCCGGCGGCGATGGCTTGCTCGCGCATGTCAGTGGTCGACTCGGACGTGACGAAGCCGAAGCGGACGTTGCAGCCCGCGTCGCGCAGCGCCTTGAGGAGCTCGAGACCGTTCATCTCGGGCATGTTCCAATCACTGAGCACCAGATCGGGCTCCTCCGACTGGATGGCGGCGAACGCTTCGGCGCCATCGGACGCCTCCCGCAGCAACCCGTCGCCGTACCCGGCCTGACGGATCGTGCGCGAGATGATCATGCGCATCGCCTTGCTGTCGTCGACGATCAGGACGTTCATCGTGCGCTCTCCTGGAACAACTGCTCGGCCACTTCCTCGGCGTCGGCCTCGACCCGGGCGAGCACGCGCACGACGAGCCACGATCCGGCTGCGGTGTAGCAGAGCTCGTGGATCTCCTCCGTGCCGCGCACGCGGACGGTGAAGCCCTTGCCTTGGATCACGGTCGGGAGCGAGAGCTTGCACGTGCCGCCGAGCATCGACTTGATGCCGCCGCCCGTCATGTTGGTGATCTCGCCGAGGGCGTCGTCGATCTCGTCCTTCGACAGCTCGTCGACCTCCATGGCGAACATGGCGGCCGCCGCCTGGGTCGCGAGACCCATGGGGCAGTCGACGGTGACCGTGCCCTCCCAGTCGCCGTGGATGTGCACGAAGCCGGTGAGCCGGGGCTCATCGAGGCGCACGTCCGTCGACGCTGGCGTGGTCGGGATCCCGAGGACGGAGCCCCAGATGTCCCCCACGAGGTCGTTGATCTCTTGGGTTGATTCCACTGCCATCGCCTCCTACGCGGTGGTCGTCGGTCGATACCAGTTCGAGCGGCCGATCGGCACGCGCTCGAAGTTGGCGTCCAGGTTCATCGTCGTCTCCGCCCCACCGAGGAGGAGGAGCCCGTCCGGGCGCAGCTGACGCCGCACCCGTCCGAGGATCGTCTGCTTCGTGGGCACGTCGAAGTAGATGAGGACGTTGCGCATGAAGATGAGGTCGAACGGCGGCAGCACCGGCCACGGCTCGGCCAGGTTCACGAACTCGGTCTGCACCATGCGCCGCAACTCGTCCGAGACCTGCCAGTGCATGCCCGAGCGGGTGAAGTGCTTGACGAGCATGGGTGCGGGCAGGCCGCGGTTCACCTCGAGCTGGCTGTAGAGCCCCTCGTTCGTGCGGCGCAGCATCGACGGCGAGATGTCGGTCGCCAGGATGCGCACGCTCCAGCTGTCGAGCTCGGGGAAGTGCTGCCGGATGAGCATCGCGATGCTGTAGGGCTCTTGGCCCGACGAGGACGCGGCGCACCAGATCGAGAGCGCGCGTGCCACCCGCCGCCGCTCGATGAGGTCGGGCAGCAGCTCGTCGCGCATCGCGTTGAACGGGTGCGCGTCGCGGAACCACGACGTCTCGTTGGTGGTCATCGCGTCGATGACCTTGTCGCTGGCGTCGAGGCGACCGCTGCGCATGTGGGCCACGAGCTCGCTCACCGACGCGAGGCCGTTCTCACGGGCCACGCTCTCGAGCCGGCTCTCGGCGAGGTACTCCTTGCCGGGCTCGAGCACGATCGCGGCGCGACGGTGCACGAGCTGGGCGATGTAGTCGAAGTCCATGGCGGCGAGGGTCATCTCAGCGCTCCGACCGGACGGGCGTCAGCGAGTGGCCGCTGACGCGACGGGCGATCTCGGGGGCGACGTCGTGGAGGGCGACCACGCGGTCGGCGAGGCCGCCCCGCACGATGTAGCCCGGCATTCCCCACACCACGCTGCTGGGCTCGTCCTGCGCGACGACGCGGCCGCCGGCGGCGACGACGTCCTCGCACCCGCGCAGGCCGTCCTGGCCCATGCCGGTGAGCACGACCGCGAGGACGCCGGCACCCCACGCGGCGACGGCCGAGCGGAGGAGCGGATCGACCGCGGGCCGGCACGAGTTCTCGGGCGGCTCCGTGTTGGTGCGCACCACGGTGAGGCTGCCGGCGCGCCCGACGACCATATGGAGGCCGCCCGGTGCGACCCAGACGCCGCCCGGCGTCAGCACGTCGCCGTCGGCCGCCTCCTTGACCGTGAGCGGCGACTTCGAGTCGAGGCGCTCGGCCAGGAGCCGCGTGAACACCGGCGGCATGTGTTGGCAGATGAGCACCGGGACGCCGAGGTCGCCGGGCAGGTGCGGGATCACCTCCGCGAGCGCGCTCGGGCCACCCGTCGACACGCCGATGACCACGGCTTGCACCATGGGTGCCGGACCGCGCTTCACCGGCGCCGCGGGCGCGACCGGCGCGGTCGCCGCTCGTCGTGCGACTCGCGGCGTCACGGCCGCCGGCGAGGGCGTGATGTGACGGCACAGGGCCCGGATCTTGGGCACGAGCTCGTCGTGCAGGTTGGCGAGCGCCTGGTCGAGGTTGGTGCTCACCTGGCTGCCCGGCTTGGTCACGTAGTCCGTGGCGCCGAGGGCGAGCGCTTCGAGCGTCGCCGACGCACCGCGCTCGGTCAGCGTGCTGCACATGATGACGGGGAGCCGGCCATCGATCTGGCGGATGTGGCCGAGCGTCGTGAGCCCGTCCATCTCCGGCATCTCGATGTCGAGGGTCACGAGGTCGGGCCGGAGCTGCTCGATCTTGGCGAGGGCGAGCACGCCGTTGGCGGCAGTGCCCACCACCTCGATGTCGGTCTCGCTCTCGAGGGCGCGCGTGATCAGCCGCCGGATGACGACGGAGTCGTCCACCACGAGCACACGGGCCTTGGGCACGTCAGTCGTCCCCGAGGAGCTCGTCCTCGAGCCCGAGCAGCGCGAGCTTCTCGGTGAGGGCGTCCATCGTGAGCGGCTTGATCGCGTACTCATCGGCGCCGGCCATCAGCGCCCGGGCGATGTGCGCCGGCTCGCTCTCCGAGGTCACCATGAGGAGTTGGGTGCGCTCGTAGTCGGGAACGTTGCGCACGGCGCGGATGAACTCGAGTCCATCCATCACCGGCATGTTCCAATCGACGAGCACCAGGTCGACGGCGCCGAGACGGGCGAGGTGATCCACGCCCTGACTGCCATCACCGGCTTCGAACACCTCGTAACCGCGCTCGGTCAGCAGACGCTTCAGCATCGACCGCTGCGCGCGTGAGTCGTCTACGACGAGTGCACTGCGGGACATGCTCCCTGGTCGGCGCCCGTCGGGGCTACATGAGGCGAAAAACGCCGAAGGGACGGCCCTTTCGGGCCGTCCCCCCGGGTCGCGCGAGGCGTGGGTCAGACGTTGGCGTGGTGCTTGCCGTTCGTCGAGACCGGGGCCGCGTAGTCGAACGCGGGGACCGGTGCCGGCGTCGGGACCGGGGTGTGCTCGACGGGCTTGGCCGACTCGGCGCCCAGCTGGAACTGGTTGACGAGGCGGGTGAGCTCTTCGGCCATGCGGGCGAGGTCGCTGGCGGCGCGGAGGGTGTTGCTGGCGCCGTTGGCGGTCTCTTGGGCGGCGTGGGCGACGCCGGCGACGTTGCCG
>Ga0207703_10002496_pt1 | contig 15948 bp, 14 predicted proteins | sample KBSSwiS12_FD_184304 | JGI IMG/M metagenome (GOLD analysis project Ga0207703, IMG submission 184304) | Switchgrass rhizosphere microbial communities from Kellogg Biological Station, Michigan, USA - KBS Switchgrass S1-2 (SPAdes) (version 2) | ecosystem: Host-associated > Plants > Roots >... | reverse complement strand
CGGCCATTTTTAAATCGAATATTTAATGCGAACTTCTCGCTCAAAAAACAATCTCCCCACCATCGCCATAACCCTGGGCGATCCCGCGGGCATCGGTCCCGAAGTCGTCGCCAAGACGTTGCGTGATTCCAGGCTGCCCAAGGGTTTTCGTTTTGAAGTGTTGGGCGAGAAAAGCGGCAAAGGAATCGCACTCGGCAAGCTATCGAAGACCTCCGCCCGCGCATTCGCTGAAAGCGCTGAGGAGGCTGCGAAAGGTTGTCTCAGCGGCCAATATGCCGCAATGGTCACGGGACCGGTTCACAAGGAATCGCTGTCCCAAATCAGCCTCGACTTCATCGGCCAAACCGAATTTTTGGCGCGAGCCTGCGGACTTCCCGACGAGGCCGCAGTGATGGTGCTGACCGATCCCAAGCTAACCGTGGCTCTCTGCACTAATCACTGCTCACTTGCGGACGCAATCTCCCGTCTCACACCGGAGCGGATTATCTATGTGGCCAAGATTACGAGGAAGTTCCTCCTGCAAAGCGGCCGGGCCGGGTCAGGTCGCGCAATGGCATTCGCGGCGATCAATCCGCACATGGGCGAAGCTGGTCTTTTCGGCGATGAGGATTTCCGCATCGTCCAGCCTGCCGTGGAAAAACTGAACAAGGAGAAGATCCCTCTCGTCCACGCTCCCGCCGATACTGTCTTCTACTACGCCGTGCAGAAAAAGGCCTTCGCCGCCGTGATCTGCGCCTATCACGACCAGGGCTTGATCCCCTTCAAGCTTGTCGCCTTTGAAACCGGGGTCAACGTGACCCTCGGCCTGCCGATCATCCGCACCTCACCCGATCACGGCACCGCACTTGAAATCGCAGGCAAAAATAAGGCCAACCATCACAGCATGCTGGCCGCGGTGCAACTGGCCTGCCGACTGGTACGTGCAAAATCAGGGTAACGTTCTTTATGTTCATTGGCAGTGAATCAGATAAAAATAAGCTCACATGAAAATCGGGTGCATTGCCTTTACCTCCTTCACGACGAAATCGGATAAATCCGGTGACGACGTCCTAGAGGCCATCTCTTCGATTTTCCTCGAACCCTCGAAGTTTGTCTCCATCGTGATCGACAACGACCGGGAACAGTTGCGCAAAGCTTTGATCAAACTGTGCGACGACGAAAAATGCCCGCTCGTTCTCACGCTCGGCCATACCGGCCCGGGCGAAAACGATTTTACGCCGGACGTCACCATGGAGATCGTCGATCGCAAGCTGCCCGGATTTGGCGAAATCATGCGCTTCTATTCGTATGAGCGCTTCAAGGTCTCCGTGCTGTCCCGCGCCGAAGCCGGCGTTCGCGGTAAAAGCCTCGTCATTAATCTTCCAGCCAAGTCAAAGCCCGCCAAGTTTTGCCTGAAGCTTTTGCAGGAAGGGATTGCGGAGGCCCTGGAACAAATTTCCGGATCAAAGCCGGGCCTTCGCGGAGACCAGATCGAACTCCCGGTTGATAAATACCTGCCCTTTCTCAAGAAGCTTCGCCCCAAGATCAATCCGGACGAACCACCCTCCGTGCCGCTGATCCGATAGTTACCAATTCACCGGAACTTTTTCACGTCGCTGGGTTTTTTTGCTGAAGTAGAAAACGCAGCCGTATTCGGCTCCAAATTCATGGACCAGTTTGGTCGCCTTGACGTCATAGCAGCAGTATTCGGCGATGGGCGCCAGCTTGCCCTCTTTCCACCATTTAAGCGCTTCCATGCCGTCGGCGGTCTTACCACAACCGATGGTCTGTTCCGCGATGGCGTCGAGGCCCACACGCATGCCAATATTCTTTTCCACGTCGCGCATCAGATCGAGAACGGGCACCTGGCTTAAATCAAACACGGCGTAGGGCGCGAGGACTTCGAAATCGAAATCGATCACGTTGTAACCGATCACCCGGTCAGCCCGCTGCAATTCCTGGAGAAGATGATGGACCTCGTCTTCCCGATAAATTTCGTACGTGCCGCGGGCCGTGCTGTAGGTGACACCCAATGACATTTTCATGGCACGCTTGTTGTGCCAGCCGCCGACTTCCGCGGCGCTCTTCTGCGTTTCCAGATCGAAATAAACCAGGTTGGGACCAGCCATGATGGGCTGAATCATGGCGATTTGCGTCCCGGATAAAAACATCTTTGTAACCTTTTTTTTTATCACCTCGTCTGCGTTGGTATGAAAGCAACCACCTTCATTCGCTCTCTCCTCTGCGTCACTTCCATCTGGTTCACTTCTCATGCCCAGGCGCACGAACGGGGTGGCCACGCTGCGGGTACCAGGGATCGTTCAGGCACCTGGCAAAATGATCGCGGCGGCAGCGGCACTTTCAATCAATCGGTAACCCGGGCCCGCGGAAGCGCTGACCGTTCGACGAACTGGACCAACGCCCAGGGCGGCACCGGCAGTCACAGCTCATCCAATACGTGGAACAGCTCGACAGGCACGGGAACTCACGATTCATCCACGACCTATGCCAATGGCAAAAGCTCCTCCAGCCAGGGGGATTGGACCAAGACCGGTACCGGCTCGGCGAGCTACACTGGCACCCATACCGGTGTGAATGGCCAGACGACCGATGTTTCGAAGTCGGTGACCGATTCCAATGGCACCAAGACGATCGACTCGATCTACACCAACCCCACGACGGGCAAGAGTTCCACCGTGGATAAAACCATCACCGGGTCCGATGGAACGAAGCAGGTCGATACGACCGCGACAGGTCCGAACGGTAAAACAGCGACGTCGGATCAAACCTACACGGCAACAGGTAGTGGGTTCAACCAAACCGGCACCGTCACGGGCCCGAATGGTAAAACGAGCACGGACCAGCGCACAGTTAACTATTCGACATCTAATGGAGAAACGACTCGTACATCCACAGGATCAGTCACGAGTCCCAACGGCACGACCAAGGACTTCGGCAACACGGAAACATATACCAAGACCATCACACCTTCTGCGTCCTCGACTTCCTCTCCGCCAGTTGATTAAATGCCCTTAACCGCCGTTGTCTGAGGCGGAAACCAAACACGTGGTAAGTAAGCCGCCAAGCCGAACGGCGGTTAACCAAGAGAGCTCCCGCCTCCTCATGAAAACTCCCGGTTTCTCCCCTCTACTCGGCCTCATCCTCGCTTGTGTACTGGCACTGACCAGTCTCCAGTTTGTCGCAGCAGACGACATCGATTGGGACAAGGCCAAGCAGCTTTACCAGCGGGAACAAAGCGGCCAATCGTTGACTCCCGAGGAGAACGCTTACCTGCAAAAAGCCAAGGCGGTACGGGCCGAGATGCAGCGGAACGGCCAACCCATGCCAGGATCAAACCCGCCTCCTGTTCCTCCCGCCACGCCACAAACCGGCCTCGTTCCCCTCACCGACCTGACCGGTGATTACAAGGGAGAAGACGGCGGCCTGTATGGCAAGGGCCAGAACGAACCACCACCCGAACTCGCCGCCGCCGCCAAGGCCCAAACAGCAAAAATCCAGCCGCTCGATGCCCAAGGCAAGCCCTCTCCTGACGGAAAAATCGTCCTGCTCTCCATCGGCATGTCGAACACCACCGGTGAATTCTCCGCCTTCCTCCCGATCGCCAATGCCGATCCCGCCAAGTCACCCAAGCTTGTCATCGTCGATGGCGCGCAGGGCGGTCAGACGGCGGACCGCATCGCGCAAAATACCAATCCTTTTTGGACGACAATTGAACACCGCCTTCAGGCTGCCGGAGTCACCCCTCAACAAGTCCAGGTCATCTGGCTCAAGGAAGCGATTGCCCAGCCCCGCGATGGATTTCCCGCCGAGATGGTCAAGTTGAAGAACTCTCTCATCGACGACCTCGACATCGCTCAAAGTCGCTATCCCAACCTGCGCGTCGCCTATCTCTCCAGCCGCACCTATGCCGGTTACGCCACCACGGCGCTCAACCCGGAACCCTACGCCTACGAGTCCGCATTCGCCAATCGCTGGGTCATCGAGGCACAAATGAAAAGCGAACCGAAACTCAACTACGATCCCGCCAAGGGCCCCGTCACGGCCCCGTTGGTGTTGTGGGGGCCGTACCTTTGGGCCGATGGCGTCAAGGGCCGCAAGATTGACGGCCTAGTCTGGAACAAAGACGACTACGGCCCCGATGGCACTCATCCCAACCAAACCAGCGGCTGCCCGAAAGTCGCCAATCTGTTGCTCACCTTCTTCAAGACCAATTCGAATACTCAGCTCTGGTTTACGGGAAAGTAAGGCCAACTAAAATCAGGGGATGAAATGGGACTGGAGTAGTGCCATACTCCCACCCCATGAAAGTTCTTTTTATCGGCGGTAGCGGCGTAATCAGCTCCGCCTGCACGAGCCTCGCGCTCGAAAACGGCATCGATCTCTACCTACTTAATCGTGGTCTGCGGGCGAATGGTCCAACTGGCGCCAAGCAGATCACGGCGGACATCAAAAATCCCGCCGAGGTCAAGAAGGCCCTCGGCAACCTGACCTTCGATGCCGTCGTCAATTGGATCGCCTTCACTCCGGCCGATGTGGAGCGCGACGTCGAATTATTCCAAGGCCGGACGGCCCAATATATTTTCATTAGCTCCGCCAGTGCGTACCAGAAACCCCTCCTGAATTATCGCATCACCGAGGACACCCCGCTGGTCAATCCGTTCTGGGAATACTCCCGAAACAAGATCGCCTCCGAGGAAACCGTGATAAAAGCGCTCCGGGACAAAGGCTTTCCCGGAGTCATCGTCCGCCCCTCCCTCACCTATGGCGAAACATTGATTCCCCTCGTTCTCAATAGCTGGGGAAAATCATATACCGCCGTTGCCCGGATGAAACGGGGCGAACCGGTCATCGTTCCGGGAGACGGAACATCCCTTTGGACGATCACGCATAACTCCGATTTTGCGAAGGGCCTGGTCGGCCTGCTTGGACAGAGAAACTCGATCGGCCAGTCCTTCCACATCACCTCCGATGAAGTGCTGACTTGGGACCAATATTACCAGACCGTGGCCGAGGCCGTCGGCGTGAAGGCCAATATCATCCATATCGCCTCCGATTTCATCGCCGTCTGTCTCCCCGGCGAAACCGGCGGGCTGCACGGAGATAAAACCGCCAGCGCCATCTTCGACAACAGCAAGATCAAGCGGTTCGTTCCTACCTATCAGGCCACGACTTCTTTTGCTACAGGCATCCGTAAAACCCTCGCATGGTTTGATGCAGACAAGAGCCGTCAGATCGTGGACACCGACCACGAACAAAAATTGGACAAGATCATCCGCGCTTATGAATCCGGGCTGAAGGCGGCCCGGCAAAGCTTCGCTTAAAATAGATCGCTTCAGCCTGCCATTGTCGGGAAAATACGGGAGCAAGCTCGGAACTGAGAATGCATCTACTCTTTATTTTTGCAGCACGTAACCCAACGGAAATTGGGCAAGAATCGAATCCTTTTGCCATTTATTTATGGGTGACAGGAATTTTGATCGCTATTGCAGCAGGGCTATATCTCAGACGATAAATCCTAAATTAGGATACAACCTAAAATTTGACCTTGTTTATCGGCCTGAAAAGCGCGATTACCCTTTTTACCACCTTCAATGAAATCCCTCCATTTGCCCCTTCGCTTTCTCGGAGCTGCCTTCCTCTCCGTGATTTTCATTCACTCATCCACTTGCGCTAGTCGCGCACAGGATACCTCTTCCATCCCCACATGGCCCTTCGCCGCCGGCCCGGATGATTTCAAGGCCGATGCCCTTCTCGATCTCAGTTCCCTGAATGAAGATGAAGCGGGCAAATCGGGCTTCGTGAAGGTGGACGCCAACGGGGTCTTCGTTCTCGGCAATGGCAAACCCGCCCGGTTTTGGGCGATCAATTCCAGCTACAATAAACAAGACATGGCCAACCATGCCAAGTTCATGCGGAAACGCGGCGTGAATCTGGTTCGCATCTTCTTCGCCATAAACAACGCCAAGGGCGGCGTAAACGATATTGATACCGCCCAGCGCGATTGGTGCTGGAAACTTGAGGCGGCCCTGAAAAAGGAAGGCATCTACTGTTTAATTACTCCCTATTGGGCCACGTCGATGCATTTGCCTGCGAGTTGGGGCATTGCTCCCGGCACGGGCGGTACAGCCATGGGAATCGTGTTCTTCGATCCCAAAATGCAGGACGCTTATAAGGCATGGATGAAGGCCCTTTTTGCCGAGAATAATCCCTACACCGGAATGCCTCTGGGACAGGATCCGGCGGTCGCGATTATCCAATTGCAGAACGAAGACAGTCTCCTTTTCTGGACCTTCAATGGAATGTCCGCCGAACAAAAGACGAATCTGAGCAAGTTGTTCAGCGCGTGGCTGGTCAAGAAATACGGCTCGATCGACAAGGCCCTCGCCCAATGGGGAGGTTCGCCTGATCCCGACGACAAACCCAGCGACGGCTTTGTCACGGTGCCTAAAAACCTCTGGCCCATGACCCAGCCCGACCCCAACCCCACCGATCGTCTGGCCGATGCCACGCAGTTCTTCGGTGAGACGATGTACAACTTCAACAAGTCGATGGCCGATTACCTGCACAACGACCTCGGCTGCAAACAGCTCATCAACGCGGGCAATTGGAAAACCGCCGATGACGGTCATCTCAATGATGTCGAGCGCTGGACCCATACCGCAACCGATGTCTCGGGCGTGAATCATTACTATGCCGGAGTTCACAAGGGCCCCAACGAAGGTTGGGCCATCGTCAATGGCGATATCTTCAACAGTCCTTCCGTGTTGCTCGATCCCCGCCCCTTCCCGCTCAATCTCAAGCACATCAAAGGCATGCCCATGATCATCACGGAAAGTTCCTGGGTGCTTCCCATGGCTTACACGGCGGAAGGGCCTTTCCTCGTTTCGGCCTATCAATCATTGACCGGTCTCGGCGCTTTCTTCTGGTTCAATACCGGGCGTTTCAGCTGGGGCTTCAATCCACCTGAGTCCGCCAATGGTTTTCTGCCCTCGGCGGAAAAGTGGACTTTTGCCAATCCTGAAATGCTGGGCACTTTCCCTGGTGCCGCCCTCATGTATCGGATGAGTTATCTCAAGCAGGGCGATCCCGTCGTTCATGAGGAACGCCCCCTCGCCGACTTATGGGCGCGCAAGGTGCCCGTCATTACAGAAATGTCCGGTTTCGATCCCAATCGTGACTCGGGTACCGGCACCGGCGCCAAGGCGGATACAGGTCTTCCCCTGCGCACGTACCTCATGGGGCCGGTCGAAGTCGTCTATGGTGGCGATTCTTCCAAGTCAACGCAGGCCGATCTCGCATCCATGTGGGATGAGGCCAGCAAGACAACCAAGAGCGCGACGGGCGAAGTGACCATGAACAATGACAAGGGCTACTGCACGGTCAATGCCCCCAAGGCCCAGGGCGTCACCGCGTTCTTCAAGAACCAGCATGACTTCACCCTGCAGGACGTCACGATTCACTCAGACAACGATTACGCCGCCGTCCTGGTCGTCTCAATGGATGATAAGGCCCTTAAGGAATCGGGGAAGATTCTGGTCCAGGTAGGCACACAGTCACGCCCCACCGGCTGGAAGGAAGATCCCTTTACGATCACACAAAAAGATCAACCCGATATCGCAGGCTTTAAGGTAGTCAACTTCGGCGGTCCTCCATGGCAGATTGTCCAGGCCGAGTGCAAAGTCTCGGTCAACAATCCCAGCCTGTCCAAGGCGACTGCTTTGGACATGAATGGCAATGCCGCAGGCGATGTTCCCTTGGATAAAACCGCCACGGGAGTCAGCTTCAAGTTCCCGGACAAGGCCATGTACGTGGTTCTCAATTAGATATCGACAAAATTTTGGTTGTTTGGTTTGGACGCGGCCGCCTCTCACTTAAAAGGGGGGCGGCCTGCTCAGGGTGCTATTTCCTTGCCCCATGTCGCTGAGTTTGGCTTCATACTAAGATGTTAAAGGCGTGTCTGGCTTGGGCCTTTTTCTGTCTCATTTTCGTTCTCCCACTTCGGGCGTTTGATTGGGAGACAGCTACCTCCAACGGTCGCGAATACGTTTCGCTCCGGTCGTTCTGCTTGTTCTACGGCTTTCCCTATTCGCCCCCCAGCAGCAATGAGCGCTTTAACAGCCGAAACGCCGCGCATTCCGTTAGTCTCAAGGCCGGTAATAGCGACATGTATCTCGATGGAGTCCATTATGTTATGAGCTTTCCGGTCGAAAATGGAGACCACGGCGACTGGCTCGTGTCCCGGATGGATGTCATCAAACTTTTCGAGCCGGTTCTGCGCCCTACGGAGGTCTCGGGTAGGCATACAATTCGTGGCGTCGTCATCGACGCCGGTCATGGCGGCACCGATAATGGCGCCACAAGCCGTCTTGGCGCTGAGAAGAACTACACGCTTGATACCGCCAATCGCTTGCGGAAGATTCTGCAGGACGCGGGCTTCAAGGTTGTTTTCACCCGCAGCAACGACGTTTTTGTCGATCTCTACGAACGGGCCCACATCGCCTCGCTCTATCCCGATTACGCGTTTGTCAGCATCCACTTTAATTCCGCCACGCCCGAAGCGCATGGCTTGGAGACCTACTGTCTTTCCCCGCGCGGCGCGGCCTCCACTTCTTCAAATTATCTGACTCGTGGCGATATCCAAAAACTCCCCGGCAACGATTACGACACCCAGAACATCCTGCTCGCCTCGATGGTCCACTCGGAGATCATCAAGCTCAACCCCGGCGACCAGAGCGCGGATCGCGGCGTCAAGCGCGCGCGGTTTGTCGTCATCAAGCAGAACGTCCTGCCCGCGATCTTGGTCGAGGGCGGTTTTGTCTCCAATCACATGGAGTCCTCGCGCGTCGACCGTCCCGATTACCGGCAAAGCCTCGCCACGGCGATTGCACGCGGAGTCATTCGCTTCAGCAATTCCATGGGTGATCGGAATGTCCCCCTGCCCGGAGGCAGCAGCCGCGACGACAACGATAACCCTCCGCCAAAGCCTGCGCCCAAGCCCATTCCTGTCGCGCCCCCTGCACCTTCTGGTTTGGCCCATGACTCAACAGCCGGTAAGCCAGCCGCTCCCAAAAACTCAGCGCCCGCGATTGCGGCTCCCCCTGCCCCCGATAAGGCAACGAGCAAGACAAACAAAAAGGGCAAAAAGAAAACGACTCCTGCGGGAACCACTCCAGCCACGACGCCTGCGCCTGCGGCCGATACGACGACCCCAGCGCCGACGGCATCAACACCTCCCCCAACGCCTGCTCCAGCACCGGCAACAAATAACTCGTTGAATTTGACCGAGCCCGCCGCGCCAACCCCAACTCCCGGAATGGACAAAGCGCCCGCAGAACCGGATGAACCGCCCACAGTCAATATCTACCCCACCACACCGGAAAAGCCGGCAGGGAAGACTCCGGCTCCGGACACTTCGTCTCCCGCAAGTACAAATGCCGCTCCTGCCGAAGGCCCGCAGCCATGAGCAATTTTTCGCCTGATCGTCCCATCGGCGCCTTTGATTCCGGCGTGGGTGGACTCACGGTCGTCCAGGCGATGCGCGAGTTGCTGCCGGCGGAAGACATCCTCTATCTCGGCGACACGGCCCGCATCCCCTACGGCAACAAATCACCCGAAACGATCATCCGCTATTCGCGCGAGATCATGACCTATCTCCGCGCCAACGACGTCAAGGCGGTCGTCGTGGCGTGTAACACCGCCTCCGCCCATGCGCTCGCGATCCTGCAGAAGGAATCAGACATCCCGGTCATCGGCGTGATCGTTCCCGGCGTGGAAGCCGCGCTCGCCGCCACCCGCAATCACCGCATCGGCATCATCGGCACGCAGGGCACCATCCAAAGCAACGCCTACCAAAACCTGCTTCGACGTCTGCAACCGGACGTCGAAATCACCGCCGTCGCCACACCGCTGCTCGTCTCACTCGTCGAGGAAGACTGGCTCAACCACCCGGCCACGCAGCTCATCCTCGAGGAATATTTCGCGCCAATGAAGGCCGCGAAAGTCGATACCGTCGTGCTCGCCTGCACCCACTACCCACTGCTCAAGCCCATGGCCCAACGCGTCCTCGGCCCCGATGTCGTCCTCGTCGACTCCGCACAAAACGCCGCCACCGTCCTCGCCCGCGAACTCTCCAGCCACGGCCTCACCCGTCCCGCCGGCTCTCATCGCAGCGAAATCAACATTCGCACCACCGATCTCACGCCCCAATTCACCCGCCTTGCCGACCGCTTCCTCGGCCAAAAAATCGAAGGTATCCAGCAAGTCTCGGTCGGTTAGTCCTTCCCCTTCTGTCATCCTGAACCTGCCGAAGCATCAGACTTCCAAAAGCTGCTCCTAGTGCTATAAACTGGAATGGTTCGACTGTTAACGCTGGCTCTGTTCTTGGCCTTCGGTTCCCTTCAAGTCCAAGCAGTCTTGATCGATATGGGTAAGGATACGGATCCCCTGCCGCCCCTAAAATTTGTAATCACCAAGGGCCAGTTGATCGTTGTGTCTTATCGGGACTCAAAAACTCCAACCTCAACCGATAGCCTGCTTCTCCAGGTTACGATGGAACGCAAGGACGGTTCCGAAAAAGAAACCTTTTCACTTCTCATTCCTCCCGTCGGCACCCAGAAAATAGGAATGGCCCAGGGCTGGTTACCTCAAGTCGGCGACAAGGTTCATCTCGCAGCGCCAGGCTATCGAACCGTTGTTTTGGGAAATTGATCACAATCTGTCATCCTGAGCTTGGCGAAGGATCAGACGCGTCTTCACGGCAGCAACCAAGATACGATTGCTGAATCGTCTTTTCCCTTGTGACTAGTTAAGAAAATCTCATTCCGTCGAGCTGCGGATTCCAAGGAAATACGGCGGTCATCGGATTACGTACTTCCGCCACTGTTATGGAGCGGTCTTGAAATATCTGGTGATTCAAAGCCCTGCAGGCAGAAATCACATCGCTTTCGTTTTTCATTTGGACAAGCGCGTACCCTCGTGGCTTGCCCGTTCGAGCGCCGGGGAAATATATTTGGACCACCTCGCCGATCGGGGAAAGTAAATCAATCAAGTCCTGCGCGGTAGCAGTGAATTCCAAGTTACCAACATAGAGCGTGTTATATAAGACAGGTAGAATCGGCTCTTCGCTCATGATCGTAAAATAATTCGGACGGAATCTGTCTTACGCCTCCACCTTCAACGTCCCCGTTGTCACCCCCAGTTGACTCCGCAAATTTAGCTCGCGGATGATCATCGATCCCGTACTGCGGCCCGACAGCAGCCGCTGATAACCGCGCAGAACACGCTCCGTCTCCGCCGCATCCTCCAGCAGAAACTCGACACGAAACGCCGCTGGATTCAGCTTCTGGAAAGACTCGAAGTAGGCCGCGCCAGATTGCGCCTGCGCGTGAAACAGCGTGTTGCGACAGCCCACGTCCGCCTTGAGCGGATGATTCAGCCCCACCCGGTCGCGCAGCTCAACCTTGTGCGTATCGCAGGGTCGCCCACAATTCGTGTGGTCTGTACCCTCGGAAAGAAACGCCGCAAAAACGCAATGCTCCATATGAAACATCGGAATGTGCTGATGCAGCGTCACCTCAAACCAGTTCGCCGGTGCCGCACGCAAAAGATCCATCACCTGTCCGGCATTAAGATCATAGGAGATTGTGAGCCGCTCCAGCCCCTCACCCATCAGCAATTCCGCCGTCAGCGGATTCGCCACATTCAGCGAAAAATCCCCGAACCGACGCAGCGCACTCGCCTTGAAATAATCGAGCGCCCCGAGATTGCGAATCAGTACCCCATCCGGCTGGGCGTTCTCGATCAGCTTAAAGAAGCCCTGCTCACCTGCCTTCTGGATACGCGGTGTCGCGAGAAAAATCTGCGCGGGCGCGGCATCGGCCCGGTCCCCGCGCGAGCGGACCAGTTCAACTGCGTCCTTGTACCGGCGGATATCCTCAAAATCGACATAGATATCGCTCACGCCCATGCGCAACGCCCCCTCGATCTGTTCCATGCTCCGGCAAAGCACCGTCAGCTTAGAAATTGTCTCCGCTGGCTGCGCCTCTTTCTGTTTCTTCAACGATTCCAATCGCTGATGGAGCACGGAGGTGGAAGGCCCTGTCTCCTCGGTTTCCGGATTCGTCAGCGTGGGGCGCACATAGGCCTCCACCTTCTCCGCCAGCTCACGACGCAGCCGGTTCAGCTCACTAACAGGAAGCATGACCTCACCTTCCAGTCGATTTTCTAATACGCCAAGTTCCAGGCTGGTCTCGCCGAGGCGGCCCAATTGCTCGCGTAATGTCTCATCCGTCAGTGGACGCTTGTGCGCCATCTGCAGCTTGATCTGGGACTCTACATGGACTTCAATGCCCAGGCACGTTGCATCGATATAAAGCGGCCCGCCCGCCTTGCCCATGACAAGGACATCCATCAGGTGTTTGGGTCGCGGCAATTCCCCCGCCCAGCTCTTGCGCAGCTCGCGGTTCAATTGCGGATCATCCGTCTTCCAGAGCAAATGGCCGAGCTTGATGACATTGAAGTCCAGCTTCCCGTACTCAAAAGAAAGCCGCACCACGCCATCCTTTAGCGGGAACACTTCGTAGACCCGTCCACCCTGTTCGCGGTCGGTGTCTCCTCCCCGGTCGATTACGATGCCATCGCCCGGTTGCAGCGGCGCCTGAAGTTTCACTTCGATATAGCCGCGGCCAATGGAGCTGATCGTGCCAAGGTAGGCGCCGCGCTTCTTGCCGAAGCGGGCATGCACCAGCTTCTGGTGATTCACCCCATGCATCCAACCGGAGTAGAGCCCGCGCGAAAATGCCATCTCCAGCTTGTAGCGGTCCTCATCTGAAATCTTTGCCGGCTCCTTTGCCTCCCACGCCTTGTCGATCGCCCGTCGATAAACCTGCGTCACCGCCGCCACGTACTCAGGCGTCTTCAGCCGTCCCTCGATCTTGAACGAAACAATGCCCAGCCGGATCAATTCGGGAATCTCCTCCACCGCCGCCAGGTCCTGTGGCGAAAGCAAATAGCGCTTATCACCCAGATCACGCTTCACACCATCGACGATCATCTCATACGGCAACCGGCACGCTTGAGCGCACTCACCGCGATTCGCACTCCGTTGCCCCAGTGCCTCGCTCGTCAGGCATTGACCCGAGTAGGCCACACACAACGCCCCGTGAACGAAGACTTCCAGCGGTAAAGCTTCATCGCTCTCCTTGAACTTGGCCAACTCCCGCAACGAAAGCTCCCGCGCCAATACCGCGCGCGTCACTCCGATTCGGTGTGCAAACGCAATCCCTTCCGGAGAAGTCAGCGTCATCTGGGTCGAGGCATGAATATGAAAATCGGGCACCAATTCCCGCGCCAGTGAAACCAGCCCCACATCCTGCACAATCGCGGCGTCGACTCCAGCATCGGCCAGAAGCATCAGTTGCTCCTCCGCAGCGTGAAGTTCGTCCGTAAAAATCAGCGTATTAAAGGCAACGTAGCCCTTCACTCCGTGCTCATGCAAAAAATCCATCAACCGGGGCAAATCGTCCGCGGTAAAGTTCGTCGCCCGCATCCTCGCGTTGAAGGCGGGGAGGCCAAAATACACCGCGTTCGCCCCATTGGCGACCGCAGCGCGGGCACACTCCCAGTCTCCTGCAGGAGATAATAATTCGGGCTTGGTTGACGGCAAATTCATATACGACTCTGAAAAAAACGACAAAACGACAAAAATATTGAAGAAAATTAGCCAATAAATGGTCTAACCCCCCAGAAACCTAGCATAGAGTAGTCCCAATCGCACTCTTTGTCCGAAAATCGCTTGGCTAAGAGCGTGTTGTGATTACTCTTATTTAGGCTTAATTAACCCTTAAAAAATCAAGAATCACCATGAAATACATCCTCTCCCTCATCGTTGCCGTGGCGGTCGCCGCCTTCACCTCCTCGGCTTTCGCCGCCGACACCACCACCATCTGGATCACCAAAGCCGGCGATAACACCGCCAAGGTGTGTTCGGTTCATCCCCTCGGATATGATAACTCCAAATGCCTCGGAACCGATCCGATCAAGTTCGCCGACGACGCCACATGGAATACCGTGAAGCACAGCTACGACGTCTCCGCCGACACGTTGGCCGCTCTCAGCTCCAAAGGCGCTGTCATCACCGTCCATGGCGACGGCGGAATCTCCGTTAGCGCCCCGAAGGCGTCGAAACCTGCCAAGAAATAGTCGATCCGATCTCTAAAAAGGCAGCCGTCGTGCATCTCTGCACCGGCTGCCTTTCTTTTGTCCCTCTCGGCGAATGACTTTGGCTAATTCGTTCAAGGTTTTCCCTTATACCTGAAAATCAGCCTGTTCTTTTTTTTAAATCACAGGCATCTTCAACTTCCGTCTAAAAATTTTACCGAGCTTATAACGCAATGAATATCCACGAGTACCAGGCCAAAGAACTCATGCTGAAATACGGCGTCGCCACGCCCCCCGGCGCAGTCGTCGGCACACCCGAGGAGGCCGAGGCAGTCGCCCAGTCTCTCAAGACCTCCGACTTGGTCATCAAAGCCCAGATCCACGCCGGCGGCCGCGGCAAAGGCACCTTCAAGAACGGTTTCAAGGGGGGCGTCCACCTTTGTAAAACGCCTGCCGAAGTAAAAGATTTCGCCTCCAAGATGCTCGGCCAGACCCTCGTCACCGTCCAGACCGGCGAGGAAGGCAAGCTCGTCAGCAAGGTCCTCATCGGCCAGTCCAAGGAAATCGCCCGCGAACTCTATTTCGCCATCGTCCTTGATCGCGAAGCCCAGGCCCCCGTTGTCATCGCCAGCACCAAGGGCGGAATGAACATTGAAGACGTCGCGCACGAAACGCCTGAGTTGATCCTCCGCATGAAAGTCGACCCTGCCCTCGGCCTGCAGCCTTACGAGGCCCGCAAGCTCGCCGAGTACCTCGATCTCAAGGGCGACCTGACCAAGCCCGCCTGCGCCATCATCCACGCGCTCTACAATCTCTTCATCAAGACCGATTGCTCGCTCGTTGAAATCAACCCGCTCGTCGTCACCAAGCAAAACGAAGTCATGGCCCTCGACGCCAAGTTCAACTTCGACGACAACGCCATGTTCCGCCATCCCGACATCCTCGCCTACCGCGACATCACGGAAGAGGATCCTCGCGAAGTCGAAGCCAGCAAGTTCGGCCTCAGCTACATCGGTCTCGACGGCAATATCGCCTGCCTCGTCAACGGCGCCGGTCTCGCCATGGGTACCATGGACATTATCCAGTACGCCGGCGGCAAACCCGCCAACTTCCTCGACGTCGGGGGTGGCGCGACGGAACAGCAGGTCACCGAGGCCTTCAAGATTCTTGTCTCCGACAAAAACGTGAAGGCGATCCTCGTCAATATCTTCGGCGGCATCATGAAGTGCGACACCATCGCGCAGGGCATCATCAATGCGGTCAAGGCCGTGTCACTCCCCGTGCCGCTCGTCGTCCGCCTCGAAGGCACCAACGTCGCCGCCGGGAAGAAGCTCCTCAAGGAATCGAATCTCCCCATCATTGCCGCCGATGACCTCGCCGACGCCGCTAACAAGGTCGTCGCCGCCGTTAAGAAATAAGCGGAAAGCGCCATGATCCAGGACGTTGCCTTCTTTTGCTACCCGGTCACCGACATCAAGCGGTCACGGGAGTTCTATGAAGACGTCCTCGGATTGAAGGCGACCCAGATCACCGAAAAACCCGGTATGACCTGGATCGAGTACGACATCGGCGCCACCACCCTCTGTATCGGCATCGCCCCCGGTTGGGTTCCCTCCACCGAGGGTGGCAACGTCGCCCTGGAAGTCGATGATTTCGAGAAATCCGTCGTCGCACTTAAGGCCAAGAACGTTCCGTTCACCATGGAACCCCTCGAGACGCCGGTCTGTCACATGGCCATCATCAGCGATCCCGATGGCAGCCGACTTCTCATTCACAAACGCAAGCCCGGTC